>Ga0255338_1000813_pt1 | contig 77316 bp, 69 predicted proteins | sample MeOH1_35cm_T4_19_FD_203715 | JGI IMG/M metagenome (GOLD analysis project Ga0255338, IMG submission 203715) | Sandy soil microbial communities from University of British Columbia, Vancouver, Canada - MeOH1_35cm_T4_195 | ecosystem: Engineered > Artificial ecosystem > Sand microcosm > Unclassified ... | reverse complement strand
CCCGGCCCGCCTCGACGGCGGCGTTCATCGCGAGCACGCGGGTCTGGAAGGCGATCTTGTCGAGGCCCTCGATCACGCTGTCGATGCCCTTGGCGCTTTCCGAGACCCGGCCCATCGCCTGCACTGCCTCATCCGCGACGGCACGGCCGCCCGAGACGGTGGTGATGGCGCCGTCGGCGCGCTCCACGGTGCGGCTGGCGGCGGCGGCGGTCGCCTTGAGGCGCCCGTCCATCTGGGCGATCGCGGCGGTCGTCTCCTCGAGGCTGGACGCATTGTTCTCCGTGCGGCGGGCGAGGTCCTCGGAGGCCTGGGCGATCTCGCCCGAGCCGGTCCGGATCGTCGAGGTGCTTTCCATCACCGACCCGATCAGTTCGCGCAGCGATGCCAGCGCCGTGTTGAAGTTCGACTTCAGCTCGGCATAGGCTGGCGGGAAATCAGCCAGGATGTCTGCGGTCAGGTCGCCAGTCGTCAACGCTTCGAGACTTGCCTGCAGGCTAGTGGTCACGATCTGCTGCTCGGCGGCAAGATTCGCATCGACTTCGGCACGCGCGACCGCCGCGGTTCGGAATTGTTCGACCGCCCGCGCGATCTCGCCAAGTTCATCGCCGCGTCCGCGAAAAGGAACATCGGCATTGCCGCCCTCCGCAAGCGTCTTCGTCGTAGCGCTGAGCAGGGCCATCGGCCTGGCGAGGGTCCGATTGATCATCAGCCAGATGGCCGCGAGGCCGGCGAACGCAACGATCGCAAGAATGACGGCGAGCGAAATGTCCCGCGACGCTTCATAGGCACCCTTGGCGGCTGCTTTGTCCGAACGATCGCGTGTCATCGCCAGGAGATGTTCGGTTGCCTCGATGGCATCGTGTGATAGAGTCTTGCCGTCGCCTTTGACCAGCTTGAGCGTTGCTGCCACGTCACCCTGACGCTTCAGGTCGAATATCTGCCCGTTTACCTCGGCCAGTCGGCGCGAGACATTGCCCAGTGTCGCAACCTGCCCCTGGAAATCTGCTCCGGCGACCTTGCCATATGCCTGGATATGTCGGGCGAGCGCCTTCTCGCTGTCGTTCATGCGCTTCTCGAGCTTGGCCGCATCTTCCGCATTCGCAGCATTGAAGTAGCTGTAGGTGATGATCCGCTGTTCCTTGATGTCGCTGATCACATCGGCCAGCATGGACATCCCGGCGATGTCGCGGGTGACATGCACCTGGGCGGTCGCGTCAAGCCGCCGGGTGCTCAGGAACCCGTTCAGCGCCAGCCCGGTCACGAGCAGGGCAAGGAAAGCAAACGCGACGAACATCTTCTTCGAAAGGCGCCAGTTGTCGACGAATTCCAGCATCATGTCTTCCGTTGCCAATCGAGCGCGGAGGCGCCCATGAAAATCGGCGCCCGCGCGGCACCAAACATGATCATTATAGAGCGCTTTCGGACGTGGCGGCGCGCGGGCGCGATTTGCCGGGGGCGCCCCCGGGACGGCCGCGCATCGGCGTACTTAAGGGTTTGTCCGGGCCTCGGGTCGCATAAGCCGTTTACTTGTCATCCTATAATTATGCAGATCTTAACAGGCGACTAGGCAGGCGTTCCATGGCCACTGCGACATTGATTTCGACGCGGCGCGCCCATCTCGTGCCGGGGGTTTTGACGGTGATCCTGTTGGCAGCCGCGCCCGTGCCTGCGGCTGCAAAGGAAGAGCCGGTCAACGCCTTTACGATTGCCGGAAGCATTCGGGTTCGCGCCGAGGCGATCGACGGCCAGTTTCGCGCGGTTGGGCCTGTCAGCGACATGGTGGTTTCGGTGCGCACGCTCGTCAGCGCGGAATATGATTTCGGCGCGATCCGGGTCGGCGGCGAACTCGACGACAGTCGGGCTTATGGCGAGAGCCGCGTGTCGACCATCGGCACTTCGGATGTGAATGCGCTCGAGCCCCTGCAGGCCTATGTGGCGCTTGACCTGGGCCATGTCGTCGGTCGCGGCGCAAGCGGCGCGCTCACGTTCGGTCGCTTCACGCTCGATCAGGGGAGCGGTCGGCTGATCGCCCGGCCCGACTTCAGTGATTCTCCGCCTTCCTATCTCGGCGTCGATCTCGATTGGGAGGACAAGGCAGGCAACCGGGTGGTCGCTTTCTGGACAATGCCCTTCGATCGTCTCCCGGGCGACTCGACGGGCATCCGCCATGCACGCGCCCAATGGGATCACGCGACAGCCGAGCGGCAGTTCTTCGGGATCAGCGCGACAAAGTCGGGTGTCCTGGGGAAGGCCTCTCTCGAACTCTACGGATACGGGTTGCAGGAGCGGGACGGCCCCGAGACGCAGACACGTAATCGACGCCTCGGCACTTTCGGCGGTCGGTTGTTCCTCGCACCGGCGGGTGGGATGCTCGACTATGAAGCGGAAGCCGCCATTCAACGCGGCAGAGTGCGGGCGACGACGGCTGCTTCCGATCTGACCGACCTGACCGTGGCGGCGAGCTTCGCCCATGCCGAAATCGGTGGCACGGTCGGATCGGGATGGACGCCGCGTGTCGCCGCCGTCCTCGATTTCGCCAGCGGCGACGGGCCGGGTGCGCACTATGGCCGCTTCGATCCGCTCTATGGCTCGGGGCGCCCCGATTTCGGACCCACCAGCCTCTATGGCGCCGTCAACCGGCCCAATCTGGTTTCCGTCGGCGTGATGCTCGACGCAAGGCCGTCGAAGAAAACCGATTTCTATCTGAAGGGCCGCGCCGTGTGGCTTGCCCAGCCGACCGACAGCTTCGGCTCGAGCGGCGTCCGCGACAAGAGCGGCCGATCGGGCGCGTTCGCCGGCATGCAACTGGAGGCGCGTGCGCGAACCTGGCTGCTGGCAAAGCGGCTGCGGCTGGAGGGCGGCGGCGCCTGGCTCGCGAAGGGGCATTTCCTCGAAGCGGCCCCGAACGCGCCCGTCACGGGGGATACGCAATATGGGTATATGGCGATGACCGCGAGCTTCTGAACTGCGCGCGGTGATGGCCCCCCGGCACTCCCCCTCAACCCCGATGCGGCAGGCGCCGCGCCAAACACCCGCGCGCTCCTTCGCGAAACACATGAAAAAGACCAGGATTATCTAATGCCCGCAAGTTACAACATCGTTCTGGTCGTTCAGGACAGAGGCCTTCGCGGCGCGCTCACGGCGCGGCTGAGCATCGCGGGGGTATCGGTAACCACGGCGACCACCATCAGTGCCGCGACGCTGCGCCGCGCGGTTGCGCATGACATCGCCCTGATCGTCGATGACGACATGGTCGCGCACCAGCCTGCGGGGTGGGTCGCAAGAATGGCGGACGAGGGACGATGGAGCGGGATTGTCATCCTCGCGCCCGATAGCTGGCCGCGGCATGATCTGGGCAACGGGGTTTCCGTCATCGACAAAACCGATCCGACCGCCGCAATCCTCGATCAGCTCGCGCGTTGGCGCGGCGAGCGCGCGGCGACGCTCAAGGCGGCGGAAACATCCCCGCCGCAAACGCAATCCGAAGCGCCTCGGACAGACTGCGCACATTGAGCTTGTCCATCAGATTGGAGCGATAGACTTCGACCGTGCGCGGGCTGATTCCGAGTTCGAAGGCAATGATCTTGTTGGAGCGGCCTTCAATCAGCCCACGGAGGACGTCTCGTTCCCGCGGCGACAAGGCATCGATCTGGGCGCGTGCCGTCTCGGCGCGACTTGCTTCCGCGCTGTCGGCCTCGAGGCGGGAAAAGGCCGTATCGACAGTTTCCAGCAACTGTTCGGCCTCATACGGCTTTTCGAGGAAATCGAGTGCGCCGGTCTTCATCGCCTGGACTGCCAGCGCGACGTTGCCTTGGCCGGTCAGAATGATCGAGACGAATTTATCGCCGTCGTCGCGGATCGCCTCGAGGACGTCCAGCCCGGTCGCGCCGGGCATGTGGAAATCGAGCATGAGAACGCCGGGGTCGAGGTCGTCATGTTCCTCAAGAAAGCGATCTCCCGAACGGAAACCGCGGATCAGCAGGTCGGATCGCACCGACAACAGGCTGTGCAGGGATGCCCGGACGGCGTCATCGTCGTCGATGATATAGATACTTCTCGTCATTCTTCCTCATGGCCTTCCACGGCTGGCAGGGTGAATCGAAAGGTGGCGCCGCCACCGGGTTGATTTTCGGCGGCAAGCGTGCCGCCATGCGCTTCGACGATGCGCCTAGAGATCGAGAGGCCGATGCCCATTCCGGACTTCTCCTTGGTCGACGAAAAGCGCGAGTAGAGCGTCTCCAGAATATCGGCGGGCAGGCCGGAGCCGCTATCGCTGACGGACACCTCGATCACTGGCCCGTCCAATTTGCGCGTGCGGATGATGACATGCCGCCTGGACCTGGGCTGATCGCGCAGTGCCTCGATCGCGTTGCGAACCAGGTTGACGATCACCTGCTGGACCTGGACCCGGTCGGCGAAGACGCAGTGGGCGGCGGGGTCGAAGTGGCATTCGAGATCGATGTCGAATGGACGGGTCCCGACCATGACCAGGTCGACCGCATCGCGCGTCAGGTCGTCGAGGATTTCGGAACGCATCTCCACGTCGCGTTTGGCGACGAATTCGCGCATCCGTCGGATGATTTCGCCGGCGCGGATCGTCTGCTCACCGCCCATGCGGAGCAATTCGAGCGCCCGCTCGGGATCCTCGCCGCGTTCAGTCATGATCCGCGCTGCGGCGAGCAGGTTCGATACGGCCGTCAGGGGCTGGTTGAGTTCATGGGCCAGGTCCGCCGCCAACTCGCTCATCGCGCCCTGGCGGGAGAGGTGCGCGAGTTCGGCGTTGAGATCGCTCGCGCGCTCTTCGGCGATCAGGCGCTCGGAGATGTCGCTGAAGAACATCGTGATCCGCAGGTCACCGCCCGTCCGGGCCACGCCGACGCGGATTTCGGCAGGAAATATCCTGCCGTCCTTTGTCCGCCCGGTTCCCGGCACGGTTCGGCCGAGTGCCGTGGTCTCACCGGTTTCGATATAGCGTCGCAAGGCTGCGGCGTAGCGCGCGCCTTCGTCCTCGGAGGCGAGCATCGTGAAGTTTCTGCCGACTACTTCTGCTGCGCGGTACCCCCAGACGCGTTCCGCGGTTGCGCTGAAACTATGGATGATGCCCTTCTCGTCGATGATGACCATCGCCTCTGGCACGGTCTCGAGGATCGAGCGCAACTGGGCCTCGCGCGCGCGCAGCGCCGCTTCCTGCTCATCTCGCTCGGTCGTATCCAGCCATACGCCGACCGTTCGGATCAACTGGCCATCCGTGTCGTAGAAGCAGCGCGCCGAGCCTTCGATCGCGCGCCGGATGCCGGAAGGCGGCTGGATATGATAGCGAAAGCTGAACTTCTCGGCGTGGGAGGCGACCGTCTCGGCAACGGAATCGAGCATGCGCCTGACATCGTCGGGCGCAATGAGCGCACGCCAGCGTTCGAAATCCCGAATTGCCCCCGGTTCGACTCCCAGCCGTTCTTCCGCGCCGGGAGACCAGTCGATCCTGCCGGTGCCGATATTCCACTCGAAGACCCCGACCTCATGGGCCGCCGTTGCAAGGGCGAGGCGTTCCTCGCTCACGCGGAGAGCTGCCTCCGCGCGCACCCGCTTGGTGATGTCCAGCAGCTTGAGTACGAACATCGGCGCCCGGCCGGGGGTTTCCACGAATTGTCGCCGCTCCAGGACGCTGATCTCGGATCCGTCGGAGCGGCGTTCGATAAGCTCTATCTCGTTCTCCGGCCCGGGTGGCAAATAGCCGAGTCCTGCCGCGCTTTCGCAGCGTGAGTTGAGCAGTTCATATTTCCGCGCGCCGATCGCCTGCTCCTTGGTATATCCATAGAGCCGCTCGCAACCGGTCGACCAATGGGTGATGGTTCCGTCTGCGTCAGTCAGGGCGACATTCGCGGTGTCGAGCGCCCGCGCGAGATAGAACACCTCTCCCTGCTGGGCGAGCACCCGGGACATGGTCCAGGCGATCAGGCCGGCGACGATCAGGATATTACCGGTAACAGCGATGATCTCGGCGGCCACCGCGGGCAGGTTCTGGTGGTGCACGACCCAGAATTCCACCAGCGAGGGGAGGACGGGCAGTACCAGGATCGCGGGGATCACTTTCCGATAGGCAAGCCATTCGCTGCCGCCCGCAGAGAGAAGCGATTCCCAACCTTTCCTGCAGCGCGGCACGAGCAAGGCGATCGCGATCGCGATATCGCTCAGGCATGCCGGCAAGGCACTTACGGAGCCGAATGAGTTATCGGTGTTGGGCGGCGTGACGATCGGGATGATCGCGCCCGCGATGCCGAGCAACAGCGCGCTGCCGGCGAGAAGGATGCTGGGATCGTCGATCCTGCGGGATCTCTGCGGCAACAGGATGACCGCGCCGGCCAGCAGGAGGAAAGAGAGCGCGGCGCCTACGGCGGGAAGGGCCGGGTTCGAAATGCTCATGGCAGCGAGCTGGTTGGGGAAAAATGGCCGGGGCAACTCCAGCGTTACCAGGCCGATATGCCGGGCCAGCGTCCATAGTGCGATTGCGGTCGGCACCATGACGAGCCAGATCGACAGCCGGCGCTTGTCCCATATCGCCGCTGCGGCAGCGGCGGCAGCGAAGATGTAACCGATGGCCGCCCAAGGCCTGACCGGGAACCCCGGAAAGCCGAACGTCTTCAGGCTATCATTACCGAAAATCCAGCCGCTCAAGCCGGCAAAGGCGAACGCGCCGGCGAGCGAAAGCAGCGCCCCCGGGACCTTCCTCACCTTTACCAGTGTCTCGAACTGAGCGGTCTCCGCGCTGCTCACATCGTGTCCCGCCCCATGGCTTGTGGCGACATCCGCTTTCAGCAAATGTGTCACGCACCGATCACTCCATGTGGCCTTATACGCGCATTGCCTGGCAATCGTCTCCGTATAGTTACGGTAACACGAGAGGTGCAGTGTCTAGCCCGGTCGGCGGATCGAAATCGTGGTGCTGCCGCGGAAAGACATTCGCGCGATGTACGGCATCGAGAGGCTGCGCTGACTATGGGGAGTCAATAGTTCCCCTGGTCTCGGCGACGGGTGCGGCAATGCTGTCCCAGGACTGGCCTGCATCGCAGCGAACGAAACCATAAGCGCTAGCCTGGGAGGCCCGTGCAAGACGAGGTCCCCGCCGGCACCCCGCTAATGCGCCTCGATCGGCCCCGCCGCCGCCTGTGGGGGCGGGCGGCAGAAGGGAACCATGACGAGAGCGGCGATGAACAGCCACGCTATGATCCGGAATACGTCGTTGAAGGCAAGCGTGAGCGCGGCGCGCGCAACCACTCTCCCCATTATGGATTCCGCGATCAGCATCGCGCGCGCCGGATCGGGCGTGAGCGCCTGTATCATGTGCGAAAGCTGCTGGAACGTGTCGGTCGCGATCCTCGTCGAGGCGCCGAGGGTTTCGCTCAGGCGTAACGCGTGGAACCGGGTCAGATCTTGCAGCCAGGTTGTGACAAGCGCGATGCCGATCGCCCCGCCGAGGTTGCGCATCAGGTTGAACAGACCCGAAGCGTAGCGCAGCTCCGGTCCTTCGAAGCCGTTGAGCGCCAGGCTGACGCTCGGAACGATACACAGCATGATCGCAAAGCTCCGGACTGCCTGCGGCAGGAGCAGGGCCGCGAAGCCCCATTCGGGCGTCATGTAGGAGAACAGCCACAGGCCCGCTGCGAACAGGCTGAGCCCGACGGTGATGATGATACGCTGGTCGACGCGCTGCGACAGGGCGGCGGCGATCGGTACGCCGCAGAACTGGACAATACCGGCGATGAACACCGTCGTGCCGATCTCGTTGGCATTGTAGCCGCGCACCCGACCAAGGAAGAGCGGGACGAGATAGGTGCCCGCGTACAGGCCGAAGCCGATCACCAGGTTGAAGATGCAGGCAAAGACGAACGTGGGTTTCCGGAACGGACTGAGCTTCACGATCGGGCTGCTCGACCGGAGCGACCGTTCGAGAAACAGCAGGAACGCGACCAGGGCGATCCACGCCGCTGCGGCAATGCCGGTGTCACCGAACCAGTCGTTCTTCGGTCCTTCCTCCAGCACATATTCGAGCCCGGCGAGGAACACGGCCATCGCGCCGAGATGCACCCAGTCGATCCGCCCGAGCATCGGCAGGTCGGCGCGATCGACCTTGATGACCGCAAGCGCGAGCAGGGTGACAAGCGTGCCCGGCAGGACGTTGACGTAGAAGACCCAGCGCCAGCCGGCCGCGTCCGTGATCCAGCCGCCGAGCGTCGGCCCGAGCGTGGGCGCGAGGACCGAGACCATGCCGAGGATCGCCGGGATCATGGCACGCTGCTTGCCCGAGAACATCGCAAAGCCAGTCGCGAATACCGTTGGAACCATCGCGCCGCCGACGAACCCCTGGAGCGCGCGGAAGGCGATCATCGATTCGATGCTCCAGGCGAGGCCGCACAACGCGCTGGATAACGTGAACAACCCGGCGGACAGCGCGAACAGCCACCGGGTCGACAGCGATTGCGCGAGGAAGGCAGCGAAGGGGATCATGACCAGCTCGGCCATCAGATAGGCGGTTTGCACCCAGCTGATCTCGTCGGGGCCCGCCGACAACCCGGCCTGAACCTCGTTCAGCGATGCGGCGACGATCTGGATATCGATCAGCGCCATGAACTGGCCGAACGCCATCACGCCGAAAATCAGGAACTTGCGTTGGTCCGGCAGCGCCATCGGGTTGATCGGCGCGCTCGGCGAAGGGGAGTCCGGCATGGGTACTTGTCCTTGGCAACCATTATATTATATGCGTCATATAAAGGAGCTCGGCAAGGCCATGCGGTACGACAGCGATCACAAGGGCGAGACGCGGCAACGCGTCCTGAAGGAAGCGGCTCGCGAAATCCGGGCCAAGGGGCCGGGCGGCGTTGCAGTCGCGGGCATCATGGCGCGGGCCGGCCTCACCCATGGCGGCTTCTATGCGCATTTTGCATCGAAGGAGGCCCTGGTGGCGGCCGCGATCGAGACGATGTTCGAAAGCGCGCGCCGTCGCTTCGATCGCACCGCCACCGATGCGGACCCCCGGGCCGCGTTGCTGGCATATGTCGATTTCTATCTGTCGCCACAGCATCGCGACGCGCGCGAGCACGGTTGCCCCTTGCCCGCGCTGTCGGGCGATCTCGCTCGGCTCGATCCCGTCTCGCGAGTCCGCTTCGGCGAGGGCGTCGCGGCCCTGTCTGGGCGACTTGCCGGCGCGCTGCGCCAGCATGGGGTCGTCGATCCGGATGCTGCGGGGGCATCGATGCTGGCGGAGATGGTGGGGGCCGTGGCGCTGTCGCGTGCCGTTGCCGACCCGGCGCAGTCCGATGCGATCCTGCGCAATGCCCGCGCCTCGGTGGTCGCCCGTTTTTCGCTCGAGCAAGCGCAATGACCGACACACTTGACCGGGCCGCGCTCAGCGGCCTCGACCAGCTGCGCGCGATGATCGCGTCGGACGCGCAGCCACCGATCGGCCGGACATTGGATTTCGCGCTGGTCGAGGTGGAGGAGGGCAGGGCGGTCTTCCAGGGCAAGCCCGATATCCGGGTCTACAACCCGATCGGCAGCGTCCATGGTGGCTATGCGGCGACGCTGCTCGACTCCGCCTGTGGCATCGCGGTCCATTCGAAGCTGGCGCCGGGGCAGGGCTATACGACCCTGGAGCTCAAGATTTCCTATGTGCGCGGCATGACGCTCGATACCGGCGTGGTACGCGCGGAGGGCGTGGTGATCAGCATGGGCCGGCGCGTCGCCTTCGCCGAAGCGAAGCTGACCGACGCGCATGGCAGGGTGCTGGCGACAGCCACCTCCACCCTGCTGGTGATCGCGTCATGAACATGGCCGCGACCATCGATGCGCCTGTCGATGCCAGACCGCGTTTTCGCATCAGCCGCAACCCGCTGATCGCTGCCGCGGTGGCGGTCGCCCTCGCACTCGCCGGGGTCGCGTGGCTCGTGTCGCCGCGCACCGTCGAGAGCACCGACAATGCCTATCTGAAGGCAGACAGCAGTTCGGTCGCGCCCAAGGTGGGCGGGCTGGTGTCGGCAGTCCTCGTCCGCGACAATCAGCCGGTCCATGCGGGCGATCCGCTGGTCCAGATCGACGCGCAGGAGTTCGATGCCAAGCTCGCGGCGGCGCAAGCCGCGGTGGCCGATGCCGATGCCGGGGTGGCGACGGCCCGGGCGGCGCTTGAAGGGCTGAACGCGGCCGAGGCGCTTGCGGCAGCGCAGGTGCATGCGGCGCAGACCTCGATCCAGTCCGCCGACGCCGAGTTCAGCCGGGCAGCGGCCGATCGCGCCCGCTTCGAGGCATTGATGGCCCAGGGTTTTGCGACACGCCGGGACGCGGAGCGGGTGCGCGCCACCGCGATCGGTGCCGCCTCGGCGCGCGCGCGGGTGCTGGCCGATCGCGACGTCTCGTCCGAGCAGGCGGCCGTGACGCGTGCGCGTCGCCCGGTGCTGGTCGCGCAACTGGCGCAGGCCGAGGCGGCGGCGGCGCGGGCGCGCGCCGCGCTGGACCTTGCGCGGCAGGACCAGGGGCACACGGTCGTGCGGGCGCCGATCGACGGCGTGGTCGGCAATCGACAGGTGCAGACGGGCGATTATGTCCAGCCCGGTTCGCGGCTGCTGACGCTCGTGCCGTCGCAGGCGCTATATGTCGTCGCGAACTTCAAGGAGACGCAAACCCGGGCGATGCTGGCGGGGCAGGCGGCGACGATCGCGGTCGACGCGCTCGGCGGGGATGCGCTGACCGGGCGCGTCGAAAGCTTCGCCCCGGGGTCGGGCTCGGAATTCACCCTGCTGCCGTTCGAGCCGGGCTCAGGCAACTTCACCAAGATCGTGCAGCGCGTGCCGGTGCGGATCAGGCTCGATCCGGGCCAGCCGGCGGTGGCCCGGCTGCGGCCGGGGCTGTCGGTGACGGCCAAGGTGCGCCTGCGATAGGCTATCCCCGCTGGGGGCGGGGTTTCAGGCCCCGATCAGTTCGCGACCGATCAGCATGCGACGGATCTCGTTGGTGCCCGCGCCGATATCGAGCAGCTTGGCATCGCGCAGGAAGCGCTCGACTGGCCAGTCCCTGGTATAGCCGGCGCCGCCGAGCGCCTGGATCGCCTCCAGCGCCACCTTCACCGCATTCTCGCTGGCCAGCAGGATCGCGCCGGCGGCGTCGAAGCGCGTGGTCTTGCCCGTGTCGCAGGCCCTGGCAACGGCATAGACATAGGCGCGGGCCGAATTGAGCGCGACATACATGTCGGCGACCTTGGCTTGCATGAGCTGGAAGGCGCCGATCGGCTTGCCGAACTGCTTGCGCTCCCGGATATAGGGGAGCACCACGTCGAGACAGGCCTGCATGATGCCGAGCTGGATGCCGGCGAGCACGGTGCGCTCATAGTCGAGGCCCGACATCAGCACGCCGACGCCGCCATTGACCGGGCCCATGACATTTTCGAGCGGCACCTCGCAATCGTTGAAGACGAGCTCGGCCGTGGGCGAGCCGCGCATGCCCATCTTGTCGATCTTCTGGCCGATCGAGAAACCGGGCATGTCCTTCTCGATCAGGAAAGTGGTGATGCCGCGGCTGCCCTCTCCCGTGCGGGCATAGACGACGAGCGTGTCGGCATAGGTCGCGTTGGTGATCCAGAACTTGGTGCCGTTGAGGACATAGCCGCCCTGCACTTCGTCGGCACGCAGCTTCATCGAGACGACGTCCGAACCCGCGCCTGCCTCGGACATGGCGAGGCTGCCGACATGCTCGCCCGAGATCAGCCCGGGCAGGTATTTCGCCTTCTGCTCCGGGGTCGCCCAGCGGCGGATCTGGTTGACGCACAGGTTCGAATGCGCGCCGTAGGACAGGCCGATCGAGGCAGAGGCCCGGCTGACTTCCTCGCACGCGATGACATGCTCGAGATAGCCGAGCCCGAGCCCGCCATGTTCCTCCTCCACGGTGATGCCATGTAGGCCGAGCTCGCCCATCGCCGGCCACAGGTCGCGCGGGAACCAGTCCTCGGCGTCGATTTTCGCCGCCAGCGGAGCGATCTGCTCGGTCGCGAAGCGCCGCGTCGTGTCGCGGATCATGTCCGCATTCTCGCCAAGCGCGAAGTCGAGGGTCATGTCCATATCGTCTCTCCTGAAACCTGTTGGCCGGGCTGTAGCGCCGCCCAACGACGCGCGCTAGCGTGCGACCGGGGCGGAGGGGTATGCGACATGACGGCATTCGATCTGGTGTTCACGTTGTTCGGGCTGGTGCTGGGGCTCGCGGTCACTGAGGTGCTTTCGGGCTTTGCCCGGGTCCTGAAGATGCGGCGCAAGGCCCATATCGGGTGGCTGACGCCCCTGCTCGGCATCTTCGTGCTGCTCGACCTGACCACCTTCTGGCTGACGGCGTGGCATTTCCGCGGTCTCGTGCCGGCGAACCGGCTGATGCTGCTGGTCGTGCTGGTCTTTGTCGGCGGCTATTATCTCGTGGCGACGCTGATCTTCCCCGACGATCCCGAGGAATGGCCCGATTTCGATCTCTATTATGATCAGCACAACCGGGCGGTGCTCGGCTTCATCCTCGCGACGCAGCTGGCGCTGATCGGCCTGGCGATCGGCGTGGTCGTCGCGGGCATCAAGCTGGCGGCGGGGCCGGCCGATCAGGGCGGCATCCTGGTGACGCTTGCCGGCCTGCTTCCGCTGCCGCTGATGGTCGCGCTGTTCCTCTTCAAGTCGCGGCGGGTGAACGCCATCCTGCTCGCCACGCTGATCGGCCTGTGGGTCCTGGGCGCGGTTGCGTCGGTGGTCTGAAGCAGCCTAGGTTTGCCGGAACAGCGGGGAAGATCATGCGCAGCCTTTTCAGACTGAAGACCATCGTCGCGGCCGAGGATCAGCCCGAGCATCATCGGCTCGCGCGTACGCTGTCCTGGCCGCATCTCGTCGCCATGGGCGTCGGGGCGATCGTCGGGACGGGCATTCTGACGCTGATCGGCGTGGGGGCGGATCGGGCCGGGCCGGCGGTGCTGCTGAGCTTCGTCGTGGCCGGGGCGATCTGCGCTTGCGCGGCCCTGTGCTATGCCGAGATGGCGACGATGATCCCGGCCTCGGGCAGCGCCTATACCTACAGCTATGCGGCGCTCGGCGAGATCATTGCCTGGGTCGTCGGATGGAGCCTGATCCTCGAATATTCGCTGGTGGTGTCCACCGTCGCGGTCGGCTGGTCGGGCTATGCCGTCGGGTTCCTGAAAGGGCTTGGGATCGAGCTGCCGGACTGGCTGACGCACGGGCCGTCGCTCGAGGGGAGCATGGCGACGCATAGCCTGCACCTGGCCAATGCCGGGGTGAACGTACCGGCGATCCTGATCATCGCGGTGGTGGCCGGGCTGCTGATGCTGGGCACCAAGGAGAGTGCCCGGCTCAACACCGCGCTGGTGGTGCTGAAGATCGCGACGCTTTCCCTGTTCGTCGCGGTCGCGCTGCCGCATTTCGACGCCGCCAACCTGCATCCCTTCGCGCCGAGCGGCTATGGCAGCGTGGCGGACGATCACGGCGTGAAATATGGCGTGATGGGGGCGGCGGCGATCATCTTCTTCGCCTTTTACGGCTTCGACGCCATCTCGACCGCCGCCGAGGAAGCGAAGAATCCGGAGCGCGACCTGGCGATCGGGATCGTCGGGTCGATGGTCGCCTGTACGATCATCTACATCATCGTCGCGGCGGCGGCGGTCGGGGCGGTGCATTATACGGTCTTTTCGAAGAGCGCCGAGCCGCTGGCACTGATCCTGCGCGAGCTGGGCAGCGGCGGCGTGGCGACGGTGGTCGCCGCCGCGGCGGCGATCGCCTTGCCGACGGTGCTGCTGGCGTTCCTGTACGGGCAGAGCCGGATCTTCCTGGTGATGGCGCGGGACGGCTTCCTGCCGCCGGCACTGGCGAAGATATCGACGCGCGGCACGCCGGCGCGGATCACGGCGGTGACGGCAATATTCGTCGCGATCCTCGCCGGGCTCCTGCCGCTCGACGTCATCGCATCGCTCGCCAATGCCGGGACCTTGTGCGCGTTCGTGGCGGTGGCAGCCTGTGTACTGGTGCTGCGGCGGCGGAGCCCCGATGCGAAGCGGCCGTTCAGGACGCCCTTGGCCTGGGTGGTGGCACCCGGCGCGATCCTGGGCTGCTGCTATCTGTTCCTGAGCCTCCAGCGTGTCACGCAGATCTCGTTCCTGATCTGGAACGGCCTCGGCTTGCTAGCCTATTTCCTGTATGCGCGGCGGCGCGCGGTGGAGGGGCGGGCGCCAGCCTGAGTCGCGATGCCGGGCCCGCATCGGCACCGGCGCTCAAAGGCTGGCGATCAGTTCGTGCAGACGAATGCCAGGATGGCGTCGCCCGAGGGTTCGTCGCCCAGCGGCTCGGTGAAGGGCTTGGCGGGGTCAGCGGCCTTGCTGCCGGTCTTGACGTCCTTGTCGTAGAGATCGGCGTCGCCCATCGTCAGCGTCCTGCCGGTGCAATCGAGCGTCGCCTCGGCGATCGCATAATGGCTGTCGCCGATCTTGCCTACGCGCAGGCGGAAGCTTCGCAGCGTGCCCGATGCCTTGATCGTCGCCGGATCCACCGCGCTCGAATAGCCGTCCGCGCTGGTGAATTCCTTCCAGTCCTGCGCGAGCGCAGCGACCGGCGCGGACGCGACCGCCAGGGCAAGAGACCAGGCGATCGCGCTCCGCATTGTCGTCACTCCTAGGCGGCCAGCTTGCGCAGGACGTATTGCAGGATGCCACCGTTGAGGAAATATTCCAGCTCGTTGACGGTGTCGATCCGGCAGCGGGTGAGGAAGGTTTCGGTCTTGCCGTCGGCGCGGGTGAGGATCACCTCGACATCCTGGCGCGGGCGGATATCAGCCACGTGCTGGATGGTGAAGTTCTCCGAACCGTCCAGGCCGAGCGTCTGGCGCGTGACGCCTTCCGCGAACTGCAGCGGGAGCACGCCCATGCCGACCAGGTTCGAGCGATGGATGCGCTCGAAGCTCTCGGTGATGACGGCGCGGACGCCGAGCAGGTTGGTGCCCTTGGCCGCCCAGTCGCGCGACGAGCCGGTGCCATATTCCTTGCCCGCGATCACGATGAGTGGCGTGCCATCCGCCTTGAAGCGCATGGCGGCGTCATAGATCGGCATGATCTCGCCTTCATATTTCGACATGCCGCCTTCGACGCCCGGGACCATCTCGTTCTTGATGCGGATATTGGCGAAGGTGCCACGCATCATCACGTCATGGTTGCCGCGGCGCGCGCCATAGCTGTTGAAGTCGGCGCGGCTGACCTGATGCTCCTGGAGGAACACGCCCGCCGGGCTGTCTGCCTTGATCGAGCCGGCCGGCGAGATGTGATCGGTGGTGATCGAATCGCCGAGGATCGCGAGTGGCCGCGCCTCGATGATGTCCATCACCGGTGCCGGCGTCATCGTCATGCCGTCGAAATAGGGCGGGTTGGCGACGTAGGTTGAGCCGGCGCGCCAAGTATAGGTATCCGAACCCTCGACCTCGATGCCGCGCCATTTCTCGTCGCCGGCATAGACATTGCCGTAGCGGGCGCGGAACATCGAATCATCGATGTTCGCCGCCATCACGTCGGCGATCTCGGCGTTGGTCGGCCAGATATCCTTGAGGAACACATCCTCGCCGTCCGACCCCTTGCCAAGCGGCGTCTCGACCATGTCCTGCGTCACCGTGCCCTTGATCGCATAGGCGACGACCAGCGGCGGCGATGCGAGGAAATTGGCGCGCACGTCAGGCGAGACGCGGCCCTCGAAGTTGCGGTTGCCGGAGAGCACCGAGGCGGCGACGATGTCGTTCTCGTTGATCGCGGCCGACAGCTCGGCTGCGAGCGGGCCCGAATTGCCGATGCAGGTCGTGCAGCCATAGCCGACCAGGTTGAAGCCGAGGGCGTTGAGATCCTCGGTCAGGCCGGCCTTGTTGAGATAGTCGGTAACGACCTGCGAGCCGGGGGCGAGCGACGTCTTGACCCAAGGCTTGGAGGTGAGGCCCTTGGCCCGCGCCTTGCGGGCGACCAGGCCGGCGGCGACCAGCACCGATGGGTTCGAGGTGTTGGTGCAGCTGGTGATCGCGGCGATCACGACATCGCCGTCACCGATATCGTCGGGGCGGCCGACTACCGCGGCGCGAACCGGCTGCTCCTTCTTGTAGACCTTGAAGAGGTCGCCGTTGAACACTTCGTCGACCTTGTTGAGCGAGACGCGGTCCTGCGGGCGCTTCGGCCCGGCAAGGCTCGCCTGCACCGTGCTCATGTCCAGTTCGAGCGTATCGGTGAAGACCGGATCGACGCTGTCGGAATCGTGCCACAGGCCCTGCGCCTTGCAGTATGCCTCGACCAGCGCGACCGTCTCGTCCGAGCGGCCGGTGAGCTTCATATAGTCGATCGTCTTGGCGTCGATCGGGAAGAAGCCGCAGGTCGCGCCATATTCCGGCGCCATGTTCGCGATGGTCGCGCGATCGGCGAGCGTCATCGTGTCGAGGCCCGGGCCGTAGAACTCGACGAAGCGGCCGACCACGCCCTTGGCGCGCAGCATCTGGGTGACGGTGAGCACGAGGTCGGTGGCGGTGATGCCTTCGGCCATCGCGCCGGTCAGCTTGAAGCCGACGACTTCGGGGATCAGCATCGAGACGGGCTGGCCGAGCATGGCTGCCTCGGCCTCGATCCCGCCGACGCCCCAGCCGAGCACGCCCATGCCGTTGACCATCGTGGTGTGGCTGTCAGTGCCGACCAGCGTATCGGGATAGGCGACGGTGGTGCCGTCGCCGTGATCGCCCCAGCTCGCCGAGGACCACACGCCCTGGCCGATATATTCGAGGTTCACCTGGTGGCAGATGCCGGTGCCCGGGGGGACGACCTGGAAGTTGTCGAGCGCCTTGGAACCCCATTTCAGGAACTCGTAGCGCTCGAAATTGCGCTGATATTCGAGGTCCACATTGTCGCCGAACGCCTTGGGCGTGCCGAACTCGTCGACCATCACCGAGTGATCGATGACGAGATGGACGGGCACCAGCGGGTTGATCTTGGCCGCGTCGCCGCCGAGCTTCGTGATCGCATCGCGCATGGCCGCGAGATCGACGACGCAGGGAACACCGGTGAAATCCTGCATCAGCACGCGCGCGGGGCGATACTGGATCTCGCGGTCGGAGCGCTTGTCGATCTGCCAGTCGATGATCGCCTTCACATCATCCGTCGTGACGGTCTTGCCGTCCTCGAAGCGGAGCATGTTCTCCAGCAGGACCTTCATCGAGAAGGGCAGGCGGCTGATATCGCCATATTTCGCGGCGGCATCGGCCAGCGAGTAATAATCGTACGACTTCGAGCCGACCTTGAGCGTCTTGCGGGCGCCGAGCGTATCCTGGCCAATGGCGGTCATCTGGGGCGGGTTCCTTCCCTGTCTGGCCGGGCGCGGCGGGGAGGCGGAAGGTTCCGCGCGAGCGCGCTCCGGGTTGTGCGAATGCGAAGAGTCGCGCGGCCTTTAGCAAGGGGGTCGGGGTTGGGGAAGGGCGGGGATCTACGAAGTTCGACGGAAGCAGTCGCGGGAATCGATCCTCGCTCCATGGCGGGCGCTACGTCGATGATCCGGGCCGGAACTGGTAAACGATCAGGCAGCCAGTTTCGGTAACGCATGAAGAATCCCGGCCGACGGATATCGGGCATCCCGTTCCTCGAACCGCCGCGATTCCCCTGATGGAACCCGAGCGGCTGAAAAGGCGTTTGGTCCGTTATGGTGGGATTCCCTTCGTACGAGGTGTTCCTGGCACTTCCGGAATGCCCGCAGCCGGGATGGAACTGGCTGCGGCTGGCGCGGAATGGGCTGGTCGTCGCGGCGGGCTCCACCTACCCGTCGCTCGACGCGTGTTTCGTTGCGCTGCGGCACGATCGCGAGGCGCGGGGCAAGGCGCCCGTGACCATCAACCTGAAGGGGGCCGGGCCGGACGTGGCCGCCGCCGTCGTCGCCATCGCCACCGCCGAGGGAGACGTGACGATCACCTGCGCCGAGCCGAGGATCGCCTGATCAGAGTGCGAACAGGAAGAAGATCATGGTCGCGGCGAACATCACGAAGGTCGCGCCCCACCCCAGGAGCGTCGGGCCGAGCGGCAGGGTGAGCCGCCCCATGGCGCGGGGGTTGCGGACGATCAGCATCATCACCGCCATCAGCGGGACTGCGAGCACGCCGTTGACCACCGCCGCCCAGTAGAGCGCGCGGACCGGATCGATCCCGATCGTGTTGAGCGAAGCACCGGCCAGCGTGGTGACCGCGATCGTTGCGTAGAAGAGCCGCGCGTCGAGCGGCTTGGCATCGAGGCTGCCTGCCACGCCGACCATTTCCGTCACGGCATAGGCGGCCGATCCCGCGAGCACCGGCACGGCGAGCAGCCCGGTGCCGATGATACCGAGGGCGAACATCGCCGAGGCGAAGCGGCCGGCGATCGGCTCCAGCGCTTCGGCCGCCTGGGCCGAGGTGGCGATGTCGAAGATTCCGTTGGCATGGAGCGTCGCCGCCGTCGCGAAGACGATCGCCAGCGAGACGAGGGTACTGAAGGCCATGCCGACCAGCGTATCCGTGCGGATGCGCTTCAGTTCGGGGCCTGCCTCGCGCGGGGTGATGCACAGGGGCTTGGTGTGGTGGCGGTGCTGCTCCTCGATCTCCTGCCCGGCCTGCCAGAAGAAGAGATACGGGCTGATCGTGGTGCCGAGGATCGCGACGAAGGCGGTGGCATAGGCCGCGTTGAACTGGATCTCGGGTACGACTAGCGAGCGCAGCGCGTGCGGCCAGGGCACGCCGGCGACCATGACGACCGCGACATAGGTGAACAGCGACAGAGTCGTCCATTTCAGGATCGACGCATAGCGCGGATAGCTGAGGGCGACTTCGAGGACGATGCAGATCACGCCGAACAACAAGGTGTAGAGCGTGGCGTTGCCGCCCGCGAGCAGCGCGAGCGCAGCGCCCATCGCGCTCAGGTCGGCACCGAGATTGACGATATTGGCGACGAGCAGCAGCGAGACCATGCTCCACAGCACGGGCCGCGCATAGTGGCGACGCAGATTGCGGGCGATGCCGGCCCCGGTGACGCTCCCGATCTCGGCGGCGACCTGCTGGATCGCGACCATCAGCGGGAAGCTGAGCACGAAGGTCCAGGCCAGGCCGTAGCCGAATTGCGCGCCGACCTGGCTGTGGGTGCCGATGCCGCTGGGGTCATCATCCGCGGCCCCGGTGACCAGGCCAGGGCCGAGCGAGGCAAGGAAGCCGCGCCGGCCAGCAGCGGGCCTGGCTTCGGCCGCGTCGCCCGACGATGGTTGGCCCCCCTTCATGCGGCGAACCTTCGCACGGGATCGCGGGTGGCGCCATCCCCGGAGAAACGGGCCGGGCCCTCACGGCTTTATTGCGGAATGGTCGGCCCCGCCTTCACGGCTGGTCGGGCAGGGGGGCGGCACCCGGCGTCACCCACACTTCCACGGGCGTGATGAACTTGCCCGGCGCGGGCTTGCCGACATCGACGCGCTGGGCCGTGACGCGCTCGCCCGAGGTCAGGACGAAGCCGGCGCCCGGGCGCGGCATCCTGCCGAAGGTCATTTTCTGGATTGGCGTGCCGGTGGCCGCGTTCATGATGGTGGCGATGATGCTCATCGCCGCCCGATAGCCATGGTCGAGCGCCCGTGTCGATGGCGCGTGCTCCGTTCGGCGCACGCGCCGCTTATGCCGGCGTCATTGCTCGGTATCGTTGGCGAGCCCATCCCCGCGGTTGACGCGCGCGGTCATGCCCGTCGCATCGGCATCGTCGAGCGTCTGCGTGTCGGGTTCGGGCGGTGCCTCGCGCGGTTCGACGACGGCCGCGTTGGCCGAGACGGCGGGGGCGGTGTCGACCGGTGGCGCCGCGTTGAGCGTCACGGCCTCGTTGGTGCCGCTGTCATCGCTGACATTCGCCATGCCTTCATAGCGGTCGGGGCTCGAATTGTTGCAACCCGCCAGGGCGAGAAGCGCCAATGCGCCGCCTGCGATCGCGATGGTCCGGACGGGCACCCGCTTCGATCCCAACGTCGTCTTCGTCATAGCAACTCCTCAAGCTTGAGCATCTGATTGGCCGAGCGCGCCTCGATCTTCGTGGCCAGGGCGCGATCCCAGCCATAGGGATCGTCACGGAAGTTCATCTGCCCGCTCGAGCTGGCAAAGGCGGTCCAGTAGAGCAGATAGACCGCCACCGGCCTGGTCAGGCTGACCCGCTGCGTGTCGCCCTTGGCCACGCCCGCCGCGATCGCCTCCGGCGTCCAGGCCGGATCGCCCTTTAACAGCAGTTTGGCGAGGTCGGCCGGCTTTTCCAGTCGGACGCAGCCATGGCTGGCAAGCCGGTCGAAGCTGGCGAATTTGGCGCGCGAGGGCGTGTCATGAAGATAGACCGCATAGGCATTGTCGAAATCGAACTTGTACCGGCCAAGCGCGCTCTGCGTTCCGGCCGCCTGCTGGAGGCGGGTGCCGTCGATCACCTTGAAGCCGTTGCGCTTCAGATAGCCGGGGCTCTTGCGCTCTTTCGGCCACAGTTCGTTCGTCGCGATCGAGGTCGGCACGTTCCAGGGCGGGTTGAGCACGATGCTGTTGATCGTCGAGGACAGCATCGGCGTCTCATGGCCGGGCCGGCCGGTCACGCCGCGCATCGAGAGCACCGGCGTGTCGCCGTCGAACACCGTCACGATGGCGGCCGCGATATTGACCTGGATGCGGTCGCGCGGAAGTTCCTGGGGCAGCCAGCGCCAGCGCTCCAGGTTCGCCATGATCTGGCGCACGCGGTCCGTAGCGGGCACGTTGAGGGCGGCGAGCGTCTTGCCGGAGACCACGCCGGCCGGATTGAGGCCGTAGCGGCGCTGCGCGCGCTGCACGGCGGCCAGGAGCTCGGCGTCGAAGGTGTCGCCGGTAGCGACGACGGCCTTGTCCTCGATTGCGAGCCGCTGGCGTAGCGCGAGCACGCGCGGCCCGGTGGCACCGAGCGTCAGGTCCGGGCCGCTGGCCAGCGTGGGCCAGCCGCCCAGCGCGGCGATCGCGCGATAGGTCTCGAGACCCTTTCGCAGCCCGTCATAGCCGGCATAGGGTGGCGGAAGCGACGCGATCCAGGCAGCGAGCCGATCGCGCCGCACCGCATCGGCAAAGCCTGGCAGCGGATCATAAGGCGGCGGCCTGAGGCCCCAGTCCTTGTCGAAATCGCTGCTGTCGAGGCGCCCGGCATGGACGGCCCGGGCATGGTCGAGCGCGGCGCGAACCAGCGCGTCGCCGACGAGCGGTGCGGCCGGGGTCGGCGGCGCCGACCGCAGGCCCTGCACCATCGCATCGACCGCGAGGAGCGAGCGAAGCTGGTCCGCCTGGGCTGGGCTCAGCACCGGCAAGGGCATGGGCCGGGCCGGGGCCTGCGGCGCGACGATCGTCGGGCTCACTGGTGGTGGCACGACCTTCTGCGTGCCCTGGAGCTGCGCGGCGGGCAACGCCGAAAAGCCTGTAGCGGTCAGCGCCAGGGCAGTCGCCCACCGGGCTGCCCTGCCGCGCTTCCCGCCATCCTTACCGATTACGCACATCATGTCGTTCTGTGATCCTTCGACGTTACGGCCATGATACACGCCGCGGCTCGCCCTAGTCTGAACGGGTTGCGGAATGCCAGCGACACCTTGAAATCGATATGGCAGCGGTCAGCCGACCCCACGCGGCGTGACCCTTTCGCGGCGTTCAAGCTGGCCCGGTAAATTTAATCTCCGAAAGGATCCACGCCGCGAATCGCGCGCCAGCCGCCGCCGCCGGGGGGCTGCCATGGCGGCCGTCGGACAGCATCGGGGGGTAGGGCGCCGGGCCGATCTCGTTCGTCATATCTGCAGTCTGCCACGACGCCGGGGCGGACCGCAATCGCTATGCGCCCTTTGCGGCGAGCGAGCGCAGCGCATGGTCGATTTCCGCCGCCGACAGCGTTTGCTGCTCGATCACGCAGCGCAGGCCGAGCCCGGCAAAGCCGTGATAGGGCGCGGCCGTCGCGAAAGCGACGATCGAGGCCGCGCGCGGATCGATCCCGCGGACCGCGCCGGCGGGCAGCGGCATGAGGGTGCCGAAGCTGCCGGCCCAGGAGGCGGCGACGATCCGGTCGGACTCGTCCACCACGCAGATCCGCGTGCGGGCGCGATCGGCATCGCTGAACAGGTTCCCGTCGGAGATCATCGCGTGGATCTGCCCCTCCCAGTCGAACTCGAAATAGAGCACGCCGGCAGGGGCGCCGTCCTTGCCCTGCGCACGCACGCCGGTGACGAAGACCAGGACCGCGCGGTTTGCCGAATAGGGATTTTCCCACACCTCGTCAGTGAACCAGTCACCGGTCCGGTGGCTTGCCATGGCATTGTTGAACTGGGTGGCGTCGGCGAGGTTGAGCTTGGTGACGCTCGCATCCGGATTGGCCGAGGCGATGACCCGGCCATCGGCGTCGGCGATGAACGCATTGAGATAATAAGGCGAGGTCTCGGTCAGCAACCTCAGCCGCGCCTGCGCCGCCGCGAGATTTTCCGACGACGGGTCGGTCGTCGCGGCGACGATCTGGGCGTCGGTCGCGAACAGCCTCAGGTCGATGCTGCGACCATAAAGCACACGCGAGATATTCTGGATCATCGCCTGGGCGAGTTCGATCAGCCTGGTCCCCTCGATCTCGGCCACCATCTCGTCGGCGATCCGCGCCCCGAGCGACAGGCGCTCGAATACATCGGTGCGGAACTTCGTCGAGGAGGCGCGCGCCTGTTGCGCCAGCGTCTTCACCTCCCGGGCGACGACGGTGAAGCCGAGCCCGGCTTCGCCCGCGCGCGCCGCCTCGATCGTGGCGTTGAGAGCAAGAAGGTTGGTGCGCCCTGCGATCTCCTCGCTGGCACCGGCATAATGCTGCACCTCGTCACGAAGGATGGCGAGCAGGGATCGGATGCGGCGCGGCATGGGCAGCACCTAGCGAAAGATGGTTAAGAAGTTCATGCCGGAGCAACCAAAATCGTCATAATTGCCCGCTCATGCAGCCGCTTACCCGGTATCGGCGTCGCATGATGGTCGCGCGGGCCAGTGGTTTTCACCGCGTGGTCGATTTCAGCGAGCCAGGCTTGCGCAACGCCGCACCCATTCCCGCGACGATCATTCCCGATGCGGTGGAGAGTGTCGGCCGTGCGCTGCTCCGCCAACGGCTTTACCCTGATGCCGCCGCCGGCCGGCACGGGCGACGAGCTGATGCTGCTGAGCATCGTCTTTCGGCCGACCGTTCGCCGCGATGCGGCGGCGGCGGTGCGCGCGGCGGCCTGACAGGGCGTCGGCACCTTCTTTCAATTCTTCTGCACTGCAACATTATCGTCATCGCGCTGCAACGGCGATGACGCGCCGCGCCCCTAGTCGCGCCGGGACAAGCAGATAAAAGGGGCCTTACCACCATGCCGATCCGTTCGACGATTCTCGCGCTCAGCTGCCTTCCCGCGCTGGCGATCGCCTCGGTCGCACAGGCGCAGACGGTGCCCGCGGCGCCTTCCGAGGCGCCGGTTGCCGCGCAGGGCGCGCCGGATGCTGGCGAAGGCGATATCGTCGTCACCGCCCAGTTCACGCGCCAGGGCGCGATCGAGGTGCCGATGGCGCTGACCGCCTATTCTGGCAGGTTCCTCGACGATCTCGGCATCACCGATTTCGAGAAGCTGTCGCGCTACGTCCCCGGCTTCGTCGTGCAGAACCAGTCGCCGAACAATCCCGGCTTCGTGATCCGCGGCATCACGTCGGACAGCGGCTCCGCGTTCAACGAACCGCGTGTCTCGGTCTTCCAGGATGGCGTCTCGATTTCCAAGTCGCGCGGCTCCTATGTCGAGCTGTTCGATCTCGAGCGCGTCGAGGTGGCGAAGGGGCCGCAATCGACGCTGTATGGGCGCGGCGCGCTGATCGGGGCAGTCAATATCGTCCAGGCCAAGGCTGATCCCAGCGCGCAATATGGCTATTTCCGGGGCTCCTACGGCAATTTCCACGCCTATCAGGTCGATCTGACCGCAAATGCGCCGATCACCGATACGCTCGCGATCCGCATCGCCGGCCGTTCCAAGAAGCGTGACGGCTATGTCGAGAATCTGCTCGCCAAGGCGGATGGCCAGGATTTCAATTCGGTCGACACCCAGGCGGTGCGGGGATCGCTGCGCTGGGAGCCGGGCAGGCTCACCGTCGATCTGATCGGCAATTACCAGGAGGATCATGCCAATGGCACGGCCTTCAAGTCGATCGCGTACAACCCGACGGATCCCGTGACGGGCGCGGTGATCGGCGACCGCGGCCGCAATTCAGGTGCGGCGCTGGCGCCGCAGGCGGGCTTCGAGAATGGCGCACCGCTCGGCCTCGACCGCACCGTCTGGGGCGCGACGGGCATCGCCAATTACGAGATCGACGATCACTGGTCGATCAACGCGCTGGGTTCCTATCGTCACTTCCAGGCGCTCGAGATCTTCGATGCGGACGGCATCTCGCTCCCGGCGCTGACTGCGGCCGAAGATGCGCGCGGCAACCAGACGATGAACACGCTACGCCTGTCCTACACGTCGGACCGGCTGAGCGCCTTTGTCGGCGGCACCTATTTCCACGAGGACGGGTCGCAGCGGACCCCGACCTCGTTCGACGAGCGCGTCGCGCTCGCCCGGGTCGCGGGGGCGCTCAATGGCGGGGGGCTTATCCCCGGCCGGGCGGCGACCGATCCCGCGCCGCTCAGCGTGCTTGCCAATCCGGCGCTGACCACCCTGCTGGTGCAGGGCGTGGCGGCGGCGAAGGGCGTCGCGCTGAGTGGCGCGACCGCGTCGGGGATCGCGGCGAACCTCAAGGCGAACCATCTCGAAAGCTCCACCAACTTCGCCCGGACCAACAGCGTCGACCTGTTCGCCGACGCGACCCTCCATGTGACCGACAATTTCGAACTCGGCGGCGGCATCCGCTATACCCATGACGACAAGTCCAGCGGCATCACCGCCGCGGTGCTCAACGGTCGCTCGATCCTGGGCGGCTTCATCGGCGCGCTGAGCCTGCCGACGGCGCAGCGTGATGCCCTGCTCAGCGCGCTGGCCTTGCCGGGCGCGGTCCTGAACACACTGCCGGCGAGTGTGGTGCCCTATTTCGGCCTGGGGCTTCAGCCGACCGCGGCCAACGGCACGCGCCTCGACCAGGACCTGACCGACTCCGGCTTCACCTGGCGCGCGACCGCGCGCTATGCGCCGAGCAGCGATGCCAGCATCTATGCGACCTATGCGCGGGGCCGCCGGCCCAAGGTGCTGAGCGTCGCCGTGCCGAGCCTTCCTTATGGCGCGCCGAGCTTCAAGGTCCTGCCCGCTGAGACGGTCGACAGCTACGAGCTTGGGGTGAAGACGGCGCTGCTCGACCGCAAGCTCTTCGCCGACGGCTCTGTCTACTTGTATGATTACAGCAACTTCCAGACGACGGAGCAGATCGGCACCCAGTTCGTCACGACGAATGCCGGCAAGGCGCGAAGCTACGGCTTCGAGGGGCAGCTGCGTTATGTGCCGGTCGAGGCGCTCACGCTGTTCGCGACCTATGCCTATAATCACGGCCGCTTCACCGAGGGCGCGCGCGACGGCAACCATTTCCGCCTCGCGCCCGACCATGCCGCCTCGGCGGGCTTCACGCTGAAGCAGCCGGTCGGCCCGGTGAAGATCGATTTCACCCCCAGCGTTACGTACCAGTCCAGCATCTTCTTCGACGATGATAATGATCGGCCGGACCTGCAGACCGGCAACCTGATCCCGGACCTGGTCCAGGACGAATTCCAGAAGGGATATGCGCTGGTCGATGCGCGGCTCGGCTTCGAATCGCCGAATGGTGTCTGGCGGGTCGAGGGCTTCGTCACCAACCTGCTGAACAGGAAATATATCAAGGACGCGGGCAACACCGGTGATGCGATCGGCTTGCCGACCTTCATTGCCGGCGAGCCGCGCTTCTACGGCATATCGCTCACGGTGCGCAGCGGCGGGCGCTGATCGCGGTTGCGCGCGGCACCGCTCTGGCGCAGCGTCGGGAACCGTGCGGCCCCGCGGCGGGTTCGGATGCTGACAGGAGAAATGACATGCGGATCTTGGCTGTAGGAACGGCGGCGACGCTCGCGCTGGTGCTCGCGGGATGCAATGACAAGATGCACACCGGTGCGCCCGCGGCGAAGGGCGCGCGCGCCGTGGCGACGCTCCACACGGCGGACGGCGCGGATGTCGGCCGCGCGACCGCGAGCGAAGTCGCAGGCGGGCTGCGCTTCACGATCGACGTGAAGGGGATGCCGGCGGGCACCCACGGCGCGCATGTTCACACCACCGGCACCTGCACGCCGCCCGATTTCGCCAGCGCCGGCGGACATTGGAACCCGACGGGCATGAAGCATGGCTCGATGAATCCGCAGGGGCCGCACGAGGGCGATCTGCCCAATCTGATCGTCGGTACCGATGGTCGCGGGACGCTCGGCATCACCATTCCGGGCGCGACGATGGCGGGATTGCTCGATACCGATGGGTCGGCGCTCGTCGTGCACGAAAAGGCCGATGACCTGATGACGGACCCGTCGGGGAACAGCGGCAGCCGGATCGCCTGCGGCGTCTTCGCGCCAGCGTGATGCCGTGCCCCTCCCCTTCGGGGGAGGGGCCTGGATCAGATCGCCTCGCCGGCCTCCCGTGCCCAATTTTCGCGATTGGCCTCCGCCCTGGGCACCAGCCGGAAGGCAGCGATCCCGGCCGCCAGCGTGATCGGCACGGTCAGCAGCAGCGACAGCACGCCAGTCGACAAGCTACCCGTCAGCGTCGAGACTCTCCCCGCAAGATACGGGCCCATCGCCAGCCCCAGCAGCGTGGTGCCGATGAAGAAGGTTCCGGTTGCCGTGCCGCGCATTCGGGGCAGGACGAGATCCTGCATCGTCGCCGCAGCGGCCCCAAGCGCGCAGGACGCGGTGACCTGTGCGATCGGCAATACGGTGAAATAGAGCCACAGCTCGTGCGTGGTGAAAGCTATCCAGACGGCCGGAATCGGGGCGACCGCGCCGAAGATCACTACCATCACCCGCCCGTTCGCGAAGCTGCGCCGCAGCCGGTCGGCGACGATCCCGCCCAGCGTGACGCCGATGAAGCCGCCGGCGGCGCCGAAGCTGCCGATCAGCAGGCCGGCCGTCGCGGGCGATGCGCCGAGATCGCGCAGGGCATGCGGGGCTGCCCAGAAGCTCACCGCATAGGCGATGAAGGCATTGAGGCCATAGGCAACGACGATGCACAGGAAGGCGGGATTCCCGACGATGAGCCGGAATGTCGGTGGATCGCGCCGCTTGAGCGCGCAGGCCCAGGAGAACACGGCATAGACGCCGATGCCGATCGCCACCCATTGCGGCCAGGGTTCGCCCAGATGGACGAGGCCCAGCACGCAGCCGATGACGATGGCAAGGCCGGCAAGGTTGACGAGCAACGCCCTGATGCCGCCACGCGCCGCGCCGATCAGCGTCAGCGGCGGCAGGATGGTGACGAGTTCGGCGAGGAATTCCCGGAACGGCGCGGGATGGGCTGCCGGCTCCGGCAGTCCTTCCGAGGCGCCGCGGGCCGGTTCGCGCAGCGTTGCGATCCATAGCGCGACGAGCAGGCCGGGCAGGCCGACGATCAGGAACGCGGCCTGCCAGCCGTGCAGGCCGAGCGGCCCGCCCTGCGGCCAGGCATGGTTCCAGCGCTGCACGATCAGGCCGCCGATGCCGAGCGAGATGCCGCCGCCGACGTAAAGGCCGGACGAATAGATCGCCAGCGCGGTCGCCCGGAGTCGCTTCGGGAAATAGTCCGAGATGAGCGAATAGGCCGCCGGACTGGCTGTCGCCTCGCCGACGCCGACGCCGATCCGGGCCGCGGCGAGCATGCCGCCGGTCCGGGCGAAGCCGGAAAAGGCGGTCATGGTCGACCACAGCGCGAGCCCGATCGTCATCAGCCGCACGCGGTTCCAGTTGTCGGCGAGCCGGCCGATCGGAATGCCGAACAGCGAATAGAATACGCCGAAGGCGGTGCCGTAGAGAAAGCCGAGATCCTCGTCGCGCAGCCCGAGGTCGCGCTTGATGTCCTCGGCGAGGATCGAGATGACCTGGCGATCGATGAAATTCAGGATGTAGACGAGGAACAGGATGCCGAGGACGTACCAGGCATAGGCCGGCGTGCGCGGGGGCGCGCCGGTGGGGGTGATGGCCATTCTCGCTCTCCCGCGATTATCGTTCTCGACCAGGGGCTAGCAGAGCACCGGCGCACCGGGAAAGCGGTTTCGGATCAGGCGAGCCGCCAGCGCTCGACCACCTCGTAGCGTGCCGCCTCGCCGCCGAGATGGCTTTCGAACAGCGTCAGATAGTCGAGGCGGAACGATGGGCTGGCGAGCCCCGCACGGGCGGCCAGCCACTGGTCGATCTCCGGCCCGGAACCCGCCCCCCGGCTGACCCGGGCGACCGTGATATGGGGCAGGTAGGCGCGGCCCTCGGGCGGCAACCCGATCCGCACGAGTGCATGGTCCACCTTGCGGTGGAGCGCGGCGAGCGCGTCGTGCGGCGTAACCCCCGCCCACAGCGCATTGATCCGGCCGAGTTTGTCGAAGCCGCCGACGCCGGAGAGCGAAACCTCCACGGCGCTGCCATGGACATGGCCCAGCGCCAGGACGATCTCCTCGGCCATGCGGCGATCCACCTCGCCGATATAGCGCAAGGTCAGATGAAGTTGTTCGTCGTCCTGCCAGCGGGCCTGGGGCACGCCATCCATGGTCGCGGCCAGGGCTGCGCGGACTGGCGGGGGCGGGCGCAGGGCGACGAACAGGCGGTGCATGCGGGCGACTCTATCGCGACCTTCGCGATTGTCATCCGCAAGATTGGCGTTTTGTAATAAAGTGTGTCTGTCTCCTGTGGCCTGCAGTTCCCCGATAGTGGCCGATGCCGGATTCTCTTGAAAAGCCCATCGGTAAGGGCGATATTCCGCCTATCCGGCATGATGCCGGGTCAAAGGAGCTTTTTCGTAATGGCTAACTGGTCCGACCCCCGTCCTGGCGCGACGTCGTTCGCGACGGCAACGGGCACGCGCTCCGACGCGTACGACGCGGGTCTCCGCCGCTATATGCTGTCGGTCTACAACTTCATGTTTTCGGGCATTCTGCTGACCGGCCTGGTCGCGATGTTCTTCTCCTGGGGTGGCGTTAACTCGCCGGCCGCTGCCATCATGGGCGGCCCCGGCCTGCTGAAATATGTGATCATGTTCGCGCCGCTCGCGTTCGTGTTCGGCATGAGCTTCGGCGGGGGACGCATGTCGGCCGGCACGCTGCAGGCGATGTTCTGGGGCTTCGCGGTGGCGATGGGCCTGTCGCTCTCGACGGTCTTCCTCGTCTATACCGGCACCTCGATCGCCCAGTCGTTCTTCGCGACGGCGGCCGCGTTCGGTGGCCTCAGCCTCTATGGCTACACCACCAAGCGCGATCTGTCCGCGTTCGGTACCTTCCTGATCATGGGTCTGGTCGGTCTGATCGTGGCGAGCCTGCTGAACCTGTTCTTCCAGTCGGGTCCGTTCGCACTGGTGATCAGCATCGTCGGCGTGCTGCTGTTCGCTGGCCTGACCGCCTTCGATACCCAGCGCACCAAGAGCCTGTATGCGCAGGTCGCGGGCACCGCTGCCGAGCAGCATGTCGTGATCATGTCGGCGCTGAACCTGTATCTCGACTTCATCAACATGTTCCTGTTCATCCTGCGCCTGTTCGGCAACCGGAACTAGAACAAGGCTCGATCGCTTGAGCGAGAGGCCCGGCGGGGAAACCTGCCGGGCCTTTTCTTTTGTCTCTTCGTAACGCCGGCCTGATCGGCGGCTATCGGGAATATCCATGCGCCTGGCGATAGACGTGCTGCTCGACTATGCGATCGAAGGCTCGGCCGACGTGCTTTTGCTGGTCGAGGCAGCGGCGATGGCCGACCAGCGGCTGGAGGTGCAGGACCTGCGCGTCTATTGCCCGGAGCCGCTCCGCGTGATCGCGGGCGAGGAAGGCATTGGCCAGCGCACCTGGGCACGCGGCGAGGGCGGGTTCCAGGTCGAATATCATGCGGTCGTCGCCATCGACCGGCCCGCGGTGGAACTCGGCGCGCACGCGGCGACGCCGGTCCGGATGCTGCCGGCCGAGACGGTGCCCTATCTGCTGCCGAGCCGCTATTGCGAGTCCGACCGGTTCGAAGGCTTCGTCCATCGCGCGTTCGCCGGGATCGAGGGCGGCGCGCTGGCGGTCGCCCTCGCCGACTGGGTGAGAACAAACCTCGATTATGCGTCGGGCGCCAGCAGCGGCACGACGACGGCCCTGATGACCTTCGCCGATCGCCGCGGCGTATGCCGCGATTATGCCCATCTGCTGGTGGCGCTGGCGCGCGCGGGCGGCATCCCGGCGCGGTGCGTCTCGGCCTATGCGCCGGGGGTGGACCCGCCCGATTTTCACGCGGTGGTGGAATTGTGGCTGGGCGGCGCCTGGCGTCTGGTCGATCCGACCGGCATGGCTTCCTGCCGCGATCTGGCGCGCGTCGCGGTCGGGCGCGATGCGACCGACATTGCCTTCATGACCGTGTTCGGCCGGGCGACGATGCATCGGCAGACCGTGTCGGTGCGCCGGCTCGACGTCTGAACGTCCCGACTGCTGGTCAGGAACGCATCGCCGGGGTCGCTCGTTCTATCCTCGTAACAGCCCAGGAGAGTGGCGATGACCGAGGACCAGACGACAATCGATCAGAAGGCGACGGCCGGGCAGGACGTCGCACCGGGCGATCCGGAGGAGAACAAGGCGATTCATCATCCGCGCCAGGAGGCGGGCCAGGATGCCTCCATCGCCGAGCGGCTCGAGCGCAACCCCGAAAGCAAGGAGGCCCGGCTCGACGCAGCGCTGGACGAGTCGATGGACGCCTCCGATCCGCCGGCCTCCACCCAGCCGGTCCATCATCACGCGCCGCCCGAATCGTCCGGCTATGATGCGGAGGAAGAGGCTCGGCTCAAGGAACAGAAGCAGGGCTGAGCCGCGACGGCGCCTCGGGCGCTGCCTCAGATATTATACCTATGGCAACGGCCCTTCCCGCGACGCGGGAGGGGCCGTTCCCTCGTGGAATGTTGCGCAAAGAGCGCATTCTCCGCAACTTCCGCTACGCACCGGCAACCGTTCGTCGCAACCTTTGTTGCGTCGCAGCACAAACTATGATTCGATGCTGAATGCCGGGCGACGGCGCGTTAAGCATGGTGTTAACCATCTCGGCGCATCATCGGAACCGGTTCCACAATTGCGGGGTGGGGTAACGGTTATGGGTGCACGGATGAAGCCGGCCAACGGGGCGATGACGCTGGCCGAAATGAAGGAATTCGCGGGGTTCAACTCGGGCACGCAGCGCTATATCCGCCGCTCGCTCGACATCGGCCTCGACCGCGACGACGCGATGACCCGCTGGTCTCGCGACGTGGTGGAAGCCGCGAGCATTCGCGCCCAGGCCCGGCTCTATGTCCGGCTGCCCGAGATTCGGGCGATCATCCCTGACGATAGCGGCCTCGACTCGGTTGAGCCGTTCCTGGCGCCGTTGATGACGGTGACGGCGTTCGATCTGGGGCAGGGGCGTCTCACCACTTTCTCCGCCTATCGCTTCCTCTACGAGCGGCTGATCGGTGCGGAGGTGCGGCCCTGGCTCCCAGCCGCCTTTTGCTCGGCGGCGGCACTGCCGCATCTGCATCCCGATCTGCGCCGCAAGTTGCTCCAGTCGATCAGCGAGGCAGCCGCGACCGCATCGGGCTGGTCGAATCGCCAGCCGGCCTTCTTTCCGAAATGGGTGGAGAAGGTGGAAGCGACGGCCCTGCCCAATTGAACGTCGACGCCCCTCCCGCGCGGGAGGGGCGTCCGTCACCTGCAGGCGCGCCAGCCGAACTGCCCGCGCGCGGCCTGGTCCAGATGCAGGTGATCATGATGCGCCGCGTTGTAATCCGGCGACAGGGTCGTCGCGAACAGCCGGCACGCCCCGTTGCGCGCCTTATGCAGGAACGTCGCCTCGGGGCCATTGCCTTTCCAGTCCGCCGCGACCGTGATGTGCTTGCCGTCCGCCAGCCGGAAGCCGGCAATGTCGATTGCGTCGGCGGTGGCGTGCTCGCTCAGGATCGAGCTTCCGGCGATCGGCCGGCAATTATACGTGCCGAGATGCTCGATCGCGACGACCGGGCTGCCGAGCAGGCGGCGCGCGGCCGGCTGCACCACGTCCCATTCCCAGGCTGTCAGGGCGGCCGCCACCGGGCAGGCGAGGCCGGGATCGTCCGGCGAATAGGGCGTGCGCCGCGCACCGCCCGGCGCGAAGCGAACGCCATCGCTATAGCCGCATGTGCCGGCGCGGACGGGTGCCAGCACGGTATAGCGCACCCCCGCCTTGTCGAGCAGCGCGCGGCATTTCGGGAAATCCTTCGTGAGGCCCGCGAGCTTTCGGCCCGTAAACAGGCCGATCGGCTCGCTCAGGTCCAGCGGCGTCCATGGCAGGTCCTGGGGCCGCCCGCGCAGCGCCGCGTATAACAGCAGGCAGCCCGCAAGCAGGATCGCGGCGACCGTCATGCCGCCGACCAGCCGGCGCAGCGCGCGCATCAGCCCCGCAGCGCGCTCGTGATCGGCTCGAACGTCACCGGATAGCCGAGATCGTCGGGGATGCGCAGGTGCGGGATGCCGTCGATATCGTCGGTCCAGGGCGTTACCGGGCGGATCGGATAGCGCGCCGCGTCTGCTGCCGCCTCGTCGAAATTGCCGAAGCGCGCGAGCCGCTCGAGGTTGCGGCGGGTGGGGAAGATGATGTGGACCCGGCCGGCATCGGCATCGTCGAGCAGGCTCTGCGCCGTCGCCCAGAACACCCGGACATTTTCGGTGTCGTCGACGACGGGCTCGGGCGCGCCGGCCGGCAGGCGCGCGAGATAGAAGCGCGTGTCGAAGATCCGCAGATGCGCATGGGCCGGCAGCCAGCGCGCAAAGGGGACGAGGGGTTCCGGATCGATGGTCATGCCGGCGTCGTGCAGCGCCTGGCCGAACGATTCCCCCGCATGGAGTGCGGTGCGAAGCGTCGCAAGCGCCGCGTCGCCGGGGGCGGGATGAAGCCCGACGGATAGCCCGACCTCCTCGACGGTTTCGCGGATCGCGGCGATGCGCGCAGCCATGTCGTCGGGATCGCCCGGCAAGGTCAGGGCGAGCGCGCGGTCGCCCGGATCGACCCGGCCGCCGGGAAACACCAGTGCGCCGCCGGCGAAGACCATCGCCTTGGCGCGCTCCACCATCAGCAGTTCGGGCGCGCCGGCACCTTCGCGGAACAGGACAAGGGTTGCGGCGGGGATGGCTTGGGCAACGTCGGACATGGCGATGGTGTAGGATCAGCTCCGGCAATTGTCATTCCCGCACGGCTCTTCCTCGACCCATTGCATCCGTGCGCCACCATGGCGCATGCTGCGCCCAAAGGTCGCAGGGGGATTCTCGACATGGCGAAGTTCGGATTCATGCTGGCGGGCGCCTGTGCCCTCGCGCTGGCCCAGGGCGTGATTGCCGCCCCGGCCGACCAGAAGGCGACCGAGGCAGCGTTCGATGCCGGGGTGAGCGCGCAGGACCAGCTGGACTGGCTCAAGCAGATGTCGTCGGCCCCCAATCATGTCGGCTCCCCGCACGACAAGGCCAATGCCGAGTTCATGCTCGCCCGGTTCAAGGAATGGGGCTGGGACGCGCATATCGAGACCTTCCAGGTGCTCTATCCGACGCCGGTCTCCACCCTGGTCGAGATGGTCGGCCCCGAGCGGATCGTGCTGGGCGGGCAGGAACCGGCGGTGGCGGGAGACGACACCTCGGCCAATCTCGCGGGCGCGCTGCCGCCCTATGTGGCCTTCCAGGGCGACGGCGATGTGACCGCCGACCTGGTCTATGTCAATTTCGGCATGCCGGAGGATTACAAGGCGCTCGCCCGCCGCGGGATCGACGTGAAGGGCAAGATCGTCATTGCGCGCTACGGCGTCGGCTGGCGCGGCCTGAAGCCCAAGCTGGCGCAGGACCATGGCGCGATCGGCTGCATCATCTATTCCGATCCGCAGCAGGATGGCTATGGCGATGGCGACGTCTATCCGAAGGGGGGCGCCCGCCCCGATTTCGGCGTGCAGCGCGGGTCCGTGGCGGATATGCCGCTCTATCCGGGCGACCCGCTGACGCCGGGCGTGGGCGCGACCGCCAACGCCAAGCGGATCGCGCGCGAGGATGCGCCGACCATCCTGAAGATCCCGGTGCTGCCGATGTCCTATGGCGATGCGACCAGGCTGTTGTCGCGCCTCGGTGGCCCCAATGCCCCGGGCGGCTGGCAGGGCGGCCTGCCGATCGCCTATCATCTCGGCGGCGATGGCGGCGTGAAGGTGCATCTCGCGGTCAAGTCGGACTGGTCGCTGAAGCCGATCTACAACGTGATCGCGACGCTCAGGGGCTCGGTCTATCCGGACGAATGGGTGCTCCGCGGCAACCATCACGACGGCTGGGTTTTCGGCGCGTCCGATCCCCTGTCGGGCAATGTCGCGCTGATGTCCGAGGCGAAGGCCCTTGGCGGATTGTGGAAGCAGGGCTGGCGGCCGAAGCGGACCATCGTCTACGCCAGCTGGGATGCCGAGGAGCCGATGCTGCTGGGCTCGACCGAATGGGCCGAGCAGCACGCCGCCGAACTGAAGGCCAAGGGCGTCATCTATATCAACACCGACGGCAATGGGCGCGGTTTCCTCGGCGCCGAGGGCAGCCATGATTTCCAGCATCTCGTAAACTCGGTCGCCGCCGACGTGACCGATCCGGAAACCGGCGCGACCGTGGCCGAGCGTTCGCGGGCCGCGCTTCGCGTGCGGGCCTTCGACAAGAGCGGCCATGTCGACGACGCTGCGCTGGCGGCGGCGGAAAAAGGTGGCGACCTGCCGATCGGCGCGCTCGGATCGGGCTCGGACTATTCCGCCTATCTCCAGCATCTCGGCCTGCCGGCGATCAATCTCGGCTTCGGCGGCGAGGACGAGAGCGGGGGCGTCTACCACTCGGTCTATGACAGCTATCACCACATGACGACCTTCGACGATCCCGGCCTGAAATATGGCGCGGCACTGGCGAAGACGGCCGGGCGGCTGGTGCTGCGCGTGGCCGACGCCGACACGCCGCCCCAGCGCTTCGGCGATTTCGCCGATACGGTCGCGACCTATCTGGCCGAGGTGAAGAAGCTGGCCGAGGACCGTCGTGGCGAAGATCGCAAGCGCGAGAAGCTGTTGAGCGACGGTGCCTTCCGCCTGGCGAGCGATCCGCTCAAGCCGGTCGCCGCACCAGCGGAGGAGGCACAGACGCCGCACATCGAACTGGCGGTGCTCGAGGATGCGGTCGACCGGCTCAAGGCGGCAGCGACGGCCTATGACACCGCCTATGCCGACAAGGGGGCGGCGCTCGATCCGGTGCGGCGCGCGAAGCTCAATGCGCAGCTCCGCGATATCGATCAGCTGCTGCTCGACGATCGCGGGCTGCCCGGCCGGCCCTGGTACCGCCACATGATCTACGCGCCGGGCCGGTTCACCGGTTATGGTGCAAAGACGCTGCCGGGTGTGCGCGAGGCGATCGAGGAACGTCGCTTCCCGGATGCCAATGTCTATGCCGGGCGCACGGCCAAGGTGATCGTCGATTATGCGGCGCGGCTGGATGCGGCGCGGGCGACGATCGAGGGGAAATAGGCCCTGTCGATCGACCCGCGGCAGGGGATCGCCCCAGCCATTCGGCCTGGCCTGACGCTCCCGACGGCGGCGGTGTGTCTGCCGGAAGGGCTAGGCTTCGCTTGAGCAATCGGAGCGGTTGGTGGAGCTGAGGGGAATCGAACCCCTGACCTCTGCAGTGCGATTGCAGCGCTCTCCCATCTGAGCTACAGCCCCGCTCCACCCGGCCAAGGCCGGAAGCGCGCGTTTAGCGAGCCTTTTCGGGGGATGCAACCGCATCGCCCTCCCTGTCCGAACTTTCGATGCGCCGAACTGCGCGCCAGACGCGGCGAGATATCGCTACGGGGGCGTAACTATCGGAACAAACACGGTTTTCATTCCTTTTTCTGCCGACGAGCGAGCGCGAGAAATGCCCGCCGCCACCCGCAGCCAAGGAAGGACGCTATCATGAATAATGGACGCTATCTCCGCAACACCAACCCCCAGGCGGATTACGCCGATCGGGGCGAGGCTGATTTCACGCGCGATTTCGGATCCGGCCAGGATTACACCTATTCGAGCGCGCGCGAATATCAGGCCGCCGGCGAATATGATCGTGGCCGGGGCCGCGACGATGGGCCGCGCGACGATGGTAATTCGGGTTATGCGCAGCGCGACCAGCGCCCCTATGGGCAGGGTCGCGACCAGGGGCTCCGCCGCTATGGCCGCGACGCCGGCTTCCAGGGCAGCTATCGCGGTGGCGACGGTTCGGACGGTCGCCGGTTCGCCGATGCCGGCCACCGCGGCTATGGCCGCGAGACTTACGGCCGGCGTGGTGATCGCGAACGGCCGGACGGCTATGATTATGACGAGCGGGACTTTTTCAGCCGTGCCGGCGACGAGGTGCGCTCGTGGTTCGGCGACGAGGAGGCAGGACGGCGCCGTGAACTGGATTCCCGCTATGACGAGCGTCAGGGCGGGCGCTGGAACAGCCCGCGCGACGATGATTATCACAGCTGGCGGCGCTCGCAGATCGACGCGCTCGATCGCGACTATGAGGAATATCGGCGCGAGAATCGGTCGAAATTCGACAATGAATTCGGCAGCTGGCGCGCCGAGCGCCAGACTCAGCGTTCCGCGCTGTCGAAGGTTTCCGAGCATATGGAGGTTGTCGGCTCCGACGGCGGTCATGTCGGTACCGTCGACAAGGTGCGCGGCGACCGCATCGTCCTGACCAGGAGCGACTCCGACGCAGGCGGCCGTCACCATTCGATTCCCTCGCGCTGGATCCGCTCGGTCGACGACAAGGTGACGATCGGCAAGACCGCCGAGGAGGCCAAGGCGCATTGGCGTGACGAGGAGCGTAACGGCGCCTTCTTCGGTGACGAGCGCGGCGACGGCGGCGCCACCGACGCGCGGCTGTCCGGCCGGAGCTTTTCGGGAACCTATTGACGGTCCACTTTCCTGACCCGCCGGGCGGCTGAAAGCCCCCGGCGGCGGGGGCGAAGGCGAAATGTCGAACCGCCCCCACGCCTCCACCCGTCCGGCGGGAAGGATTTATGCGTTGCAAACTGCAACGCTCCGGCATACCCCATCCTCGAAAACATATGAAGGAGGATGTGCCATGGCCCGTGCCTGGAGCCTGAAATCGCGCCCGAACGGCATGCCGCTGCCGGGCGATTTCGAGATGATCGATCTTCCGCACGCCCCGCTCGCCGAGGGGGAGGTGCGGATCGCGAACCGCTGGCTGTCGGTCGATCCCTATATGCGCGGCCGCATGAACGACGTGAAAAGCTATGTGCCGCCGTTCCAGCTCGGCGAGGCGATGCAGGGCGGCGCGATCGGCGAGGTCGTCGAAAGCAACGCGCCGGGCGTGGCGGTCGGCGACATGGTGCAGCACATGCTCGGATGGCGCGACGAGGCCGTGCTGCCGGGCGCGGCGATCCAGAAGCTGCCTGCGTTGGGCGTGCCGCCCCAGGCATTTCTGGGCCAGCTCGGCATGCCGGGCATGACCGCCTATTTCGGCCTGCTCGCCGTTGCCGAGGCGAAGGCGGGCGATACCGTCTTCGTCTCCGCGGCCGCGGGTGCGGTCGGATCGACCGTGGTGCAGATCGCCAAGGCCAAGGGCATGACCGTGATCGGATCGGCCGGCGGCAGCGAGAAATGCGGCTGGTGCCGGTCGCTCGGCGCTGATGCGATGATCGACTACAAGGAAGACGGCGCGCTGGTGAAGAAGCTGCTCGCGGCGGCGCCCAACGGCATCGATGTCTATTTCGACAATGTCGGCGGCGAGCATCTCGATGCGGCGCTCGCCGCGGCCAATCTGCGCGCGCGTTTCGCGATCTGCGGGATGATCGACATGTACAACAGCGGCGCGCCGACCGAATTGCGCTATCTCCCGCGCCTGATCGGCATGCGCGTGCGGATGCAGGGCTTCATCGTCAGCGACTATATGGCTGATGCGGCGACCTTCTATCGCGACATGGGGGCCTGGCTCCAGAGCGGCAAGCTGCAGAACCAGGAAACGGTGTTCGAAGGGCTGGAGGCAATGCCCGACGCCTTTCTCGGCCTGTTCTCCGGCGGCAATACCGGCAAGATGCTCGTCAGGGTCTAGCTGCCGCCGAAGCTCGGCCCGCAGCGACCCTGGCCGTCAGCCCCGGCCCTGACCGGTCTCGCCGAATAGTTCGGCGCTCTGCCGCGTCGCGCCCCGGTTCTTCCGCGTATCGGACAGCGCCGGGAAGGGCCGGGGTCCTGCCGGTGCGCCGTGTGATGGCGGCGGCTCGGAAGAGCGTCTCCCGGCCCGTGCCGTCAGATCGCCCCTGAAAAGGTATCGCACTGCGCGGGGTCGCCGCTGTCGAGCCCGCGCTTGAGCCAGGCTGCGCGCTCGGCCGAGGTGCCATGGGTGAAGCTGTCCGGCACGACACGGCCCTGCGCTTCGCGCTGCAGCGTATCGTCGCCGATCGCGTGGGCGGCGGTCATGCCCTCCTCCAGGTCGCCCGGATCCATGCGGTCGCGATTTTGCGCGGCCCACACCCCGGCATAGCAGTCGGCCTGCAGTTCGAGCCGAACCGAAAGCTTGTTGCCCTCGGTGCGACTGACATTGGCCATTTGCTGTTGCACCCGGTCCGACGTGCCCAGCAGGTTCTGGATGTGATGGCCGAATTCGTGCGCAATCACATAATCCTGCGCGAAATCGCCCTTCGCGCCGAAGCGATTGGCGAGTTCGTCGAAGAAGCTCGTGTCGAGATAGATGCCCTGGTCCGCCGGGCAGTAGAACGGGCCCATCGCCGCCTGCGCCGCGCCGCAGCCCGACTGGCCATTGCCGCCGTAAAAGACCAGCTTGGGCTGGGCGAAGCGCTCGCCGCTGCGGGCGAACAGCGCGGCCCAGGTCTTGTCCGCCGAACTGAAGGCGTTGCAGGCGGCCTTGCTGGCCGCATTGAGGGTGCAACTCGACCTGGTATCCGTGCCGCCGGCCTGTTGCTCGCCGACCTGCGTCGTCGGCGCCGAGAGCTGGCTGCCGCCGTTCATGAGCGAGGGCAGGCCGCCGCCGAAGATCGCGAGCACGATGAGCAGCACGACGACGCCGCCGCAGCCGAAGCGGCTGAAGACGAGGGGCAGCAGGCCGAACAGCAGGCCGCCGCCGCCACCGCCGCCGAACCCGCCGCCCTGTCCGCGCTGATCCTCGACATTGATGTTGGGATCGAAATCGTCGAGCCGCATGAAAGAGGTCCCCGGGGCTTCGTTGCTGGTGCGGCATGAATGCGCGGCGCGGGCGGACGTTGCAAGGCGCCGCATTCTTTTCGTGCCACGCCGCGGGATGACAATGATTTCATCAAAGGATCGTTGATCCGGCGACGAGGGCAGCGCATGGGCGGAAGCAATGGCTGACCGAGACCCCGCAAAGCATCTGCGCCACGCCGATGCGCTCCCGTTGCCCGATTGCGTCGCCCTGGTGTTGCAGGGCGGCGGCGCGCTCGGGAGTTATCAGGCCGGCGTGATCGAGGGGCTCGCGTCGAGCGGGATCGAGATCGACTGGGTTGCCGGCATCTCGATCGGCGCGGTCAACGCAGCGATTTTCGCCGGCAATCCGCCGCACAAGCGCGTCGAGATGCTCACTGCCTTCTGGGATATGGTGACGGGCTCGCTGCCGAGCTTTCCGATCTACCCCGACGATCATCTTCGGGAATGGCTCCACGAATGGTCGGCCGGCTATGTGATGATGACGGGGGTGCCGGGCTTCTTTACCCCGCGCATGGTCTCGCCCATGTTCGCGGTGCCCGGCACGCCCGGCGCGCTCAGCTTCTATGATTCCGCGCCGCTCAGGGAAACGCTCGATTCGCTGATCGACTGGGATTTGCTCAACACCGGCCCGGTGCGCCTGTCGATCGGCGCGGTCGATGTCGAAAGCGGCAATTTCAATTATTTCGACACGACTGAAACCAGGATCGATGCGCGCCACATCATGGCTTCCGGGGCGCTGCCGCCGGGTCTGCCGCCGATCGAGATCGACGGGCGCTGGTGGTGGGACGGGGGACTCGTCTCCAATACGCCGCTGACGCATGTGCTCGATCACCAGACCGAGGCGCTGCTCGCCTTCCAGGTCGATCTCTTCGCCGCGTCAGCGGAACGGCCGCGCACGATCATGGACGTCGCCGCGCGTGAAAAGGAGATCCGCTTCTCGAGCCGCACGCGGCAGGTGTCGGATCAGGTCATGCGCATCCGCAAGGATCGCGAGATCGCGCGCAAGGTGATCGCGAAGCTGCCCGAGGCGCTGCGGGACGATCCCGATGTCCGGGCGCTCGCCGCCAACTCGGCGGAGCATCCGGTCAATCTCGTCCAGCTGATTTACCGCACCAACGCCTGGGAGGGTGGATCGCGCGACTTTGAGTTCTCCGCGCGCACGATGCGCGAGCATTGGCACGCCGGTCGCGAGGCGGTGAAGGAGACGATGACGAATGCGCGGTTGGTCGCCGCCAATATCGAGACCGGCAAGAGCGCCGCATTCGACCTCACGGTGCGATGATTCCCGAACCGAGTTGACCTGAATCGCAAGAGAAGGAGTTTTACCGATGTTCCTCAAGGGCAAGAGCGCGCTCATCACCGGATCGACCTCCGGCATCGGCCTGGCCTATGCCAAGGTCTTCGCTGCCGAAGGCGCGAGCGTGATGATCAACGGTTTCGGCGATGCGTCGGCGATCGAGCAGGAGCGGGCGGCGCTGGAGGCGGCGAGCGGTGCGAAGGCGCTGTACGATGCCGCCGACATGACTGATCCGGAAGCGATCGCGGCGATGGTCAAGCGTTGCCACGACGAGCTTGGCGGCCCCGACATCGTCGTCAACAATGCCGGCATACAGCATGTCGCGGCGATCGAGGATTTCCCGGCCGACAAGTTCGAGGCGATCATCAAGATCAACCTGACCTCGGCCTGGTACATGATCCGGGCGGCCGTGCCCTATATGAAGGCGGCGAAATGGGGGCGGATCATCTCGACCGCATCGGCGCATTCGCTCGTCGCGAGCCCCAACAAGAGCGCCTATGTGATGGCGAAATTCGGCATTGCGGGCCTGACCAAGACGATCGCGCTGGAAACGGCGACGGACGGCATCACCGTCAACTGCATCTCCCCGGGCTATGTCTGGACGCCGCTGGTCGAGAACCAGATTCCCGACACGATGAAGGCGCGCAACATGACGCGGGAGCAGGTCCTGAACGACGTCCTGCTCTCCGCCCAGCCGACCAAGGAGTTCGTGACGCCCGAGCAGGTTGCCGCGCTTGCGCTCTTCCTGTGCCGGGACGATGCACGGTCGATCACCGGCGCCAATCTTTCGGTCGACGGCGGATGGACGGCAGCCTGAGTCTAAGGGTTCTACCGGGTTGGCAAGCGGCCCCCGGCGTGGTTAGCTGCGCGGGCAGATAGGAAGAACCGGTCGCTTGAAAAGACTTTCCCTTGCAATGGGGCTGTGCGGTTGCGCGTTCGTCGCGGGCTGCGGCGGCAAGGCTGACAAGCCGATCGTCGTCGCACCGCCGGCGCCGGAGGCTGTCGCCGTGCCGACGCCGGCACCGGCGCCGCCTTTGTCGGTCAAGTCGGCAGGGATGGATTGGCACCGGGTAGCCACGGATCGGGATCGCGAGCGCCTGCGTACCTGGCGTGATGCTTGGATGGCGGCGCTTGCGAAGGTGCGGGCGGCGGGCCTGGATGCCGATCTCGCCGCACAGGGGGCGCTGTTCGAACCGGACCGGGCCCTGTCGAATCCGGCGCCGCCGCCGGGGCGCTATCGGTGCCGCGTCTTCAAGCTGGGCGCCAATGGCACGGCGATGCGCGATTTCACTGCCTATCCCCCTTATGAATGCAGGATCAACGACGAAGGCGAGGTCTCGAGCCTGTACAAGACGGGCGGGTCGCAGCGGCCGGTGGGGCTGTTGTTCCCGGAGAATTCGGGAAGGGTCGTCTTTCTCGGCACGATGATGTTCGGCGATGAAACCAAGCCGATGGATTATGGGCGCGACGACGGGCGCGACATGGCGGGCTATATCGAGCGCGTCGGTGACAAGAGGTGGCGCCTGGTATTGCCCTGGCCGAAGTTCGAATCGATTGTCGATGTGATCGAACTGGTGCCGGCGCCGTAGGTCGCAGCGTCAGGTACCGGCGTCGGCTGCTGTCTCGGCCGGGCGGAACACGGCCGCATCTTCCTTCCGCTCGGGGCGGATGTAAATCGACGACAGCATCGGCAGCGCTGCCTTCAATTCGGTTTCGATCGCCTCGATCAGGATTTCCGCTGCGCCCATCGTCAGGCTGTCCTGGAAATCCGCGCTGATCGCGACGAACACGCTTTCGGGCGCGGTGTGAATCGTCCGCACATGATTGACCGAGGTGATCTCGGGCCGCGCATCGACGATCGCGCGGACCTTGGCGACGATCACCGGATCGGCGCCTTCGCCGATCAGCAATCCCTTCGCCTCGCGCGCCAGCAGGGCGGCGACGATGCCGAGCAATATGCCGATGACGATCGAGGCGACGCCATCGATCCGCGGATCATTCCAGAACTGGCTCGACCAGACGCCGACTGCCGCGATCAGGAGTCCCGCCAGGGCGGCCGAATCCTCGAACAGCACGATGAAGCCTGCCGGATCCTTCGAAGCCCTTATGGCCTGCCACCAATGGGTTCCCCGCACCGAACTCGCGAATTCGCGCATCGCGAAGAACCAGGATGCGCCTTCCATCGCGAAGGCGATGGCGAGCACGACATAGTTGAGCATGGAATCGCCCAGCGGCTCCGGGTCGGCGATGTGGACCACGCCCTCATAGATCGACACCCCCGACCCGACCGCGAAGATCAGGATCGCGACGACGAAGCTCCAGAAATAGAGTTCGCGGCCATAACCGAACGGATGCGCTTCGTCGGGCGGCCGCCGGCCGCGATGCTGGCCATAGAGGAGCAGGACCTGGTTGAGGCTGTCGACGACCGAGTGCACGCCCTCGGTCAGCATCGAGGACGAGCCGGAAAAGGCGGCGGCAACGAACTTGGCCACCGCGATGCCGAGATTGGCGGCGAGCGCCGCGTAGATCACGAAATTGGAGCCGCCCTGCTTCGATGCCGCCAATGCGATGCTCCTTCCCGCGGCCGACCGCGCGCAGCGCGACCATGGCCGATTGGAAGCACAAACGGAAATGCCCGCCGGAGTTTCCACCGGCGGGCATCCTTTCCTCCCCAGGAAACTTTCAAGGCGCCGCTTTGCGGCTTCCTTCGGACGGGCTCGGTGCCAGCGGCACTGTCGCTTCGTTTACAAACACGGGCGGCCCGGAGGGTCGCTGCGGCCCCGATACATATAAGGAGCCTGCAGGGTGAGAAGCATTGCCCCGGCTATAGGGTGTCGGTGTAAGTACCGCACTTGCTGCGGGTGTCGTTCTGTAAAGTCTTGACAGGCAAGGACGGGGCCGCTTGATGATCTTGGTTTTCGGCGCGAAAGCGGAAAGGACACGGCCTTGGCCGAAAGGAAGCTTTTTGCAGGGCATTCCGTGCGCCGCCTGCGGCGGCAGGCGGGTCTGACCCAGGCGGCGATGGCCGAGGTGCTGGCGATCTCGCCGAGCTATCTGAACCTGGTCGAGCGCAATCAGCGCCCCTTGTCGGCGTCGCTGCTGGTCAAGCTCGCGGAAAGCTTCGACTTCGATCCGCGCGCGCTCGCGGCGGGCGAGCCGGGCGGCGGCGAGGCGGGCATTAGGCGCCGGCTGGCGGATCCGATGTTCGCGGATCTCGAGATCGACCGCAACGAGGTGGAGGAATGGCTGGCCGGGGCGCCGGGCGGGGCGGAGGCCTTTGCGCGCGCCTATGACCGGATCGGCGCCGGCGCCGGCCCCACCGAGACGAGCGACCCGATCCTCGAGGTGCGCCGCGAGATCGAGCGCTGGCGCGGCTATTTTGCCGATCTCGACGCGGCGGCGGAGAAGCTGGCCGACGAATTGCGGCTCGGCGCGGGCGATCTCTACGGTGCGATCGTCGAGCGGCTGCGGGTCAAGCACCAGCTCACCATCCGGATTCTGCCTGTCGACGTCATGCCCGATCTGCTGCGCCGGCTCGATCTCCATGCACGGCAATTGCAGTTGAGCGAGACGCTCGATCCCGCATCCCGCACCTTCGCGGCCGCCTTCCAGCTTGCCCAGATCGAGGCGCGCGGCGAGATCGACGCGCTGGCCAAGGGGGCGGGCTTTGCCGATCGCGCGGCGGAGCGGCTCTATCGGCGGCATGTCGCCAGCTATTTCGCCGCGGCGGTGATGATGCCCTATGCCCGCTTCCTGCGCGCGTGCGAAGCGACGGGCTATGACCTCGAGCTGCTGCAGCGGCGCTTCGGTGCGGGGTTCGAGCAGGTTGCCCACCGGCTGACCACATTGCAGCGTGTCGGCGCGCGCGGCCTGCCGTTCTTCATGGTTCGGGTCGATCGGGCCGGGCAATCCTCGAAGCGCTTTTCGGGGGCGAGCGGCTCGCCCCTGGCCGAGGCCGAGGGGCGATGCCCGCTCTGGCGGATCCACCATGCCTTCGACCGGCCGGGAGAGTTGGCGGTGCAGCTCGTCGAACTGGAGGATGGCGGACGCTGGCTTACCATGGCGCGGACCGTGACGCCGCAGGGGCGTCGGTACGGCGCCGTGCCGGCGGAGTTCGCGGTGGGGCTTGGCGTCGCCGCGGAGCATGGCGGCGGGCTCGCCGTGGCGCGGGGGATCGATCTGAAGGGCGGGGCAACGCCGATCGGCGTCGGCTGCCGCGCGTGCCTGCGCGAGAAATGTCCGCAGCGCTCCGCGCCGCCGATCGGGCGCGCGCTGCTCATCAACGAGCGCGAACGCGGCGTCTCTCCCTTCACCTTCGGTGGTGATTGAACATTGTAATTAATTTACAATAATACAATCAATTTCGGCATGATGTGACAGCTTCACCTCGGACTTCCTCGTTGGGCTGAGGCATATGCTGTCAATTTATGTACATGACTCGCAACGCACCAGCCAAGCGAGGACCTGCCGTGACCTATCAGAACCATATCGCACAAATGAGCCAGCTCATCACGAGCAAGAACGGCACATGGGATGGGATCGACGCCGAGTCCGTCGCCCGCATGCGCCTGCAGAACCGGTTCCAGAGCGGACTCGACATCGCGCGCTACACCGCGGCGATCATGCGCAAGGACATGGCGGCCTATGACGCCGATCCTGCCAACTACACCCAGTCGCTCGGCTGCTGGCACGGCTTCATCGGCCAGCAGAAGATGATCTCCATCAAGAAGCATTTCGGCACGACCGATCGCCGCTACCTCTACCTCTCGGGCTGGATGGTCGCTGCGCTGCGCTCCGAATTCGGTCCGCTGCCCGATCAGTCGATGCACGAGAAGACGTCGGTCCCAGCGCTGATCGAGGAGCTCTACACCTTCCTGCGCCAGGCCGATGCGCGCGAGCTCGGCATGATGTTCCGGGAGATCGACGCGGCGCGCGAAAGCGGCGACGTGCTCAAGGAGAAGCAACTGCTCGCGGCTGTCGACAACTACCAGACTCATGTCGTTCCGATCATCGCGGATATCGATGCCGGCTTCGGCAATGCCGAGGCGACCTATCTGCTCGCGCGCAAGATGATCGAGGCGGGCGCCTGCGCGCTGCAGATCGAGAACCAGGTCTCGGACGAGAAGCAGTGCGGCCACCAGGATGGCAAGGTCACCGTGCCGCACGAGGACTTCCTGGCGAAGGTCCGCGCCTGTCGCTACGCCTTCCTCGAACTGGGCGTCGAGGATGGCATCATCGTCACGCGCACCGACTCGCTGGGCGCCGGCCTGACCAAGCAGATCGCGATCAGCCACACGCCGGGCGACCTGGGCGACCAGTACAACGCCTATCTCGATTGCGAGGAGATCACGCCGGAGAATGCGCGCAGCGGCGATGTCATCATCAACCGCGACGGCACGCTGATGCGGCCGAAGCGGCTGCCGAGCAATCTCTACCAGTTCCGTGCCGGCTCCGGCGAGGATCGCTGCGTGCTGGATTGCATCACCTCGCTCCAGAACGGTGCCGACCTGCTGTGGATCGAGACCGAGAAGCCCCATATCGAGCAGATCGCGGGCATGGTCGACCGCATCCGCGAGGTCGTCCCCAACGCCAAGCTCGTCTACAATAACTCGCCGTCGTTCAACTGGACGCTGAACTTCCGCCAGCAGGTGTTCGATGCCTGGGTTGCGGCGGGCAAGGACGTCTCCGGCTATGATCGCGCGCGCCTGATGAGCGTCGATTATGACGGCACCGCACTGGGCGACGAGGCCGACGAGCGCATCCGCACCTTCCAGGCGGACAGTGCGAAGCGCGCCGGCATCTTCCATCACCTGATCACGCTGCCCACCTATCACACGGCGGCGCTGTCGACCGACAATCTGGCGAAGGAATATTTCGGGACCCAGGGCATGCTCGGCTATGTCCTTGGCGTGCAGCGCCAGGAAATCCGCCAGGGGATTGCGTGCGTGAAGCACCAGAACATGTCGGGTTCCGACATCGGCGACGATCACAAGGAATATTTCGCCGGCGAGGCGGCGCTGAAGGCCGGCGGCGTGCATAACACGATGAACCAGTTCGCCGCCTAGGCGAACGCTTCACCGCAGCAGAAAGGATGGCCCGGGACGAAAGCCCCGGGCCATTCTCGTTACAGGTACAGAAGAAGGATCGGCACCACCACGCCGGCGATGAGCGCGACGATCGAGGGCCGGCGCGTGACGCGGCTGTTCAGCGCGATGACGATACCGAGGACTGCCGAGACGATCAGCCCGATCGACAGCAGCACGGCGAAGATCTTGAACGGCAGCGCCGATTTGCGGGGTGGCCCGGCTGGCTTCGGCTTGGCCGGCTTGGGCGCCTCGGCGTGCTCGCCTTCGGGTGCCGGGGCCTTGATCCGGGGCAGGGCGTCGTCCTTGTGAACGCTGGCCATCCAGACGATCCAGGTCGGCGGCGTGCCGCCATAGCCCTTCTCTTCCTGGAGGCGGAACGTCTGCAGCGCCCCGCTCAGCGAGAAGAGAATGATCGCCGGGGCGAGAAACATGCCGACATACAGATGATATCGGCGAATCTGCTGCATCGTTTTCGGTTTCATGAGTCCGCCCCTAGGGGCGGCCGCGGTGACGTCAACGATAATTCCCTGCTCAAGGCTCGGTGCTCGATATTTCTGCGCCACGCGGGTGCCGGTGCGCGAGCTGCGCGAGCCACCGCGCGCGCAAGGTCGCCGGGCGCGTCGGGTAACGCGTGTCCTGCACGATCGCGGCCAGGATCCGGTCGAGCCGAAAGCTGCGAAAGTCCTGCCGCAATTCGCACCAGCCGATCAGGACGCGCGCGCTGTCGTGATAGCCGAGCAGGGCCGGCCAGATCGTCCGCTCGCTCAGCTGCCCCTCCCCGGTGCGATAGGACAGGGCGATCTTGCGCCCGGCGCGAATCGCGGCGCGCAACGCGGCCGCGTCGACGGCATCCTCCGCCATCCGCCAGGCCGGCGGGGTGCGCGCGGCGGGGTCGTCCAGCAGCGCGCGCATCTCGGCCGGGATGACGGCGGCGATCTTGGCGACCAGGTTGCGCGCAGCCCGGGCAAGCGCGGGATCGCCATGCCCTGCCACCCATTGCGCGCCGAGCACCGCGGCCTCCACCTCTTCCGGATTGAGCATCAGCGGCGGCAGGTCGAAGCCGCTCTCGAGGACGTAGCCGATCCCCGCTTCGCCGCGAACCGGCACGCGCTGCGCGATCAGCGCGGCGATGTCGCGATAGACCGAGCGTTTCGAGGTCTCGAGTTCCGCGGCGATGCGATCGGCGGTAACCGGCCGCCGCTCGCGGCGGAGGATCTGGACGATCTCGAAAAGGCGGTCGGCGCGTCGCACGGATCGGCATTACCTCGATCATGTTGCCACCATGCTGTCAGCAGGGTGGCAATATGTCGATCCCCGCAACCAAAGGGAGATCGTCATGCTCAAGACCTATCATGGCAGCTGTCACTGCGGCGCGGTCCGGTTCGAAGCCGACCTCGATCTCGCGGCGGGCACCGGCAAATGCAATTGTTCGATCTGCACCAAGCGGCGCGGATGGGGCGCGATCGTCAGGCCCGATGCCTTCCGCCTGATCGCGGGCGAGGCCATGCTGGCTGACTATCAATTCGGCACGCTCGCGGTGCATCACCGGTTCTGCCGCACGTGCGGCTGCGCGCCGTTCGGCGACGGTCATGTCGCCGAAATCGGCGGCGACTATGTCAGCATCGCCATCGGCTGCCTCGACGACGCCAGCCCGGAAGAGCTGGCCGCGGCACCGGTGACATACGCCAATGGCCGCGACAATCGCTGGCGGGAGCGGCCGGCGGTCACGGCCTGTCTGTGACCTTCAGTCGAGCTTCACGAACGCCAGCGCGTTGTTCGCGTTCATCGGGATGACGAGCTGGTTCGCCTGGGGGTCCAGGCACATCGAGGCGGCGTTCGGGATACCGCTGGCGATCAGCTCGGCGGGCTTCCCGGGGCGAATGCGGGAAATCCCGCCATTGACGACGCTGCTGACATATTTGGTCCCGTCGGACCCGATCACCAGCCCGTCATTGCCGGGCTGGGCGGCATGCTCGGTCCGCAGCAGCTTGCCCGCCGGCGAGAAGGTCAGCACGGCATCGTCACCGATATTCACGACGACGATATTGCCCTCCGGGTCGATCGCGACCCCATTGGGGCGGCTGAGCGGCGCGCCGTCGACGAAGATCGCGGTCGTGCCGTCCGGGGTGATCCGGTAAATCCGCCACGGGGTCGCAGCATCGCTGGTGCCCGTCTGCGAGGCATAGATCGTCCCGTCCGCGGCCACCGCGATGTCGTTGAACCAGGCGACGCCCGGGCTGGCGATGGCGCCGGCCGGCTCCCCCGTCGCCATGTCGAACAGGCGGATGACCGAGACACGCTTCGCCCCGTCAGCCGTGTCGCCATCGCTGTCGGCCAGGTAGAGCTTCCCGCCATGGACGTCGCTGCCATAAGGCTGGTTCAGGACCAGGCCATTGCGGTTCACGCCGATCCAGCGTGACGTGTGGACTGATCCGTCGTGGTTGATCAGCGACACGAAGCCGTCGTTCGGCGCCTCTTTCTGCGTGGCGCCGCGGTTGACCGCCATGATCAGGTTGCGGACCGGATCATAGGAGCAGCTCTCGGCGCTCACGATCGCGCCGAACACCTTCACGTTCGGCGAGACGGGCTGATAGGCGCCGTCGGCGAGCACGCCGAGCGGCATGCCCGCCGAAAAGGATGGCGGCGCGGCCGGCGCCGGCACCTGCTGGGCCAAGGCCGGTGTTCCGCCGAGCGCGAGCGCGGCCAGGGTCGTGGCGAAGCGGCGCCTCATGTCGTTTCTCCCGGTTCGCGGGTCAGGCGCCGGCGTCGGTCAGCCGGTCGAGTTGCGCCGCGGTCAGCGATAGGTCCATGAACCCCATGAGCTCGTCCAGCTGCGCGACGCTCGTTGCGCTGGCGATCGGCGCGGTGACGCCGGGCTGTCCGGCGAGCCAGGCGAGCGCGAGCTGGGCGAGCGTGGCGCCGGTCTCTGCCGCCACTTCGTCCATCGCGGCCAGGACCGCCGGGCCCTTGCCGTCGAGTAGCTCCGCGACCCGGCTGCCGCGCGCGCTTTTGCCGAGGTCCGCGGCCGAACGGTATTTGCCCGTCAGGAAGCCCGCCGCGAGCCCGAAATAGGGCACCACGCCGATATTATGGTCGATGCAGTAATCCTGCAGTTCGCCCTCGAACTTGTGGCGGCTGACCAGGTTATATTCCGGCTGGAGCACATGATAGCGCGGCAGCCCGTGCGCCTTGGCCGCCTCGTTGGCGGATTTGAGGCGGGCGGCGTGGAAATTCGACGCGCCGAGCACCCTGACCTTGCCGGCGTCGATCAGCTTGCCGAAGGCGGCGAGCGCATCTTCCTGCGCGACCGCGTCGTCGTCCTGATGCGCGAAATAGAGATCGATGCGGTCCGTTCCGAGGCGCTTGAGCGATGCTTCGGCGGCGGCGGCGATGCGCGCCGGGGCCAGCTTCTCGCCGCCCTCGCCGGGCAGCATCCCCACCTTCGTCGCGATCAGGACCTGGTCGCGCTTGCCGCTCGCCTTCAGCCACTCGCCGATGATCGTCTCGGATTCGCCGCCCTGATGCCCCGGCACCCAGGCGGAATAGACATCGGCGGTATCGATCATCGTTCCGCCCGCGGCCACGAAGGCGTCCAGCAAGGCGAAGCTGGTCGCCTTGTCGGCGGTCCAGCCAAAGACGTTCCCGCCGAACACCAGCGGGGCGATGTGGAGATCGGTCGCGCCGAGCCGGCGGAGAGTCGTCATTGGGGCTGTTCCTCGGTTGAATTGGGCGCCACCGCGTTCATGTCGACGCTGTTGGCGTCGAGCATCGCGGCCGCGTCATTGAGCGCCTGGGCTTCGGCCGGGCTGGCGGCGCCCGGAGTCCGGTCGCTGCCATGGCAGGCAGCGACGGCGAGAACGGCGATCAACAGACCGCCGCACCTGGTTCTGGTCATCCGCACCTTGTCTTCCGTTTCCTCGGGCCGGGCTGCCGGCTAGTCTTCGATCTCGCTGCCCATCTGCTTCATCGTATTGCCCGTGCGGTCGAGGGCGGAGTCGGTCGCATTGCCGATCGCGGCGCCGGTATTGTCCATCGTCGCCTCGGCTGATCCGAACGCCTTGTCGGCGGCGGCATCGGTATCGTTCACGGCTTCGCTCATCGTCGCATTGGCGTCGGCGGCGATCGTATCGGCGGCCTCGGCGGTTTCGTTCTGGGCCTTCGGGCTGCAGGCGGCGAGGCCCAGGGCGGCGGTCAGCGCCAGCGGCAGGACCATGAATTTCTTCATCTGTTGAGACTCCCCTTGTCAGATGCGCACCGGCAGCGGCGCGTCGCCGGCAACGCTATCGAAGGGGGTGGACGCACGCAATCGGCTTCGGTTCCCCGGCGGCCCGTTGACCTCATATAAAGATATCTTTATATCTCAATCCGCAATGACCCTCGCCCTCGATATATTTCGCGCGCTCGCCGACGCGACCAGGCTGCGTATCCTCGCCCTGCTGCGCTCGATGGAGCTGTCGGTCGGGGAACTGGCCCAGGTGCTTGGCCAGAGCCAGCCGCGCGTCAGCCGGCATGTGAAGATCCTGTGCGATGCCGGCCTCGCCGAACGGCGCAAGGAAGGGAGCTGGGTATTCGTGGCGCTTGGCGCCCCCGCGAAGGTCGATCCGGTGCTCGCCTCGCTGGATCAGTGGGGCAGGATCGAGCCCGATCACTGGGCAGTGGCGGATGCCGCGCGATTGGCGGCGGTCCGCGCGGACCGTGCGGCCTCGGCGGCGGTCTGGTTCGAGGCCAATGCGGGGCAATGGGATGCGATCCGGTCGCTCCATATCGCGGAGAGCGAGGTCGAGGCGGCCATGGTCGCCGTGCTCGGAGACGCGCCGATCGGCCAGCTGATCGATATCGGCACGGGCACCGGCCGCATGCTCGAACTGTTCGCGGGTCGCGCGAAACATGCCTTGGGCATCGATCGCAGCTCGGAAATGCTGCGGCTGGCGCGGGCCAAGCTCTCGGAGCAGGGGCTCGCCAATGCGGAGTTGCGCCAGGCGGATCTCTACGCGCTGCCGCTGGGCGATGGCGAGGCCGATGCGGCGATCCTCCATCATGTGCTCCACTTCGCGCAGCAGCCGGGCGCGGCGATCGCGGAGGCGGCGCGGGTGCTCGCGCCCGGCGGGCGGCTGCTGATCGCGGACTTCGCGCCGCATGACCGCGAGGAACTGCGCACGCGCGACGCGCATACGCGGCTCGGCTTCTCGGACGATCAGATCGCCGCCTGGTTCGATACCGCCGGGCTCGCCCCGGCGCGGACCGAGACGCTCGAGGGCGGCGAATTGACGGTGAAACTCTGGCTGGCGCGCAAGGCGGCCGGCCCCCATCAGAATTCGGTACAAGAGGTGAAGGCGGCATGACGATCTCGGTTCTGCAACTCGAGGAGGCGCGCCGCGCGCTCGAGGCACCGCTGTTCGCCGATGTCGCGGGCGACGCGCAGGTGTCGTTCGAATTCTTCCCGCCCAAGACGGAGAAGATGGAGGAGACCTTGTGGGAGGCGGTGAAGACGCTCGAACCCCTCGGTCCGCGCTTCGTTTCGGTCACCTATGGCGCGGGCGGATCGACGCGCGAGCGCACCCACGCCACGGTCGCGCGCATCCAGCGCGAGACCTCGCTTGCGGCGGCCGCGCATCTCACCTGCGTCGAGGCCACCCGGGAAGAGATCGATCAGGTCGCCGAGGAATATTGGACCGCCGGCGTGCGCCACATCGTGGCGCTGCGCGGCGACCCGCCGACGCTGGGGGCGCGTTTCGTGCCGCATCCGGGCGGATACGAGAATGCGGCCGCGCTGGTCGCGGGGCTGCGCAAGCTGCATCCGTTCGAGATATCGGTCGCGGCCTATCCCGAATGCCATCCGGATTCGTTCGATTCGGTCGCTGATATCGACAATCTCAAGCGCAAGCTCGATGCGGGCGCCAACCGCGCCATTACCCAGTTCTTCTTCTCGCCCGAGGCCTATTTCCGTTTCCGGGACCGGGTCGCGGCGGCGGGAATCACGGCCGAGATCGTGCCCGGCATCCTGCCCGTCTCGAACGTCGCGCAGACGCGCAAGTTCGCCGCGATGTGCGGGGCCGAAATCCCCGACTGGATGGGGCGGCTGTTCGAGGGGCTGGACGACCATCCCGCCGCGCGCCAGCTGGTTGCGGCCACGGTCGCGGCCGAGATGTGCCGCCGGCTCTATGCCGGCAATGTGCGCGGCTTCCATTTCTACACGCTCAACCGGGCGGAGCTCAGCTTCGCGATCTGCCACCTGCTCGGCATTCGGCCCAAGGCCGATGCCGAAGCGGCCGCGGCCTGAAGGACATGACCATGACTGCACGCGAACGACTGCTGGCCGAAGCGGGGAAGCGCATCCTGATCACGGACGGCGCGTTCGGCACCGAGATCCAGAACTGGAAGCTCGGGGAGGCCGATTATGCGGGCACGCTCGGCCTCGCGAAGGATCAGAAGGGCAACAACGACATCCTGGCGCTGACCAGGCCCGAGGTGCCGGAGACGATCACGCGCGAATATCTCGATGCGGGTTCCGACATCGTCTCGACCAATACCTTCAGCGCCAATGTGATCAGCCAGGCGGATTATGGCGCGGAGAGTCTGGTCCGGGAGATCAACATCGCCTCCGCGCAGATCGCGCGCCGCCTCGCGGACGAATATGCCGCGAAGGACGGGCGCCCGCGCTTCGTCGCCGGCGCGATCGGGCCGACCAACAAGACGCTGTCGCTGTCGCCCGACGTCAACGATCCGGGCTTTCGCGAGATCGACTTCGATTATCTGAAGAATGTCTATCGCGAGCAGATCGATGCGCTGCTCGAGGGCGGCGTCGACTTCATTCTGATCGAGACCGTGTTCGACACGCTCAACGCCAAGGCCGGCGTGATGGCGGCGCTGGAGGCGGCCGACGATCTCGGCCGCGACGTCCCGATCATGCTGTCGATGACGCTCACCGACCTGTCGGGCCGCAACCTGTCGGGCCACACGGTCGAGGCATTCTGGCATGCGGTGCGCCATGCCAGGCCGATCACCATCGGGCTCAACTGCTCGTTCGGGGCCGAGCAGCTCCGCCCGCATGTCCGCACGTTGAGCGATATCGCCGACACGCTGGTCATGGTCTATCCCAATGCCGGGCTGCCCAACGAACTGGGCGAATATGACGAGCAGCCGGTCACCACCGCCGGCCTGGTCCGCGAATGGGCGGCGAATGGCCAGGTCAACATCCTGGGCGGGTGCTGCGGCTCCACGCCGGCGCATATCGCCGCCATCGCCAAGGCCGTGGCGGAGCTCGATCCGCGCAAGCCGGCGGTGCAGCCGGTGAAGACGCGGCTCGCGGGGCTGGAGCCCATGACGATGGTGGCGTAGCCGGCGGCCAGTTCCCAGCCGTTCGTGTCGGGCGAAGTCGCGACGCAAGAACGGTAGCCCGCGCTGATTTCCCGACTTCGCTCGAAATGAACGGATCTTCTTTTGGCCTCTGCTCCCTCCACCGCCCAGTTCGTCAATATCGGCGAGCGCACCAACGTCACCGGATCGGCGAAGTTCAAGAAGCTGATCATGGCGGACGATTATGCCGCTGCGGTCGCGGTCGCGCTGCAGCAGGTGGAATCGGGCGCGCAGGTGCTCGACGTCAACATGGACGAGGGGTTGCTCGACGCCGAGAAGGCGATGACGACCTTCCTGAAGCTGATCGCCGCCGAGCCCGATATCGCGCGCATCCCCTTCATGATCGACAGCTCGAAATGGTCGGTGATCGAGGCCGGGCTGAAATGCGTGTCGGGCAAGCCGATCGTCAATTCGATCAGCATGAAGGAGGGCGAGGCGCCGTTCCTCGCCCAGGCGAAGAAGGTCATGCAATATGGCGCGGCGGTCGTCGTCATGGCGTTCGACGAGGTCGGCCAGGCGGATACCAGGGCGCGCAAGGTCGAGATCTGCGAGCGCGCCTACAAGCTGCTCATGGGCATCGGCTTCCCGCCCGAGGACATCATCTTCGATCCCAACATCTTCGCGGTCGCGACGGGGATCGAGGAGCACAACAATTACGCGATGGACTTCATCGAGGCGTGCCGGGAGATCAAGGCGAAGCTGCCGCATTGCCACATCTCGGGCGGGCTTTCGAACCTCAGCTTCTCGTTCCGCGGCAACGAGCCGGTGCGCCGCGCCATGCACTCGGTGTTCCTCTATCATGCGATTCCCGCCGGGCTCGACATGGCGATCGTCAATGCCGGCCAGCTCGACGTCTACGACACGATCGATCCGGAGCTGCGCCAGGCCTGCGAGGATGTCGTCCTCAACAGGGATGAGGGCGCGACCGAGCGGCTGATCGCGCTCGCCGAACGCTACAAGGGCACGGACGAGGTCGCCGAGAAGCAGGCGGCCGAATGGCGCGGCTGGCCGGTCGCGAAGCGGCTGGAGCATGCGCTGGTCAAGGGGATCGACGCGCATGTCGTCGACGATACCGAGGAAGCGCGGCTGCTCTATGCCCGGCCGATCGAAGTGATCGAAGGCCCGCTGATGGACGGCATGAACGTCGTCGGCGACCTGTTCGGCTCGGGCAAGATGTTCCTGCCCCAGGTGGTGAAGTCGGCGCGCGTGATGAAGAAGGCGGTCGCGCATCTGCTTCCCTTCATCGAGGCGCAGAAGGAGCCCGGCGCGCGCGGCAAGGGCAAGATCATCATGGCGACCGTCAAGGGCGACGTGCATGATATCGGCAAGAACATCGTCGGCGTCGTGCTCCAGTGCAACGGCTTCGACGTGGTCGACATGGGCGTGATGGTGCCCTGGTCGGCGATCCTCGCCGCCGCCAACGAGAATGATGCCGACATGATCGGCCTGTCCGGCCTGATCACGCCCTCGCTCGACGAGATGGTGACGGTCGCCGAGGAGATGAAGCGCGCCGGCATGAAGATGCCGCTGCTGATCGGCGGCGCAACCACCTCCAAGGTCCATACCGCCCTGCGCATCGCGCCGGCCTATGACGGCCCGGTCGTCCATGTGCTCGATGCGAGCCGTGCGGTCGGCGTCGCCTCGACGCTGGTCAGCGACACCCAGAAGGACGCTTTCGTCCTCAAGACCGCCGAGGAATATGAGGCGGTGCGGGTGGCGCGGGCGGGGCGCAGCCAGAGCGAGTTGCTGACCCTCGAGGCAGCGCGCGACAACGCGTTCGAGGCCGACATGAGCCTGAAGCCGCCGATGCCGAAGCAGCCCGGCGTACACGTCTTCCGCGACTGGGATCTGGCGGAACTGCGCGAGATCATCGACTGGACGCCGTTCTTCCGGGCCTGGGAACTGGCCGGCAATTATCCCGCGATCCTCGAGGACAAGGTCGTCGGCGAAAGCGCGCGCAGCCTGTTCGCCGACGCGCAGGCGATGCTCGACAAGGTCATCGAGGAGAAATGGCTGGTCGCGCGCGCCGTGGTCGGTCTGTGGCCGTGCCGGCGCGAAGGCGATGACGTGATCATCCATCTCGAGGACGAGAGCCATGTCCGCCTGCCGTTCCTCCGCCAGCAGATCGCCAAGCGTGAGGGCAGGGCGAATATGTGCCTCGCCGATTTCATCAGCCATGACGGTGACTGGATCGGCGGCTTCGCGGTGAGCATCCACGGCATCGAGCCGCATCTCGCCCGCTTCAAGGCAGCGATCGACGATTATTCGGATATCCTGCTCAAGGCGCTGGCGGACCGGCTGGCCGAAGCGCTCGCCGAGGCGATGCACCGCCATGTGCGCACGACGCTGTGGGGCTATGCCCCGGACGAGCAGTTGACCAACGAAGCGCTGATCAAGGAGCGCTATCGCGGCATTCGTCCGGCACCGGGCTATCCGGCCTGCCCGGATCACAGCCTGAAGCCGACCCTGTTCAAGCTGCTCGACGCCCATCATGCGACCGGCATTTCGCTCACCGAAAGCTTCGCGATGCTGCCGACGGCTGCCGTTTCCGGCTTCTATTTCGGCCACCCGCAAGCGGAATATTTCGGCGTGGCCCGTGTCGGTCGCGATCAGGTGGAGGAATATGCCGGGCGGCGCGGCGTGGACCTGCCGACGGCGGAGCGCTGGCTGCGGCCCAACCTGGACTGATCTCCGGTCTCCCGGGGCCGCGGCCAGCGACCTCCCCGCGCTGCGCGCGTCACTGGTCGGCGATCGATTCAACGGCGATCCGAATCGGTGCATCGTGGAGGTTGGCCGGCGTATGGCGAAGCGCCGGCGCGCTCTTTCCCATGACGGCCGCGGCGTCCTTGCCTCCCGTCCCTGTTCATGCTGCAGCATGCCCTGTTCGGGGCGCGGGCCCGCCCTGTTCGCGTTGAATTTTGCCCTGTTATCCAGGAACAGGGCAAATGCCGATCAATGCATTGATATACAAGGAAATTATCTCCAACAAAGTTGGAATTAACAGGGCAAGAAAAAATCTCCGCCCTGTTCCGCCCTGTTCCGCCTGTTTGTGGCCTGTCGCCGGGGCGCGAACGTCCTGCTTCGATGGCAGGACGTCAGCGAGCAACACGACACTCGTCACGGGGAGGGCCGGGCTCGACGCAGATCCGGCGATTGACGCAGATCCGGCGATTCTGGGTTAACCCTCAATTACCCTTCCCATGCCCGCCTCGCCCGGGCATCCCGCGCGCAAAGGAGCAGGGGTCCATGCGCCATATCATCCCGTTCATCGCGGTCGCGCTCGCGGCGCCCGCCGCCGCGCAGACCGCGCGCGCGCCGTTCACCATCGCGGAGACCGGCGAGGGCTTCGCGACGATCAACGACGCGGTGCAATCCGTGCGGATGGGAACGGCGACGATCCTGATCGCACCGGGCATCTACCATCAGTGCACCGTGCAGGCGGGCGGAGTGATCACCTTCAAGGCTGTCCAGCCCGGCACCGCGATTTTCGACGGCACCACCTGCGAGGGCAAGGCCGCGTTCGTGCTGCGCGGGCAGGGATCGACGGTTGACGGTCTCGTCTTCCGCAACATGCGTGTCCCGGACGGGAACGGGGCGGGCGTGCGAACCGAGATGGGCAACCTCACCGTCACCAACGCGATGTTCCTCGACAGCCAGGAGGGCATCCTCGGCGGCGAGCCGACCGGCCAGAAGATCGTGATCGACCATTCGACCTTTGCCGGCCTCGGCCAGTGCGACGAAACGCCCGACTGCGCCCATTCGATCTATCTCGCCAACGAGGGATCGGTGACGATCACGCACTCCCGCTTCGAGCGCGGGACCGGCGGGCACTATGTCAAGCTGCGCGTGCCCAACGTCACGATCGCGGACAACAGCTTCGACGACAGCAACGGGCGCAAGACCAACTACATGATCGACCTGCCCGAGGGGGCAACCGGGGTGATTGCGCGCAACACCTTCGTCCAGGGCCGCCAGAAGGAGAACTGGACCGGCTTCGTCGTCGTCGCCGCGGAAGCGCGGAAATATGCCTCGGCCGGGCTCCGGGTCGAGAATAATGTCGCGAATCTCGCGCCGGGCGAGACGCGCAGCCCCGCTTTCGTGGCCGACTACAGCCATGAGCGGCTTGCGGTGGGTGCCAACCGGCTGGGGGCCGGCATCCGGATGTTCGAGACGCGCTGAGCTACAGCCAGACGGGATTCGTCTCGAGGTCGGCCGAATACATTGTCATATACTGCGCCATGCGCGGCCGATCGCTGCTGTTGGGGCTGGCGCCGTGCGGCAGGTCGTTGCGCCAGATGATCAGGTCACCGGCATTGGCGGCGATGGTCGTCGCTTCGGAATCGAGCCGCACGCTGCGCGGATCGACCGTACCCAGTGCGGCGAGCCACGCCTCGATCCGGTGATGGAAGCCGGGCACCAGCTGGAAGGCGCCCTGATTGGCGCTCGTGTCGGTGAAATAGAGAATCCCCTGGGTCGCGAAGGGGATGGGCAGCGCCAGGCTGACGTCCCAGTGCAGATGCGGGCCGGGAAAGCGCTGGTCCGGCCGCTCGGGCGGATTGAAGCTCATTCGATCGACGGACGCCCACAGGTCGGCGGTGCCCCATAATTGCGCGAACGCCTTGTGTGCCCGCGTCGATCGGCGGATCGCGTCGAGCGCGGGATCCTGGAAGGACTGGATCATGATCCCGTTGGTGCGCGGGCCGTACCAGCTGCCGGGGTCTTCCGGACGCGCACCGACCGTACGCCACAGCAGTTCCTCGCCGGCCCGGGCCTCGTCCCGCGTGATCGCCTCGCGGAGGACGACATAGCCATGCTCGTCCCAATGGGCGAGGTCGGCGGCATCGAGCACCGGCGGCGCATCCTCGATCGCCCGCAGGCGGCGGCTGGTCGCCTCGGGTAGCGGCGCGCCGTCGAGCCAGGCGTGATAGCGGGCGAGCGAGTCCGGGTCCGGCGCGCCGGCGGTCGCCACGATCCAGGCTTCGAACGCGGCGAAGTCGGGTCGCTCCCGCCCGAGATAGGTGATGGTCTGTTCCAGGCCCAGGCCGAGCATGTCGAGCAGGATACGCGCCTGCATGCCCGGCATCCGCGCTTCGTGCACCCGCCAGGTCTTCTCTTCCCAATAGTCGTGCAGGCCGCGGACTTCCGGCAGCATGCTCGGCTGCCTGGCCAGGACCGCTGTCGATGATGGCATGATCCGTCCCCCCTCTCCGGTCGGAACATCGACCGGATCGGGTGGGTTCGTCAATTGCCGGGGCAGCTCGAATCGTGGCCCGCGTCGAGGTCGAGGCAGCGGCCATCGGGTTTCGGGTCGGCGATCGGCACCCCGATCTGCGCGGCCAGCGTCGGCATGATGTCGACCGTTTCCACCGACAGCGGCTGCTCGAAGCCGGTCATGCCCTTGCGCCAGAACAGGATCGGCACGCGGCGATCATAGTCCCAGAAGCTGCCATGAGTCGCGACATAGCCCTTGGTCGGATCCGGAATCGGCGTGACGCGCGGCTTCAGCGCGAACACGATATCGCCCGAACGCGGCGCATAATAGGAGGCGCGGGCGCGCTGGATCAGCGACCAGGTCTCGGGCGGGCCGCTCGGGTCCGGCGTGGCGGCGATGTCGGCCGCGGCGAATGCCGCGGCCACCTGCGGGTTGGCGCGAATCGCTGCGAGCGCCTCGCTCGTCACCTTGGCGCGCTGGGCCTTGCTCAGCTTCGGATCGATCCAGACATCGCCCGATGCCGCGTCGCCATAAAGGAGCGGGCCGGTGAGATTCAGTTTCGCGGCGATCGCCTTGCCGATCGCGCCCAGGTTGAACGAAGGATCGGTCCGCTGGGCCATGGGTGCGGCGTGGTCGCGGTTGCGTTCGGGCAGGTCGTGCCCGCCATGGTCGGCGGTGAGGACGACTTCATAGTCCACGCCGGTCCTGTCGAGCACGTCGAAGAACGAGCCGAGCGATCGATCGAGATTGGCGAGCTGGATGCACATCTCGCTCCCCTCGGTGCCATAGCTGTGCCCGACATAGTCGGTCGCCGAGGCGCCCACCGCGATCAGGTCGGTGGCGGCGCCCTGGCCGAGTTTCATGTCCTGGATCATCCCCGCCGCGAGGGCGAGAACCACGCCGTCAAAGGCAGGCGAGGCGCGGAATTTGGCGGCCTCGCCGGCAGCGCGCTCGAAGCGGCCGCTGCCGACCGTCTTCCCGCCGCCGAGCGGGATGGCCCGGTCATGGGGCGCGCAGAAATCGGGCTCCTCCATCGGGGGCTGGGGCTGGGCAAGCAGCGTTGCGACGGTGGCGTTGGTGCGGTCGACGACCGGCGGCACGGCGCGGCCGGCATAGGAAACGAACGTCTTGCCGTTCCACCACCAGAGCTCGTCCACCTTGTGGCCGCCCATCATCACCGCGGCCCGATCCTTGCCGGCGACGGAGACGACGCGGGCTGCCGGATTCGCGGCTTTCATCCGCTCGCCGAGCGTCGGGACGAGCAGGTGCTTGTCCGAAACCGTGTAGTTGAGCGAGGTGCTGCCCGGGACGCTCTCGTCCTCGGCGCAATAGACCTGCTTGTCGGCGCGGGCGGTCTTCAGGTCGGACCAGCTGTTCGCGATGATGCCGGTATGTTCGGGGCGAAATCCGGTCAGGATCGTCGAATGGCCGGGGCAGGTCTCGGTCGCTGCGTGGCTCTGATAGCCCGAGGGGAAGACCACGCCGTTCAGCAGCCGCGCGAAGCCGCCCGTGAAGCGGTTGCGATATTCGGCGAACAGGTCGGCGGAGAACTGGTCGACCGAGATCGCCACGATCAGCTTGGGCGGCTGTCGCACGGCGCCCGCCGTGGCGGATGGCGGCGGCGCGGCCGGCGCATCCTGCGCCTGGATCGGCATCGCGATCAGGGTCGTGGCGATAACGGCGATCGATGCCAGGCTTTTCACGTGCGTATTCTCCGCGCTCAGGTGCAATGCAGTGCGCCCGCCGCTATGGGCGAGAGCGAGACTGCCGACAAGGATCGCCGATGCGCGCTTTGGGTTACCTGATCGTGACGATGCTGGCCGCAATCTTTGCGGTGGCCGGGGCGCGGGCCGAAGCGCCCGGCGCGCTCGGCCAGGGGCCGCACCTCGCGATGAGCCTGGTAGCGGAAACCTCGAGCCCCGCCGCCGGCCAGGAAGTGACCATTGCGCTCGATACGCGCCCCGAGCCCGGCTGGCACGGCTATTGGCAGAATCCGGGCGATGCCGGCTTTCCCGCCACCTTGAAATGGACCCTGCCCAAGGGCGCGTCGGTCGGCGAGCCGGCCTATCCGGTGCCGGGGACGCTGCTGATCGCGGGGCTGATGAACTATGTGTTCAAGGAGCCCTATGCGCCGCTGGTGACGCTCAGGATTCCCGCCGGGCTGGCGCGCGGCACGGTGCTGCCGGTCAAGCTTCGGGCGCAATATCTCGTGTGCACGGACACGCTGTGCGTGCCGGAGAATGCCGATCTGTCCCTCGACCTGGTGGTCGGCGACGGCGCGATCTCGGCGGGCAGCCGCGACCGGTTCGATGCGTGGCGCCGTGCGATTCCGCGGCCGCTCGACGCGAAGGCGACGTTTCAGGCCGTCTCGGGCACGCTGCGCATTTCCGTTCCCTACCCGGCGGCTGCCCCGCTCGCCGACGCCTATTTCTTTCCGATCACAACCGGCCTGGTCGACTATGCCGCGCCGCAAACCATCGCCCGCAGCGGTGACAGCATCCGGATCGAAACCCGGGCTGGCGCCGGGGGCGGCAAGGGGCCCTTGGCGGGCATATTGCGGATTGCCCCGGGGCGCGGCCTGATGGTGACGGCGGAAGCCGGCACCGTCGCGGCCGCGGCGCCGTCGGGCGTCCCTGGGGTCTGGCTCGCGACGCTGATCGCTTTCGCCGGGGCGATGCTCGGGGGGCTGATCCTCAACGTCATGCCCTGCGTCTTCCCGATCCTGAGCCTCAAGGCGCTGAGCCTTGCACGCGGTCATCTCGACGAGCGGTCGGCGCGGCATGAGGCGCTCGCTTATACGGCCGGCGTCGTGGCCGTCTGCGTCGGGCTCGGTGCCATCATCCTCGGGCTGAGGGCGGGTGGCACTGCAATCGGCTGGGCATTCCAGCTTCAGGATCCCCGCGCGATCGTCGTGCTGCTGCTGCTGACGGTAGCGCTGGCGCTCAACCTTGGCGGCCTGTTCGAGATTCCGACCCCGGGGTTCGTCAACCAGGCCGGCGGCACGGGTGGCGCCTTTGCAACCGGCGCGCTGGCCGCATTCATCGCGACGCCGTGCACGGGGCCCTTCATGGGGGCGGCGCTTGGGGCGGCACTGGTGCTGCCCTGGCCGGCCGCGCTGGCGATCTTCGCCGGGCTTGGCCTCGGCCTTGCGCTTCCCTTCCTTGCGCTCGGCTTCGTTCCTGCCCTCCGACGCCAATTGCCGAAGCCCGGCGCCTGGATGGAGACGTTCCGGCGCTTTCTCTCGATCCCCATGTGGTTGACGGCGATCGCGCTGGTCTGGGTACTCGGCCGCCAGATTGGTGTCGACGGCATGACCCAGGGGCTGATCGCCGCGCTCGGTGCCGGCATCGTCCTGTGGACCGCCGGCCGGCGTCAGGCGCGCGGGCTCGGCTTCGGCGCGGCGGCGGTGGCGATGCTGCTGGCGATCCTCGTCGCCGGCGTCTGGTTCGCGGCCCAGGCGCATCGGCCGGCTGCCGCTGCCCAGGCTCAGGCGGCCGGTACCGAGCCGTTCAGCGAAGCGCGGCTCGCGACGTTGCGCGCGGCGGGGCGGCCCGTCTTCGTCTATTTCACCGCAGACTGGTGCCTCACCTGCAAGGTCAACGAAAAGGCCGCGATCGAGACCGACGCGACCCGGGCCGCCTTTGCGCGGCACAAGGTGGCGGTACTGGTCGGCGACTGGACTGATGGCGATGCGGCGCTCGGTCGCTTCATCCAGGCGCACAACCGCGCCGGCGTCCCGCTCTATCTTTACTATGCGCCCGGCGCGGCCGAGCCGCAGGTTCTGCCGCAGCTGCTGAGCCCGGGGGCATTGGCTGACCTTGGTGCCTGACGCCGTGTCGGGCACGGGTGAAGAACGCCCTTGTGCGGCGCAGCAATTCGTCGCAGCATGGAACCAGGCGGTCACACGGGGGCTTTACCGTTTCGATGGGGAAAACACGCGCGTTCGACGAGATCATGGGACAAAGCGGCTCGAACACGCCGCGACCCGAACTCGCCGCGCTGGGCCAGTGGCTCGATGAAACCCCGGATGTCGAACTGCGCCGGCGCCAGCAATCGGCCGAGGCAACCTTCCGCCAGCTGGGGATCACCTTCGCCGTCTATGGCGACAGCGATGCGTCCGAGCGGATCATCCCCTTCGATATCGTGCCGCGCATCTTCCTGGCCGATGAATGGGCGCGCTTGTCCGAGGGGCTGGTCCAGCGCGTGGAGGCGATCAACGCCTTTCTCGACGACATTTATGGCGAGCGGAAGATCCTCAAGGCGGGTGTGCTGCCCGAGGACCTGATCTTCGGCAATCCGCAGTTCCGGCCGGAGATCGCGGGCATGCGGCCGCCGCACGGCATCTGGGCGCACATCTGCGGGATCGATCTGGTGCGCACCGGACCCGACGAATTCTTCGTGCTCGAGGACAATGCCCGGACGCCCTCCGGCGTCAGCTACATGCTCGAGAACCGCGAGGCGATGCTGCGCCTCTGCCCAGAGCTGTTCCGCGAATTCCGCGTGGCCGCGGTCGACAGCTATCCCGACCGGCTGCTGGAGACGATGAAGTCGGTGGCGCCGCACGGATCGGGCCAGAACCCGGTCTGCGTCGTGCTGACCCCGGGTCATTACAATTCCGCCTATTACGAGCACAGCTTCCTCGCGGATTCGATGGGGATCGAACTGGTCGAGGCGGCCGATCTGGTGGTCGACGACGATATCGTCTGGATGCGCACCATCGCGGGGCGGGTGAAGGTGGACGTGATCTACCGGCGCATCGACGACGATTATCTTGATCCGCTGGTCTTCCGCCCGGATTCGATGCTCGGCGTACCCGGCCTGATCGCGGCCTATGCCGCGGGCAACGTCGCGCTGCTCAACGCCCCGGGCAATGGCATCGCCGATGACAAGGCGATCTACAGCTACATGCCGGAGATCGTCCGCTTCTATTCCGGCGCCGAACCGAAATTGCCCAACGTCGAGACCTGGCGCTGCCGCGAACCGCAGGCGCTGAAATATGTTCTCGACAACCTCGAAAAGGTCGTCGTGAAGCTCGTCGACGGTTCGGGCGGCTACGGCATGCTCGTCGGGCCCACTGCCTCGAAAGCGGAAATCGAGGCTTTCCGGGCAGCGCTGATCGCCGAGCCGCATCGTTATATCGCGCAGCCGACCCTGGCGCTCTCGACCGTGCCGACGCTGAGCGATTCCGGTCTCGCGCCGCGACATGTCGACTTCCGGCCCTTCGTGCTCACCGGGTCCAAGGGCATCCAGGTCGTTCCGGGCGGCCTCACCCGCGTTGCGCTCAAGGAGGGATCGCTCGTGGTGAACTCGTCGCAGGGCGGGGGCACCAAGGACAGTTTCGTCCTGATGGACGACGGCACCGCGCAGCGACAGACCATGGGCGGCATGACCCAGTCGCAGGCCAGCAGCTGATGTTGTCGCGCACCGCCTCCTCGCTCTATTGGCTCGGCCGCTACATCGAACGCGCTGATTTCATCGCGCGGCTTGTCGAGGCTACCGTTCGCCTCGATGTCCTGTCGCCGCGGCCTGCGGGCGAGGCCGCCTGGGCCAGCGCGCTGGCCGTTACCGAGACCGACGAAGCCTTCAAGGCGACCGGCGAGACGATCACCCAGCAGCATGTGGCGCGTTTCCTGACGCTCGACGGAAGCCACCCCGGATCGATCGTCCGCTGCCTCGACATGGCGCGCAACAATGCCCGCGCCGTCCGGACAGCGCTGACCCGCGAGGCCTGGACGGCGATCAATCGCGCCTGGCTGATCTTCCATAGCCGCACCAGCCCCGGTGGCGCGACCGCCACTCTCGGGCTCGTGGACGCCGTCAAGACCGAGGCGCGGGGGTTCGAGGGCGCGATCCATCGCATGCTGCGCAACCAGACGACCTGGTTCATCCGTCTCGGCCAGGCGGTCGAGCGTGCGGATAATACGGCGCGCCTGCTCGACGTTAAATATCACCTGCTGCTGCCCGAGGGGGAGCAGATCGGCGGCGTCGTCGATCGCGACCAGTGGACGACGATCCTGCAGACCGTGTCGGCGGTGACCGCCTATCGCTGGCTTTATTCAGAGGGGTTGCGGCCGTCGAATGTCATCGACCTGCTGATCTCCCGTGCCGAACTGCCCCGCAGCCTCGCCGCTTCGGCCGAGGAGACGCTCGAGATACTGAATCTGCTGGCGAAGCGCACCGGCCTTCACGGCGAAGCCGACCGGATGGCCCGCATGCGGCAGACGCGGCTGGCCAAGACACGGTCGGGCGAGGTCATCGCCAGCGGCCTTCACCAGTATCTCCAGGCCTTCAAGGCGGAGAACGACCTGCTCCACGAGGCCATCGGCCGGCAGTTCAAGTTCAGCTGATGCGGCTGACGATAGACCATCACACGATCTATCGCTTCTCGGTGCCGCAGGCGCGCCTGACCCAGATGCTCCGGCTGACGCCGGAGGATACGCATGACCAGACCGTGGCGGGCTGGCAGCTTCACGTCGATTGCGACGCGCGGATGCGGCCGGGCCGCGACGGGTTCGGCAACCGCATCACGATGCTCTATGTCGAGGGGCCGATCGAGCATATCGAGATCGCGGTTTCGGGCGAAGTGCTGACGAACCGCTCCAATGGCGTCGTGCACGGCGCGCAGGAGCCGCTGCCGCCTGCGCTGTTCCTGCGGTCGACCCCGTTGACCGAGCCGAGCAAGGCGCTGGCGGCGTTCGCTGGCGATGCGGTGGCGGCAAGGCATGACGCGGTCGAGCGGTTGCATGCGTTGAACCTGGCATTCCATGAGCGCTTCGCGCTCGATCGCGGCAAGCCGGTTTCCGGTCGCAGCGCCGCTGAAGCCTTTGCCCTCGATACTGCGACGCCGCGCGATTATGCGCAGATGTTCGCGGCCGGCGCCCGGGGGCTTGGCATCCCGGCACGCTATGTTTCGGGCTATAGCGTGGCCTGCTGCATCGGCGATTCACCGCCCGCGCCACATGGCTGGGCGGAGGCCCATGTCGACGGGCTCGGATGGGTCGCGTTCGATCCCTGCACGGGGCTTTCGGCGGACGAAGCCTATGTCCGCGTCGCCGTGGCGCTGGATTCTGCCGGTGCGGCGCCGGTGGCCGGGTCCCGCCTCGGCGAGGGTGACGAGGAACTCGACGTCGATCTGCACGTCGAGCGGACCAACCCGCAGGATTGAAGGTTCAGGCCAGTTCGTCGGCCATCAGGACGTGCTTCTGCTCGGGCGGCGCATAGGTCGCGTCCTCGTCGGTCAGCAGCGCCCAGCCCGTCGGCCCCAGTACCTCGATCGGGCGATAGCGGGTCTTGTACGCCATGCGTTCGGAGCCCTTCACCCAGTAACCGAGATAGACATAGGGCAGGCCCACGGCGCGCGAGCGCAGGATATGGTCCATGATGATGAGGTTGCCCATGCCCGGGCGCTCGCGATCGTTCGCCTCGAAGAAGCTGTAGATCATCGACAGGCCGTCCACCTGCTGGTCGGTAAGGCACGCGCCCACCAGCCGGCCGCGCGTGCCGTCCGTCGTGGGTTCGCGATATTCGACGATGAAGCTGTTGACCGGCGAGTGCTCGACCATGTCGGCATAGTCGCTTTCATCCATCTCGGCCATGCCGCCGCCGGGATGGCGCGAGGCGAGATAGCGACGGAGCAGCTGATATTGCTCGTCGGTCGCCCAGGCGCGGCAGGCAGTGACTTCGAGGTCCGCGTTGCGCCGGAGCTGCTTGCGCTGCGTCGCATTGGGCACGAAATCCGCCGCCACGACCCGAACCGAGACGCAGGCGGTGCAGCCAGCGCAGCTTGGGCGATAGGCGACCGACTGGCTGCGGCGAAAGCCGATGCGTCCCAGCGCATCGTTGAGCTCGCCGGCGTGCGGGCCGTTCAGCTCGGTGAAGACCTTCCGTTCCTGGCGCCCTGGAAGATACGGGCAGGGCGAAGGGCTCGTTACGAAGAATCGCGGAAAGCGAAATGGCGCAGTCACCGCCTCTGGTCCCCTTTTTGACCGGAGATTACCCCCGGCTCGGGCCCGTTATGAATCGCCTGAGTCGTGATGAAAAGCCGCTTTACCATGAATGAAGGTTAACGCTGCGATCAGGATGAGTCTTGGAGATTTTGGTGATCGCGAGGCTTGCTGGGCACCATACAGCATCCGCCGAATCGCGCATAGAGTCGCGCGACTCGGTTTACCGCAGCGGTGATTCGTTTCGTCAGGCGAGCTCTACGGGAGAGACCTCGTACCCGCCGGCGCGCAATGCGGACATCAGCCGGTCGAGATGCGCCTTGTCGCGCGTCTCGCACTCGATATCGGTGATGAGGCCTTTGGCGGGGAGCGTCGTGAAGACGCGCTGGTGATAGATTTCGATAATGTTGACGCGTTCGGCATCGAAGATGCGCGCGACGTTGAACAGCGCCCCGGGGCGATCCTGCAGGCGGATGCGCAACCGGGCCAGCCGCCCGGACCGCGCGAGGTCGCGGAGCAGGACATTCGCGAGCAGGCGCGTGTCGATATTGCCGCCGCACAGCACGATGCCGACCGTCTTGCCCTTGAAACGATAGGGATGCTGCAGCAGCGCAGCCAGGCCGGCCGCACCGGCGCCCTCGACGACCGTCTTCTCGATCTGCAGGAGCAGGCTGACCGCTTCCTCCAGGCTGCGTTCGCTGACCAGGACGATATCGTCCACCAGGGCCTTCACGATCCGTGCGGTGGTCGTACCCGGCTCCTTGACGGCGATGCCCTCGGCCAGCGTATCGCCGGCGCAGGGCATGTCGGTGCCGTTGATGCGGTTGTACATCGAGGGGAACAGCTCCGCCTGGACTCCGATCACCTCGATCGGATGGTCAGCGGCGCGCGCGACGGTGGCCATACCGGAAATCAGCCCGCCGCCGCCGATCGGGGTGATGAGCGTGTCGATCGCGGGCACGTCGGCCAGCATCTCGATCGCTACCGTTCCCTGGCCGGCGATGACGCGAACATCGTCGAACGGATGGACGAAGGTCAGTTCGCGCTCGGCCTCAAGTTCGCGGGCATGGGCATAGGCCGCGTCATAAGTCTCGCCGAACAGGATGACGGTTGCGCCATGCCCCTCGGTCTGGGTCACCTTCACCGTGGGGGTGTTGGTCGGCATCACGATCGTTGCCGGGATACCGAGCCGGTTCGCGTGATAGGCGAGGCCCTGTGCGTGGTTGCCTGCCGAGGCAGCGATGACGCCCTTGGTCTGCGGGTTGAGCTGCATCAGCGTGTTGAGCGCCCCGCGCTCCTTGTATGCCGCGGTGAACTGCAGATTCTCGAACTTGAGGTAGACGGTTGCGCCAGTCAGCTTCGACAGCGTCTGGCTGACGAAGGTCGGCGTGCGGACGATCGAGGGCGCGATGCGCGCATGCGCGGCCTGGATGTCCGCCAGGCAGACAGGGAGCTCTTCGACGACGGGGAGGGGTTCGGTAGCCATAGCGGATGGCGCCTAGACCATCTGGCGCGACGAAGAAACACGCCTTATCGCGGAGGGCATGAGCAACATCGCATTCATTGGGACCGGGGTGATGGGCGCGCCGATGGCGGGGCACCTCGTCGCGGCGGGCCACGCCGTCACCGTCTACAACCGCACGCGCGCCAGGGCCGATACCTGGGCCGCGAAATATGGCGGATCGGTCGCCGCGACTCCCGGCGAGGCTGCGGCCGGCAAGGACGCCGTTTTCTGCTGTGTCGGCAACGACGACGATCTGGCCGAAGTCGCGCTGGGTGCCGATGGCGCATTCGGTACGATGACGCCCGACGCCCTCTTCGTTGACCACACCACGGTCTCCGCACAGATTGCCCGGCGGTTGGCGCAGGAGGGTGGCGCGAAAGGCCTGCTCGTCGTCGATGCGCCGGTTTCGGGCGGCCAGGCGGGTGCCGAGAATGGCAAGCTCTCGATCATGTGCGGGGGGAGCGACGAGGCGATAGCAAGGGCCGCGCCGCTGATGCAGGCCTATGCGGCGCGCATCGTCCATATCGGCGAGGCCGGGGCGGGGCAGACCACGAAGATGGTCAACCAGATTGCGCTTGCCGCCGCGGTCCAGGGCATCGCCGAGGCGCTGCGCTTCGCGCAGGTCGCGGGGCTGGATACCGAAAAGGTATTCGAGGCGGTGTCCGGCGGCGCCGCCTCGAGCTGGCAGATGGTCAATCGCTGGGCGACGATGAGCGAGGACAAGTTCGATTTCGGCTTCGCGGTCGACTGGATGCGCAAGGACCTCGGCCTTGCGCTCGAGGAAGCCAAGCGCAACGGTGCAGTGCTGCCGGTCACTGCGCTGGTCGATCAATTCTATGCCGACGTGCAGAAGATGGGCGGCGGCCGCAACGATACCAGTTCGCTGATCCGGAGATTGCCGCGGTGAGGCTGCTCCTGGCGGTCGTTGCGGCACTCTTGCTTCCCCCGGCGCCGGCCCTTGCGGACGCGCTGGTCGACAATGTCGACGGGATGACGCTCGACAAGGACGGCAAGGTCATCCGTTTCAGTGGCCTGTTGATCTCGCCTGACGGCAAGGTCGCCCGGCTGCTGCAGCAAGGCGAGAAGCGTCCCGACAAGCTCGACTGGCGGGCAGACATGAAAGGGAAGGTGCTGCTTCCCGGTTTCATTGACGCGCATGGCCATGTCATGGAACTCGGGTTTCGCGCGCTCGAACTTGATCTCTCGGACACGAAGTCGCTCGACGAAGCGAAGGCGAAGATTGCCGCCTATGTCGCTGCAAATCCCGAGAAGAAATGGATTCTGGGGGGTGGCTGGAACCAGGAGGTCTGGGGTCTGGGCCGCTTCCCGACGGCGGCCGATCTCGATGCGGTGGTCAGCGACCGTCCGGTCTGGCTTTCTCGCGCGGATGGCCATGCGGGCTGGGCGAACAGTGCCGCGATGAAGGTGGCCGGTGTCACCGCGAAGAGCGCCACGCCCGCTGGCGGCCGCATCGAGAAGACCGGAACATTGCCCAATGGGGTGTTCGTCGATGCGGCGCAGGACCTGATCGGCAAGGCGGTGCCGCAGCCGCTGCCCAAGGACCGCGATTCCGCGTTCCTCAAGGCGCAGGCGATCCTGCTTGGCTTCGGCATTACTGCCACGGCCGATATGGGGACCAGCCTCGACGACTGGCTCAGCTATCGTCGGGCCGGCGATACGGGTGCGCTTCGCATCCGCATCATGAGCTATGGTGCGGGCGTCGAAACCGCCGTCCGGATCGGCGGCACCGGGCCGACGCCCTGGCTCTATGACGGTCGTCTGCGCCTTGGCGGCGTGAAGCTCTACGCGGACGGTGCGCTCGGCTCGCGTGGGGCGTGGCTCAAGGCGCCGTACAGCGACGCGCCGCGCCAGTCCGGCACTGGCTTCCTGGCGGACGACGTGATCCGCAATCTGATGAGCCGGGCAGCGATGGATGGCTATCAGCTCGCGGTGCATGCGATTGGCGACAAGGCCAACAGTCAGGTGCTCGACGCGATCGAGGAACTGTCCGAGACCTACAAGGGCGATCGGCGCTGGCGGATCGAGCACGCCCAGATCGTCGATCCGGCTGACCTGCCACGCTTCGGCAAGCATGGCACCATCGCCTCGATGCAACCCACCCACCAGACATCGGATCGCACGATGGCCGAGGCGCGCCTCGGGCCCGACCGGCTCGCCGGCGCCTATGCCTGGGCATCGATGCTCAAGAACGGCGCAGTGCTCGCGTTCGGATCGGATTATCCGGTCGAAAGCCCTGATCCCTTTGCAGGCTGGGCGTCGGCATTTACGCGGCAGGATGCCGAGGGGCAGCCTTATGGCGGGTGGCGCGCCGAAGAGAGGCTCACGCGCGAACAGGCGTGGTGGGCCTTCACGGGCGGTGCGGCCTATGCAGGCTTTGCCGAGGATAAGTTCGGTCGCCTCGCACCCGGCCAACGGGCGGATTTCATCATTGTCGACCGCGATCCGCTGATGGCAAGTCCGAGCGACCTGCGCGGCACAAAGGTAGAGGAGACCTGGGTAGGGGGGCACAAGGAGTGGGTGCGCAAATAGCACGGAACAGGGCTGTTTCGGCCAGCTCAAAGCCCTCGTCGTTCCGCGTGTTGATTGCCTTTGTGATCCTCTTCGCGCTGTACCAGTCGGCCGAAGGGCTGGGCGCCCGTTTGCTCGGCAGTTTTGCGGTACAGGCGGTGCTGATGATTGCCATGGTGCTCGCTGCCTGGCCGGTCGGACGCTGGCTGGGGTATCGTGGATACGACGCCTATGGATTGGATCTGCGCGGGCGATCGTTCCGCCTGCTTGTCGCCATGCTGCTGCTCGCCGTCGCGGCGAAGGGCATTGCGATCCTCGCGGGCCTTCATGGCGGCATCTATGCCTTCGCGCCGTGGTCGGAGGGGGGCGCCGCATCTCTGGGGGGCCTGTTCGCGTCGGTGGCGCTCTCCACCTTCATTCCTTCGATCGCGGAGGATATGCTGACGCGGGGTTTCCTGCTTCGCGCCGCCAATCCGGGTTTCGGTGGCCCGGTCTTCGTGCTGGCTTCCGCGGCGCTGTTCACCGCCAACCACATCTATCGTTTCGATTCCGGGATCACCGAGCAGTTGCGCCTGTTCGTCATGGGGCTCGCCTATACCGCCGCCGCGTGGCGCTGGCGGACCCTGTGGGGCGCGGTCGGGTTGCATTGGGGGTACAATCTCGCGGGCGGCCTTTCCGATCCCTTGATATCCGCGGGCGCGGAGTCGGCGGTTGCCGGGCGCTGGCTTACCATCGCCGTGCACCTGGCGCTGCTCGCCGTGATCCTGCTGATCCCGCTCGACCGCCGCGATCAGGCTCCTTCCTGACGTCCGGACAAGCGAAAGGCCGCGGCACCCCCCGATGCCACGGCCTTACTCCCGGGAAAGATACTGAGGAGCGTGAAGCAGCTCAGGCTACTTCGGCAACCGGCTCGCCAATCTCGTCCGGCTCGCGCAGCACATAACCGCGGCCCCAGACGGTCTCGATATAATTCTCGCCTTCGCACGCCATGCTGAGCTTCTTGCGCAGCTTGCAGATGAACACGTCGATGATCTTGAGTTCGGGTTCGTCCATGCCGCCATAGAGGTGGTTCAGGAACATCTCCTTGGTCAGGGTCGTGCCCTTGCGGAGCGAGAGCAGCTCCAGCATTGCGTATTCCTTGCCGGTCAGATGGACGCGGCTGCCATCGACCTCGACCGTCTTGGCGTCGAGATTGACGGCGAGCTTGCCGGTGCGGATGACCGACTGGCTGTGCCCCTTGGAGCGGCGTACCACGGCGTGGATGCGCGCGGTCAGTTCCTCGCGGTGGAATGGCTTGGTGACATAGTCGTCGGCGCCGAAGCCGAAGCTGCGCACCTTCGAGTCCATCTCGTTGATGCCCGACAGGATCAGCACCGGCGTCTGCACCCGGGCGACGCGAAGCTTCTTGAGCACGTCATAGCCGTGCATGTCCGGCAGGTTCAGGTCGAGCAGGATGATATCGTAATCATACAGCTTGCCCAGATCGAGGCCTTCCTCGCCCAGGTCGGTCGTGTAGACATTGAAGCCCTCGGTCGTGAGCATCAGCTCGATCGCCTTGGCGGTCGTCGGTTCGTCCTCGATCAGCAGCACGCGCATCTGGCAGTTCCTCTGTCACATTGCGGCGTGGACACCCCCATTGGCCCCGCGCACCCTGCACAAACTATTAACCTGATCATAGATGAACGCAAAAGGTTAATTCTTCGCTAACCGGCCTGAATCCACGAGTCGCGGGGAATCTCCCGACTGGGAATTACACCTAGTGGGGCGTTTGGAGGCGATCCTCGCCCGCGCACAGGTTACGAAATCGTTCCGCAAGAAAGGTTATCAGCGCTTCGACGCGCGCGGGCCGCAGGTTGCCCGGCGGGGTGAGCAGATGCAGCGCGATCGGCGGGGTGTGCCAGTCGACCAGGATAGCTTCGAGGGCTCCCGTGGCGAGATCGCCGCCAACGATGAAATCGGGCAGGAGCCCTACACCCAGCCCGGCGCGCAGCGCCGGCAGCAATGCGTCGCCGCTGTTGGAGCGCAGCGGCCCGGCCGGCCTTACAGCAGCCTCGCCCCCATTCGGGCCGACAAAGCGCCAGGGGCCGGTCACATTGGTGTAGCCGAGACAGGCGTGCTCCCCGAGTTGCGCGGGATGAGTAGGGCGGCCGTGCCTGTCCAGATAGGAAGGCGCGGCGACGATATGGGTCGCGATCGGTCCGAGCCGCCGGGCGCGGAGCGAGCTGTCGGGCAGATCCGCGATGCGCAGCGCGATGTCGATGCCCTCCGCGACGATGTCGACCTTTGCATCCGACAGATGGAGATCGATTTCGATCCCCGGGTGATCGCTCAGGAACTCGGCCAGCGCCGGCGTGAGCGACACCAGGCCGAGGGTCATCGGTGCCGTGACGCGGATCAGGCCGTGCGGCGCGGTTGCTGCATCGTGCGCTGCTTCCTCGGCCGCCTGCGCCTCGGCCAGGATGCGTGCCGCATGTTCCGCCAGGCTCCGGCCACTTTCGGTGAGCGTGAGGCGGCGCGAGGTGCGGTGGAACAGCGACTGGCCCAGATGCAACTCCAGGCGGGTCACGGCCTTGGAGACCGTCGCCTTGGATACCCCGATCGCTTCCGCTGCCCCGCTGAACGAGCGATGTTCGACGACGCTGGCAAAGATGGCCCAGGCTTCGAAATCTGGCAGTCGCACTTAAATCCTCCGCATTTTGCTTGGATACGATATCGGCGGAAACGATCGGTTTCCAGTGTTTCCATTTACGCTCTGATCCAAAGCACTATCTTGGCGCCAACCAAGGAGACATCAGGTGGTCGAGAAAAGATCATTCGAGAGCCTGGGCCATGCCGATCACGGATGGCTCAATGCCCGCCATCACTTCAGTTTCGCAGATTATTACGACCCCTCCCGCATGGGCTGGGGCGCGATCCGGGTGTGGAACGACGACGAGATCGGCCCGAACTCGGGCTTCCCGCCGCATCCGCACCGCGACATGGAAATCATTACCTATGTTCGCAGGGGCGCCATCACCCATAAGGATTCGATGGGAAATGAGGGCCGTACCGGCGCGGGTGACGTTCAGGTGATGAGCGCGGGCACTGGCGTGCGCCATGCCGAATATAATCTCGAACCGGAGACGACGACCCTCTTCCAGATCTGGATCGAGCCGAAACGCACCGGCGGCTCGCCGAGTTGGGGAGCCAAGCCCTTTCCGAAGGGCGACCGCAGCGGCCGGTTCGCCGTCCTCGCCAGCGGATTCGCCGAGGACAAGGATGCGCTTCCGATCCGGGCGGATGCCCGGGTTCTGGGCGCCACCGTCAAGGCGGGCGAGACGATCACCCACATGGTCGGCGAGGGACGTCATGCTTACCTCGTTCCGGCAACCGGGGCGATCGAGATCGACGGAGAGCCTTTCAAGGCGCGCGATGGTGCTGCGATCACCGGGGGGCAGACGATCGTCATCACCGCGATCGAGGACGCCGAATTGGTGCTCGTGGACTCTGAATAGCCGATTCCGTTCCCGCCGTCCCCGGGCGGGAATGGGCGGGGGTGGGCCTGTCCTCCCCGAAAGTCCCGGCCAGTCGGCCGGGCGCCCACCCCCGAAGTTTCGTGATCAACTGCCAACAAGAAGGAAAATCAAAATGACGAAGGTCCTCGTGCTTTATTACTCCTCCTATGGGCACATCGAGCAGATGGCTGACGCCGTCGCCGAGGGCGCCCGCTCCGCCGGCGCCGAAGTCGATATTCGACGCGTGCCCGAGACGGCGGCCGCCGCAGTGGTAGCCGCGGCCGGTTTCAAGACGGATACCGCCCATCCGGCGATCGAGGGAGTCGAGGCACTCGCCGGTTATGACGCGATCATCGTCGGTTCTCCGACCCGCTTCGGCCGGATGTCCAGCCAGATGGCGTCCTTCCTCGATCAGGCAGGCGGCCTATGGTTCCGCGGCGCGCTCAATGGCAAGGTCGGCGGTGCCTTTACCTCGACCGCCAGCCAGCATGGCGGCCAAGAGACGACCCTGTTCTCGATCATCACCAACCTGCTGCATTTTGGTATGACGATCGTCGGGCTCGATTACGGCTTTGCCGGCCAGATGGGTGTGAAGGAAGTCGTTGGCGGATCGCCCTATGGCGCTACCACGATCGCTGATGGCGATGGCAGTCGCCAGCCGAGCGCTGCGGAGCTCGATGGTGCCCGCTATCAGGGTCGCCGCATCGCCGAAGTGGCGGCGAAACTCGCGTGATCCGATCCCCGACCTGCTCCTCCGGTAGTGGGTCGGGTTTTCCCGTAAGATTTAATATTAGGCGCGACGCAAACCGAACTGGGATCGATGGTCTGTGGGCGATTGCCTTTCCGTTGTCTCACGTGGCGCGTCGGCCATAAGGTCGCGTGGAAATTATGTTCGCGCGCGGCCGAAGATCAGGCGCCAGTGTGCGGCCGTCTGATAGCAGATAATGGCTTCAATTGTTCCCCATGCCCGGAGCCGCGTTCGCTGGATTGAGTGAGGTGGACATAGTCGGCCGCTACATTGCGCCGGAGGTGACAGGGCGGCCCCGTGGGCGGCAGCTGCGAGAAATAGTGCCCGGCATGAGCCCCATGCTATCGTTCGGCTCGCGCACATCGCAGGAGCGCCACAGTCTTTTTCTGGTATGGCGGCCCCGGGAGTGGCAATAGCCCGGAATGCTCGCAAACAAAGTCCTGTTCCTCGATGGCGAGGCGATCGTGATCGACAAGCCCTCGGGACTTCCGGTGGATCGGCCGCGCGACGGCTCGATCAGCCTCGAAAACCATCTCGAAGGCCTCGCTTTCGGTTTCCGGCGCTGGCCGCAGGCGGTGCACCGGCTCGACCGCGACACCTCCGGCTGCCTGCTGCTGTCCCGCAATCCGAAGGCCCATGCGCGGCTGCACCACGCATTCGAGGCAGGGATTGTGGAGAAGATCTACCTCGCCGTGCTTGAGGGCGTGCCCGAGAATGAGAGCGGGCTGATCGACCTCGCTCTCGCCAAGGTCAGCACGGCCGAGACCGGCTGGCGCATGCAGGGCGATCCGAACGGCAAGCCGTCGCGCACCGCTTGGCGCGTGCTGGCGGTCAAGGACGGGCGCAGCTTCGTGGAATTCAGGCCGCAGACCGGGCGCACCCACCAGATTCGCGTACACGCTGCCGAAGCGCTCGGTGCGCCGGTGGTCGGCGATCCGGTCTATGGCAGGGGCGGCGCCGAAACACTGCTTCATGCATCGTCGCTCATCGTACCGCGTGTCGGCAAGGATCCGGTATCCGCCACGGCGCCGCTTCCGGAGCGCTTCCTGAAAGCGGGTTTTGGCGGTGACTGAGTTTGCGATCCCGGAAGATGCGATCGAGGAACGTTTCCTCGCCGCCTCCGGGCCGGGCGGCCAGAACGTCAACAAGGTTGCGACTGCGGTGCAGTTGCGGGTGGATGTCTTCAAGCTGGGGCTCGAGCCCTGGGCCTATCAGCAGTTGAAGATCGTGGCCGGCAGCCGCATGACCGCCGGCGGCGATCTTGTGGTCACCGCGCGGCGCTTTCGCACGCAGGAAGCGAACCGGGCCGACGCACGCGACCGTATCGTGGATCTGCTCAAGCGCGCGCACGAGCGCCAGGCAAGGCGGGTGAAGACCAAGCCGAGCAAGGCTGCCCGGGCGCGACGGGTGGATGCGAAGAAGGGCAGGGCCGTTGTGAAGGCGGGACGGGGGCGGGTCAGCCTCGATTAGCCGCCGGTCGATGCGGCATGCAGGTGTCACTCTCTGCCAATGAACCGGCATATGCTGCGGGGGTGTTCATGAACGACATCGATGCAAATATCCGGCCCGGGCGACCGCTCCGCCATCGAAGGTCGGTGAAAATGGGGCGTTGGGCGCTGGCTGGTGTCGGGATGCTTGCCGCCCTGTTCGTGGTGGTCTGGCAGATCAGTCGGGCACGCTGCTTTTCGCTCGTCGGCC
>Ga0255338_1000812_pt1 | contig 77425 bp, 69 predicted proteins | sample MeOH1_35cm_T4_19_FD_203715 | JGI IMG/M metagenome (GOLD analysis project Ga0255338, IMG submission 203715) | Sandy soil microbial communities from University of British Columbia, Vancouver, Canada - MeOH1_35cm_T4_195 | ecosystem: Engineered > Artificial ecosystem > Sand microcosm > Unclassified ... | reverse complement strand
TCTCCAGCCAGTGGTTTGCGATATCGATGCGGCGGGCGATCCAGGCGTCGCCGCTGCCGATCACATGATCGAGGAACTGCGCCACCGCGATCGCGCGGCCCGGCCGGCCGGCGATGCGGCCGTGCAACCCGACCGACATCATCCGGCCGCCCTCGGCGCGCAGCTGCTCGAAGGTGTCGACGAGATAACGGAAGAACTGCACGCCCTCGGTGAAGCCGTTGAGCGCGACCATCTTCATGTCGTTGGCATCGAGCGTATAGGGCATGATCAGCTGCGCCCGCCCGTGCCGGCGATCATAATAAGGCAGATCGTCGGCATAGCTGTCCGCGTCATAGGTGAAGCCGCCTTCCTCGGCGACGAGCCGCGCCGTGTTGGGCGAGGTGCGGCCCTGGTACCAGCCGAGCGGGCGCGTACCGGTCAGGCGGGTATGCAGCTCGATCGCCTGGTGGATATGCTCGCGCTCCACTTCTTCGGGCACAGATTGATAGTCGATCCAGCGATAGCCGTGGCTCGCAATCTCCCAATCGGCCCTGAGCATTGCCTCGACCGCCGCGGGATTCAGCGCCATGGCGCTCGCGACGCCGAACACGGTGATCGGCACCTGGCGCTCGGCGAACAGGCGCTGGAGGCGCCAGAAACCGGCGCGGCTGCCATATTCGTAAAGGCTTTCCATCGCCATCGCGCGCGCCGGATGGCTGGCCGCTCCGACCATTTCGGAGAGGAATGCCTCGGAGCCCCGGTCGCCGTTGAGGACGCTGTTCTCCGCGCCCTCCTCATAATTGAGCACGATCTGCACGGCGACGCGCGCGCCGCCGGGCCAGCGCGGGTCGGGCGGAGTCGGGCCGTAGCCGACCAGATCGCGGGCGGCGGTCATGCGGACGCCTCCCGCATTCCTTCTCCCCGCAAGAGCGGGAGCGCGCGCCGGTCAACGAGCCTCATGCCTTCCATGCCTCCAGCGCCGCATCCACCCCGGCGCCCGGCGGCGTTGCGAAACCCTCCGCGCGCAGCACCGCTTCCAGCGCGCCGAGCGTGATCGCCACCTTGTGCTTCATGGCATTGTATCCCATCGCGCCGATCCGCCAGATCCGGCCCTGGAGCGGGCCGAACGCAGCCCCGATCTCGATCTCGAAATCCTCGCGCATCCGCCGCCGCACCGCTTCGCCGTCGACGCCGTTCGGAATCAGGATGCCGGTGACGTTGGTCATGCGGTGCGCGTCGTCGCCGAACACCGTCAGCCCCATCGCGCGCGCGCCGGCGACGACCGAACGGCCCGCCGCCGCATGCCGCGCGAACCGCGCCGCCAGCCCCTCGCCGAGCGCCACCCGGGCGCATTCGCGCGCACCATAGAGCATCGTCGTCGCCTCGGTGTGATGGTTGAGGCGCTTCTCGCTCCAATAATCCATCACCATCGCGAGATCGAAGTAATTGGAACCGATCCGGGCGCCGGTGCCATTGGCGATATCCTCGCGGACGATGCCCCTTTCGACGTGGCGGCGCGCGACGATATACTCGGCGGCGCGATCGGAAAGGGTGATCGGGGCGGAGCCAGACGGGCCGCCGAGGCATTTCTGCAGGCCGCCGGTGACGATATCGACCCCCCAGCCATCCGCCTCGATCGGCATGCCGCCGAGCGTCGCAGTCGCATCGACATAGGAGAGCGCGCCGGCCGCACGGCACAGCGCGCCGAAGCCGGCGAGTGGCTGCGCCACGGTCGTGGAGGTATCGCCGTGCACGGTTGCGACGACCCTGGGCCCGGTGCGCTCGATCGCGGCCGCGATCGCGTCGAGCGGGACGATCTCGCCCCAGGGCGCATCGACCGTCTCGATCACGCCGCCGATCCGTTCGACGATCTCGCGCAGCAACAGGCCGAACCGGCCGAAATTGACGATCAGCACGGTGTCGCCCGGCGCGACCAGGCTGACCAGCGAGGCCTCGATCGCGGCGCGCGCCGTGCCGTCGATCAGGAAGGTCCAGCGATTCCCGGTCCCGAAGATCGGGCGGTACAGCGCCATGACCTGATTCATATAGGCCGTCATCTCGGGGTCGAACTGGCCGAGCAGGTCCGCCGACATCGCGCGCAGCACGCGGGGATGGGCATTGACCGGCCCCGGCCCCATCAGCAGGCGCTGGGGCGGATCGATCTCTCCGAAAAGGTCGGGCGTCAAAAAGTCTCTCCCAGGAACGTCTCGCCGAACCGCTCGATGAAGCCGAGCATCACGCGGCGGGCGATTTCAGCATCGGCCGGCGCCACCGCCTCGGCCGGATTGTGGCTGACGCCGCCGGCACAGCGGATGAACAGCATCGCCGTGGGGCAGAAGGATGCCATCACCATCGCGTCATGGCCGGCACCGCTGGCGAGGCGGCGCTCGGGCTGATTCTCGGCCGCCATGGCGATGGCGAGGAGGTCCATCAGCTTCGGATCGCACGGGCTGGGCGGCAGTTCGTGGACGCGCCGGGCGACCAAGCCGACGCCGCGCCGGGCACCGATCGTCTTCAGCTCGGCGATGATCGCCGCAGCGGCGGCATCGCGCACCGCCGGATCGAGCGCGCGGACATCAAGCGAGAAATCGACATGGCCGGGAATGACGTTGACTGCGTCGGGCGTGACGTCCAGCCGCCCGACGGTGGCGACCAGATCAGCCGGGCCTTCGCCACCGATCCGCTCGACCACCAGCACCGCCTCGGCCGCCGCCGCGAGCGCGTCGCGGCGCAGCGCCATCGAGGTGGTGCCGGCATGGCCCGCCATCCCCTCGATCACCACGCGGTAGCGCAACTGGCCGGCGATGCCGGTGACGATGCCGACGGCAAGACCCTCTGCCTCGAGCGTCGGGCCCTGCTCGATATGCGCCTCGAGATAGCCGATCACCGAGCCGGGCTTGCGTGCCGCCGCGCCGAAGCGATCCGGCGCGAAGCCATGGTCGGCGAGGGCCTGGCGCACGATCGTTCCGTCCAGCCCGACGACCGCGAGGCTGGCCGGATCGAAACTGCCGGCGACGGCCCGGCTGGTCAGCATCGGCGCGGGAAAGCGCGAGCCCTCCTCGTCGCCGAACGCGATCACCTCGATCGCGAAGGGCAGGCGCTTGCCCGCCTTGCCGAGCGCCGCCACGCATTCGATGCCGAGCATCACGCCGAGCGGGCCATCATAGCGGCCGGCATCGCGCACGCTGTCGATATGGCTGCCGATCAGCAGTGCCGGCGCATCGGGCGTCGTGCCTTCATAGCGGCCGACCAGGTTGGTCGCGGCATCGGTGCGCACCGTCATGCCCGCCTCGGCCATCCAGCCGCCGACCGCCTTTTGCGCGGCAGCGAAAGCGGGGGTCAACCAGCCGCGATACAGGCCGTCGGCCATGTCGCTATAGGGCGCGACGCCGAGTGCGTCGCACCGCGCCACCGCGCGGGCGCCACCGCTCACCACGACGCCACCTGGCCGTCGCTGCGCGGATCGGTCGCGCCCTCGAGCAGACCATCCGCATGACGTACGATCGCGCCGGCATGGCCCATGGTGGCAGTGAAGGCGGGCAGCAGCTCGACCTGATGCCCGGCGGCGCGAAGCTCCTCATAGAGGTCGAGCGCGAAGCGGTCCTCGATCTTCAGGCTCGTGCTGTTGTCCCCCCAGGTGCGCCCGAGCAGCCAGCGCGGACGGCTGATCGCTTCCTGCAGGCCGATGCCGTAGCGCGCATAGCGGGTGAAGATCGCGGCCTGGGTCTGGGGCTGGCCCTCGCCGCCCATGGTGCCGTACGCCATCACCCGCCCGTCATCGAAGCGTGCAAGCGCCGGGTTGAGCGTGTGGAACGGCTTGCGCCGCGGCTTGAGCGCGTTCCAGCCACCCGGCGCGAGGCGGAAGCTGCTGCCGCGATTCTGCCAGGTGATCCCGGTCTTGGGGAGGACGATGCCCGAGCCGAACTCGAAATAGGTGCTCTGGATCGAGCTCACGACGCGCCCTTCGGCATCGGCTGCGCCGAACCAGCAGGTGTCGCCCGCGCTGGCCGGCTGCGGCCAGGGCAGCGCGCGATCGAGATCGATCCGCGTCGCCATCTCGTCGAGCCCGGCGACATCGTCCAGCACGGCCTGCGGATCGATGCTCATATAGGCGCGGTCGCCGACATGGCGGTCGCGGAACAGAAAGGCCTGCTTGGTCGCCTCGACCAGGCCGTGGATATGATCGAAGCTCTCCGCCTCGCCGGCATGGAGCCGGTCGAACAGCGCGAGGATCAGCAGGGAAGCGAGACCCTGGGTGGGTGGCGCGGTATTGAACAGCGTGGCGCCGACGATGGGTACGGAGAGCGGCGCAGGCCGGGTGACACGGTGCGCGGCAAGATCGGCCGCGGTGACCGGGCTGCCGAGCCGGCCGAGATCGCCGGCGATCGCGCGGGCGAGCGCACCGTCATAGAAGCTCGCCAGGCCGTCGCGCGCAAGTAGGGTCAGCGTCGCGGCCAGCACCGGCTGGCGCAGGATCTCGCCCTCGACCAGCGGGCGCGCCAGCGGCTCGAAGATGTCGGCCCAGGCGCCGGGCTGGCCGCGCAGCTCCGCCCCCTTGGTCGCGGCGATCTCGGCGCCGCCGCGGGTGACGGCGACGCCCTCCTCGGCGTGATGGATCGCATCGCGCAGCAGCCGCGCGAGCGGCAGCCTGCCGCCGCTGGCCTCGAGCGCCGCCGCCCAGCCCGAGATCGTGCCGGCCACGGTGTTCGCCGCCAGCGGGCCGCGCCAGGGAATCGTCTCCAGCCCGGCGTAGAGAGCGAGATCGGCCGCCGCCGCGGCACCGCCACAGGCGTCGATCGCATGGGTGCGACCGTCCGGCTCGGCGATCAGCCAGAAGCCGTCGCCGCCGATCCCGGTCATGTGCGGATAGACCACCGCGAGGCAGGCAGCGACCGCGACGGTCGCCTCCACCGCGTTGCCGCCATCCTGCAATACGCCCAGCCCCGCCTGTGCGGCGAGGTGGTGCGGCGCGGTGACCATGCCGCGCAGGCTGCGCACCTCATGCTGCATTCGCAAACCCTGCTTCAACCACGTCCATCATGCCGTCATGAACCTGTCGCGCCGATCATGCCACCGCCAGCCAGGCGAAACGCACGACGAACAGGATCGCCAGCACCAGCAACAGCCAGTCGCCGCGCGTGATCCGGCCGCGCAGCAACTTGAGCAGCGCGTGCGCGGTGATGCCGAAGGCGAGCCCGTTGGCGATCGAGAAGGTCAGCGGGATCATGATCAGGGTGAGGAAGGCAGGGATCGCCGAGTCGGGATCGTCCCACGCCACCTCGGCGAGCGGCATCATCATCAGCGCGCCGACCAGGACCAGCGCCGGCGCGGTCGCGGCGAGCGGCACGAGCTGCGCGAACGGCGCGACGAACATCGCGGCGAGGAACAACAGGCCGGTCACGACCGCGGTGAGGCCGGTGCGGCCACCCGCCTCGACGCCCGCCGCGCTCTCGACATAGGAGGTGACAGTGCTGGTACCGGCGAGCGCGCCGATGATCGTCGCGATCGCGTCAGTGAACAGCATGCGGTTGAGGCGCGGGATGCGCCCGTCGGGGCCGACCAGCCCCGCGCGCTTCGTCACCGCCACCAGCGTGCCGATATTGTCGAACAGGTCGACGAACAGGAAGACGAACAGGATCTCGAGCACGCCGATGCCGTGCTTGCCGTCCGCGCCGAACACCCCGCCGAGATCGAGCCGGAACGCCGTCTGGGTCAGCGCCTCGACCGAATAGGGCTGCGGCGTGAAGGCGACGAGGCCCATCGCCCAGCCGGCAAGCGTGGTCACGACGATGCCGATCAGCACAGCACCGCGCACCCGCCAGGCGCTGAGCGCCGCGATCACGACCAGCCCGATCAGCGCCAGCACGGCGGACGGGGCATGGAGATTGCCGAGCGCGACGCTGGTGGCCGGGTTGTTGACCACGATGCCGGCATTCTTCAGGCCGATGAAGCCGATGAACAGGCCGATGCCACCGGCCACGGCCGCGAGCAGGTGCGGCGGGATCGCGGCGATGATCAGCTGGCGGATGCCCGCCGCCGTGAGCAGCAGGAAGGCGACGCCCGAGATCAGCACGCAGCCGAGCGCCACCGGCCAGGGCACGCCCATGCCCTGCACCACGGTGAAGCTGAAATAGGCATTGAGCCCCATGCCCGGTGCGAGCGCGAGCGGCGTATTGGCGAACAGGCCCATCATGATGCTCGCCACGCCCGCCGCGAAACAGGTCGCGGCCGCGACGGCAGCGACCGGCATGCCGGCCTGGCCGAGGATGGCGGGGTTGACGACGATGATATAGGCCATGGTGAGGAAGGTGGTGGCGCCCGCCAGTACCTCAGTGCGCGCATTGGTGCCGCGCCCGGCGAAATCGAACCAGGACGCGATCCGCCCCGGCGTAGTGCTCCTCGATTCCCCTATAGTCGGCATTGGCGGCTCCCCCGGTGTCCCGATCCGCTCCCGCCGTCTTCCGGTCGGCGCCGGATCAACCCGCCGACCATAGCGCGACTCTGCCCGAACGGAAGAGGGCTCGGTCCACCAAAGCCACGGACGGCGGCCGATCCGAACGGGACGAGGCACGCTGCAGTTGCGAAGAAAGCATCGCACACTGCCCGCTAAGCCATTGCGACCCGCCGTCGATCGCGCCAAGGGGCGGCATGCTGAAGCGCTTCCTCGTCATCTTCGAGCCGTTCATCCTTGCCCTGCTGGGCACCGTGCTGCTCGCATCCCTGCTGCCGCCGCGCGGCGCCGCGGTGCCGGTGTTCGGCACGATCGCCGATGCGGGGATCGTCTTGCTGTTCTTCCTGCACGGCGCGAAGCTGTCGCGCGAGGCGATCCTGGAAGGCGCACGCAACTGGAAGCTGCACCTCGCGGTGTTCGCCGCGACCTATATCCTGTTCCCGCTGCTCGGGCTGGGCATCACCGCGCTGCCGATCCTGTCAGGCCCGGTCGCAATGGGCATGCTGTTCCTCACCCTGCTGCCGTCGACCGTGCAGTCCTCGATCGCCTTCACCGCGATCGCGCGCGGCAATGTCGCCGCCGCGGTGTGCAGCGCTTCCTTCTCCAACCTGATCGGCATCGTGCTGACCCCGGCGCTCGCCGCCATCCTGATCCGGTCCGGCGGCAGCGGCTCGGCGGTATCGTTCGCATCAGTCCAGACCATCATCTTCCAGCTACTGGTGCCCTTTGTCGCCGGGCACCTGCTGCGGCCCGTGATCGGCGGCTTCGTGGCGCGCCAGAAGCGGCTCGTCACGCTGGTCGATCGCGGATCGATCCTGATGGTCGTCTACACCGCGTTCGGCGCGGCGGTGGTCGAGGGCCTGTGGCACCAGCTGTCGGCGGGCGAGCTCGGCCTGTTGCTGATCGTCTGTACCGTGCTGCTCGCGCTCGTGCTGCTGACCACCTGGGTGGCGGGGCGGCTGCTCGGCTTCTCGCGCGAGGATGCGATCGTGCTGCTGTTCTGCGGCTCCAAGAAGAGCCTGGCGTCCGGCGTGCCGATGGCGGGCGTGCTGTTCCCGCCGGCGCAGGTCGGCCTCGTCATCCTGCCGCTGATGCTGTTCCACCAACTCCAGCTGATCGCCTGCGCGATCATCGCGCGGCGTTACGCGGACGACCCCGTCACGTAACAGCGCGGCAGGATGATCGTGTCGATCGCCTGGGCGACACCATCCGCATCGTTGCCGGCGGTGACGAAGCCGGCGCGCTCGCGCACCTCGATCGGGCCCTGCCCCATCGCGATCGACAGGCCGGCGCGGTCGAACATGGCGAGGTCATTGGCCTGGTCGCCGATCACCGCGAGCCGGGCGAGCGGGACCTCCATCGCGCTGGCCAGCAGCGCGACGCCATCCCCCTTGTTCGCTGCCCGCGCCGTGACATCGAGATAATAGGTCTGCGACTGCACCACCGTCGCCCGGTCGCCAAAGGCTTGGTGCACGCGGTCGTGCAGGCCGGCCAGCAGGGCGGGGTCGTCGCTGACGAAGGTGATCTTGTCCGCGCGGCCGAACAGCGGCGTGAAATCCTGCGTCACGATCGGCGCCTGGTTGGAGGCGATGCGCTCGGACGCGACATGATGGCCCTGCTCGGTGCTGGCATACCAGCGATCGTCGGCGAACACCCAGCGGTCGACCGGCGCGGCACCGACCACCTCGAACAGGGCCGCGACCAGCGCGGGCTCGACATGATGCTGGCACAGCACGGTGCCGTCGCGGCGAAAGACCGTGCCGCCGTTGAACGCACCCATCGCGCCGTCCAGCCCGAGCGCGTCGGCGATCGGCATCATCCCGGAACGCGGCCGCGCGCTGATGATGGTGAAGTCGATCCCCGCCGCCCGCAACCGGTCGACCGCCGCGATCGTGCCCGGGGTGAGCTGCTTTGCCCGGTCGACCAGCGTGCCGTCGACATCGGAGACGACGGCGCGGATCGATTCGCTCATTGCGGCATCTCGACATGGCCGCCGAACCCGAAGCGCATCGCCGAGAGCAGCTTGTCGCCGAACGTATGGTCGACGCGGCTGCGATAGCGCGCGAACAGCGCGGCGGAGAGGACGTTGACCGGCACCGCCTCTTCCATCGCTGCCTCGATCGTCCAGTGCCCCTCGCCCGAATCAGCGACCTTGCCGGAGAATTTCTCGAGCATCTGGTCATCGGCCAGGGCCGAGGCGGACAGGTCGAGCAGCCAGGACGAGATCACGCTGCCGCGGCGCCACACCTCGGCGATGTCGGTGAGGTTGAGATCGAAGCGCTCCTCCTCGGGCAGCTTGTCGGAGGACTTGCCCTTGAGGATGTCGAAGCCCTCGGCATAGGCCTGCATCAGGCCATATTCGATGCCGTTATGGACCATCTTCACGAAATGGCCCGCACCCGCCGGACCGGCATGGATATAGCCCTTCTCGGCGCGCGGATCCTCGCTCTTGTCGCCGCGATTGGGCGTGCGCGGGATCGTGCCGATGCCGGGCGCGAGCGCATCGAGGACCGGATCGAGCAGATCGACCGCCGCCTTCTCGCCGCCGACCATCATGCAATAGCCGCGCTCGAGCCCCCAGACACCGCCCGAGGTGCCGACATCGACATAGCGGATGCCCCGTTCGGCCAGCGCCTTGGCGCGGCGGATATCGTCCTTGTAGAAGCTGTTCCCGCCGTCGATGATGATGTCGCCGGCCCGGGACAGGCCCGCGAGCGTCTCGATCGTCTGCTCGGTCGGCGCGCCGGCGGGCAGCATCACCCAGAAGATCGCGGGGCTGGCGAGCTTGGCATGCAGGTCTTCGAGCGAATCCGCCGCGATCGCGCCGTCGCCGGCCAGCGCGGCGATCGCGGCGGGATCGCGATCATAGACCACCGTCTCGTGCCCGGCGCGCATCAGCCGGCGCGCGATGTTGCCGCCCATGCGGCCGAGGCCGATCAGTCCGATACGCATGCAACTCTCCGGCTAGTGGAACTCAGGCGGCAGTCTCGGGATGCTTGGCGGCAATCGCCCCGAGCAGATCGTCGAATGCCTTGGAGAAGGACGCAACGCCTTCCTCGACCAGCGTATCCGTCACCCCGTTCAGATCGAGCCCGAGCCGCTCGGCCTCGGCCAGGACATGGCGCGCGCCGGCGACATCGGCGGTCAGCGTCGCCGCGGCGGTGCCGTGATCGCGGAACGCATCGAGCGTCTTGGGCGGGACGGTGTTGACCGTATCCTTGCCGATCAGCGTATCGAGATAGAGGGTGTCGGGATAATCGGGATTCTTGGTACCGGTCGACGCCCAGAGCAGCCGCTGCGGCATCGCGCCCTTCGCGGCAAGCGCCTGCCAGCGATCCGAGGCGATGAACTCCTCGTACCAGGCATAAGCCAGCTTGGCGTTGGCGATGGCGACCTTGCCGCGCACTGCCTTCAGCGCTGCCGATTCCACATCGCCGGCCGCGATCCGTGCATCGATCGCGTCGTCGATCCTGGTGTCGATCCGGCTGACGAAGAAGCTGGCGACGCTGGCGATCCGGTCGATCGGCGCGCCGCGCGAGACGCGGTCCTCAAGGCCGGCGACATAGGCAAGCGCGACGGCCTTGTAGGCCTCGATCGAGAAGAGCAGCGTCACGTTGACGTTGATCCCGGCATCGATCGTCGCGGCGATCGCGGGAACCCCGGCAGGCGTGCCGGGGATCTTGATCATCAGGTTCGGCCGGTCGACCTCGCCCCAGAGCTTGGCTGCCTCGGCGATCGTGCCGTCGGTATCGTTCGCCAGATAGGGCGAGACCTCGAGGCTGACATAGCCGTCCTTCGCGCCGAGCCGGTCATAGACCGGGCGCAGCGTATCGGCCGCGGCCTGGATATCCTGGATGGCGAGATGTTCGTAGCGCGCCATCGCCGACGCGCCGGGATGCGCGCGATCATAATCGGCGAGCGCGGCATCGTAAGCCGTGCCATGCCCCATCGCCTTTTCGAAGATCGAGGGATTGGAGGTGACGCCGGTCAGCCCGTCCTCGTCGACCAGCTTCTGGAGCCCGCCATCGGCGAGGAACTTGCGGTCGACGAAATCGAGCCAGACGGCCTGGCCCTGTGCGGCGAGATCGTTGAGAAGGCCCATGATCAATCCTTTCCGAGCAATTCGCGGGCGACCTTGACGACATTGTCGACGGTGAACCCGAACTTGTCCTGCAGCTTCGCGATCGGGGCGGAGGCACCGAAGGTCGACATGGTGATCGTCTTCCCCTCGAGCCCGACATAGCGATCCCAGCCGATCTCGCCGCCCATCTCGATCGCGATCCGCGCCTTGACCGATTTGGGCAGCACGCTTTCCTTGTAGGCCTGGTCCTGCAACTCGTAGCGGTACCAGCTGGGCATCGAGACAACGCGCGAACGCACGCCCTGTGCCGTCAATTCCTCATGCGCCTTCACCGCGAGCGACACCTCGCTGCCGGTGGCGATCAGGATCACGTCCGGATCGGCATCGCCGGCAAGGACATAGGCGCCCTTCATCAGCCCTTCGGCCGAGGCGTATTTCGTCCGGTCGAGCGTCGGCAGCGCCTGGCGCGAGAAGACCAGGCTGGTCGGGCGGTACTTGTGCTCGAGCGCGGCGCGCCAGGCCCAGGCAACCTCGTTCGCGTCGCCCGGACGGATCGTGTCGAGGCCCGGGATCGCGCGCAGCGTGGCGAGATGCTCGATCGGCTGGTGAGTCGGGCCGTCCTCGCCGACGCCGATCGAATCATGCGTGAACACGAACACCGAGGGCAGTTCCATGATCGCGGCGAGCCGGATCGGCGGCCGCATATAATCGGCGAAGACCATGAAGGTGGAGCCATAGGCGCGCAGGTGCGACAGCGCCATGCCGTTGACCACCGCGCCCATGCCGTGCTCGCGCACGCCGAAATGGAAGTTCGAGCCGTTATAGCTCCCCGGCTCGAACGAGGGCTTGCCCTTGAGATCAGTCTTGGTCGACGGCGCGAGATCGGCCGAACCGCCGATCAGGAACGGCACCCGGGCGGCGATCGCGTTGAGCACCTTGCCGCCGGCATCGCGCGAGGCCACGCCCTTCTCGTCCGCCTCGAACACCGGGATGTCCGCATCCCAGCCCTCGGGCAGATCGCCCTTGAGCAGCAGATCGAGCTCGGCCGCGAGATCGGCATTGTCCGTGCGGTACGCGGCGAACATCGCCTCCCACGCCTCGCGCAGCGGCCGGCCGCGATCAGCGATCGACTTCTCGAACGCTGCGGCGACGCCCTCGGGCACCAGGAACTGCGCCTCCTCGGGCCAGCCATAGGCCAGCTTGGTCGCGCGGATATTGTCGGCGCCGAGCGGCTCGCCATGCGCCTTTTCGCTGCCGGCACGGGGCGAGCCCCAGCCGATCACGGAATGGACGACAATGAAGGTCGGGCGGTCGTCGGTCGCCTTGAAGGCAGCAAAGGCATCGGCCAGCGCAGCGCAATCATTGGCGTCGTCGACATGGATGACGTTCCAGCCATAGGCCTGGAAGCGCATGCCGACATCCTCGTCGAACGCGAGGTTCGTGTCGCCCTCGATGCTGATATGGTTGCTGTCATAGATCCAGCACAGGTTGGAAAGCTTCAGGTGCCCGGCGAGCGAGGCGGCCTCGGCCGAGACGCCCTCCATCATGTCGCCGTCGCCGCAGAGCGTGTAGACGTCGTGGTCGAACAGCGTGAAGCCGGGCTTGTTGTAGCGCGCGGCGAGCCAGCGCTCGGCGATCGCCATCCCCACCGAATTGCCGCAGCCGGCACCGAGCGGGCCGGTCGTCGTCTCGACGCCCGTGGTGTGGCGATATTCGGGATGACCCGGCGTCTTGGAGCCGAGCTGGCGGAAATTCTCGATGTCCTCGAGGCTGACCGCGAGCCGGCCGGTGGGCTTGCCGTCGCGATCGATCTCCTTGATGCCGGCAAGGTGCAGCAGCGCGTAGAGCAGCATCGAGGCATGGCCGACCGAGAGCACGAAGCGATCGCGGTTGGGCCAGTCGGCCTTGTCGGGATCAGTGCGCAGGAACTGCGACCAGAGCGTATGGCCGACCGGCGCGAGCGCCATCGGCGTGCCGGGATGGCCCGAATTGGCCTTCTGCACCGCGTCCATCGACAGGGTGCGGATCGTGTCGATCGCCAGGCGCTCGGGCGACCCATCCTCGTGAAGGCCGGTCGGCGCGCTGTTGGTTGCGACATCGGACATGGAATTCTCGCTTTCGTCGATACGGTGGACGAACGCCACCGGAGGCTAGAGGTTGCTATCTGTCGAGCCGGATCACGCGACCGCCATCGCCGATATAGGCGCAATCGACCTCGTCAAGGAAAAGGCCATGCCCGAGCACGCCCGGTATAGCCGAAATCGCCGCGGCAAGCCGCACGGGATCGGGCATTTCGGAAAATTTGCAGTCGAAAATCAGATTGCCCTGATCAGTGCGGAAATCGCCGCGAATCGCCGCCGCTGCGCCAAGCGCGGCGAGTCGAGTCGCGACGAAGGCGCGGGCGAAGGGCAGGATCTCGACCGGCAGCCTGGCCCGGCCGATGCGCTCGACGCGCTTCGAGGCGTCCGCAATCACGATCATGCGCCGCGAGGCGGCGGCGACGATCTTCTCGCGGAGCATCGCCCCGCCCGCGCCCTTGATCGCGACCAGGCCCGGATCGATTTCGTCGGCACCGTCGATCGTGAGATCGACCGCGGCGATTCCGGCGAAATCGACGACCGGAATGCCCGCGGCCAGCGCCGCCGCCTCGCTCCGCCGCGACGTGGCGACCGCCCGGATGTCCAGCCCCTCGCGCACCAGCACGCCGATCCGCTCGATCGCGAAGGCCGCCGTACTGCCCGTGCCGAGGCCGAGCAGCATGCCCGGCCGCACCTCGGCCACCGCGGCGAGCGCCGCCGCGCGCTTGTCATCATCGATCATCGGCCGGCCCCTAGCATATTTTCCGCTGGCGACGCGCGTGCGCTTCGCAGAAAGGGGACGCCATGATCGAGAAACTCATCGCCACGCTCGCGACCTTCACCATCGCCGTCATTTCGGGCGGGGGCTATCTCGGCATCATGCTGCTGATGGCGATCGAATCGGCCTGCATCCCGCTGCCGTCCGAGATCATCATGCCGTTCGCCGGCTATCTCGTCTCGACCGGACGGTTCGACCTGTATCTCGCCGCGACCGCGGGCGCGCTCGGGTGCAATCTCGGCTCGATCGTCGCCTATGAGGTGGGCAAGCGCGGCGGGCGGCCAGTCGCCGAGCGCTGGGGCAGATACCTGCTGATCGGCCCGGGCGAGCTCGACATGGCCGACCGCTTCTTCGAACGCTTCGGCGGGATCGCCGTACTGATCGGCCGGCTGCTGCCGGTGATCCGGTCGTTCATCGCCTTCCCCGCCGGCGTGGCGCGGATGAAGCTGGTGCCGTTCCACATCTACACCTTTATCGGCTCCTGGCCGTGGTGCTTCGGCCTGGCCTGGGTCGGCATGAAGCTGGGCGACAAATGGAACAGCGATCCGCGCGTGAAGGCAGCATTCCACAGCGCCGACGCGATCATCGGCATCGCGCTGGTGGCGCTGGCGGCCTTCTATGTCTGGCACCGGGTGCGCGGGCTGAAGGCGAAGCCCAAGGCCTAGCCCATGACGACAGCTAGAGGGGCACAATATCGGTAAGGGGGATCGAAGTACCGATCCGGCGCCCGCCCAGGCCTCGACCAAGTATTCCCGGTTCTTTGTGAGGCCACGTCCACCCCCGTTTTTCCCGATCCGGACGCGCCCGCGACGCAATTCGTGCATGGCGGCGCTCCAGGATTTCTCCCGAGCGAAACGCAGGACCAGCGGCGCGCAATTCGGCTTCATGCCCGTTACTTGCCCTTTTCTTGCGGAATTATGAGAATCGCCGTGCGGATTCATCCCCGCTGCTGGACCTGCCGCAACCGCCCGCATCGCCACGCCCAGCCCTCCCGACCGCACATCCCGCGGATAGCGCGCGGGCGGCCCCGGCTGAATCGACGCAGCGGCCGGGCAGGACACGCTGGCTATATGCCTGGAATCCCTGCACACGGGCCTTCCCTGTTCGGCCGGAGAGACCAGCATGTGCTTTTCGGCTACCTCGAGCTTCATCGCCGCCGGCGTGATCGGATCGATCGGGATCGCGACGCTCCGGCAGGTGCGCGAGCCGCGTGCCCTGCTATTCGCCGCCGTGCCGATGCTGTTCGCGGTGCACCAGTTCACTGAAGGACTGGTCTGGCTCGGCCTGGACGGGCGGATCGGCGCGCTCGCGCTCGATCATGTCGCCTTCCTGTTCACGCTCTATGCGCAGGCGATCCTGCCGATGCTGATGCCGGCCGCGGTCGCGCTGATGGAGCCGCGCGGCTGGCGCCGCCGGGCGATCTTCGGGCTGACCGGCATCGGCATGGTGGTGGGTGCGTGGGATGCCTATGGGCTGATCGCCCTGCCGACCCATGTCCTGATCGACCAGCATTCGATCGCCTACCGCAACGCGATGACCGGCAATTTCTGGATATCCTGCCTGTATGTGCTCGCGACCTGCGGCGCATTGCTGCTGTCGACCCACCGCGTCGTCCGGGCCTATGGCGTACTGAACGTCATCGTCCTGACGATCGCCGAGATCGTCAAGGAATATGCCTTTGCCTCGGTGTGGTGCTTCTACGCCGCGATCATGAGCGTGGTGATCTACTGGCAGTTCAGGCGCCTGAATATCGACATCGCAACGCCCAACGGCACGTCGCCCATCCTCAGGCCGTTCCTGCTCCCCTGGCTGCGGCTGACGAAGGCGGTCGCCGCGCGGCCGTGAGGCAGCGGCCCGCTCGTGGCTTCAGTCCGCTATCTCGTCATAGGACAGCGAGAAGACGGAATGGCCGTAGCGCGCCATGTGCTGATCGAAGACCGGCCGGGAAATGCGCCGCGATTCGCATACCGAGACGATCCGGTCGCCATCCAGCACATGCGGCGTATCGAAGTTCCGCAGATAGATCGCCTCGCCATCGGCGTCGCGCAGCGCCAGGACAGTGAGCGTCAGCGCCACGTCGCCGCCGAAGATGCCGCTGCGCTCCCAGATCTCGGTCGTCGCGTCGACGCTCTCGCCGAACTGGCCATAGACGGTGCGGCCGCGCAGGAACGCCGGCTCGGTGCCGGTCTCCGACGCGAAGCTCGCGCTGAAATCGAGGAAGCGGGCGCCGGGGCCGACCATGCTCATCGGCGACGGCGCGTAGCGCAGCCGCGCCCGTAGCGCGCGCTCGATGCGCGCCTCGTCCGAGGAGCGCAGCATGTCGCGCATGGTTCGCCGCGCCCGCACCGACGGGAGGTCGAGCGCATTCTCCCAGCGCGACACGGCGGCCTGCGTCACCCCCAGTGCACCCGCCAGCGCCGACTGGCTGAGCCCCAGCCGGTTGCGCAGCCGCCGCACGAGCGCCGGCCAGCCCCGCGACGCGCCACCGCCGCCCGCCGCCGCCTCGCGCCGATATGCGTTCCCATAAGCGAGCGACTTAAGAGCGTTATCGTCCTGAAATGCACCGGTCATGCTGCGATCCTAGGCGTCCCCGCGAAGAGTAATTCCGGGGACGCACACGCCATGACCTATGATCGTTACATCTCGACGATGCTCGCGCTGTCGATCGGCATCGCCGTCGCGGCGCCGGCGCTGGCCGAGGACGAGAAGCCGGCGACGCGCGACGACAGCGAGATCGTCGTCACCGCCACGCGCGGCAATGCCCGGGCCGACAGCGTCGCCGCGCGCACCGACGTGGTCACGCGCGACGATATCGAGCGCAAGGGCTATGTGACCGCCGTCGACGCGCTCAAGGCCATTCCGGGCCTGAGCGTCGTCCAGAGCGGCGGCGCCGGCACGCTGACATCGGTGTTTTCGCGCGGCACCAATTCGAAGCACACGCTGGCGCTGTACGACGGCATCCGCCTCAACGACGCCTCCTCGCCCAACGGCCAGTTCAACTTCGGCTCGGACGCGCTGGGCGATCTCGAGCGCGTCGAAGTGCTGCGCGGCCCCGCCTCGGCGGTCTATGGCTCGGACGCGATCGGCGGCGTGATCAACTTCATCCCGCGCATCGGCGGCGCGCGCGCGTTCATGCCCTATGCCGAGATCTCGGGCGGCAGCCTCGACACCTATCACCTGATGGGCGGCGCGCGCGGCACCACCGGCCCGCTCGGCTACAGCCTGACGGGCGAATATTTCGAGACCGGCGGCTTCAACAACACCGCGGCGCGCATCGCCAACAATCTGGGCGAGCGCGACGCCAGCCGCTTCGCCTCGATCACCGGCAATGCGACGCTCACCGTGGCCGACGGCCTCTCGATCCGCGGGCTGGTGCGCTATCGCAAGGCCAAGGCCGATTATGACGATGCGGCGCTCGACCGGACCGGCCGCGGCGGGCGCGACCGCTATTTCATCTGGCGCGTGGCGCCGCGCTACATCGCGCTCGACGGCCATTACCAGGGCGACCTGGAGATCGGCCAGGTCGACAACCGGCGTTCCGAGTGGAACCTGACCGACGCCAATGCGACGGGCGGGCCAGGCACGCGGGCGACCGGGCTGCGCACCTTCGCGGCGTGGCGCAACCGCCTCGATTTCCAGCCGGCCGAGGCAGTCAAGGCGACGCTCTCCGGCGGCCTCGAATGGCAGCGGGACAGCGTGACGGCATCCGACGCGTACAGCAGCCCGCTGGCACGCGCCGAGAAGCAGACCGCCGTTTACGGCCTGGTGCAGCTGGCGATCGCCGGCCGGTTCGACCTGAACGGATCGCTCCGCTACGACGATCCGCAGTTCTTCAAGAGCGTGACCACCTGGAACGCGGGCGCAGTGCTCCACCTGCCCGAGATCGGCGGGCGCCTCTATGTCGCCTATGGCACGTCGTTCAAGGCCCCGGCGCTGGCCGAGCGCTTCACCAAGAGCGCGTATAATGTCGGCAATCCGTCCCTGGTACCCGAGCACGGCACCTCGTTCGAGGCAGGCCTCGACGCCGGCACGACGCTGGGCGCCACCGGCTGGGCCGGGCTGGCCGCCACCTATTTCGACACGAAGATCAGCGACCTGATCGAATATAATTATGCCACGCTCGCCAACATCAATGTCGGCCGCGCCAAGATCCATGGCTATGAGCTGAGCCTCAAGGGCCGCGCCGGCACCTTCCTCGATCTCGCGCTCAACTATACCTATACCGACGCGCTGAACGGCACGACCGGCGCCCGGCTGCTCCGCCGCCCGAAACATGCCTGGTCGGGCAGCGTGACGGTGACGCCGATCGCGCCGCTCTCGCTCACCGGCGAATATTTCCGCCGCGGCGTGCGCGACGACGTGGTCTACGACGCCACGAGCCCCTGGGGCAAAGGCGGCAACTATCTCGGCAACGGCACGGTGCCGGGCTACGACCTGGTCAACTTCTCGGTCCGCTACAAGCTGACTGCCGCGGTCGAGCTGTTCGCCAACCTGCGCAACGCCTTCGACGCCACCTATGAGGAACCGAACAGCTATGCCGGCGCGCCGCGCACCTGGCTGGTCGGCGCGCGCGCGCATTTCTAGGGCGCGCGCCCTCCCCCCTTTCCCGACCCCCTCGCCAGAAAGAACGACCAACATGCGCATGCCCCTCGCCCTGCTGCTCTCCGCCGCCGCGCTCGCCGCGGCAACACCGCTCGCCGCGCAGCAGGCGCTGCCCGAGCCCCGCGTGCCGATCGCCAACCCGCTGCCCACCGTGGCCGACCTGTTCGCCTGCCTGCGCGGCAAGGGCACGTTCACCAGCGCGCACCGCGGCGGGGTCGGCCCCGGCTATCCCGAGAATGCGCTCGAAACCGCAGCGCACACGCTCGCCAGGGTGCCGATCCTGTTCGAGACCGACGTCCATCGCAGCCGCGACGGCGTGCTCGTGCTGATGCACGACGATACGCTCGACCGCACCAGCACCGGCACGGGCCGGATCCGCGACCAGGACTGGAGCGCGCTCCGGCAGCTCCAGCTCAAGGACGACGACGGCAAGGTGACGCCGTTCCACATGCCGCGGCTGAGCGATGCGATCGCCTGGACCAACAACCGCGCGCTGATGCTCGCCGAGATCAAGGAAAGCGACACGCTCGACCAGATCGTCGGCGAGATCCGGCAGGCCCATGCCCAGTCGCACGTCATGCTGCTGGTCAACAGCCTCGACGATGCCGTGCGGGTGCAGAAGCTCGACCCGACGATCACCATGACGCTCGAGGTCACCGATCTCGCCGAACTCGACCGCTATGTCGCGGCCGGGATCGACCTGAAGCACGTGATCGCGTGGAACGGCATCGGCAAGCGCGACCGCGCGCTGTGGAAGGCGATCCACGATCGCGGCCTGACGCTTGCCTATGGCACGCTCTGGTATGTCGACAGCACGGTCGAGAATCTGGGGCTCAAGGGCATTTATGCCGAGCTCGCGACCGACGGCGTCGACCTGCTCGCCACCGACCGCCCGGTCGAGGCGGAGGCCGAGATGGCGCAGGTCCGCCCGATCGAACCGGCGCTGCAGCAGTGCAAGGCGGTAGCGCCTGCCAGGGCCGTGGCGCTGGCGCAGGGCAGGCAGTGACGCGCCCGGGCGGCGCGCGCTGGCCGGTCGCGATCGCCCTGCTCCACTGGAGCACGGCGGCGCTGGCGCTGGCGACCGCAGGCTATGGCATCTACCTGCTGTCGCCGCCCGACTGGAGCCAGCCCTATCTCGACCGCTATGCGGCGGGAATCGGCTGGCACAAGGGCGGCGGGCTGACCGTGCTGGCGCTCGCGCTGTGCTGGACGGTGCTGCGCACCCGGCTGCCGCGGCCGCCGCTCGCCGCCCGGGGCGCGACGCGCGGGCTGGTGCTCGGCGTGCACGGCCTGCTGCTCGCGCTGGTGATCCTGCTGCCGGCGAGCGGCTATGTGATGGATTCGCTCGCCGGCCATGGCATCGCGCTGCCCGGCGGTATCACCATCCCGCCGCTGCTGCCGCGCAGCGACCGGGCAAGCATGGTGCTGAGCTATCCGCACAAATGGGCCGGCTATGCGCTGCTCGGCCTTGCCGCGCTGCACCTTCTCGGGGCGCTGCGCCACGCCCTTCGCCCCGGCGACAGCGCACTCGGCGCGATGCTGCCCCGCCTGTCCTCCCGCAAGTGAGCCGCCCTTGAATCGTCTTTCATGCGCCTCGCTCGCGCTGATGCTCCTGTCGTGTGAAGCGCATGGCCAGGAAGCGCCGCGCGGCCCCGCGCGCGACCTGGTGTTCGAGCCCGATTATTTCCGCGCCGCCGCGCCGGCGACCGCGCTCGACATGGTGCGCCGCGTCCCCGGCTTCGTGATCGATGGCGGCGCGGCGGTGCGCGGCTATGCCGGCGCGGCGGGCAATGTGCTGATCGACGGCGCCCGGCCCTCGACCAAGAACGAGACGATCGACGCGTTGCTCCAGGCGATCCCGGCCAGCCAGGTGGCGCGCATCGAACTGGTCCGCGGCGAGCGCGCGGGCCTCGACCGGCAGGGCGTCCAGCTGCTCGTCAATGTCGTGCGCAAGACGGCCGGCACCGCCACGCGCACCTATACGCTCTCCGGCTATGCCTATCCCGACGGCGCCGTGCGCCCGGCGCTGCGCATCGAGAACGCACGCCGCGCGCCGGGCGGCGGCTGGCAGGGATCGATCCTGCTGTCGACCAACCAGGACGAGAGCGGCACCGGCACGCGGGTGCGCCGCGCCGCCGATGGCAGCGAGATCGAGCGCGCGCGCGACTCGATCGAGTCGCCGATCGCGGGCGCCGAGGCGCGGCTGTCGGGCGACCTGCCGTTCGCCGGCGGCACCCTGCGCGGCAACGGCTCGCTCACCTGGCAGGATTATCGGACGCACGAGCGGCTGGCCTTCGCGACCGGCCCCGCCGCCGGCACCACGGCGCGCACCGACGACCGGATCCGCACGACCAGCGGCGAGATCGGCACTGAATGGACCCGCCGGCTGGGTGCGAACCTGACCGCCAAGCTGCTCGCGCTCGGCACGCGCAAGCATGTCGTGACCGGATCGGGCAGCGACGAGGGCGGTATCGCGAGCGACTATCGCGGCGACAGCCTGGCCGACGAACGGATCGTCCGCGTCGCGCTCGACCGCCCCGCCGGGCGGGGGCTCGGCTGGGAAGCGGGTGGCGAAATCGCGTATAACGCGCTCGGCAGCCGGGCGCGGCTCGACATCGGCGGGGCGCCGTTTCCGCTGCCCGGCGCCGATGTGAAGGTGAGCGAGCGGCGCGGCGACCTGTTCGTCCGCCTGAAGGGCTCGCCCGCGCGCGGGCTGCTGGCCGAGGCGACGCTGCGCGGCGAGGCCTCGTCGCTGCGGCAGCGCGACCGCGCGACCGGGGCGGACTATGCGCGCCATTTCGACTTCCTGAAGCCGAAGCTGACGCTGCAATGGGATGCCGATCGCCGCACCCAACTGCGGCTGCGCGCCGAGCGCGTGGTGGGGCAGCTCGACTTCAGCGATTTCGCGAGCAGCGCGTCGCTGATCGAAAAGACCATCAACGCCGGCAACGCCGCGCTGCGGCCGCAGACCGGCTGGACGCTGGAGGCGGCGTGGGAGCGCCGCTTCGCCAGCGACGGCGTGGTGACGCTCACCGGCCGGCACGAGCTGATCGACAATGTGCTGGACCGGGTGCCGATCGACGATCTCGACGCGCCGGGGAATATCGGCCGCGGCACGATCAGCGCGGCCGCGCTGCGCCTGAGCTGGCCGCTCGACCGGCTCGGCATCGGCGGTGCGCGCCTCAATGTCGACGGCGAGCGGCGCTGGAGCAGCGTGCGCGACCCCGTCACCGGCGAGCAGCGCAGGATTTCCGGCAAATCGCCCTTTTCGGGGACGCTGCGCGCGACGCTCGATCGCCCGCGGCTCCGGTCGAGCTGGGCGTTCGACGTCTATTTCGGCGAGACCTATACCTATCGCCGCATCGACGAAGTCCGCACGACGCGCGACCAGCCCTATGCCAGCCTCAAATGGACCTGGCACCCGACGCCGCGGCTGACGATCGAGACGAGCGCCGAGAATCTCCTCGCGCGCCGGCGCACCCGCGACCGCGCGCTGTACGACGCACGGCGCGACACCGGCGCGATCCTGTTCACCGAGCGGCGCGCCTATCGCTCGCGCACCGGCCTGTTCCTGTCGATCCGCTATCAGTGAGCCGGCGCGATCATGTCGCCCGCCCCACATCGCCGAGCGCCGCGCGCCACGGCCGCGCGAGGCCGTGATAGAGCCGCTCCTTGCACACCAGCGCCGATACCGAATGCGCGATCAGCGCCGACAGGAACAGCGGCAGGATGAGGCCGCGACTCGCCGTCGCCTCGACGATGATGATGACGGCGGTCAGCGGAGCCCGGACGACCCCGGTGAAATAGGCGACCATGCCGAGCAGGACGACGGCCCCGCCCGGATCGCCCGGGAACATCGGCCGCAACAACGCCCCCAGCCCCGCACCCGTCGCCAGCGACGGCGCGAAAATGCCGCCGGGAAGGCCGGACGCCGCGGTCGCGAGCGTGGTCGCGAACTTCGCCGGCCCGAACCAATAGGGGGCGTGCGTGCCATCGATGATCGCGTGCGCCGCCGAATAGCCGGTCCCCCAGGTGAGGCCGGTCACGACGCCAAGTGCCGCCACGACCATCCCGCAGACCACTGCCCAGGCAACCGGCCTTCCCCCGAACCAGGGAATCCAGCGATCGCGCGTCCGCGCGATATTGAGCATCGCGCGCGCGAACAGGCCGCCGGTCAGGCCGCCGAGGACGCCGGCCACGGGCGCGACGCGGAGCACCGCGCCGAAGCTCATATGCTCGCCGACCGCGCCGAAATAGACATAGTCTCCCGCCAGGCCCAGGCTGACGATGCCGGCGATCAGGATCGTCGTCATCACCAGCAGCGCGACGCGCTGCTCATAGGCGTCGGCCAGTTCCTCGATCGCGAAGGTTACCCCGGCCAGCGGCGTGTTGAAGGCGGCGGCGACACCGGCGGCGCCTCCCGCGATGATCATCGACGCGCGGATCGGCGCGCGAAACAGGCGCGTGTACCAGCCCAGGATCGCGGCGGAGATCTGGACCGTCGGCCCCTCGCGGCCCACCGACGCACCGCAGAGCAGCGCAACCACGGTAAACACGCCCTTGAACGCCGCGGTCCGGAGCGAGATGAGCTTTCGCAGCGACCGCCGCGGATCATGCGTCGAGGCGATGACCTGGGGGATGCCCGATCCCGCGGCTTCCGGTACCAGCCTCCGCGTCATCCAGACGATCCCGGCGAATCCGGCGGGCGTAACGATCAGGGGCAACCACCAGATCGCGTGCGCGGCCCGATCGAAGAAGGTGCTGGCCTCGTCCGCCAGGCGCGCGAAAAGAAGGGCGGCAAGGCCGATCGTGATCGCGCCGAGCCCCATCGCGGCGCGCCTTCGCCACATCGCCGAGGCCGGTCCGTGACGCCGGAGCAGCACCCTCCATCGCCTGTTGATCGGAAGATTCATACCGGCACCACCTAGGCCCGGGCCGGATAGAGCACCATCGCAAAGGCTCGCCCGCCGCTCGCCCTATTCGGTCGGGGCGGAGACGCGCGCCGCAGCTGCCCGGGTGCGCGCGTCGCGGCCGGGCGCGCTGCGTTCCGCCAGCGCCTGGTAGCGGGCGAGGGTCTCAGCATCGGCGGCCTCGGGCGAGCCCGAGGCGAAGGGCGGGGCGGGATCATATTCGAGGCTGAGCTGGACCAGCTTCGCATGATCCTCGCCGCGGATCGCGGCGGTGAGCGCGAGGCCGAAATCGATCCCCGCCGTGACGCCGCCGCCCGTGACCCGGTTGCGATCGAACACGACGCGCTGCTGCACCGGGATCGCGCCGAACGCAGCGAGGTGGTGATGCGAGGCCCAGTGCGTCGTCGCGCGATAGCCGCGCAGCAGCCCGGCCGCGCCGAGCAGCAGCGCCCCGGTGCACACGCTGGTGACCCAGGCCGCGCCCGCCGCCGCCTGGCCGACCCAGGCGAGCGTCGCGGCATCCTCCATTGCGTCGTTCACCCCGAAGCCGCCGGGAATGCAGAGGATATCGGGCTGGGCCGCGCCCCCGAAATCCGCCGTGGGCAGCAGCGCGAAGCCGGCATCGGTCGGCACCGGCGCCAGATCACGCGCGACGAGATCGATCGTGACACTGCCCAGCCGCGACAGGACCTGCGCCGGGCCGGTCAGATCGAGCTGGGTGACGTTGGGGAACAGCAGAAAGGCGACGCGGATCGGCGACAGATCGGGCATGGGGACGCTCCTTCAGGACGAGGGTGCCCAGGCGAGCGGCTGGCCATGCTGCTCACGCTCCCCCGTGGTGCTCCACGTTTCGCCAGTCACGCGAGGCCTGGCTGGATATCCCCTGGCGCCGCGACGGGCAAGCTTGCCTGGCGAACCAGCCACCACAAGAGCGGCAACGCCACGATCGCCCAGGGCAGCAGCCCAAGCAGCGGCGGCCAGCCCCAATATTCCCCGGGCAGGTCGCGAATCTGGCCCTGGAAGAATTTCCGCAGGATCGGATCGACCAGCGGGAAGCGCGCGTCGTGCGGCGCGGCGATCTCGGTCGCGGCGACGGTGAGGTTGATGAAGATGCCCGAGCCGATCATCCCGGCGATCCAGCCGCGCCCGGTCGCGCGCCAGGCCTGCCAGAGCGGTGCGATGCCAAGCGCGAGGAAGCCGATCATCGGCACCGAATGGCGCGGGCCGGTGGAATCGCCCCCGTCCCAATAGACATAGGAGGCGTTGTACAGCAGCACCGCCAGGGTGATCGCGCTGCACAGCCAGCCGAGATCGCGCGTTTCCGGCGCGCGGACCAGCCGGGCGAGGCCGAAGGGCGCGAGGATCAGCACCGGCGCGACCCAGATGAGCCCGCGCGGCGTGCCATAGACGAGCTCCGCCAGCACCGAGAGCTTGGGATAGGTGAGCCCGAACAGCCCCTGCTTCATCCCGTCGAAGCCGACCACGCCCGAATAGCCGACCTTGAACGGCGTGGCATAGGCGATCTGGTTGTAGAGCAGCAGCGGGAGCAGCGCGACGAGCCCGGCCGCCGCCGCCAGCCCGAACAGCCGCCCGCGCTGCGCCCAGGACAGGGCGCGCGTACGCCACACCACCCAGACGCAGATCGGCAGCGCCGGAATCACGACCGGAAATTCGACGACCAGCGCCCAGCCCAGCGCGGCGCCGGCCATCAATGCGTAGCGCCGACGCCCCAGTTCCTTCTCGCCCGCCGTGCCGCGCCACACCGCCCACACCGCGATCAGCAGCAGCGCGCCGACCGGCGCATGGCCGAACAGGGTGGTCGACCAGCCCCAGACCGGGGTGGCGAGCGCATAGGCGAGCGCGGTGGCGAGCCCCGCCTGCGGGCTGCCGGTGATGCCGGTGGCGAGATCGAACAGCAGCACGGCGGCGAAGGCCGTGAGGATCGCGACCGTCGTCGCGACGGCGATGCGCACCCGCAGCCGCATATAGCCGGCAAGGTCGCGGTCCCCGAAGCGCTTGCTATAGATGGCCGCGTTGGTGCCGGTGAGCGTGTCGGCGATCCATACCGCGGGCATCGCCATCAGCGTCATGCCCGGCGCCTTGTCCATATAGTAATGCGGGCCGAATTCGGCCTTGTCGATCGTCAGGTCCTTGAACTCGTCGATCGTCGCATCGCCCTGCTCGACCAGCGAGATGGCGGCGAACAGGCGCGTCGCATTGTTGGGATTGAGTTCCCAGGAGCCGAACCAGCTGATCGAGAACCACACCAGCGCGAACAGGCCGAGGGCAAGCTTGTGCGGCCCGCGAACGGGCGCCGATTTCATCATGGGATCAGCCAAACAGCCAGGAGCCGAGCATCCGCCCGAACGGGAAGGTGAAGAAGCCGGCGATGAGCAGCGCGCCCGTCACCATGCCGCGCACCGCCCTGCGATGGCGCGCAACCTGATGGGACCGGGCCGACCACCAGAGCAGCGGCGCGGCGACGAGGACATAGGCGGAGATCAGGTGGATGAAGCTGAGGCCGCCATGGTTCGACAGCCGCACGCCGAACGACACCAGTGCCGTCAGCAGCATCGCGGCGACCCAGATCCGGCCGAGCAGCCGGTGCGGCCGGTCGCCGCGCCGCCGCAGCAGCATCACCGGCGTCAGCGCGAGCGCCGGCAGGATCGTGGCGAGATGCGCCCAGACCATGGCCGGGACCGCGCCCCAGTGCGCATAGCCCCTGCCCAGCGCGACCAGCACCGTGACGAGCAGCGCGATCGCCGCGATCGCCAGGAATTTCTCGTAACCATCGGCTTCAAGCGGCTTCACCCGCTTCGCCTCACCCGCCAGCGTCGCCATCAAAACCCCACCCTTGTCACGGCCTTACCCTAGCCAAAGCGCGCGACGACGCAACCGGCGGCAGGATCAGGGCAGCGAATCCTCGAGCTGCTTCTGGTCCTCCTTGCGCTCCCGGTTCAGGCGGCGATTCTCCTCGGCCTGCTTCAGGAAGCAGCCGCTCTGCCCGCCCGGGCCGACGGTGGAACAGCTGCCCACGCCGCCGCTGACGGTCGAATCATTGACCAGGCCCTGCGCCTTGACCGCCCAGCTTTCGTTCTGCGGGGTGATCTTGAATTCGCGCAGGCTCTTCGGGATGCGGAACTGCTCGCTGGCGCTGCTGCGCACGCAGACCACCACTTCATTGCCCGACGCATCGGTGGGGCAGCGTTCGTTGCCGAACAGGGTGAGCACGCCGTTGACCGGCGCGTTGCGCGACACCTCGGGCGGCGCTTCGGGCGTCGAGGCCTTCTTGGCGCCGGGAAGGACGGGCCCAACGGTCTGCGCGAGGGCGGGACCGGCTGCGGCCAGCGCCAGCGCCCCCGCCATGATCCTGACAAACATCACACTCTCCCGTTCAAATGCGCTTCGCGGTCGCGATCGCCGCCTTGCAGCCGAGGCGGATCAGCCCGCTCAGCAAAGGATAGGCCGGCGCCCGTTCGGCGCCCGAGGCAAGCGCGGTATCGCGATGCTCCACTTCCTCGGCCTGAAAATCGGCGATCGCGGCCGATAGTTGCGGATCGCTGTCGCCAAGCGCGGCGATCTGTTCCGAATAATGCTTGTCGATCTCGGTCTCGACCGCGGCGGTGCAGGCCATCGCCGCTTCCGGCCCGAGCGCCGCGGTGACCGCGCCGAGCGCGAAGCCGGCCATGTTCCAGAAGGGCTGCAGCAGCGTCGGCCGGACGCCGCGCGCCGCCATCATCGCGTCGAAAAAGGCGCGGTGGCGCTCTTCCTGGTTCGCCATGCCCGCGATCTTGCGCGCGGCGGGCGTGCGATCGCCCATCACCGCGAGCTGCCCGGCATAGATGCGCGTCGCGCCATATTCGCCCGCCTGGTCGACGCGGACCATCGAGCGGGTGCCGCGCTTCGGGTCGCCGGGCTTCCAGCCGCTCATCGCGCGAAGGCCGGGGGACTGCGGCGCAGCAGCAGCGCGAGGACGGCGAGACCGCCCGTAATCGAGAAGATCGCGTTGAAGCCGGCGAGCGAGATGCCGAACAGGCGCCACTGCGCGACGTCGCAGCGGACGATCGGCGCCTCCATGATGCGCTTGAGAATATCGTCGACCGAGCCGCCGCTGCCATGCATCGTCGAGGAGCAGGCCGTAATGCCTTCCCACCAATGATATTCGACGCCGGCATGGAACACGCCGATCGCGCCGCTGACCAGGATCGCCAGCCCGGCGAGCAGCACCAGCGCGCGCTTCGGCGCCGCGCCCGGCACGACGAAGGCAAGCGCGGCGAGGACGATCGCCGCGATATGCGGATAGCGCTGCCACCAGCACATCTCGCACGGATAGAGCCCGCCGATATATTGCGAGCCGAGCGCGCCGGCCATCAGCGCGAAGGGCACCAGCAGCGCGAGCCAGCGGGCGGCGGCGAAGCGATCGCGGATCATGCGCAGCTCAGCGCTTCACCGGCGTGGCGCTCGCCACCTGCGGCGCGGCGCCCAGGCGGCCGATCGTCTTCAGCGCGTAATCGAGCTGGAAATCCTCGATCCCCTTGGCCTTGAGCTGCTCGGGCGTGGCGGCGAAGCGCGGATCGGTCTTGCTGTCCTCCTCGAGCACGGCATTGTCCGACTTGACCTCGTTGATCAGGTGGCGGCGCAGATCGTCCTCGCGGAACACCGGACGCGTCTTGTAGTCGGGATCGGTCAGCTGCGGCACCTTGATGTCGGGCTCGATCCCGCCCTCCTGCACCGACCGGCCCGACGGGGTATAATAGCGCGAGGTGGTGAGGCGCAGCGCGGTGTTGTTGCCGAGATCGAGCACGGTCTGCACCGATCCCTTGCCGAACGAGCGCACGCCCATGATCAGCGCGCGGTGATGATCCTGCAGCGCGCCGGCGACGATCTCCGAGGCGGAGGCAGTGCCGGCATTGGTGAGCACGATCACCGGCAGGCCGTGCGCATAATCGCCATTATGCGCATAGAAACGCTGGATGTCCGACTTCTCGCGGCCGCGCTCCGAGACGATCTCGCCATAGTTGAGGAAATTGTCGGCGACATTGACCGCTTCGTCGCGCAGGCCGCCGCCATTGTCGCGCAGGTCGACGATATAGCCGAGCGGGGCGTGGCCGAGCGACTTCTCGATGCCGAGGATCGCCGCCTTGGTCGCCTCGCCGGTGTTTTCGGAGAAGGTGAGGATGTTGATCACGCCGATGCCGTTCTTCACCTCCCAGGTGACCGGCTTCTGCACGATGCGCTCGCGCACGATCGCCACGTCGATCGGCTTGTCATGCCCCGGGCGGATCAGCGTGATGGTGATCTTGCTGCCGGGCGGGCCGCGCATCTCCTGGATCGCGTCGTCGAGGCTCTCGCCATAGATCAGCTTGCCGTTGATATGAGTGATATAGTCGCCTGACTTGACCCCGGCGCGCCAGGCCGGGGTATCCTTTTGCGGGGTCATGACCTTGACCGCGCCATCCTCCATCGTGACGCTGAGGCCGAGACCGCCATAGCTGCCCGAGGTCTGGATGCGCAGATTGTCGTAATCCAGCCCCGTCTCATAGGCGCTGTGCGGATCGAGCGCGGCGAGCATGCCCGAGATCGCGCCCTTGATCAGCGTCTTGTCATCGACCTTGTCGACATAATCGACCTTCACGCGATTGAAGACGTCCATGAACTGGTCGATCTCGCGATAGGTATCGGTATCGACCGAGGCCATCGCGCTGGTGCCGACGGGGACGATCGCCAGAACGGCGGCAATCGCGGTAGCCTGGAAGAACGCACGGGACGCTGGACGAAACATTTGGGGGCACTACCTGCAAGGAACCTGTTCAGGATCATCGTAGACGCATTTGGCCGGCGATCAATTGCCCGCGATCAAAGCAGGCTGCGGCTTAACCGGAGGTGACCCGGGCCGCTTTCCCCGCCGGGGCCTGCCGGGACGCGAAAAAGCTCAGCCGAGCAGCGGCGTCATGTCGACCGGCCGGTCGCGGCGACGCAGCTCGACCGTCACGCGCGGATCGTCCCCGGCGGGCGCGCGGCCGAGCGGCGCACCCTGCGCCACCGTCTCGCCGACCCGCACCGAGACCAGGCCGAGCCCGGCGACCAGCGAAGTCCAGCCGCCGCCATGATCGATGATGACGATCATGCCATAGCCGCGAAACTTGCCGGCATAGGCGATGCGCCCCGCCGCCGGCGCGATCACCACTGCCTCGGCGGCGCTGGCGATGGTGAGGCCGCGCGAGCGGACGCCGGCATCGGACAGCTCGCCGAGGCCGACCACGACCCGTCCCACCACCGGAAGGCGATAGGGCGGCGCGCTCGGCGACCAGGACACCGTCTCGACCGGGGAGGGCACTTCGCCCGGACGCGGCGGGCGCGGGAGCGGGCCCGGCAGCGACGCGAGCTCCTCGCGGGTCGCCGCCTGGTTGCCGAGCTGGTCCATCAGGTCGACGATGTCGCGGGCGCGCTCGCCCAGCGCGATGGCACGATCGGATTCGAACAGCGCGTCGCGGCCCAACGCGCGCGAGCGCATGCGGTGCTCGGCCTCGAGCCGGGTGAGCGACAGGCGCTGCTCCTCGAGCCGGGCGCGGCTCGCCGCGAGATTCCGCGTCGCGAGCGCGGCGCCCGCCTGCAGCGCGCGGGTCCGTGCGAGATCGGCGCGGACATCGGCGGTGCGGGCATGGATGACGGGGAGCGTGCTCGACAGCACCGCGCGGACATGCACGATATCGTCGACCGAGCCCGGCTGCACGACGCTGATCAGCGCGGGACGCCGGGCGAGCGACTGCAGCGCCGCGACGAGCCGCGCGACCGGCCCCTGCCGCGCGGCGAGCCGCGCGCGCTGCGCGGCGAGCAGTCGGCTGATGAGCGCGATCCGCGCCTGGCCGGCGCCGATGTCCGCCTCGGTCTGCTGGATGCGCGCGGCGACCGCTGCCTCCTGCGCACGGGCCTGGAGCGCTTGGTCCTTCTCGTTCGCGGCGGCGCGCTCGAGCCGGGCCGAGCGCGCGGCGGCCGCTTCGGACTGGGCCTTGGCCTCGATCAGGCGCTGCTTCTGCTCGGCGACGGGATTCTGGGCCGGCGAGGCCGCAACGAGGCCGAGCGCGGCGATCGCCGCCGCGCCAGCCCCCCCGTATCGCATCCCCCGCCCGAACATGGGCGTCATCCTTCGCGGTGATAGGGGTGGTTGGCAAGGATGCTCGTCGCACGCCACAATTGCTCGGCGAGCATCGCACGGGCGAGCAGGTGCGGCCAGGTCGCCCGGCCGAAGGAAAGCAGCAGGTCGGCGCCGGCGCGCTGCGCGTCATCGAAGCCGTCGGCCGCGCCGATCAGGAAGCGCGTCTCGCGCACCCCGCCGTCGCGCCATTTCTCGAGCCGGTCGGCAAAGGCGCGCGAGCCGAGCATCTCGCCGGTCTCGTCGAGCATCACCAGCCGCGTGCCGGGGTCGAGCGCAGGCATCCTGCCGCCGGTATCGGGAAGCTCGGTGAGCTTCACCGGCCAGGCGAGCCGCTTCACATAGCGATCGACCAGCTCGGCCTCAGGCCCGCGCCCGATCCGCCCGCGCGCGACGATGTGGAGCAGCAACGCAGGCTACGCGTCGGGCGTCAGCGCCGCGGGAGGCGTGTCCGGGGTCGGCGGCGGCGCATCGCCGAACGCCCACATCCGCTCGAGATTGTAGAAGCTGCGCACCTCGGGACGGAACAGGTGGACGATCACGTCGCCGGCATCGATCAGCACCCAGTCAGCCGTGGGCAGCCCCTCGATCCGGGTCGACCGGCCGAGCTCGCCCTTGATCTTCTCGGCGAGCTTCGACGCCATCGAGGCGACCTGGCGCGTCGAGCGGCCGCTCGCGATCACCATGTGATCGGCGATGCTGCTCTTGCCCGCGAGCGGGATCGAGATGGTGTCGACTGCCTGATCGTCGTCGAGCGACGCCAGGACGAGCTTGTGCAACGCCTCCACCTCATCGGGTTCGGACGCACGATACGCAGGGGAAGATGAAGCCAAGACGATTCCTATATCGAGGGTGGGGGTGGCTCTGACGGCGCAAAACGGCGCTGCCAGGCGGGATCGGCCAAACGCAGCCGGGTCGCAGAAGTCGGGTCGGGGCGGAATCGCAACAGCACGAGTGCCGGCATTCTCCACTTCGTCCAGCTCTTTGCCTGGTCCACGGGCCGGATGAAGCGCCGCAACCAACCCATCGCGGGGGCCGCGAGGGCAGCGCCTTCATAGCCCGGACGGGCGACAACCGCAATCGGAACCTCGCGCGCTATGCCGCGCCAGTCTTTCCACCGATCGAACTGGGCGAGATTGTCCGATCCCATCAGCCAGATGAAGCGCTTGTTAGGATAGCGCCGGGTGAGCGCCCGGACCGTGTCGACGGTGTAGCGCGTGCGCAGATCGAGCTCGATCGCGCTCGGCCGGATCGGCGCGTGGCGCGCCATTTTCCGGGCCGAGGCGAGGCGGACGGCAAGCGGCGCCATGTCTCCCGCCTTCTCCTTGAGCGGATTGCCCGGCGAGACCAGCCACCAAACTTCGTCGAGCCCCAGCGCCCGGATCGCCGCGAGGCTGATCGCGCGGTGGCCGCGATGCGCCGGATTGAACGAACCACCGAGGATGCCGATGCGAGTCACTCGGCCAGCCAATCGGCCGCACCATGCCTGACGCGACGAATCTCGATGTCGTTGCCGCGAACGGCGTACAGCAGCACGAAGGGCGTGTGCCGCACGTTCCACTTGCGGACATCGAGCGTCATCAGCGGGCGGCCGATATGGGGATTGGCCAGCAGCGTCGATGCGGCGCCGTCGATCCGGTCGACGATCGACTCCGCAAGATCGGGATCGATCGCATCATAATAGTCGGCGATCGCAAAGACATCGTCGCGGGCCGGCCGCGACCAGAGGAGGCGCATCAGGCAGCGCGCTTCCGGCCGAGCTTCCAGCTCTTGATCTCGGCGATCATCTCCTCGTGCGTCAGATAATCTCCGCGATCGATCGCGTCCTCGCCTTCCTTGACGAAGGCACGAAACTCGGTCTCTTCCTTGACATAGCGCTGGATCGCCTTGGCGACGAGCCACGCGCGGGTGCGCTCCTGGCTTTGGGCCAGCGCGTCGAGGGATTTGAGCGTCTCTTCATCGAGGCGGGCGGTGATGACGGCAGTCTTGCTCATGTATTCAACGTATACATCGAATACATCCGATACAAGCTACCCGCGCGGTGGTTGCTTCACGACATTGTCGCGATAGGTCGCCTGCAATTCGGTCATCCAGCCCGGATATTCCGCCGGCAGCCGCGATACCGCGTCGAGCGTGGCCAGCTCGTCAGCGGTGAGCGCGACATTCGCGGCGGCGAGGTTGTCGTCGAGCTGGTCCTGCCGCTTCGCCCCGACGATCACGCTGGTGACGTGCGGCTGGTGCAGCAGCCAGGCGAGCGCGACCTGCGCAACCGACGCGCCATGCGCCTGCGCGATCGGCTCCAGCGCATCGAGCACCTTCTCGCCGCGCACCGGATCGACCGGGGGGAAAGGCCGCGTCGCCCGCCGCCCCGCGCCCACATCCGCGCCGCCGCGATATTTGCCCGAGAGGTAACCGCCGGCGAGCGGGCTCCAGACCATCAGGCCGAGCCCTTCGGCCGCCATCATCGGCACCAGCTCGCGCTCGAGATCGCGGCCGGCAATAGTGTAATAGGATTGCACGCTCTGGAATTTGGAGAGGCCGAGCCGTTCCGAGATGCCCAGCGCCTTGACGATCTGCCACGCCGCCCAGTTCGACACGCCGACATAGCGGACATGGCCCTGGCGGACGAGGTCGTCGAGCGCGCGGACCGTCTCCTCGATCGGGGTCAGCGCGTCGAAGCCGTGGATCTGGTAGAGATCGATATGATCGGTGCCGAGCCGCGCGAGGCTGGCCTTGACCTGGTCCATGATGTGCGCGCGCGAGTTGCCGCGATCGTTGATGCCATTGCCCATCGGCCCCATCACCTTGGTGGCGAGCACGATCTCCTCGCGGCGGAGCCCGAGATTCCTGATCGCCTGCCCGGTGATCTGCTCGGACAGGCCCTGCGAATAGACATTGGCGGTGTCGATGAAATTGACGCCAGCCTCGACCGAGGCCCGGAGCAGCGCATCGGCCATGTCCTGCTGGACCTGGCCCATATAGGCGAAGAAGCCCTCGCCCCCGAAGGTCATGGTGCCGAGGCAGAGCTCCGATACGAACAGGCCGGTGCGGCCGAGCGGATTATAGCGCATCGCGACGATATCCCTGCAAGACGGCCCGTGCCGACGACCGGGATATGCGCATCGCCGCCCGGCGCGACAATGCGCTTGCCCGAAGTCGCGGAAAAATCAGGGGCGCGTCTGGCCCGTGCCGCGCACCACCCATTTATACGTCGTCAGGCCCTCGAGCGCGACGGGCCCGCGCGCATGCAGCCGCCCGGTGGCGATGCCGATCTCCGCGCCCAGGCCGAATTCGCCGCCGTCGGCGAATTGGGTGGAGGCGTTCCACAACACGATCGCGCTGTCGACGCCCGCAAGGAAGCGCTCGGCGACGGCCTCGTCGCTCGCGACGATCGCATCGGTGTGGTGCGAACCGTGCGCAGCGATGTGCGCCATCGCGCCATCGACCCCGTCGACCATCGCGACGGACGCGATCGCCTCGAGATATTCGGTATCCCAGTCGGCCGCGTCGGCCGCCGCGATGCCGGGCACGAGCGCCCGCGTCTCGGGATCGCCGCGCACCTCGCAGCTGGTCGCGACCAGCGCCTCGACCAGTTCGGCGGCGGCGGGATAGGCGCGATCGATCAGCAGCGTCTCCATCGCGCCGCAGATGCCGGTACGGCGCATCTTCGCGTTGACGGTGATCGCCTGCGCCATCGCCGGATCGGCCGAGGCGTCGACATAGACATGGTTGATGCCGTCGAGATGCGCCAGCACGGGCACCCGCGCCTCGGCCTGCACGCGCGCGACCAGGCTCTTGCCGCCGCGCGGCACGACCAGGTCGATCACGCCGTCGGCCGCCAGCATCGCGCCCACCGCCGCGCGATCGGTGACCGGCACCAGCTGCGCCGCATCGGCCGGCACGCCCTCGCGCTCCAGGCCCGCGACCAGCGCGGCGTGGATCGCGCGATTGCTCTCGATCGCCTCCGAGCCCCCGCGCAGGATGACGGCATTGCCGGACTTGATGCACAGCGCGGCGGCATCAGCCGTCACATTGGGCCGGCTTTCGTAGATGATGCCGATCACGCCGATCGGCACGCGGATGCGGCGCAGGACCAGCCCGTTGGGCCGGCGCGTCTCGTCGATCAGCTGGCCGACCGGATCGCGCAGGCTCGCCACGGCGGCGACGCCCGCCGCCATCGACTCGACCCGCCCGGCATCGAGCCGGAGGCGATCGAGCATCGCGGCCGACAGGCCGGCGGCGCGCGCGCGATCCATATCCACCGCGTTCGCGGCGATGATCGCCGGGGCAGCATCGCGAATCGCCTGGGCGGCGGCTTCGAGCGCCCGGCACTTGGCGGCACTCGGCAGGCCACCGAGCACCCGGGCGGCAGTGCGGGCGCGGCGGCCCATATCGGCGATCAGCGCCGTGGAATCGGTGTGGACATCGGCCATGGCGGCGTCGCTACCACAGACCTGCCCCGCACGCCAAAGCCCTATCGCGTTATCGGTAACCGATGATAATCGAAGGACATGAGCGGGGGAATCGAAGCAGCCGGCGACATCGCCACGGGAGCCCTGATCGGACGTGCGGTGGAACCGCACGCCGGCGAGAGCCAGGGGGGCGACCATGAGCATGGCATATGCCTCAATTGCGGCACGGCGCTGATCGGCGATTATTGCCATGCCTGCGGCCAGGCCGAGCATGTCCACCGCTCGCTCTCCTCGATCGGCCACGACCTGCTCCACGGCGTCTTCCATTTCGAGGGAAAGATCTGGCGCACCGTGCCGATGCTCGCCTTCCACCCGGGCGCACTGACCCGGCGCTTCATCGCCGGCGAGCGCGCCCGCTTCGTCTCGCCGCTGGCGCTGTTCCTGTTCTCCGTCTTCCTGATGTTCGCGACGATCCACAGCTTCAGCGGCGAACTCGACGTTCCGAACAAGGCGAGCGCGACCCCGCGCCAGATCGCGCAGATCGACCGGCAGATCGCCGAGGCATCGAGCGAGCTCAAAAAGGCCGAGGCGGAGCACGCGCGAAAAGAGCCCGGCATCCCGGACGGCGACCTGATCGCAGCGCGGAGCGTGCTCGCCTCGCTGCAGAGCGCGCGCAGCGCGATGACCGTCAGCAAGGACGGAACCGGCGGCCCCACCTTCAAGGAAGTCGACACGGGATGGCCTTCGCTCGACAAGGGGATCGAGAAGGCGCGCGAGAATCCCGGGCTCGCGCTCTACAAGCTGCAGTCGAGCGCCTATAAATTCTCCTGGGCCCTGATCCCGATCTCGGTGCCGTTCGTGGCGCTGCTGTTCCTGTGGCGCCGGCACTACCAGCTCTACGACCATGCGATCTTCGTCACCTATTCGCTGGCGTTCATGATGCTGCTCGTCGTCACGCTCACGATTTCGGGCGCGATCGGCGTATCGGGCGGCCTGATCACGCTGGCGGCGCTGGCCGTGCCGCCGCTGCACATGTTCGTGCAGCTGCGGGGCGCCTATTCGCTGCGCAAGCGGTCAGCGCTGTGGCGGACGCTCGCGCTGATGCTGTTCGCCTTCATCGCGCTGCTCGCCTTCTGCATCCTGCTGCTGGTGATGGGCCTGATGGAATAGACCCGCCGCCGGCGCGGGATCAGGGACAGGGGTAGCGCTTGTCCATGAAGCTGAAAAAGGCGGTCTTCACGCTCATCGTGCGCCGGGCCGGGGGGATCGTCCGGAAGGACGCAAGCAGCGTATCCGAATCGACCTTGGCCTGACCCTTGGGGGGCGGGCACGCGCGCGGCGCGGTGCCGGCGGCCCTGGCTGCCTCGATCTCGGCGCGATAGGATTCGCCGGCCGCCTTCACCTCGTCCCGCAACAGGCCGATATCGGGCGACAGCATTGCCGCCATGCCCTTCGCCTTCAGCGCCGCCGCCTTGTTCAGGAACTCGTCGACCGTCATCGCCTGCGCCGCGACGGGGCTCAGCATCACCAGCAAAGCCCCAAGAACCGCCCGTCGCCGCATGTCCCGCCCCTCCTTCCAGCCAGCCGCCACTGGGCGCCGGCCGCGTGAACCGAAAATGAACTGAATCGGGCCGCATCGGCAATCCGGCGCTTCACCGCCACGAGCCGTGCGGTTATGCGGTTGAAATCACGGTGGGGACTTCAAGCGGCGATGATCATCGGAATCGATCTCGGCACGACGAACAGTGCCGCGGCGGTGTGGAAGGACGGCGCGGCGACGTTGATCCCCAACCGGCTGGGACAGACCCTGACGCCGTCGGCGGTGAGCATCGACGACGAGGGCCGGGTGCTGGTCGGCCTGGCCGCGCGCGACCGGCAGGCAAGCCACCCGCACGCAACCGCGACCGCCTTCAAGCGCTATATGGGCAGCAAGCGCCTGACCCGGCTGGGCGGGCGCGACTATGGCGCCGAGGAACTCTCCGCGCTGGTGCTGCGCAGCCTGAAGGAAGATGCCGAGGCCTTTCTGGGCGAGCCGGTGACCGAGGCGGTGATCACCGTGCCGGCCTATTTCAACGACCAGCAGCGCAAGGCGACTCACCGGGCGGGCGAGATCGCCGGCCTGCGCGTCGAACGGCTGATCAACGAGCCGACCGCCGCCGCGCTTGCCTATGGCATCCACAATCTCGATCGCGAGGCGCGCTTCTTCGTGTTCGACCTGGGCGGCGGCACCTTCGACGTCTCGATCGTGGAGATCTTCGAAGGCGTGATCGAGGTGCGCGCCTCGACGGGCGACAACCAGCTCGGCGGCGAGGATTTCAACGAGGCGCTGATCGGCATGATGCGCGGCCGCTTCGCCGACGAATGGCGGCGCTTCGAACGCGATGACGCGCTCTACCAGAAGCTGCGCGAGCAGGCCGAGCGCGCGCGGCGCGACCTCACCGCCGCCCCTTCGGCGACGATGCGCGTGATCTGGCAGGACCGGGCGTTCGAGATGGAGGTCGATACCGCCGCCTTCGAGGCGCAGGTGGCGCCGCTGATCGACCGGCTGCGCGAACCCGTGCTGCGCGCGCTGCGCGACAGCGACCTGCGGCCCGAGGCATTGTCCGACATCATCCTGATCGGCGGGGCGACGCGCATGCCGGTCGTGCGCCGCGCCGTCGCGCGGATGTTCGGCCGCTTCCCCAATGCGACGGTCAACCCGGACGAGGCGGTCGCGCTCGGCGCCGCCGTCCAGGCCGGGCTCAAGGCGCGCGATTCGGCGCTGAAGGAAGTCGTCGTCACTGATGTCTGCCCCTATTCGCTGGGCGTGAACGTCAGCCGGCAACTGCCCGGCGGCGGCTATGAGCATGGGCTGTTCGCGCCGATCCTCGAGCGCAACACGGTGATCCCGGCAAGCCGGGTCCACAGCTTCTCCACGCTGACCGACAACCAGCTCGAGGTGCTGTTCGGCATCTACCAGGGCGAGGCCCGGCTGGTGCGCGACAATGTCGCGATCGGCGAGACGCGGGTGAAGGTCCCGCGCGGCCCGGCCGGGCAGCGGATCGACGTGCGCTTTTCCTATGACGTGAGCGGCCTGCTCGAAGTGGACATCGTGGTCGAGAAATCGGGGCAGCGGACCCAGCTGGTGATCAATGACGATCATGTCGGCGACGAGGCCGCGATCGCCGAGCGTCGCGCGGCGCTGGCCGCGCTCAAGATGCATCCGCGCGAGGATGAGCTGAACCGCGCGGCGATCGCCCGGGGCGAGAAATGCTATGAGAATTTCCTCGGCGAGGAGCGTGCGGCGATCGACTATCTGATCACGCAGTTCCAGCTCGTGCTGGACGCGCAGGATCCCCGCGCGATCGAGCATGCCCGGCGCGAATTCCATGAGGCGCTTGACCGGATCGAGGGCGAGCGCTTCCTGTGAAGCGCGTCTGGGAGGTCCTCGAGATTCCGCGCGGCAGCGACCGCGACACGATCCGGCGCGCCTATGCGAAAAAGCTGCGCGTCACCAATCCCGAGGACGATCCCGAGGGCTTCAAGCGGCTGCGCGAAGCCTATGAGGCTGCGCTGCAGCAGCATGATTATGCCGCGCGCTGGGCCGCGATCGAGGACGACGACGGGAGCGAGGACGGGAGCGAGGACGGGAGCGAGGACGCGGCGAGCGAGGCACCGCCGCCGCCGTCCGAGCCGGCCAGCCGGACCATGGCGCCCGGCGCGCGTTCCGCGGAAGCCGGCCAGCCGGCCGAGCCCGAGATCGATGCGCTGCTCGCCGCGCGCGAGGGCGAGCTGGCGCAGCTGCGCGCCGCGATGGCGGATCTCGAAGCGGGGCTCCGCGGCCCGTGGCATCCCGCCGACACAGCGCTGGAAGAGCGGCTGGACGCGATCCTGCGGTCGCCCGTCATGGCAGAACTCGGCACCCGTGCCGATGTCGAGCGCTGGCTCGCCGATCTGCTCGCCGCGACCATCCCGTACAGCGACGCCGTGTTGCTGCAATCGGCGCAGGCATTCGGCTGGGGTAGCGACGACCATCATGTGCGCGGCGTGGCCCCCGCCATCGGCATGCTGCTCGGGCGGCTCGACGAGTGGCGGATCATCGAGGGGCTCAACCACCACAGCCACGCCTATCACCCCGCCTGGCGATCGCTGACGCAGCGGCCCGGGCCGTGGTGGTCCTGGCGGCTCAACGCGTTCCGGCCGGGGATGATCGCCGGGGTCGAGACGCTGCTCGGCGAGCGCGGCAGCGTGGCGCCGGGCCTGCATTATTCGTTCAATGCCGATGCGGTCGAGCGCTGGCGGCGCTTCCTCGCCAAGCCGCGCCTGACCCTCGGGATCCTGGCGCTGCTGCCGGTCGCCTGCCTTGCCCTGTTCTGGCTCGGCTATGCCGCGCTGGGCGCGGGCATTGTCGATCAGGGCTATGCGATCGCCGCCATCGCCGCGATCGGCTTCGCGACGCCGGCGATCGCGTTGTTCAGCCTGTCCCGCTGGCAGCGGCAATGGCGCGCGCGCGACACCCATCCGGCCTGGTTGCGCGACGGCTGGCTCGCTGCCTTTGCGGCGCTTGCCGTCCTTGCCATGGCGCTGCCCGGCCCCTGGCCGCTGCTGGTGGCCTTGCCCGCGGTCGGCATCGCCGCCTGGACCTATATCGTCGCGCCGCCCGCCACGCCCGGCGCGCTGCGCCTCGGCGGCGGCGTCGCGAGCTGCGCGGCACTGGCCTTTTTCAGCCTCGCGCCGCTCTCCGAGCTTCACCCGCCCGAAGCCTTTGCGCTGGGCATTCTGGCAATCCTGCTGACCTATCTGCGCCTGCTCCACTGGTCCACCGTGCGATCGGTGCTGATGCCGCTGCTCTGGCGCCAGCGCGAGTGGATCATTCTCGGCGCGACGATCGCCGGGCTTGCGCTGGCGATCGGCGTGTTCGTGCTCCGCACGCAGTGGCAGCCGGTGCTGGCGCTCTATCCGGTCGGGCTGGCCGCGATGGCGCTGCTCCCGCTGGTCGGATCGCCCGATCGTGGCGAGGGCCCGCCCCGCTGGATCGCGCGGACGATCCTGGTGGTCGTTTTCCTATGGGCCTATGGCGCGTCGATCCCGCCTGCGAAGCAGGGAGATCGGACATCGGGCACGACCGCTGAATCCACGGCGGTGCCGGTGGCCGACTCGGTCGACCGGACCGAGCGCACGCTGCTGGCGATGGAGCGCCAGCAGCCGGGGTTCGACCTGCTGCGCAAGGGCAACCCCGCGCTCCATGCCCGGATCCGCGAGGTGATCGGGCGCCTGACGGCGGGGCAGATTACCCAGGACCAGGCCGATCGCGAGATCGCCGACCTGGTGAACGGCACCTATCGCCGGATGATGCCGGACGCGCCCAGCGACTTGCTGGTCGAGAGCCTGCGCCTCCGGCTGGAGCGGCAACGCGCCCTGCGCGACTCAGCGCCGGCCGCCTGCGTGTCGCCCAAGCCGAACGACGGGACGACATTGCCCGCGACGCTGGCCGAGCGGCAGAACGCCCTGATCTACACGGTGATCTCGACTCCGCCCGCCTCGGCGGCGGAAAAGGCGGCCGGCCATGTCATCAGCGGCGCGGCCCAATCGGCCCGGGTCGCGGCGGCGCTCCATCTCACGCCTGCGGCGCTGGTGGAACGGTTCGAGGGCGCGAAAGGGCCTGCCGCCGCCTGCGACGTGCGCATCGCCGTGACCCAGGCGCTGCTCGACAACCGGCTGGACGACATCGCCGCCACGATGCGGCGCGACTATCGTGCGCTGCGAGACCGCGAGCCGGTGCCGCGGCCGGACGCCGGGAAGGCCCCCGGCCGCGCGGTGCGGCCGGGGGCCTGAACTCAGGCGCCCTGCGGGGCCGGGTTGCCGAAGGGGCCGCGCGGGCGGCGCGTCTTCGGGATCGACGTGCCGCCGGCCGGGACCGAGGGGCCCTTGCTGTTGCTGTCGATCCGCCCGATTTCCTCGCCGGCGATCAGCTTCTTGATCTCGTCGCCCGACAGCGTCTCATATTCGAGCAGCGCGCCGGCCAGGGCATGGAGCTGGTCGAGATGCCGGCTCAGCAATTCCTTGGCGCGGTTGAGGCCGCCCTCGACGATGCGCTTGATCTCGTCGTCGATCAGCTGCGCGGTCTGGTTGGACATGCGCGCCGGTCGGCTGGACGAATAGCCCAGGAAGCTCTCGCCCTCGGGCTCGGCATATTCGATCGGGCCGACCGCGTCGGACATGCCCCAGCGGGTGACCATGTCGCGGGCGAGGCTGGTCGCCATCTGGATGTCGCCCGATGCACCGCTCGAGACCTTGTCATAGCCGAAGATCACTTCCTCGGCGACACGACCGCCCATCGCCACCGCGAGGTTCGCGTACATCTTGTCGCGATGGTAGGAATAGACGTCGCGCTCGGGCAGCCGCATGACCATGCCGAGGGCGCGGCCGCGCGGGATGATCGTCGCCTTGTGGATCGGATCCGATGCCGGCTCGTGCAGCGCGACGATGGCGTGGCCGGCCTCGTGATAGGCGGTCATGCGCTTCTCGTCCTCGGTCATGACCATCGAACGCCGCTCGGCGCCCATCATGACCTTGTCCTTGGCTTCCTCGAACTCGGCCATGGCGACGAGCCGCTTGCCCTTGCGCGCCGCGGTCAGCGCCGCCTCGTTGACGAGGTTGGCGAGATCGGCGCCCGAGAAGCCCGGCGTGCCGCGCGCGATCGTGCGGGCATCGACGTCGGGCGCGAGCGGCACCTTCTTCATATGGACTTCGAGGATCTTCACGCGCCCGTCGATGTCCGGGCGCGGCACGACGACCTGGCGATCGAAGCGGCCCGGGCGGAGCAGCGCGGGATCGAGCACGTCGGGACGGTTGGTCGCGGCGATGATGATGATGCCCTCGTTCGCCTCGAAGCCGTCCATCTCCACCAGCAGCTGGTTCAGCGTCTGCTCGCGCTCGTCATTGCCATTGCCCAGGCCGGCGCCGCGATGGCGGCCGACCGCATCGATTTCGTCGATGAAGACGATGCACGGCGCGGACTTCTTCGCCTGCTCGAACATGTCGCGCACGCGGCTCGCGCCGACGCCGACGAACATCTCGACGAAATCGGAGCCCGAAATGGTGAAGAAGGGCACGCCCGCCTCGCCCGCGATGGCGCGGGCCAGCAGCGTCTTGCCGGTGCCGGGCGAGCCGACCAGCAGCGCGCCCTTCGGAATCTTGCCGCCGAGCCGGGCGAACTTGGTCGGGTCCTTCAGGAACTCGACGATCTCCTGCAGCTCCTCGCGCGCCTCGTCGATGCCGGCGACGTCGTCGAAGGTCACCTTGCCCTCGCGCTGGGTCAGCATCTTCGCGCGGCTCTTGCCGAAGCCCATCGCGCCGGAGCCCGAATTCTTCTGCATCTGGCGCAGCACGAAGAAGGCGATGCCGAGGAAGAGCAGGAAGGGCAGCGACTGGGCGAGGAGATACTGCCAGATCGGCATGCCTTCCTCGGGCTTGGCGCTGATCATCACGTTCTTTTCGCGCAGGCGATCGGTCAGCTTGGGATCCTGCGGCGCATAGGTGCGGAAATGCGTATTGTCGGAATAGGTACCGGTGATGACGTCGCCCGCGACGTTGACCTCCTTGACCGCGCCCTCCTGAACCTTGTCGAGGAAGGTCGAATAGGCGATCGTGCTGCTCGCGGCGGGCTGGCCGCGGCCGTCGATCATCGTCACGAACAGCGCCAGCGCGACGAGAATGCCCACCCAGATCAGCAGGCTCTTCATCCAGGGATTGCCGCCTTCAGGCTGCTTCTCATTGTCGTTCATGGGTGTCCGGTACCTTTCACACCACAAGATAAGCGGTGCAAAGTTAATGGCAATGGAACAACGTGCGCATATCGTTGATCAGTGTGATCGACGCGGTGGCGCCAGTTCGAACCGCCAGCGCGCCCCGGCGCGCGCCACGACCCCGGCCAGCGTCGCCTTTTCCCCCGAATCCAGCGCCATGACGAGCCGGTCGAGCCCGGTGCCGCTCCAGTCGCCGGCCAGGCCGCCCGCTGCCCGGACCTGCTCGATCGCACGCAGCGCGAGGCGCCGGCGCACTTCATAGGGCAGCCCGGCCATGTCGAGTCGCACCGTCCCGTTCGTGATGTCGGCGCGCGCGCGCCATTCGCGCCGCGCCAGCCATGCGAGCGCGTCCTCGGCATGGCGCAGATTCTGCGCGGCCATGGCGAGTCGTTCCGCCGGCAGGTCGGGCGCGCCGGCGATCAGGCCCCGGATGCGCGCGCGATCGAAACGCGGATGGTGGTTCGACGCATCCTCCGCCGGCGTGATGCCCGCCGCTGCGACGACGCCGAGCAATTCCTCATGCGACCAGCCGAGCAGCGGGCGGACCAGGCTCGGGCCCGGCGCCCCGCCCGGCATGGGCTGGACCGCCGCCATCGCCGCGAGCCCGCCCACGCCAGCGCCGCGGCGGGCGCGCATCAGGAAGCCCTCGGCGACATCGTCGCGGTGATGCGCGGTCGCGACCCAGGCGACGCGGCCGCTGCCCCAGGCGCCGAGCAGCCGGTAGCGGGCGCCCCGCGCCTGTTCCTGGAGGTTGCCGCCGAGGAGCAGCCCGGGCGGGACGACAAGGGTGTCGTGCGCGACGCCGAGGTCGCGGCACACCGAGGCGACGCAGGCCGCCTCGTCCGCGCCCTCGGGCCTGAGGCCGTGATCGACGGTCGCCGCCGCGACCAGCCCCGGATAGGCGGCCGCCGCCAGCAGCAGCAGCGCAAGGCTGTCGCCGCCGCCCGACACCGCGATGCCCAGCCGGCGGCCGGCGGCCGGCGCACCTTCCCCCAGGCACGCGAAATCGGCGCGGAACCGCTCGATCGCCCCGGCGGGAACGGCGCTCACGCGCCCCTCTTCAACCCCGGGCGGGGGCGCGCCCGCCCGGTCCGCGCCCGGGCATCGGGATCATTTGCACTTCGCTTCGGTCCGTCCGCGCGCGACATTGGCCTTCATCGCTTCGCTGATCTTGGCCGCATAGAGCCGGTCGAGCTCGTCATAGACCTTGCAGGCGGCCTCGGGCTTCTTGAGCGCCATTGCCGACTGGGCGAGATAATAGAGGCTTTCCGGCGCACGCTCGCCATCCGGCATCTGCTCGTAATTCTTGTAGAAGGCCTTGCCCGCCGCGCGCGGATCGCCATCCTCGAGCAGCGAGCGCCCGAGCAGGTTCTGCGCATAGCTGGCGCGCCGGTGCTTCGGATAGGTCGCGACCACCGAGGCGAGCTGCGCCTCCGCCTCCGGATAGAGCTTCGCCTGCCACAGGCGATAGCCATAGAGATAGGCGTCCTCGGCGGGATCGGCGGTGACGGGCGGCTTCTCGACCGCGGCGACCTTGGCGGCGCGCGCCGGATCCTTCGCCGGGGTCTTGGTCCCGGCGGCCGGGGGCTTGCTGCCCGGCGCGGCCTTGGTGCCGGCCGGCGCGGGCGCCCCCATCGCCGGGGCGGGCATCCGCGGCCCCGTGGCGGGCGGCTTGGCCGCGGGAGGCGTCGCAGGCGCCGGCTCAAGGCCGCCACGGCTGCCGGTAGACGCAGCCGCATCCTCCAGCACGCGCAGGCGCGCGTCGGTCGTCCGCTTATAGGCGTTGAACGCATCCTCCAGCACCTGGACCCGATGCTGGGTGGTCTCGATCTGCCCGGTGATCGCCGTCACCTGCCCCTCGAGCGCATTCACCCGCGCACTGAGATCGGCGACCGGGCTGTCCGACGGGCTGCCGGGCAGGTCGGGATTGATCGACGGCGGGTTGATCTGCGGCTGGATATATTGGCCGGTGCCGCCCGGGAAGACCTTGCGCTGGACGGCGCGCATCTCGCTCTCGAGCCGGTCGACCCGCCCCTCGATCGCGGCCTGGGCATGGGCGGCCTGCGGCGCCAGGCCAATGCCTGCCGCCACCATCGCCGTCGTCGCCATCGTCACAAACTTATGCATTGAACACCCCCCGGTGCTTTGAAGGTCCGGGTATAGCTGACACGGTCATGCTGTCGCCAGCCTTAAGGTGCCGGCGTGGCGGAAGGTGCCGGGACATTTGCCGGCGGCGGCGTGACGACCGGCAGGGCCGGACTGGTGGTGGCGGCGGCGCTCGGCTTCGGCCGCGGGGCACGGGTGACGGTCCGGGGCGTCGCGGTTGCAGCGGACGTCGGCGTGGTGCCCGGTGCCGCCGCAGCGGTCGGCGCCACCGCAGCACCGGTCGGCACCGCCGCGGGCAGCGGCGCTGTGCCGCCGGCACGGGCGGCGAGCGCCGCGGCGCTGATCCCGACATCCTTGATCGCGACCTTGCCGTCGCCGAGCGGCGCCACCGCGGAGCCGTTGACCAGCACCTGCAGCTTGTCCGGCCGGCCGACATTGATCATCGGGCTATTGGCGTCGCCGGGCACGTCGTAGCGATCGCCCGGCTTCAGCGTGTTCTCGTAGAGCGTCTTGCCGGTCGCGTCATAGACGCGCAGCCAGACATCGTCGGTCGCGGTGAGCGTCACCTGCCCGCTGGCGGCCGGGGGCGGCGTCGCGGCGGGCGGCGCTTCCGTCGGCGCCGCCACTTCGGCGGCCGGCGCCGGGGCCGGCGCTTCCTCGCCGCGGAACCAGGTCGTACCGTACCACAGCCCCACCCCGATCAGCAGCAGCACGGCAATGCCCAGGCTCACCAGCATGATCCCGCTGGTCGGCACGCGCGAACTGTCCGTCACCTCATAGGTTTCATATTCGGTGCGCCGCGTGGTCTGGTCGTTCTGGCCGCGAATGTCGCGCGCGATCGCGACCTCGTCCGCGCCGACGGCGCGCGCATAGGCCTTGGCGAAACCGACCGAATAGGTGATCGACGGCAGCGCAGCGAAATTGGAGGTCTCGACCGCCTCGAGCTGGCGGACCGGGATGCGCGTGCGCGCGGCGATCTCGGCAAGCGACAGCCCCTGGGCCTCGCGCGCCTCGCGCAGGCGTTCACCAGCGGTCTTGGGGAACAAGGTCGCTTCTTCACCGGGATCGGTGTCGGTCATGCTCGTCTCCGGCAGGAAGGTGCGGCCCGTTATAGCCCTGCTCTGCGCACCGTGTCTCACAAAGCGGCCGCGTGGTGTCAACGCCCCGTTAAGCCAACCGTCACGCGATCATGCCAGTTCGACGCCGCTTTGCGTCGCCCAGGCCGCCAGCGCCCCGCGCATGTCGCGCGGGGGCGCCGCCAGCAACGTCTCCATATGGGTCATCAGCGCGGCGCGGTCGAGCGACCGCACCATTGCCTTGATCGGCCCCACGGCAGCCGGCGTGATCGACAGCCGCTCGATCCCGAGGCCGATCAGCGCCATCGCCTCGAGCGGCCGCCCGCCCATCTCGCCGCACACGGCGAGTTGCACATCGGCGTCGCGAGTCGGCCCGACCAGCTTGCGCAGGAAGCGCAGGATCGCCGGGCTCAGCCAGTCGTAGCGCTCGGCCAGCCTGGGGTTGGCGCGATCCGCCGCGAACAGGAACTGGGTCAGATCATTGGTGCCGACCGACAGGAAATCGATCTTGGGCAGCAGCAGATCGAGCTGCTCGGCGAGCGCCGGCACTTCGAGCATCGCGCCGTAGCGGATCTCGGCCGGCAGCGTGCGGCCGCGCGAGCTCATCCACTCGCGCTGCGTCTCGAACAGCGCCCGCGCCTGGTCGAACTCCCAGGGCTCGGAAACCATCGGGAACATCACGTTGAGCGTGCGCCCCGCCGCCGCCTCGATCAGCGCGCGCGCCTGCACCTTCATCAGGCCGCCGCGATCGAGCGCGAGGCGCAGGGCGCGCCAGCCCATCGCCGGATTCTCCTCGTCGGCATCTTCCTTGTTGAGATAGGGCAGCGCCTTGTCGCCGCCGATATCCACGGTGCGGAAGATGACCGGCCGGTCGCCCGCGGCATCGAGCACGTCGCGGTACAGCCGCTGCTGGCGCTCACGCGCCGGCAGCGTCGCCGAGATCAGGAACTGGAATTCGGTGCGGAACAGCCCGATCCCGTCGGCGCCGGTCACGTCGAGCGCGGCGACATCGTCGCGCAGCCCGGCATTGACCATGACCGTCAGGCGGTGGCCGTCCTTCGAGACCGGGGCCTCGGTCTTGAGCGCGGCAAAGGCGGCGCGGCGGCGCTGGCGCAGCTCGAGCTTGGTCTCGAACGCCTCCTCCATCGCCGCGGACGGCCGGGCGAAGACATTCCCCTCGGTCACGTCGAGGAGCAGCAGGTCGCCCTCGCCGATCAGGCGCCGCACGCTCTTCACCCGGCCCAGCACCGGCACGCCCATGGCGCGCGCGACGATGGTGACGTGCGCAGTGAGCGAGCCTTCCTCGAGGATCACGCCCTTGAGGCGCCGCCGGTCATATTCGAGCAGCTCGGCCGGGCCGAGATTGCGCGCGACCAGGATCGTATCCTGGCGCAGGCCCATCTGCGCGGCGGTGCCCATCTGGCCGGAGACGATGCGGAGCAACCGGTTCGACAGGTCCTCCAGGTCGTGCATGCGGTCGGCGAGCAGCGGATCGTCGATCTGGCGCATGCGCATGCGGGTGCGCTGCTGGACGCGCTCGATCGCCGCCTCGGCGGTCAGGCCCGAATCGATCGCCTCGTTGATGCGGCGGCTCCAGCCCTCGTCATAGGCGAACATCTTGTAGGTCTGGAGCACTTCGTCATGCTCGCCGCCCACGCCGAATTCGGCCTGCGCCGCCATGCGCTCGATCTGCTCGCGCATCTTGTCGAAGGCGGCATAGACGCGGTGGCGCTCGGCCTCGGTATCCTCGGCGACGGTATGCTCGATGGTGATGCGCGGCTGGTGGAACACGGCATAGCCGCTCGCCATGCCGTCGACGAGCTTGAGGCCGGGGATGCGCATCGCCGCGGTCGACTGCGGACGCGCCGCCGCGACGCCGCCGCCATCGGCGAGGTCGGCATTGGCGATGAGCTCGCTCAGCACCATGGCGACGGTCTGCAGGGCCTCGATCTCGACATCGTCATATTTATGGGGATCGGCATGCTGAACGCACAGCACGCCCACCGCACGTTCGCGTCGGATGATCGGAACGCCGGCGAAGCTGTGGAATTTCTCCTCGCCGGTTTCGGGCTTGTAGGCGAAATCGGGATGCGAGGCCGCCTCGTCGAGGTTGAGCGTCTCGACCTCCTGCGCGATCGTGCCGACCAGCCCCTCGCCCAGCGCGAGCTTGGTGACATGGACTGCCTCCTGCGCAAGGCCGCGCGTCGCATAGAGTTCGAGCACGCCGTCACGCAGGAGATAGATCGAGCAGACCTCGCTCGACATCGCCTCGCCGACGATCTGCACCACTGAATTGAGCTTGGCCTGCGCCGCCGTGCGCGATGCCATCACGTCGTGGAGGCGGACGAGGATTTCACGGGCGGAGGCGGCGGCGCTTGGCATGTTCGGGGCGCTATCAGATTGTGCGGGGCGGAGCCATCATGCGGCGCAACAAGAAAAACCGATCCGGAATGAAGCGCCGCGCGGCGCCATAAGGCCGGCGCCGCGCCCGGCGATTGGGATACGCCCGGCCCCCTTGCCTGGCCGGCGCCCCATGCGCGGTCGGGCCGGAGGAGCGCGCCGGGATGTCGCCGGGGCGGCCGGCCCCGGCGACAACCGGATCAGGCCGCGTCGACCAGGACGATCTCGCTGTCCTCGAGCGCGGTGACGGTCAGGGTCTCCTCGTCGCTGATCGCCGCCCCGTCGCGGGCATTGACGCGCTGGCCGTCGATCTCGACTGCCCCCGTGGCGGGCACGAGATAGCCGCGGCGCGCCTTGCCGAGCGGATAGACCGCGGTCTCGCCGGCCTTCAGCGTCGCGCCGAGCACCCGGGCGTCGGTGCGGATCGGCAGGGCGTCGTCGTCATTGGCAAAGCCCGAGGCAAGCGTGACGAAGCGGCCCGAGCGCTCGCCCTTGGGGAAGGGCCGCGCACCCCAGCTCGGCTTCTCGCCGGTGCGGTTCGGCTGGATCCAGATCTGGAAGATGCGCGTCGTCACGTCCTCCTTGTTGTATTCGGCATGCTGGATGCCGGTGCCGGCCGACATCACCTGCACGTCGCCGGCCTCGGTCCGGCCGAGATTGCCGAGATTGTCCTGGTGCGTGATCGCGCCCTCGCGGACATAGGTGATGATCTCCATGTCGCGGTGCGGATGCGGCGGAAAGCCGGTGTTCGGGGCAATGGTGTCGTCATTCCAGACGCGCAGCTTGCCCCAGCTCTCGCGCTTCGGATCGTAATAGTTGGCGAACGAAAAATGATGCTTGGCATCGAGCCAGCCATGATTGGCACCACCAAGGCTGGCAAAGGGTCGGACGTCGATCATGTCGTATCTCCTGCGTTGATGGGAGCGATATAGTCGGGCTCGACATGCGCGATCAGTGGGATAAAGTGCATCAAAACGTTCGATGGAGTTGAAATGGCCAGCCCCGGCACCCCGACCTTCGACCAGCTCCGCGTGTTCCTCGCCGTGGTCGAGACCGGGAGCTTCGCCGCCGCCGGCCGCAAGCTGAACCGCGCGGTCTCGGTGATCAGCTACGGCATCGCCAATCTCGAGCAGCAGCTCGGCCTGTCGCTGTTCGACCGGGAGGGGACGCGGCGCCCGGTCCTGACCGATGCGGGCCGTGCGGTGCTCGCCGAGGCACGCACCATATCGCAGGGGATCGACGGGCTGCGCGCCAAGGTGAAGGGGCTGCTCGACGGGCTCGAGGCGGAGGTGAACCTTGCCGTCGACGTGATGCTGCCGACGCACCGCCTGGGCACCGTGCTGCGCAGCTTCGCGCGCGAATATCCCACCGTGACGCTCAGGCTCCATGTCGAGGCGCTGGGCGCGATCACCGCGCTGGTGCTCGGGCGCGAGGCGGTGGTGGGCATTTCCGGGCCGCTCGCGGCCGGGGTGGAAGGAGTGGAGTGCGTCGCGGCCGGCTCGGTCGCGATGGTGCCGGTGGCGGCGCCGGACCATCCGCTCGGCCTGATGGACCGGATCGCCCCGGGCGCGGGGCGGGATTATGTCCAGCTGGTGCTGACCGACCGCTCGCCGCTGACCGAGGGGCAGGATTTTTCGGTGATGAGCCCGCGGACCTGGCGGCTGGCCGATCTGGGCGCGAAGCACGCGCTGCTGCGCGAGGGGATCGGCTGGGGCAACATGCCGCTGCCGCTGATCCAGCCCGACCTGATCGCCGGGACGCTGAAACGCCTCGCGATGCCGGATCATCCGGGCGGCACCTATCGCTTCGCGGGGGTCTTTCGGCGCGATACCCCGCCGGGGCCGGCGGCGTCCTGGCTGCTCGACCAGTTCGTGCAGCTCGGCGCCGGCGATCGCGAGGAGGATGGGTTGAGCGATATCTGACCTGTCCTGCGGCCGAAGAAGGGAGGCGGGCGCGCGCGGCGCCCGCCTCCCGCTTTCCTCAGCCCCGGGCGAAGGCGAGCAGATCGGCGTTGAGCCGGTCCTGGTGCGTGGCGGTCAGGCCGTGCGGCGCCCCTTCATAGATCTTGAGCTCGGCATTCGCGACGATCCTGGCGGTCAGCAGGCCGGCATGGGCGATCGGCACGACCTGGTCGTCATCGCCGTGCACCACCAGCGTCGGCACGTCGATCGCCTTGAGATCGGCGGTGAAGTCGGTTTCCGAGAATTGCTTGATGCAGGCATATTGCCCTTCGATGCCGCCCATCATGCCCTGCTGCCAGAAGCTGTAGCGCAGCCCTTCGCTGACCTTGGCGCCCTCGCGGTTGAAGCCGAAGAACACGGTCGGGAAATCGAGGAAGAATTGCGAGCGGTTGTCGGCGGTCGCCTTGCGCACGCCATCGAAGAACGGCACGTCGAGGCCGCCGGGATAGGCGGGCGTATCGACCATGATCGGCGGCACGGCGCCGACCAGCACCATCTTCGCCACCCGCGCCGAGCCGTGCCGGCCGACATAGCGGGCGATCTCGCCGCCCCCGGTCGAATGGCCGACCAGGATCGCGTCCTTCAGGTCGAGCGCCTCGAACACCGCCGCGAGATCGTCGGCATAGGTATCCATGTCGTTGCCGGTCGCCGGCTGGTCGGAACGGCCATGGCCGCGGCGGTCATGGGCGATCACGCGATAGCCGTTCTGTGCCATGAACAGCATCTGCCCGTCCCAGGCATCGCCGTTGAGCGGCCAGCCATGGGAGAAGACGACCGGCTGCCCGTCGCGGGCGCCCCAGTCCTTGAAGAAGATGTTCGTGCCGTCTGCGGTGGTTACGAAGCTCATGATGCTGTCCTCACGTTAAAGATCAATGTTTCCGGGCGGTTGCCCCGGCTGCCCGGGCGAAGCGGGATGGTCCGTTCGCCGTGAGGTCCTTCTAGGACCGGGCAATTCACCGAAATAGTCAGATAAAATGATCCATGAACTTCGATGAAGTTGAAAAGCTGGATCGTGTCGTCACCCCGGCCGGACGTGGTATGAGGCGCCGCCTCGCGCGGGGAGCGAACAGGGAGCGCGCGCAGGGAGCGCAAAAGCGCACGGGCGGCACGCCAGAGGATCGGGAATTGGCGGCGCAGGTCCGCGATCCGCGTTTCGCCACCATCGGCGACCGCACCCGGCCGTGCGCGCCGCCGGTCGAAAAAAATTTGCGCGACCATGTCGATTCCCGACAAGCTCGTTCGTCGTCCCGATGAGACGCCAACAGGGGCCGGCTCGAACAAGGAGACAGACGATGCGGGTTATGGTGTTCATGATCGCCACCGAAGGCAGCGAACAGGGCCTGGCCGCCACGCCCGAGACGCTCGCGGCGTGGGAGGCGATGGACCGGTTCACCGAGGAACTGGTCAGTGCCGGCGTCATGGTGGCCGGGGCCGGGCTCAAGCCCAGCGCCGAGGGGAAGCGCATCGTGTGCGATGGGCCGGGCCGCACCGTCATCGACGGGCCGTTCGCGGAGAGCCGCGAGCTGGTCGCCGGCTTCTCGATCTGGGAGGTCAGGGACATGGACGAGGCCGTGGCCTGGGCGAAGCGCTGCCCCAATGGCATGGCGGGCCGGAGCGTGATGGAGATCCGGCCCTTCTACGAGGCGGCGGATCTGGCCGATTTCGTGACGCCCGAAGAGCTTGCGACGCCCCGCGCGGGCGAGCGCGGAAAGCTCGGCGTCGCCTAGGGCGGCCCGCCTACCGCCGAAGCACGAGACGCGCTCGTCCTCCAGCCCTTCCACTTCCCGGGCGAAGGCCGGGGCCCAGTCGGGGGACGCTGGTGGCGGGCGTTTCGGGTCGTCATGTCCTTCGCCGCCCCCGGACCCCGGCCTTCGCCGGGGAAGCGCCGGGCGCGTTGGGCGCGGGCTCTTCCGGGAGCCGGACGCGAGGCATATGTCGGCGTGCGGCGGTCCGATCCGAGTGGCAGCGAATCCGGTTGCGGCGCCCCCGGCTTGTCTCCCCTGCCGCCTTGGCCGAAAAGACGGCGTGGCCGCAGGCGAGACGCACAGCACCGGCGAGACGCACCGCGCGATCGAAGCGACCTTCCGCATCGAACGCGCGCGGCTGATCGCTGGCCTGGCGCGCATGACGCGGAGCGTCGACCGCGCCGAGGAGCTGGCGCAGGACGCCCTGCTCGTCGCCCTGTCCGAATGGCCCAGGACGGGGGTTCCGGACAAGCCGGGCGCCTGGCTGATGGCTGTCGCCAAGCGCCGCGCCATCGACGCCCTCCGCCGCGACAGGATGCGGATGCGCAAGCATGAGGAGATTGCCCATGCGCAGGACGATCGGGTCGACGACGCGGACGTGGTCGCGGCCCTTGACGACGATCTCGGCGACGAGCTGCTCGGCCTCATCTTCACTGCCTGCCACCCGATGCTGTCGCGCGACGCCCGCGCGGCGCTCACCCTGCGCGTGGTCGGCGGCCTGACCACCGACGAGATCGCCCGCGCCTTCCTGTCGAGCGAGGCAACGATCGCGCAGCGAATCGTCCGCGCGAAGAAGGCGATCGCCCGGGCCGGCTTGACCTTCGCGGTGCCGCGCGGGCCCGAGCGGGCGGCGCGGCTCTCCTCGGTACTCGAGGTCATCTACCTGATCTTCAACGAGGGCTATGCGGCGACGGCGGGCGACGACCTGATCCGGCCGGGCCTGTGCCTGGAGGCACAACGGCTGGGCCGCATGCTGGCCGGGCTGGTGCCCGGCGATGCGCCGGAGGCGGCCGAGGTGTTCGGCCTGCTGGCGCTGATGGAGCTCCAGGCGTCACGCCTCGGCGCGCGCACCGGCCCGGACGGCGCCTTCATCCCGCTCACCGAGCAGGATCGCGCGCGCTGGGATCCCTTGCTGGTCCGCCACGGCCTCGATGCGCTAAGCCGCGCCGAAGCGCTGGCCGGGGAGGGCGCCGGCACCGGAGACGCCCGGGGGCCCTATGTGCTGCAGGCCGCGCTCGCCGCCTGCCACGCCCGCGCGGGCCGGGCCGCCGATACCGACTGGCCGCGCATCGCCGCGCTTTATGACCGGCTGCGCACGGTGATGCCGTCCCCGGTGGTCGAGCTCAATCGCGCGATCGCGCACAGCATGGCATTCGGGCCCGAAGCCGGCCTCAGGCTGGTGGACGCGATCGCCGACATCGCCGCCCTCCGGCACTATGCGCCGCTGCCGGCCGCCAGGGGCGACTTCCTGTTCCGGGCCGGGCGGCTGGCCGAGGCGCGGTCGGCCTTCGAGGCCGCGGCAGGGCTGACCCGCAACGCCCGCGAAAGGGCCTTTCTCCTCGCACGGGCGGACGCCTGCGCCTGACAGCCCGGCGGCCACGCGGCGAATCACCGTTACTCTCTCACAAGTTATTGATTATACTGAATTATCTAAGAATGCGTGGCCGCACGCCCTGGGAAGCAAAATGTCAGTGAACCGCATGACATTCCAACAGCCCGGCCCGATTCAACCGAGGCCGCCGCGACGCTACGGGGTGTCATGGCTCCGCGAACGACTGACCCGTCCCGCCGAAACCCGCCGGCACAGGCGCGACCGGACACCCTGCCCGGCCCGGCAACGCCGTCCCCTCACCGCGCCCAAGGCCTAGTCGAACAGCCCGTCCTGGCTGCCGGCCGGCGGGTTGAGCCCGAGATGCTTCCAGCCGCCCGCATTGAGGCAGCGGCCGCGCGCGGTACGCGCGATCAGGCCGAGCTGGATGAGATAGGGCTCGATCACTTCCTCGATCGTGTCGCGCGGTTCGCTCAGGCCCGCGGCCAGCGTCTCCACCCCGACCGGGCCACCGCGATAGACGTCGGCGATCATCATCAGGTAGCGGCGGTCCATCAGGTCGAGGCCGAGCTTGTCCACCTCGAGCCGGTTGAGCGCCGCGTCCGCCGCGATCGCGTCGACCGTTTCGCGGCCGGCGACATTGGCGAAATCGCGCACCCGGCGCAGCAGCCGTCCGGCGATGCGCGGCGTGCCGCGCGAGCGGCGCGCGATCTCGTGCGCGCCATCGGGCGAGACATGGAGATCGAGCAGCGATGCGGCGCGCGTCACCACCTTTTCCAGCTCGTCGACGGTGTAGAAATTGAGCCGCACCGGAATCCCGAACCGGTCGCGCAGCGGCGTGGTCAGAAGGCCCTGGCGCGTGGTCGCGCCGACCAGCGTGAAGCGCGGCAGATCGATCCGGACCGAGCGTGCCGAGGGGCCCTCCCCGATCATCAGATCGAGCGCGCGATCCTCCATCGCCGGATAGAGCACTTCCTCCACCGCCGGCGCGAGGCGGTGGATCTCGTCGATGAACAGCACATCGCCATCCTCGAGATTGGTCAGCAGCGCCGCGAGGTCGCCCGACTTGGCGATGACCGGGCCGGACGTGGCGCGGAAGCCCACCCCCATCTCGCGTGCGATGATCTGCGCCAGCGTCGTCTTGCCGAGCCCGGGCGGGCCGAAGAACAGGACATGATCGAGCGCATCGCCGCGCGATCGCGCCGCCGCGATGAAGACCCGCAGATTCTCGCGCGCCGCCTTCTGCCCGACAAACTCGTCGAGCGTCTTCGGGCGCAGCGCCGCATCGATATCCTCGGGCTTGCGCGCGGGCGTGAGAAGGCGGTCGCTGTCGGTCACGTACCGGCGATAGCGCGCCGATGCTGGCGGGGGCAAGGCGCGCGCTTTATGGGGACGCGATGAGCGACCTCCCCGATCTCTACCTCCCCGCCGCGATGGCCCCGTCGCTGACCGACGAACTGGCCCGGCGCTTCCGCATCCACCGCGACGATCCGCCGGCGACGACCCGGGCGATCGTCGCGGGCGGGACGGTGCTGGTCGATCAGCCATTGCTCGACTGGCTGCCGGCGCTCGAGATCGTGGCGATCAACGGCGTCGGCCATGACCGGATCGATCTCGACGCGGTGCGCGCGCGCGGCGTGCGGGTGACGACCACCCCCGACGTGCTGACCGACGACGTCGCCGATCTCGCGATCGGGCTGATGCTCGCGGTGGACCGGCGCATCGCCTTCGGCGATCGCGCGGTGCGCACGGGTACGTGGAACGTGCCGCTCGGCCGCCGCGCGACCGGCCGGCGGATCGGCCTTTTCGGCTTCGGCAAGATCGGCCAGGCGATCGCCCGCCGCGCCGCGCCCTTTGCGCGCGAGATTCTCTACACGGCGCGGCACGAGCGGGCGGGTTCGGGATATCGCTTCGTGCCCGATATCGGCGCGCTGGCCGAGGCGTGCGACACGCTGATCCTGATCGCCCCGGGCGGCGCGGCGACGCGCAACATCGTCGATGCGGCGGTGCTGGCGACACTGGGCCCGACGGGCGTGCTGATCAACGTCGCGCGCGGCAGCCTGGTCGACGAACCCGCGCTGATCGCTGCGCTGCAGGCCGGCACGATCGCCGGCGCCGGGCTCGACGTCTTCGCTGACGAGCCGCAGGTGCCCGAGGCGCTGCGGGCAATGGATCAGGTCGTGCTCATGCCGCACCAGGGCAGCGCAACGGTCGAGTGCCGGGCCGAGATGGCGGCACTGGTGCTCGCCAATCTCGACGCGCATTTCGCCGGGCGGCCGCTGCCAACGCCGATCGCGTGACGCGAACGGGCCGGCGGGGATGAGCGCCCATCGGCCGAGCGCGCGCCGGCTTCACCCGTCGGCCGGCCCGGCCGACCAGGTCCCTGGCCCGCGATCGTCTATTTGGCGGCCTTGCGCAGCGCGAGCCGCACCAGCGCATCGAGGCTGGCGCCAGCGCCCAGTTCCTCCTCTGCGGAGGCCACCGCCGCGCTCGCCTCGGCCGGGCGGAAGCCGAGATTGAGCATGGCCGAGATGGCGTCCGCGCTCGCCCCGACCGGCGCGACGGGGCTCGCGCCGCCGATCGCGATCCCGCCGACCTTGTCCTTCAGTTCGCGCACGATGCGCTCGGCGAGCTTGGGCCCCACGCCATTGGCGCGCGCGACCATGGCCTTGTCCTGCGCCGCGATCGCGCGGCTCAGCTCCGCCGGATCGAGCGCCGAGAGGATCGCGAGCGCGACGCGGGCGCCGACCCCCTGCACGCCGGTGAGCATGCGGAACCAGTCCCGCTCGCTCGCCGTGGCGAAGCCGACCAGGCGGATGAAATCCTCCGCGACCAGCATCTCGGTATGCAGCATCGCTGCCTCGCCGACCGGGCCGATCGCGGCGAGCGTCCGGGACGAGGCGCCGACGAGATAGCCGACGCCGCCGACATCGATCACCGCATGGTCGATGCCGAGGGAGTCGAGGCGGCCTTTGAGATGGGCGATCATGGGGTGGTCTGGCTCAATCCGTCATGCCGGGCCTGTTCCGGCCTCCACCGGGCCGCAAGCGCGTGCCCATCATATGCGGCACGGTCGCCCCCGGAACAAGCCTGTCGCGCGGTCCGGGGCGGCGGTCAGGCGTTCGGCACGCGCCGCGCCGAGGCCAGGTGATGCGCGTGGCAGATCGCCACCGCGAGCGCGTCGGCCGCATCCGGGCCGTCGATCTTCACCCCGGGGAGCAGCCGGGCGACCATCGCATGGACCTGCGCCTTTTCCGCGGCGCCGGTGCCGACCACTGCCTTCTTGACGAGCCGCGCGGCATATTCGCCGACGTCGATCCCGGCGCGCGCCACCGCGCACACCGCCACGCCACGTGCCTGGCCGAGCTTCAGCGTCGATTGCGGATTGGCGTTGACGAACACTTCCTCGACCGCAGCCGCGTCGGGCGCATGATCGACGATCAGCGCGACGAGCATTGCGTCGAGATGCGCGAGCCGGCGCGGCAGCGGCACGGCGCTGTCCGTCTTCAGCCGGCCATTGGCGAGGTGCGACAGCCGGTTGCCCTCGGCGCGGATCAGGCCCCAGCCGGTCGTGCCGAGGCCCGGATCGAGCCCGAGGATGATCAACCTCCGCTCCCGCCCGCGCGTGGCACCAGGCTATGGCCCAGCGCCTCGAGCGGCGGCGCGCGACGGGCACGCTCTCCCTCGCCCCCTCCCGCAAGCGGGAGGGGCGTCGTCAACCGAGCTTCTCCATCACCGCGTCGGAGACTTCGTAATTGCCCCACACGGTCTGGACGTCGTCGTCATCGTCGAGCGTGTCGATCAGCTTGAACAGCAGGGCGGCATCCTCCTCGCCGACGTCGACCATGGTCTGCGGCTTCCAGGCGAGCTTGGCGCCTTCGGGTTCGCCGAGCACGGGGGTGATCGCCTTGACCACCTCGTGCAGCGCTTCGTTCGAGGTCCAGATCTCATGGCCCTCGTCGCTCGATTCGACATCCTCGGCGCCCGCTTCGAGCGCGGCCTCGAACACCTTCTCGGCATCGCCCACGCTCGCCGGGTAGGAGATCAGGCCCATCCGGTCGAAGCCGTGGCTCACCGAGCCGCTCGCACCGAGATTGCCGCCATTCTTGGAGACAGCGGTGCGGACGTTGGTCGCCGTGCGGTTGCGGTTGTCGGTCAGCGCCTCGATGATCAGCGAGACGCCGCCGGGGCCGAAGCCCTCATAGCGGATTTCCTCGTAATTCTCCGCATCGCCCCGCGCGGCCTTGTCGATCGCGCGCTGGATATTGTCCTTGGGCATCGACTGCGCCTTGGCGGCGTTGACCGCCGCGCGCAGCCGCGGGTTCATGTCCGGATCGGGCGTGCCCATCTTCGCCGCGACGGTGATTTCGCGGCTGAGCTTGGAAAAGGCGGCTGACCGCTTCTTGTCCTGCGCACCCTTGCGGTACATGATGTTCTTGTATTTGGAATGGCCTGCCATGGGTCTCTCGATTTGCCCTGATCGTGTCGTGCCGGGTTAGAAGAAACAGGGGTGTCTTCACAAGCGCGGCACGACTGCGGCGGTGGTTTCAGTCCAGGCCCAGCGCGGCCTTGTAGGTATCGAGCAGCATTTCCGCCTCGTCGCGGTGATGCTTCTCCATCTTGCGCAGCTTCACGATCGTGCGGATCGTCTTGACGTCGAAGCCGGTCGATTTGCATTCGGCATAGACGTCCTTGATGTCGTCCGCGATGCCCTTCTTTTCTTCCTCGAGCCGCTCGATGCGCTCGATGAAGAGGCGAAGCTGGTCGGCGGCGATCACGTCGCTCATGGAATAGTCCCCGGAGTTGATTCGTTGGAAAGGTGGCGGGCTTTAAGCCAGCGATGCCGCGCCGTCACGCATCTTCACGCATTCTTCGCCATGCTCTCCGCCATGCGGGCCAGTTGCTCGGGCGTCGCCTCGGCCTGATGCGCCGCCTTCCACTGGGCATAGGGCATGCCGTAGATCGCCGTGCGGGCCGCTTCCTTGTCGAGCGCGCCGTTCGACGCCTCCCGCAGCCAGTCCGACAGGCAGTTGCGGCAAAAGCCCGCAAGCCCCATCAGGTCGACATTCTGCGCATCGCTGCGGTGGCGCAGGTGCAGCACCAGCCGGCGGAAGGCGGCCGCCGCGGCCGCATCGTCGATCGTTTCCAAATCCGCCATTTTTCCGCGCTCCACTGTTGATCGAGCGCAGATAGGGGTTAGAGCCTGTCCGGTACAAGGCGAGGAAAACGTTGTCATGACCAAGGCCATCAGCCCCAGATCACGCAAGGTTCGCGTGCTCGCGACGCTCGGGCCCGCCAGCAGCACGGCGGAGATGATCGGCAAGCTGTTCGAGGCGGGCGCGGATGCCTTCCGCGTCAACATGAGCCATGGCGACCAGCAATCGAAGATCGCGGTGATCCAGGCGATTCGCAGCCTCGAGAAGAAATATGGCCGGCCGACCACGATTCTCGCCGACCTGCAGGGCCCCAAGCTGCGCGTCGGCAAGTTCGAGGGCGGCAAGACCGTGCTCGTCACCGGATCGACCTTCACGCTCGACCGCGACAAGACGCCGGGCGATGCCACCCGGGTCGAGCTGCCGCACCGCGAGATCTTCGAGGCGATCGAGCCGGGCGCACGCCTGCTGCTCGACGACGGCAAGCTGGTGCTGCGGGTCGAGCGCCACGAGGAGGCGAAGATCGTCACCACCGTGGTCGTCGGCGGGGCGCTGTCGAACAACAAGGGGCTGAACGTACCCGACGTGGTCGTGCCGATGGCGGCGCTGACCGAGAAGGATCGCAGCGACCTGGCCTTTGCGATCGAGCAGGGCGTCGACTGGATCGCGCTTTCCTTCGTCCAGCGTCCCGAGGACCTGGCCGAAGCGCGCAAGCTGATCCAGGGCAAGGCGGCGCTGCTGGCCAAGATCGAGAAGCCCTCGGCGATCGACCGGCTCGAGGAAATCGTCGAGCAATGCGATGGCGTGATGGTCGCGCGCGGCGACCTGGGCGTCGAACTGCCCCCTGAATCGGTGCCGCCGCTGCAGAAGCGCATCGTCGAGACGGCGCGCAGGCTCGGCCGCCCGGTGATCGTGGCGACACAGATGCTCGAATCGATGATCACCGCGCCGACCCCAACCCGCGCCGAAGTCTCGGACGTGGCGACGGCGGTCTATGACGGTGCCGACGCGATCATGCTCTCGGCGGAGAGCGCCGCGGGTGCCTGGCCGATCGAATCGGTCGCGATGATGAATTCGATCGGCGAGGCGGTCGAGCGCGACCCGATGCATGGCGATCGCATCCATTTCACCGTCACCCGGCCGGATCCCACCACCGCCGACGCCCTGGCCGAATCGGCGAAGAACATCGCCGCAACAGTGACGGCGGCCGCGATCATCTGCTTCACCTCCTCAGGATCGACCGCGCGGCGCGTGGCGCGCGAGCGCCCCTCGGTGCCGCTGCTGGTGCTGACCCCCAAGCTGGAGACGGCGCGCCGGCTCGGGCTGCTCTGGGGCACGCATGCCGTGCATACCCGGGACGTCGAATCCTTCGAGGACATGGTCGCCAAGGCCAAGCGCATGGCGTTGCGCCACAATATCGCCAAGGCCGGCGACCGCGTGATCATCATCGCCGGCGTGCCGTTCCGCACGCCGGGCTCGACCAATGTGCTGCATGTCGTGCGCGTGCTCGGCGACGAGCTGAAAGGCTATGGCGGCTAAGGGCGACGCCCGGCCGCGCCCGCCTGCCGGTCAGGCCGGCAGCAATCCCAGCGCGTTGAGCTCGCCGCGCAGCGTCGGCGCATCGACGAACTGCACGCCGCGCATGCCCACCGCGTTCGCGCTTGCGATATTGTCGGCGCGGTCGTCGACGAACACCGCCTCGCCCGGCCGGAGACCGAAGCGATCGAGCGCGAGGTGATAGATGGCGGGATCGGGCTTCACCATCCGCTCGTCGCCCGAGACGACGATGTCGCGGAAGCGATCGAAGATCGCTGCTTCGCGTGCCCGGAACGGCCCCCAGAACTCGCCGGAGAAATTGGTGATGGCATAAAGCGGCACGCCGGCCGAATCGAGCTCTTCGACCAGAGCGCCCATGCCCGGCATCATGCCGGGGATCGTCTCGCTGAAGCGCGGTCCCCAGAGCGCGATCATCGCCGCATGCTCGGGATATGCGGCGCTCAGCTCCGCCGAGGTCTCGGCGAAGGGGCGGCCCGCATCATGCTGGAAATGCCATTCCTTGGTCGCGACATCGCGCAGGAACGCATCGAGCGCCTGATCGTCCTCGATCAGGCGCTCGTAGAGGAACCTGGGGTTCCAGTCGTACAGGACGTTGCCGACGTCGAAGACGACAGCGGCAGGACGCGTCACGTCAGCCCTGGCGGGCCTTGAAGCGACGGTTCGTCTTGTTGATGACATAGGTCCGGCCACGGCGGCGGATCACGCGGTTGTCGCGGTGACGCCCCTTGAGCGACTTCAGGGAATTGCGGATCTTCATGATCGATTCGCTTCTTTGATTCTCGGGTTTTGGAAAGAGGCGTCCGCATATGGATGCGACGGTCGCAAGTCAACCCGGGCGACATGGCGCGCGGAAAGGTCTATCGGGCGTTGCGGGGGCGCGGCGACGGATTCGAAGGACGACATTATGATCAAGGCACGTGGATTGTTCATCGCACTGGCGGCCACGGGCCTTTCGGGGTGCGCCACCACCGGCGCACCGGTGCAGGTGACGCGCTTCCACCTCGGCGCACCGCTGGAGCGCGGCACGCTGGCAGTGGAGCCGATGACGGGCGGGGCGCCGGCGACCCTCGAATTCGATACCTATGCGTCCGCGGTGCGGAGTGAATTGCTGCTGCAGGGCTATAGCGCGCCCGCGCCGGGCGCGACCGCGCAATATCTGGCCGTGGTCGGGCTGACCCGCACCACGATGGAGGGCGCCCCGCGCCCCGCCCCGTTCACGGTCGGCATCGGGGCCGGCGGGGGCGGCGGCTATGGCGGCGGGGTCGGAGTCGGCGGCGCCGTTTCCTTCCCGATCGGCAAGCGCCGCTCGCACTATATCACGGCAAGCGAGATGTCGGTGCAGATCCGGCGGCGCAGCGACGGCACCGTGGTATGGGAAGGGCGCGCCCAGACCCGTGACGACGACAAGGGCCCCGGCGCCCAGGCAAGCGCGGCGGCGGCCAAATTGGCGCATGCGCTGTTCCTGGGCTTCCCCGGCGAATCGGGTCGTTCTATCACCGTCAAATGAGCATCCAGATCAACGCCGCCTTCGACGGCGGCAATATTCGCCTCGTCGCCATTGCCGGAGACCGTATCGACCTGGAGATCGTGCGCGATCACCAGTCCGACTTCTATCAGTGGTTCTATTTCCGCGTGGCCGGGGCGAAGGGGCGCAAGCTGACCTATCGCATCGTCAATGCCGGGAGCTCGGCCTATCCGTTCGGCTGGCCGGGCTACCAGGCGCGCGTCTCGACGGACCGGATCGACTGGCGGATGACCGCGACGCGCTATGTCGACGGCGTGCTCGAATTCGACTGGGAGGGCGATAGCGAACTGGTGTGGTTCGCCTATTTCGCGCCCTATACGATGGAACGGCACGATGCGCTGGTCGCCGCGACCGCGATGCAGCCCGGCGTGACCCACCGCCAGCTCGGCCAGTCGCTCGACGGGCGGGCGATCGATTATTTCCGGATCGGCAACGGGCCGAAGCCGGTATGGCTCTACGCCCGCCAGCACCCCGGCGAAGCCATGGCCGAATGGTGGATGGAGGGCGCGCTCGAGCGGCTGACCGATGGCGAGGACGCGGTAACGGCGGCGCTGCTCGCCAAGGCGACCTTCCATATCGTGCCGAACATGAACCCGGACGGCTCGTTCCGCGGCCATCTGCGGACCAACGCGGCGGGGGTGAACCTCAATCGCGAATGGCATGCGCCCTCGCCGGAGAAGAGCCCGGAAGTGCTGTGCGTCCGCAATGCGATGGACGAGACCGGCGTCGCCTTCGCCATGGACGTGCATGGCGACGAGGCGATTCCGGCCAATTTCCTCGCCGGCTTCGAAGGCATCCCGAGCTGGACCGACGCGCAGGGGGAGAAATTCTATGATTTCGCCCGCCGGCTCGCGGCGCACACGCCCGATTTCCAGATCGAGAAGGGCTATGACAAGTCGGCGCCCGGCAAGGCCAACCTGACCATGTCGACCAACCAGCTCGCCGAGCGCTTCGGCGCAGTCGGGATGACGCTGGAAATGCCGTTCAAGGATCACGAGGCCAATGCCGATGCCGAATTCGGCTGGTCGCCCGAGCGCAGCAAGCAGCTCGCCCATGCCTGCCTGGAAGTGCTGGCCGAGGTGATCGATTCGATCTGACGGTCAGGCGAACAGGTCAGCCAGGAAATCCTGCATCGCGCGCCAGCTGCGGCGGTCGGCGCGCGCTTCATAGGCGACGCCCGGCCGGTTCGTGTTGACGGCGGCATGATCGGTGAAGGCGTGGCCGGCATTGCCATAGGCGTGGATTTGCCAGTCGGCCTGCCCCTCGGTCAGTTCGCGCGCGAGCGCGACCATCGCATCGGGCGGGGCGATCGGATCCTCCCAGCCGTGGCAGATCAGCAGCCTGGGCCTGATCGGCAGGACGCTGGCATAGTCGGGCCGGTCGTAGACGCCGTGGAAACTGACTCCGCCGAGGAAATCGAGCCCGGCCCGCGCCATGTCGAGCACGCATTTGCCGCCGAAGCAGAAGCCGACCGCCCCGGTCTTCGCCGGATCGACCCGGTCGAACGCCTTGAGCGTGGCGAGCGCGGCGGCGAGCCGGTCGCGCAATTGCGCGCGATCGGCCTGCAGCGCGTTCATATGGACCGCGATGTCGGGCGATTCGGGCGTGGTGCGCTTGCCCTGGCCGAACACGTCGCAGGCAAAGCCGACATAGCCGAGCCGGGCCAGCGCCTCGGCCTTGAGATTGTCCGCTTCCTTCTGCCCACGGACGTTCGGCACGACCAGCACGCCCGGCCTGAGCGTGGCGATCTCGTCCTCATAGGCGATCACGCCCTCGAACGGGCCGCCGGGGCCGTTGTACACGAGTGTCTGCCGCACGATCGCCATGGCGTTTCTCCTTTTCCGCCGAGTGCCACGACGCCGGGGCGCGCCGCAAGTTGCCTCCCGGGCCCCAATCGCTAGAGACGGGCGCGTCATCGACTGATCGGAGCCCGCATGCCCACCCTCGTCCTGATCCGCCACGGCCAGTCGGCCTGGAACCTCGAAAACCGCTTCACCGGCTGGTGGGATGTCGACGTTACCGAACAGGGCGCGGAGGAAGCGCGCGCGGCGGGGCGGCTGATGGCGGAAAAGGGCCTGGACTTCGACCAGACCTTCACCAGCCTGCAGACCCGCGCGATCAAGACGCTGAACCTGGCGCTCGAGGAAATGGGCCGGCTATGGCTGCCGGTCGAGAAGGACTGGCGGCTGAACGAGCGCCATTATGGCGGGCTGACCGGCCTCAACAAGGCCGAGACCGCCGCCAAGCATGGGGACGCGCAAGTCCATATCTGGCGCCGCAGCTTCGACATTCCGCCGCCGCCGCTCGAGGCCGGGAGCGCGTTCGACCTGTCCGGGGACCGCCGCTATGCCGGCATTGCCATTCCGGCGACCGAAAGCCTGAAGGACACCATCGCGCGGGTGCTGCCCTATTGGGAGGGGCGGATCGCCCCGGCGCTGCAGGCCGGGCAGCGGGTGCTGATCTCGGCGCACGGCAATTCGCTGCGCGCGCTGGTGAAGCACCTGTCGAACATTCCGGATGACGAGATCACCAGCCTTGAAATCCCGACCGGCCAGCCGATCGTCTATGAACTGGACGCGGCGCTGCAGGCGACGGACCGATACTATCTGAGCGAGCGCTGAGCCGGGAACGCCGCCGCACTCCGGCAAGGGGCTTCAGTAAGTAAGTTGCCCTTGCCCCCTGCGGCGGCTAGGAAACCGCTCCTTTCACCGGGGTACCCTCATGACGGACCATCCCCTTGTCGGCATCATCATGGGCAGCGCCTCCGACTGGGAGACGATGCGCCACGCCGCTGACCTGCTCGCCGATCTCGGCGTGCCGCATGAGAGCAAGGTGGTTTCCGCCCATCGCACGCCGCAGCGCCTGTACGACTACGCGATGCAGGCGGAGGTCCGCGGGCTGAAGGTGATCATCGCCGGCGCCGGCGGCGCAGCGCACCTGCCGGGCATGGCCGCTGCGATGACGCATCTGCCGGTCCTTGGCGTTCCGGTCGAATCCAAGGCGCTGAAGGGCATGGATAGCCTGCTTTCGATCGTCCAGATGCCCGCCGGGATTCCCGTCGGAACCCTCGCGATCGGCAAGCCCGGCGCGAAGAATGCCGGCCTGCTCGCCGCGGCGATCCTCGCCACGCACGACGCCCTGCTCGCGGAGCGGCTGAAGAAGTGGCGCGCCGCGCAGACCGAGAGCGTGCCGAGCGACCCCGAATGAGGCCGCTGCCGCCCGGATCGACGATCGGCATCCTCGGCGGGGGCCAGCTCGGGCGGATGCTCGCGGTCGCCGCGGCACAGCTCGGCTATCGCACCCAGATACTCGCGCCCGATGCGGAAAGCGTGGCGGCACAGACCGCCTCGAGCTTCACGCGCGCCGACTATCACAGCCGGATCGTGCTCGACGAGCTGGCCGGCGCGGCCGATGTCGTGACCTACGAGTTCGAGAATATCGCGCTAGAGCCGATCCAGTATCTGTCCGGCCATGTCCCGGTTCATCCGACGCCGCGGGCGCTGCACGTCGCGCAGGACCGGGCGACCGAGAAAAGCTATGTCGACGCGCTGGGCGGGCGCACCGCGCCGTGGCGCAAGGTATCGACCGCAACGGAACTGCACGCGGCGCTGGCCGAGATCGGCGCGCCCGCGATCCTGAAGACGCTGCGGCTGGGCTATGACGGCAAGGGCCAGGTCCGCATTCGTCACGCGGGCGAGGCGGACGCCGCCTGGGAAGCGATCGGCGCGCGGCCGGCGATCCTCGAGGGGTTCGTCACCTTCAGCCACGAATTCTCGATCATCCTGGTGCGCGGGGTGGATGGGCAGATGGTCAGCTATCCCCCACCCTGGAACGAGCATGTCGACGGCATCCTCGCGCGCTCCTCGCTTCCCGCGCCGGCCGAGATCGCACGGCACTGGGCGGAGGCGGCGGCGCTGGCCGGCCGCGTCGCCGATTCGCTCGACTATGTCGGGGTGCTGACCTGCGAGTTCTTCGCGACCGGGCAGGGGCCGGTGTTCAACGAGATGGCGCCGCGCGTCCACAATTCGGGGCACTGGACGATCGAGGGCGCCGTCACCTCGCAGTTCGAGAACCATGTCCGCGCGATCTGCGGCCTCCCGCTCGGCGATACGGGGCTGACCGCACCGCGGGTCGAGATGGAGAATCTGATCGGCGAGGATGCAAATCGCTGGCTCGAGATCCTGGCCGAGCCGGGCGCCCATCTTCACCTCTACGGCAAGACGATCCGCCCCGGGCGCAAGATGGGCCATGTGACCCGGCTCGCCCGCTAGGCCTCCGCCCGGCGCAAAGCGGGCGCGGTTATTTGACGACCGGCAGTTCGATGTAGCTCGCGTCAGGCCCGGCCACTGTCACCTTCTGCGTCGCCTTCACATAGTCCTCCGGCCTGGCGAAGAAGATGTTGGGCACGAAGCGCTGCGGGTTGCGATCGTACAGCGGGAACCAGCTCGACTGGACCTGCACCATGATCCGATGGCCGGGCAGGAAGACATGGTCGGCCGGCGGCAGCGCGAAGACATATTTCAGCGGCACGCCGGGCGCGAGCGGCTTTGCCTCGGCCAGGCTCTCGCGATAGCGGCCCCGGAAGATGTCCATGCCGACCGCGAGCTGATAGCCGCCCATCGCCCGGTCCCCCGGCAGCTGATCGGGATAGACGTCGATCAGCTTGACCACCCAGTCGCTGTCCGTGCCGCTGGTCGAAGCGGTGAGATGGACCATGGGCACGCCCGCGATCGTCACCGGCGCCGTCAGCGCCTCGCCAGTGAAGGTCAGCACGTCCGGGCGGCTCGACACCGGGCGCTGGTCGTCGGCCAGCCAGGTGGGCCAGGGATTGCCGTCATAGCCGACCGGCTTGTTCGGGCGGTTCTGATAACCCACCGGGTGGGCGGGATCGGAGACATAGTCCGCCGTCTCGCCGTCCGCCGCCCGGTCGAAGCCGAGGGCCATGCCTGGCTTGAGGTAGAGCGCGGTGCCGCCGCCGGACACCGGCCAGGCGTTCAGCCGCTGCCATTCGTTGGTGCCGCTGCGGAAGGCGGTGACCGGGGCCACGTCCATGGGCGTGCCCTTGAGAAAGTGCGACAGGAACGGCGCCAGTACCTTGTGGCGCCACCATTTGCCGGTGTCCTGATCCCATTTGACGGCACCGAGGCTGCTTGCCTCGCCGATCTCCTGTCCATGATGCCATGGGCCCATGGTCAGATAGACCATGTCGTTGTTCGCATCCCGGGCCTCGAGCGCGCGATAGACGGCCGGGGCGCCATAGATATCCTCCTGGTCCCACTGGCTGTGGACGACCATGACCGGAACCCCGAGCGGCTGCTGCGCGAGCACCCGGTCCATCGCCTGTTCCTGCCAGAAGCCGTCATAGGCGGGATGCTGGGTGATCTTGCGCCAGAAGCCGATCTGGTCGAGCCCGTGCAACCGGCCGAGTTCGCCCGCGGAACCGGCACGCATATATTGATCATATTCGTCGGCGAAGCTCGACACCCAGGGCGCGGAATTGTCGCGGGTCGCGACCTGTTCCCAGATATAGCTCATGTTCATCTGGCGGAACGCGCCGTTGTGGAACCAGTCGTCGCCCCGCCAGCCATCGACCATCGGATTCATCGGCACCGAGGCCTTGAGCGCCGGATGCGGGTTCACCAGCGCCATCAGCGGCAGGAAACCGTCGTACGAGATGCCGATGATCGCGACCTTGCCGTTCGATTCGGGCAGATGCTTCACCAGCCAGTCGATCGTGTCGAAGGTATCGGTGGCGTGATCGACCCGGGTGGGATTGAGATCGGTGCCGGCCAGCGGCCGATTCATCACATAGGTGCCGTCCGAGCCATATTTGCCCCGGACGTCCTGCACCACGCGGATATAGCCACCCTCGACGATCACATCGGCAGCATTGTCATAGCCGTCGAGGATCGAGCCCAGATCCCCGCTGTGCTGGTTCTGGGTCAGCGCCTCGGCATTATAGGGCGTGCGGGTCAGCACGATGCCGGCATCCCGGGCCCCCTTGGGCACGAGGATGACGGTGTGGAGCCTGATCCCGTCGCGCATCGGGATCTCGACCGTGCGACGCTCGTAGTTCCAGCCCTCGGTCGCCGGCTTCAGCGTGGCGGGGCGCTCGTCATAGGCCTGTGCGGTCGCCGCCGATCCGGGCCCCGCAACCAACCCGGCGAGCGCCGCTGCGCCGAACAGCCATTTCACGATCATCCTTGCCCCCCGCCCACATCCCCGTCGGCCCGCGATCATGCGCGCGGCCCCGCCGCCGCGCAACGAAGAAGGCCCGCCTCCCTCGCGGGAAGCGGGCCCGTTTTCCTCGGCGATCGCGGCGTGCTCAGCCGACGCGCGTACCCGTCAGCGGGAAGCTGCCGAAGGCGCCCGCGCCGACCGAACCGGTGATCGTGTCGCCATCCACGGTCGCGGTGCAATCAAGCGACATCGGCATCGGGACGGTGATGTTCATCGTCCATTTCAGCGTGTTGCCGTCGACCGTGCCGGTTACCTCGGTCGAACCCATCGCGCCGGCATTGGTGCCGGTGAAGGTGTTGCCGTCGGTCTTTACCGTCAGCGTCGCCTTCTGGTCGCCGAGCGGCGATTTAACGGTCGTATCCCAGGTTCCGTCGACACCAGCCATTACGTCTCTCCTAGCCTCAAAAAATCCTAGCGCAGGTCCGCGACGGACTGCGCTGGCACCACCTCAACCGGCAACCCGAGGCTGTCAAGCTGAGGTCGAACCGTCTTGGCATCTCCCACGACCACCCAGATCAGCTTCGACGGGTCGATTACCGCGCGTGCCGCAGCGTCAAGCTGGGGCGCCTTCAGCGCGCGATATGCCTGCGGCAATTTCGCATAATAATCGTCCGGCCGCTGGTAGAGGCTGTTCGCCTGCATCCCGCCGAGCACCGCGCTTGCGGTTTCGAAATTGCCGGGCAGCGAACGAATCGTGCCCGCGATCGTGCGGTCGAATTCGAGCGGGGTGATTCCCTTGGTCGTCAGGAACTCGCCGACATCGCTGCGCAGCGCCGCGATCGAGGCGCCGGTCTTGTCCGCCTGGACGGGCGCCTGGATGATATAGGGCGCGGCGAACTCGGCCCGCTGGAAGCCGCCACCGGCACCATAGGACCAGTGCTTGTCCTCGCGCAGGTCCATGTTGATCCGCGACAGGAAGCCGCCGCCGAGCGTGTCGTTCGCTGCGAGCAGCGGCACGAACTCGTCAGTTCCCTTCAGCGTCGTCGGCGTCGCGGCATAGATCAGCGACTGCGGCGAATCCGGCCGGTCGATCAGCACGATCTTCGGCGCGGACGGGGTGGAAGCGGCCGAGAAGTCCTTGACGCCGGCCGCGCCGACCGGGGCCCAGTCGCCGAAGCGCGCATCGAGCGCCGCCTTGACCTCGGCGAGCGGGCGATCGCTGATCACGAAGATCTTCGCCTTGTCCGGCCGGAGCCAGGCGTGCTGGAACGCCACGAGATCGTCACGGCCAAGCGCCTTCACTGCCTTGGGATCGCCGCTGCCGAACGACTTGGCATAGGGCGAGGCCGGGCCGTAGACGAGCCGCGGCATGACGCGCGTGGCGAGACCGCCCGGGCTGGTGAGCTCGGCGGAGATCTGCGCCAGCTGCTGGTTCTTGACGCGCTCGACCTCCGCCGGGGCGAAGGCCGGATTGCGCACCACGTCAGCGAACAGGTCGAGCGCCGGATCGAGATTGAGGCTCGGTGCGGACAGCGTCAGGCTGGTGCGGTCGGCGCTCGCGCTGGCCCCGATGGCGGCGCCGAGACGCTCCTTCATTTCGGCGATCGTCACCGAATCCTTGGTGGTGGTGCCCTCGTCCATCATGTTGAGCGTGAGCTGCTGGGTGCCGAGCTTGTCGGCCGGATCGGCCGCGACGCCGGCATTGAAGCTGATCACCGCCTGGGTGATCGGCACCGCGCCGCGCTGCGCGTAGATCAGCTCGATGCCGTTCTTCAGGCTGGTATGGACTGCCTCCGGGAAGACCAGATCGGAGATGGTGCCCGCCGCAGGCATCGTCCCGCGCGTGCCCTTGGCGGGCACATCGGTCGCCGGCTGGCGGACGACGGGGGCCGCCTCGACATAGGCCTCGCGCGCGCCGGGCTCGACCCGCAGCGCATAGACCGGCCGGCCGAGCCACTTCGCGGTCGCAGCCTTCACGGCCGCCGGGGTTTCCGCGGCAAGCGTCGCCAGCTGCTTCTTGTAGAAGGCCGGATCGTTCGAATAGAGCGCGCCCTGCGCCAGCGCGGTCGCCTTGCCGCCAAAGCCGCCGACCGATTCATAGCCCTGGATGGTGCCGGTCACGCTGCCGGTGGCGACGCGCAGCACTTCGTCCGCGGTCGGCCCCTTGGCGATGAGATCGGCGATCACCTCGTCGAGCCGCTTGGCCACGAGCGACGGATCGACCCCGGGCTTCACATCGGCATAGACCTCGAACATGCCGATCTGCGCAAAGGTCTGGTTGCTTGCCGAGACGCGGACGGCGATCTTCTCGTTGCGCACCAGCGCGTTGTCGAGCCGCGAACTGGAGAGGCCGCCGAGCACGCCGGCGGTGATGTCCAGCGCGACCGAATCCTTGTCGTTGAGGCCCGGCACCGCCCACATGCGGTAGATGCGCGTGGTGGAGACGCGATCCTTCATCACCTGCACCTTGGCGGTGGCGAGCGTGGGCACATCGGCCTTGGGCACGATGCTCTGCGGCCCGCGCGGAATCCCGCCGAAATATTTCTCGACCAGCGGCCGGGCGGCGGCAGCGTCGATATCGCCCGCCAGCACAAGGATTGCGTTGTTCGGACCATAATGGTCGTGGAACCAGTCCTTGACCGTCTGCAAGCTGGCGGCATCGAGATCGGCCATCGAGCCGATGGTGGAATGGCCATAGGGATGGCTTTCCGGGAACAGCGCCGCGATCTGCTTGTATTCGACCAGGCCGAAGGGCTGGGTATCACCCTGGCGCTTCTCGTTCTGGACCACGCCGCGCTGCTCGTCGAGCACGCCCTGCGTCACGGCCCCGGCGAGATAGCCCATGCGGTCGCTTTCGAGGAACAGCGCGCGGTCGAGCGCAGGCTTGGGCACCGTCTCGAAATAATTGGTGCGGTCGAACCAGGTCGTGCCGTTGAGATCGGTCGCGCCCACTTCCTTCATCGGCGCGAAGAAATCGCCCGGGGCGTTCTCGCTGCCGTTGAACATCAGGTGCTCGAAGAGATGGGCGAAGCCGGTCTTCCCGGCGGGCTCGAACTTCGAGCCGACATTGTACCAGACCGACACCGCGACGATCGGCGCCTTGCGATCGGTATGGACCAGCACGCGCAGGCCGTTAGGCAGCGTGAATTCCTGGTACGGGATGTCGACGCTCTTCACGAGATCGGCGAGCGGGGCCGGCTTGCCCGCCTCCGTCTTTGCCGCGACGGCAAGGGGATGCGGGGCGGGCGCTGCGGCGACCGGCATGGCAAACGCGCCGAGCGCTACGCCGGCGAGCGCCAACATCTTGATGTTCATGGGAAGATAATCCTCGGGAAAGCCTGTGTATGGCACAGGTATAGCGCCCCGCGCGGCGGGCGCAATCAGGCCCCGTCAGGGGCGATAGACGCGCTCGACATGCCCCTTCAGCTGCGCCGGATCGAACCATACCGGCTTGAGCTGGTGGCGCACGAACAACGGTGCCTGATCGGCATAATGTTTCGAGTCCGGCCGGGTCGTCGCCGCGCCGAAGGGCTCGATCGATTGCGAGCTGACCCTGCCCTGCCGGTCCCAGGCGATGAACATGATGAAGCTGTCGCCATGCTTGACGGCCAGCCGCCCGTCGGGCGCCTCGTCCCACAGCGCGGCGGCGCGGAGCACGTCCGGGCCGCCGTCCATCGGCAGATCGACCTTGCCCTGCCGCACCCGCAGCACGGTGCCGAGCGGCGGATCGAGGCGGGCGAAATGCTTCACGAGATAGGCCGCTGCCTTGCTCAGCTCGCTGCGCGGATCGGCCTCGGGCCGGCGCTGATAATGCCATTTGTTGCCGGCGCGCAGCAGGAGCGCGGCGAGTGCATCCGCCCGCCCCTTGCCGTCATAGTTCCAGTCCCAGGTCGCCAGCAGCGCCTGAGCGTCGATCAGCGCGCGATCGCCCTTCGGATCGACTGCGGCAATATCCGCGAACCATTTCGCCGCCCAGCTCACGCGGCTGACGCCGGTATCGAACTTGATGCGGTGCAGATCGGCATCGCTGATCGATGGATCCGCGCTCATCAGTTCGAGCGCACGCGTGCCGCGATTGGTGGTGTCGGTTTCGATCCCGAGCAGCGGCGAAAAATCCTGCGGCCTGATCTCGGAGCCCGTGCCCGCCGCCTGGAACGGCGTGTTGTTGGCGTTGATCAGGAAGCCCGAGGCGGGATTGATGTTGCGCGGGACCTGCGCCCAGGGGACGGTGCCCGGCGCGAAATCGCGCGACGTGTCGCCCGGCAGGACCTGCGTGTAATCGAAGCCCGGCTTCCGGTTGAGGAAGCTCGCATTGTAGAAATAGGCGATATTGCCCTTCGCATCACCGTACAGGAAATTGGTTGCGGGAACGCCCTGGATCGCGAGGGCCTTCTGCCATTCGGCGAAATCGGTGGCGCGGTTGAGGCGATAATATTCCTCCACCATCTTCAGCTGGTCCGCGCCGCCATAACGGATCGCGATGGCGCCCTGCGGCGTTTCGATCACCGGCCCCTGCACCGCGCGCAGCACCGTTTTCGGCACCGGCAGCACGAACGGGCCCCACAGCTTCACATGCAGCCACACCCGGGTTCGCTCGAGCGGGCGCCAGGCGCCGTCGAAGCGATATTTCCTGCCGTCCGGATCGAGCACCAGCCGGTAGAGATCGATCAGGTCGGGCCGGTTGACGGTGTTGGTCCACCCCAGGGCCCGGTTGTGGCCAAGCAGGGGATAGGGGGCGCCGGGAAAGGTCGCGCCGGCGAAATTCCAGCCCGTCTGCGAATGGACCACGAGTTCGTACCAGGCGACGCCGCCGCGCCAGGGCTGGTGCGAATTGGACACCAGGCGGGTATAGCCGTCGGCCGACCGGCGCGGCGCGACGACAAAGGCGTTCGAGCCATTCTCGTTGCCGTTCGGCCCGACCGGCGTGATATCCGGCGCGTCCGGAATCGTCCCCGCACTGTCCTTCGGCAGCGGCGTATTGCCCGCCAGCGCGCCGAGCACCGAATCCAGCCCGAAGAAGAAGGGCGAGCGCAGGACGAAGCCGGTTGCGACATCCTTGCCGTCGACCGGGAAGAGCCGGGCCAGGCGCACCTCGCCCGGATGTCTTTCCGCATAGCGGTTGAGGCCGGACGCATAGCCGTCGAGCAGCGCCCGGATATCGGCCGGCTGCTTCATATAGTCGCGGTCGACCGTCTCGCGCGCACCGAGCAGATGCAGGACATAGTCCGTCTTCGCGCCGTCCTCCCCGGTCATTGCGCCGAGCCGGCCCCGCGTCATCGCCAGCACTTCCTGCAACGTCGAGAAATCATCCTCGGCATGGGCGTAGGCGATGCCGTACGCCACATCCGGATCGGTCTTGCCGAAGATATGCGGCACGCCGAACGTGTCGCGCGCGATCTTCACGTCATAGCTGCGTTTCGGGGGCGGCGCGGGGGCAGTCGCGGTGAGGGGTTCCCAGACGGCGAGGAAGACCGCGAGCACAATGACCAAGGCGACCAGACCGGTCGCGCCCCGCACAAGGATCTTCCGCATCCACCCTCACCCGCCTGTTTTGCGGAGGGTGTAGCGTGGCAATCCGCGCGGCGCGAGCGCGATTGCTGCGGCACCCGGCGTGCGGCAAGCGCAGTGATGGTCCCCGCAGCGGAGCCGGCCATTCACCGTCAGGCCCAGGATCGGCGCCACTGGCGAGTCCCTTTCGTGACAATTACGTATCGACGCGGCGGGCCCGGGCGGGCCATCTGGCGAAAGGCCTTGTGTTGCACAAATGCCACACCATATCGCGGTCACAGGATTGGAGGGACATCAATGAACCTGGAAAAATTCACCGATCGCGCCAAGGGCTTTTTGCAATCCGCCCAGACGGTTGCGATCCGCATGAGCCATCAGCGCATCTCGCCCGAGCATATCCTGAAGGCGCTGCTCGAGGACGAGCAGGGCATGGCGGCGGGGCTGATCACCGCAGCGGGCGGCGACGCGAAGCGCGCCGTGACCGAGACGGACGCCGCACTCGCCAGGATCCCGGCGGTTTCGGGCGGGGGCGCGCAGCAGCCGCCCGGCCTCGACAATGATGCCGTTCGCGTCCTCGATTCAGCCGAACAGATCGCGACCAAGGCAGGCGACGGCTATGTGACGGTCGAGCGGCTGCTGGTCGCGCTCGCGCTGGCCTCGATCACTGCGGCAGGCAAGGCGCTGGCCGCCGCCGGCGTGAAGGCCGAGACGCTGAACGCAGCGATCAACCAGGTTCGCGGCGGCCGCACCGCCGACACGCCCGGCGCCGAGGATCGGTTCGACGCGCTCAAGAAATTCGCGCGCGACCTGACCCAGGCGGCGCGCGACGGCAAGCTCGATCCGGTCATCGGCCGCGACGAGGAGATTCGTCGCACCATCCAGATCCTCGCCCGCCGTACCAAGAACAATCCGGTGCTGATCGGCGAGCCCGGCGTCGGCAAGACCGCGATCGCCGAAGGCCTCGCGCTGCGCATCGCCAATGGCGACGTGCCCGATACGCTGAAGGACCGGAAGCTGATGGCGCTCGACATGGGCAGCCTGATCGCCGGTGCCAAATATCGCGGCGAATTCGAGGAGCGGCTGAAAGGCGTGCTCGACGAGGTGAAGGCCGGCGAAGGCGACATCATCCTGTTCATCGACGAGATGCACACGCTGATCGGCGCGGGCAAGACCGACGGCGCGATGGACGCCTCCAACATGATCAAGCCGGCGCTGGCGCGCGGCGAGCTGCACTGCGTCGGCGCGACCACGCTCGATGAATATCGCAAATATGTCGAGAAGGATGCAGCGCTCCAGCGGCGCTTCCAGCCGGTATTCGTCGGCGAGCCGACGGTCGAGGACACGATCTCGATCCTGCGCGGGCTCAAGGAGAAATACGAGCTCCATCACGGCGTGCGGATCACCGACGCGGCGATCGTCGCCGCCTCGACCCTGTCGAACCGCTACATCACCGACCGCTTCCTGCCCGACAAGGCGATCGACCTGATGGACGAGGCGGCGAGCCGGATCCGGATGGAGGTGGAATCCAAGCCCGAGGAAATCGAGACGCTCGACCGGCGGATCATCCAGCTCAAGATCGAGCGCGAGGCGCTGAAGAAGGAAACCGACGCCGCCTCACGCGACCGGCTCGCAACGCTCGAGACGGATCTCGCCAATTTCGAGCAGCAATCGGCCGAGCTGACCACGCGCTGGCAGGGCGAGAAGGACAAGATCAACGCCGAGGCCAAGCTCAAGGAGCAGCTTGATGCCGCCCGGCTCGAACTCGAGCAGGCGCAGCGCGCGGGCGACCTCGCCCGGGCCGGCGAGCTGTCCTATGGCACGATCCCGCAACTCACCCGCCAGCTCGACGAGGCTGCCGGCGCGACCAAGGGCGCAATGCTGCGCGAGGAGGTCACCGCCGACGATATCGCCGCGGTGGTCAGCCGCTGGACCGGCATTCCGGTCGACCGGATGCTCGAGGGCGAGCGCGCCAAGCTGCTCGGCATGGAGGAAGCGCTCGGCAAGCGCGTCATCGGCCAGAGCCAGGCGGTCAAGGCCGTCTCCACCGCGGTCCGGCGCGCGCGCGCCGGCTTGCAGGAGCCCAACCGGCCGCTCGGCTCCTTCCTGTTTCTCGGGCCCACCGGCGTCGGCAAGACCGAGCTGACCAAGGCGCTCGCCGAATTCCTGTTCGACGACCCGGCGGCGATGGTGCGCATCGACATGAGCGAGTTCATGGAGAAGCACGCGGTCGCCCGGCTGATCGGTGCCCCTCCCGGCTATGTCGGCTATGAGGAAGGCGGCGTGCTGACCGAGGCAGTGCGGCGGCGCCCCTATCAGGTCGTGCTGTTCGACGAAGTCGAGAAGGCGCATGGCGACGTGTTCAACGTCCTGCTCCAGGTGCTCGACGACGGACGGCTCACCGATGGGCAGGGCCGCACGGTCGACTTCTCGAACACGCTGATCATCCTCACGTCGAATCTCGGCAGCCAGTATCTGTCGAGCCTTGCGGATGGTGCGGATGTCGCGACGGTCGAGCCGCAGGTGATGGAGATGGTCCGCGCGCATTTCCGCCCGGAATTCCTGAACCGGCTGGACGAGATCATCCTGTTCCACCGGCTCGGCCAGAGCGAGATGGCGCCGATCGTCGATATCCAGGTGTCGCGCGTGCAGAAGCTGCTGGCGGACCGCAAGGTGAAGCTGGACCTCACCGACGGCGCGCGCGCGTGGCTTGGCCGGGTGGGATACGACCCGGTCTATGGCGCCCGGCCACTGAAGCGGGCGGTGCAGCGCTACCTGCAGGACCCGCTCGCGGACCTGATCCTGCGCGGCGACGTGAAGGACGGCGCGACGGTGCGTGTGGACGAGGGCGACGGGAAGCTGGAGCTGGCGGTCGTCTGATAGGGCACAAAAAAGGGGCGGCTCTCTCGAGCCGCCCCCATTTTTCCATCGATAAAGATCAGAACGAGAAGTTCGCACCCGCCCGGAACGTCCGGCCGACCAGTCCAGGCGTGTGCCAGGACGTCAGATAATTCGGTGAGCTCGTGTAGCCCGCCGGCGCAATGGGAGCACGCGCGCCCAGAATGTTGCCGACGTTGACGAAGAACTGAAACTTGTCGTTCACCTGGGCCGTCGCGTTCAGATCGACATAGATGAAGCTATGAACGTAGCAGAACTTATCGGAACCGTCCGCGGCCTTGTAAAGAGCGGAGGCGCATGAAAGATCAGTCGTTCCTTCGTCAGCCGCCACTTCCTTGATACGCCCAACCCAATAGGTTGTCGCGGTCAAAGAGAACTTGTCGAACTCCAGCGTGTTCTGCCAATTACCGCGCCACTTCGGCGTGCCATTACCCGATGACAGTTCCTGCGGACCCAGCGTGCCCGCATATTTCTGGACCTGACCGCCGGTGTGCAAATCGAACTGGAAGGTATCAGTCACTTCGATCTTGCTGGTGAACTTCACCCCACCGAGCGGAATCCGTGCCGTTGCCGCCAGATCAATTCCCGAGATGATTTCATAGTCAGCATTCACGAACGGGACGTTGAGGATCAACAGACGAGGCAGCGCATTCGGGTTGGAAGGATCGGCTGCATCGACAACGTTGCACGAATAACCCGCCCCAATCGCCGCCACGGCAGCGCAGCCCGCAGCAGCAGCGGCTGCAGCCGAAGCATAGGTATTGCCTGCGACAGAATAATAGGCCGTCTTCGCGTCGCCGCCACGAGGTCCGCCCACGATAAGGTTCGACTTCTTGATGTTGAAATAGTCAGCCGTGAAGGTGAACCAACGCGTCGGCTGGAAAATGGTGCCGGCAGTGAAGCTACGCGACTTCTCTGGGCCGATATTCGGGTTGCCGGTTGAGCCGCTGCCCAGCGAGTAGACCGTAGAATAGGTCGGGTTCGAAGCGTGTGCCGCGATGAAGGCAGCGCCTGGGGTATAATTCGAGAAACCAGCGTATGAACTGCGCGGATTGGACTCTGCAAAGGTCGGTGCGCGGAAGCCCTGCGAATAGGTGCCGCGGACCGAAAGGAACGGAACAGGTGAGAACTTGACCCCGACCTTAGGCGAGAAGTGGTTAAACCCTTCCGAATAATGATCATAGCGGCCCGACACGTTGACGTCGAGCGTATCCAGGACCGGTGCGTCGACCTCGAAATAGCCGGCAACGACGCTGTGCTTACCATAGGCGGCAGAGGTGTTGAGGTTATAGGTTTCCAGATTCGGATTGCGCGTGTTGTTCGTCAACGACTCACGACGGAACTGCCCGCCGACTGCGAGCTTCACGTCGCCACCGGGTGCGGTAAACAAGGTGCGGCTGATGGAGGCATCGACCGCCACCATCCACGAATTCGAGGGCGTCGTGACGGCGGGCAGAACCGCGTTGCGAACTGCTTCGGTATTGAGGCTCGGATTGACGAAATTATAGGAGCCCGTGTTGATCGCCTTCAGCAGACCCG
>Ga0255338_1000811_pt1 | contig 77426 bp, 75 predicted proteins | sample MeOH1_35cm_T4_19_FD_203715 | JGI IMG/M metagenome (GOLD analysis project Ga0255338, IMG submission 203715) | Sandy soil microbial communities from University of British Columbia, Vancouver, Canada - MeOH1_35cm_T4_195 | ecosystem: Engineered > Artificial ecosystem > Sand microcosm > Unclassified ... | reverse complement strand
GGCAGAAAAACGCAAGGCCGGCGCACTATCTACGCCACGGGCTCAAGGCCCCAGGGTGGGCACGGCGTCCGGCCTTGACGAAAACTGTAAACCTCAGGCTGGGGGATAAATACAAGGTCGGGTTAGCGCAGCGTAACCCGACATCTCGCCACCGACCGGCACGTTGGGTTACGCCCGTTGGGCCAACCCGACCTGCGCAACTGGCGGCCCGCTGTGGGAGCGCAGCTTCGCTGCGCGATTGCCGTTACCGACGCGGTGCGTTGCCGCTGATCGCCCGGCAGAGCCGGGCTCCTACAGCCAGCGTAGCCTGGATGCAGCTCAGCGGAATCCGGGATTCCTTGACCTGAAACACCCGTATTACGCTGCGCTCCCAACCGGCTGCACGGCCTCGAAGCCGGCCTTGCCCCTGCGGGGAGCCACCGCGCAAACGGGCGGTTGCGCCACCCGCAACCGTCGCGGTCGCGGGCATGGCCCGCTCCTGCCGGTGACAACGCACCCGAACCCTGGCTGGCGGCGGGCCTGTGCCGTAGCGTGTCATCGGGGATGGGCCAGTGGCACATGTCCCTGTGAATAAGGGATATGTACGGAACGTGCCGGTCGTGCTGCGAACGCAGTGTCCGGCCGCATACTTGGCATCCCCGCCGTGGAACGGCGGATCGTGGTCTGCTGCCGGAGTCGTCCCATGTTGCGCACTGTCCTGATCGCCGCCGTTGTCCTGGGTCTTTGCGCCTGCACGCAGGAGACGCAAAACGAAATCGGTCACAGCATTCAGAACTGGACCGGCACCAATGGCGTGCTGGAGGTGTACTCGGGCGGGCAACTGGTAAAGCGCTTCCTTGACATCGACAAGCTGACCACCGCTCACGGCACCAAGGACGACGCGCCCCGGCCGTATCGCTTTGGCTACGGCGTGCTGGACGAGAACCTGAACGGTCAGCGCGACGCTGGCGAGAAGAAGGTCTACTTCGAAATCAGCGATTACTCGACGCCCTATGTCTTCTACGAAAATCCGCACTGAGGACGGCACCGACCAGCGCTGGATGGCCTGCGCCATCGAACTGGCGCGGATCGCGGAAAGTCAGGGCGAGGTGCCGGTTGGCGCAGTGCTGGTGCGCAACGACGCGCAGCTGGCGCAGGGCCACAACCGGCCGATCGGCGCCTGCGACCCGACCGCCCATGCCGAGATCGTGGCCCTGCGCGCCGCCGCGACGCAGGCCGGCAATTACCGGCTGCCAGGCAGCACGCTGTACGTGACCCTGGAGCCCTGCGCGATGTGCGCCGGGGCCATCGTGCAGGCGCGGGTAGCGCGCGTGGTGTTTGGCGCCCGTGACCCGCGCGCCGGGGCGGCAGGATCAGTGTTTCAGGTGTTTGGCGAGGCGCGGCTCAATCACCGGCCGGTGGTGGTCGAGGGCGTATTGGCGGACAGCTGCGGCGCACTGCTGAGTGATTTTTTTCGCCGCCGCCGCGCCGGCTGAGAAAGCGCACCCGCCCGCCGGCCGGGCGGGTGCGGCGTACGAATCATTCCTTCAGGAAATCCAGGCACAGCTTGTTGAACAGCTTGGCCTTCTCGTATTGCACCCAGTGGCCGCACTGCGAGAACACGATCATGCGGGCGTTGTCGCACTCCTTCATGATTTCCATGCCGGATTCGACCGGGCAGGCGCGGTCGTCGCGGCCCCACAGCACCATGGTCGGCAGGTTCTTCAGGATATTCAGGCGCGGGCGCAGGTCGCCGATGGACAGCGTCTGGAACACCCGCGGCGGCTGGGTGACGGCCACTTCGTAGCGCTCGTTGACCAGCTGGTCGGTGACGTCGTCCTTGGAGTAGGCCATGAATTCCAGGAACCGGCGCAGCTTGTCCTTGCTGAAGCCGCCCTCCTCCTGGCCCAGCGCCTTGAGCATCTGGATGGCCGGCATGGCGAGGTAGCGCTCCATCGGACCAATGCCGCCGGGGCCCATGACCACCAGCTTCTTGACCCGCTGCGGGAAATCCTGCGAGAAGCGGATCGACATGGCGCCGCCCATCGAGTTGCCGACCAGGGTCACCTTGTCCAGCTTCAGGTGGTCGAACAGCTTGATCAGGCAGTCCATCAGGGTTTCGAAGTCGAAGTTGCCGTCGCTGGGCTTGGACGACAGGCCGTAGCCGAAGGCATCCGGCGCGATGGCCCGGTAGCCGGCGTCGGCGAACACCTGCAGGTTGTGCTGCCAGTTGGTCCAGCCGCCGGCGCCCTGGCCGCCGCCGTGCAGGAAAATCACCGGCTCGCCCTTGCCGACGTCGTGGTAATGCAAGCGGTTGCCGCCGCCCATGTCAGCGTAGTTGGCGACCTTGTTGTACTGGTATTCCATTGCCTTTCTCCTCGGGTTGAATCAACAACGTGATCGTCGGGCGCCTAGTCGGCGTCGTTATCGGCCAGCGGATGGTCGTTGTCGACCAGCTGGCGCAGCTCCTTGCCGGGCTTGAAATGCACCACGTGGCGCTCGCCCAGCGGCACCGACTCGCCGGTCTTGGGGTTTCGCGCCAGCTTGGGCCGCCGGTAGTGCAGGCTGAAGCTGCCAAAACCGCGAATCTCGATGCGCCCGCCGTGACCCAGGGTGTCGATCATCTGCTCCTGCAGCAGTTTGACCGCCAGTTCCAGGTCTTTCGTGGACAAGCCTTCGACTTCCCGGGCCAGCAGTTCGATGAGTTGGGAACGGACCACTGCGGTATGGCTCTTGATTGTTTGGTGGGTGGGCCGCACGGTGGCGGGAGCGGGCGAAATTCTAAAGCCGATTCAAGCGCTTGTGGATTGTAATCAAGCGCTGGCGTGCGCCGCGGCGAAACCGCTTGCTACCATGCGCCCCATCTTAACCGCCGACCGGGAGTTGCCGTCATGCCCACCGACTCGCTCAACGTCCACAAAGTGCTGGTGCCGCTCGATTTCTCGGACCCGTCGCTGCAGGCCCTGCAGTACGCGCGCCGCTTTGCCGAGCCCAGCCAGGCCGAGCTGATACTGCTGTACGTGATCGAACCGGTGGCCTACCCGGCCGAACTGGGCGTGGTGATCAACCTCGATGCCGACCTTGCCGAGCGCGCCCTGGGCGAGCTCGAAAAACTGCGCCATCAGCACCTGGGCGACTATCCGGCCACCCGCAGCCTGGTGCGCAGCGGTGTTGCGGATGCCGAAATCATCACCACCGCCAAGGACGAGCAGGTGGACCTGATCGTCATCGGCACGCATGGATTCTCGGGCCTGAAACACTTTCTGCTGGGCAGCACCGCCGAGCGGGTGGTGCGCGACGCCGCCTGCCCGGTGCTGACCGTGCGGCATCACCCTGCCAAGGCCTGAGGACGACTCACCGTCGTTGCCGCGGCACCAGCTGCACGGCCAGCGCCGCCAGCACCGCCGCCGCACTGAACAGCAACACGCCGGGCCGGTAGCTGTGGGTTGCTTCCAGCAGCCGGCCCAGCGCCGCCACGGTAATGAAGGCGCCCAGCGCGCCAAACGAATTGACCACCGCGATCCCGACCGCGGCCATGGCCGGCGGTATGGCGGCGGTAACCAGCCCCCAGAAACAGCTGAACGCCGCGCCGGCCCCCAGCAGCGCCAGCAGCATGCCAGCCAACACCTGCCAGACGCTGCCCGCGTACGCCATCGCAACGTAACCGGCGGCAGCCGTCAGCGTCCCCAGGGACACATGCCAGTGGCGCTCGCCGCTGCGGTCCGAGTGGCGCCCCCAGCCGATCAGGGCGGCGCCAAACATCAGATACGGCGCGCCGACCACCCAGCCGACCGCGGTGGCGCTCAGGGTCGGATCGAGCGCATGGACCAGCTTCGGACTCCAGAAAATCACGCCCGTGAACGAGCCCAGGAACATGAAATACGCCAGCGCCAGCAGCAGCACCGTCGGATGGAACATCTTGCGCAGCGTGCTGTGGGCCACCGGCGCGGCGGCGGCCCGCTCGGTTGCCAGCGCGTTTCCCAGCCAGTCCCGCTGGGCGGTGGTCAGCCAGCGCGCCTGCGCGGGGCTGTCGGGCAACACCATCAAGACGAAAAATCCCAGCAGCACGGTCGGCACGCCTTCCGCGATGAACAGCCACTGCCAGCTGGCCAGCCCCAGCAGCCCGCCCATGCCATCCATGATCGCCCCGGACAGCGGACTGCCCAGCAGCCCCGCCACCGCCACCGCCAGCGCGAACTGACCGATGGCGGTGGCCCGGTCAGCGGCCCGGAACCAGTAGGTCAGGTACAGGATCAGGCCCGGGTACAGTCCCGACTCGGCCACGCCCAGCACGAAGCGCATGGCATAGAACTGCGTGGGTGAGCTGACGTACGCCATCAGCGCCGACACCGTGCCCCAGATCAGCATGATGCTGCTGATCATGCGCCGGGCGCCGATGCGCTCCAGCAGCAGGTTGGCCGGCACCTCGAACAGGAAGTAGCCGAAGAAGAACAGGCCGGCGCCCAGGCCGTACACGGCGTCCGAGAAGCCCAGGTCCTGGTTCATGGTCAGCGCGGCGAAGCTGACATTCACCCGGTCCAGGTGGGCCATGATGTAGATGACGATCAGCAGCGGGATCAGCCGCACACTGATCCGCCGCCGCACGCCGTCGGCGAATGCCTGGTCTGACCCGGCCATGATTCCTCCCCCTTTCATGTTTTTGGTTCAGGATGCCCGCCTGCCGCGGGCCATGCGGCCACCAGCGTCGGCGGCGGCATGATAACTGCGGCCGGGGTTGCGACCAGCGCGTCGGCACGACGCGCACGCGGCGGTTGCTGAGATAAGGACCTATACCGCCACTCAGGCGGTGGCGGCCGTCTGCTCCAGCTCCATCAGCACGCCGCCGCAGTCCTTGGGATGCAGAAACACCACCGGCAGACCATGGGCGCCGATACGGGGCTCGCCCAGCACGCGGATGCCGGTGGCCTTGACGGTGGCGATGGCTGCGGCCAGATCCGGCACCTCGAAGCACAGGTGGTGCAGGCCGCCATCCGGGTTCTTTTCCAGGAATTTGGCGATCGGCGACTGCGCGCCAAGCGGTTCCAGCAGTTCCAGCTTGGTGTTGCCGGTGTCGACGAACACCGTGGTGACGCCATGCTCCGGCAGTGCCAGCGGTGCCGACACCTGCGCCGGGGTGGCCAGCGAGTCGCGGTAGCGCTGCGCGGCGGCCTGCAAGTCGGGCGTGGCAATGGCGATGTGGTTCAGGCGGCCGATCATGTTTGCTCCGGGCTTTGCTCGGCCTTAGCCCGGCCGGTCGAATTCGATCAGCAGCTGGTCGGCGTCCACGGTCTGGCCGGCGGTTACGTCGAGCTTGACCACCGTGCCGTCGCGCTCGGCGAACAGCACGTTTTCCATCTTCATGGCCTCGATGACGCACAGCGCCTCGCCGGCCTTGACCGCCTGCCCGGCCTCCACGTACACGGCGATGACCTTGCCCGGCATGGGCGAGAGCACCAGGTTGGAGGTGTCGGCCGCCTGCTTTACCGGCATCAGCGCGTACAGGTCGTGCTCCAGGGCGGTCATCGCGCGGGTACTGACCTGCTTGCCGCGGCGCGTGATGGTCAGCCGCCCGCCGGACTGCTCGACGCGAAAGCGCACCGGATAGCCGTCGATGGTGAGTTCCTGCAGCGCCTGGCCGGGCCGGTACTGGCCATGCACGGCGTGCGTGCGCTCACCGATGCGGAACTGGGCGCCGGTTTCGCCGACCTCGCCCACGTCCAGGCGTACCGACTGGCCCTGGATGGCGACATAAAACGTCTTGTCCTGACCGGCCATGACTCAGCCTCCCCGCCCGGCGCGCTTGAGCAGTTTCCACGGGCTGTCGGCATCACCGGCGTGCACGTGGCGGGCGCGCAGTTCCTGCTGGGCGCGCACGTAGGCGGCGATCACGGCGAAGACTTCACGCTCCTGCTCATCGACCGTCGGCTCGTCGTAGCCGTCGGGGTATTCCTCGGCGATGAAGCTGGTGGAAATGTCGCCGCTGGCGAAGCGTGGGTGGGTCAGCAGGCTGCCCAGGAAATCCAGATTGGTGGTCACGCCGCGGATGTCGTAACTGTCAAGCGCGTCCACCAGACGTTCGGTCGCCTGCACCCGGTCGTCGCCAAAGGCGATCAGCTTGGCGATCATGGGGTCGTAATACATGGAAATCTCGCCGCCCTCGTAGGTGCCCGAATCGACCCGAATGCCGGGGCCGGCCGGCTCCTGGTAATCGGTGAGGCGGCCTATGGACGGCAGAAAGCCGCGCCGCGCGTCCTCCGCGTACACGCGTGCCTCGATGGCCCAGCCGGTCAGCGTCACGTCTTCCTGGCGCAGCGCCAGCGGCTCGCCGGCCGCGATGCGGATCATCTGCTCGACCAGGTCGACGCCGGTCACCAGTTCGGTCACCGGATGCTCCACCTGCAGGCGGGTGTTCATCTCCAGGAAGTAGAAATTGCGGTCCTGATCGACGATGAACTCCACCGTGCCGGCCGAGTGGTAATCCACGGCGCGGGCCAGGGCCACCGCCTGCTCGCCCATGGCGCGGCGGACTTCGGGCGTCAGGAACAGGCTTGGCGCTTCCTCGATCACCTTCTGGTGGCGGCGCTGGATGGAGCACTCGCGCTCGCCCAGATACACGATGTTGCCCTGCCGGTCGCCCAGCACCTGGATTTCGATGTGGCGCGGGCGGGTGATGTATTTCTCGATGAACACCCGGTCGTCGCCGAAGCTCGAACGTGCCTCCGAGGCGGCCGCGCGAAAGCCCTCGGCCATCTCCTCGCGCCGGTTGACGACCCGCATGCCCTTGCCGCCGCCACCGGCGGTGGCCTTGATCATGACCGGAAAGCCGATGTCCTCGGCGATGCGCACGGCCTCGTCGGGGGTGTCGATGATGCCGACATAACCCGGCACGGTGCTGACGCCCGCCTGCACGGCCAGTTTCTTGGACTCGATCTTGTCGCCCATGGCGCGCACGGCGCCCTGTGGCGGGCCGATGAACACCACGCCCGCTTCTTCCAGCCGACGCGCGAACTCGGCGTTCTCGGACAGGAAGCCGTATCCCGGATGCACTGCCTGCGCCCCGGAGGCGGCGATCACTTCCAGGATGCGATCGACGTTCAGGTAGGACTGCGCGCTGGGCGCCGGGCCGACCAGCCAGGCTTCGTCCGCCATGCGCACGTGCAGCGCGTTCTTGTCGGCTTCCGAGTAGATGGCGACCGTGGCTATACCCAGACGCTGGCAGGAACGAATGACCCTGCAGGCAATCTCGCCGCGGTTGGCGATCAGGATTTTCTTGAAGAGCGGCATATTTATTTCAATGAGTTAGAGCGGTATGTTGCCGTGTTTTTTGAACGGCCGCTGCACGCTCTTGTTGGCCAGCATGCGCAGCGCCCGGCACAAATGCTCGCGGGTGCGGCTGGGCGTGATCACGTCGTCGATGAAGCCACGCTCGGCGGCCACGAACGGATTGGCGAAGCGCTCGCGGTATTCCTGCTCCAGGCGAGCGGTCTCGGCCGCCGGGTCGGCCGACTGGTCGATCTGGCGCCGGTACATCACCTCGACCGCGCCCTTGGGGCCCATGACGGCGATCTCGGCCGTCGGCCAGGCGTAGTTGATGTCGCCGCGAATGTGCTTGCTGCTCATCACGTCGTAGGCGCCGCCGTAAGCCTTGCGGGTAATGACGGTGAGCTTGGGCACCGTGGCCTCGGCGTAGGCATACAGCAGCTTGGCGCCGTGTTTGATGATGGCGCCGCGCTCCTGGGTGGTGCCCGGCAGGAAGCCCGGCACGTCGACCAGGGTCACCAGCGGCACGTTGAAGCAGTCGCAAAAGCGCACGAAGCGCGCCGCCTTGCGCGAGGAATCGATGTCCAGCACGCCCGCCAGCACCTTCGGGTTGTTGGCGACGATGCCGACCGTGCGGCCTTCCATGCGGGCAAAGCCGATGACGATGTTCTTGGCGTAATCGGGCTGGACTTCGAAGAAATCGCGGTGATCGACAATCTTGTGGATCAGCTGCTTGATGTCATACGGCTGGGTGGCGTTTTCCGGCACCAGCGTGTCCAGCGACAGCTCTGCCCGGTCCGCCGGATCGTCGCACGGGTAACTGGGCGGGGTTTCCAGGTTGTTCAGCGGCAGGAAATCGAACAGCCGCCGCGTCTGGACCATCGCCTCGATGTCGTTTTCGAGCGCCAGGTCGGCCACGCCGGATTTGGCGGTGTGCGTGACCGCGCCGCCCAGGTCTTCGGAAGTCACGTCCTCGTGCGTGACCGTTTTGACCACGTTGGGGCCGGTCACGAACATGTAGGAACTGTCCTTCACCATGAAGATGAAGTCGGTCATGGCCGGCGAGTACACCGCCCCGCCGGCGCACGGCCCCATGATGACCGACAGCTGCGGCACCACGCCGGAGGCCTGCACGTTGCGCCAGAAGATTTCCGCGTACCCACCCAGCGAGGCCACGCCTTCCTGGATGCGCGCGCCGCCGGAGTCGTTAAGGCCGATCACCGGCGCGCCGACCTCGACCGCGCGGTCCATGACCTTGCAGATTTTCTCGGCGTGGGTTTCGGACAGCGCGCCGCCGAACACCGTGAAATCCTGCGAGAACACGAAGGTCAGGCGGCCGTTGATGGTGCCGTACCCGGTCACCACTCCATCGCCTGGAAACTGCTTGTCGCCGATGCCAAAATCCTGGCAGCGGTGCTGCTTGAGCGTGTCCAGCTCGCAGAACGAGCCCGGGTCGAGCAGCAGATCGATGCGCTCGCGGGCGGTCAGCTTGCCCTTGGCATGCTGGGCGGCGATGCGCTCCACGCCCCCGCCGAGCCTGGCTGCAGCCCGCGCACTGTCCAGACGATCAAGAATGCTGCCGCTCAAGCGCTGCTCCCCCTCGGATACAGAAAACCCGGCCAGCGGCCGGGATGAAGGTATACGCCCACCGGCGTCGGCCCGCTGCGGCGGGCAGGCGCCACGCAGACCGGAATCAGCCGCGGGCGTCGATCGGCACGTAGTCGGTCTTGGTCGGCCCGACGTAAATCTGACGCGGACGGCCGATCTTGGCTTTTTGCTCCAGCATTTCCTTCCACTGGGCGATCCAGCCCGGCAGGCGGCCAATGGCGAACATCACCGTGAACATGTTGGTCGGGATGCCCATGGCGTGATAGATGATGCCGGAATAGAAATCGACGTTCGGGTACAGCTTGCGGTCCACGAAATAGCTGTCCGAGCGCGCCGCTTCCTCAAGCTCCTTGGCGATCTTGAGCAGCGGCTCTTCCTGTTTGCCGAGCTTGGCCAGGACGGTATCCGCCGTGCGCTTGATGATGGTGGCGCGCGGGTCGTAGTTCTTGTACACGCGGTGGCCGAAGCCCATCAGACGGAACGGGTCCTTCGGATCCTTGGCCTTGAGAACGAACTTTTGCACATCGCCGCCGTCGCGGGCGATTTCCTCAAGCATTTCCAGCACTTCCTGGTTGGCGCCGCCATGCAGCGGACCCCACAGGGCGAGAATGCCGGCCGAAACCGCCGCGAACAGGTTGGCGCGCGACGAACCGACCAGGCGCACGGTGGAGGTGGAACAGTTCTGTTCGTGGTCGGCGTGCAGGATCATCAGGACCTTGAGCGCCTTGACCAGGTCGTCGTCCACCACGTAGGGCTCGCAGGGCACGCCAAACATCATGCGCAGGAAGTTGGCGCAGTAACCCAGGCTGTTGTCCGGATACAGCAGCGGGTGGCCGATGGACTGCTTGTACGCGTAGGCAGCGATGGTGGTGATCTTGGCGATCAGGCGAACAATCGACAGTTCCACCTCGTCCGGCGTCTGGTCCATCTTGGCCAGCTCCGGGTAGTAGGCCGACATGGCGCATACCGCAGACGACAGGATGGCCATCGGGTGGGCGCCTGGCGGAAAGCGGTCGATCAGTTCCTTGAGGCCCTCGTGAATCATCGAGTGGCGGCTTACCTGGGCCCGGAAGGCAATCAATTCCGCCCGGCTTGGCAAATGCCCGTAAATCAGCAGGTAGGCGGTTTCGGTGAACGAAGACTGTTCGGCCACCTGCTCGATGGGAATGCCCCGATAGCGCAGGATGCCCCGCTCGCCGTCCAGGAACGTGACCGAACTGACAGTGGCGCCAGTGTTCATGTACGCCGGGTCCATGGTGATGTAGCCGGTCCGGGCGCGCAGATCGCTGATGTCGATCGCTTTTTCTCCTTCGGAACCGGTCATCACGGGGAATTCGTGGACCTGTCCTTCGATTTCGACCTTGACGCTGTCGGCCATATTGATTCCTGGTGTCGGGTGGTCAGGGGGTTGAGCCCCGCACGCGGGTAGCGCCCGGGCCCGCAACGCACAGCCGAGAACCCATTCGGTCGCCCACTGCTGCAGCGCGGAAGACCGATTCTAGCAGCGGCCTCGCGCGGCCAACAATGCAGCGCCACAGCGCTGGCGGCACGGTCAAATCTGCTATCCTTGCCGACCTTTTTTTACGGACCCGCCGTCCGTAAAGCGCTTTAGATCACGCACACCCAGCGGAGGGCAGGTGGAACTCACCGGCGCCGAAATCATCGTCCATTTCCTGCGCGATCAGGGCGTGCGCCATGTATTCGGCTACCCCGGCGGCGCCGTGCTGCACATCTACGACGCGCTGTACGGCCAGCAGGATGTCGAGCACATCCTGGTGCGTCACGAGCAAGGGGCGACCCATGCGGCAGACGGCTATGCCCGCGCCACCGGCGAGCCGGGCGTGGTGCTGGTCACCTCCGGTCCGGGCGCGACCAATGCCGTCACCGGCATCGCCACGGCCTATATGGACTCGATCCCGATGGTGGTCATTACCGGCCAGGTGGCCACCCACCTGATCGGCAACGACGCCTTCCAGGAAGCCGACACGGTCGGCATCACCCGGCCCTGCGTGAAACACAATTTCCTGGTCAAGGACGTGGCGGACCTGGCGCTGACCCTGCGCAAGGCCTTTCATATCGCAACCACGGGCCGGCCCGGCCCGGTGGTGGTCGACGTGCCCAAGGACGTGACGGCGCACCGCACGCATTACGCCTACCCGCCGCCGGTCGAGATGCGCTCGTACAACCCGGTTCAGAAAGGCCATCCGGGCCAGATCCGCAAGGCAGCGCAATTACTGGTGAAGGCCAGGCAGCCGATGATCTACACCGGCGGCGGCGTGGTGCTGGGCCGCGGTTCGGCGCAGCTGACGCAGCTCACGCGCCGGCTGGGCTTTCCGATCACCAACACGCTGATGGGCCTGGGCGCCTATCCGGCCGACGACCGGCAGTTCCTGGGTATGCTCGGCATGCACGGCACCGTCGAGGCCAACATGGCCATGCACGAGTGCGACGTGCTGCTGGCCGTGGGCGCCCGCTTCGACGATCGGGTGACCGGCGAGCTGGAAAGCTTTTGCCCGCACGCGCGCATCATCCACGTCGACATCGACCCGGCCTCGATCGCCAAGAACGTGAAGGTCGACGTGCCCATCGTCGGCACCGTGTTGTCGGTGCTGGAAGACCTGCTGGCCGAGATCAACGCCCTGGGCCAGGAACCGGACGGCGCGGCGCTCGCGGCCTGGTGGGCGCGCATTGACGCCTGGCGGGCCCAGAAGTGCCTGGCCTACGACAGGACAGGCGCGCTGATCAAGCCGCAGGCGGTGCTCGAAGCCCTGCACCGGATCACCGGCGGCAATGCCTACGTGACTTCCGATGTCGGCCAGCACCAGATGTGGACGGCACAGTTCTACGGCTTCAATCAGCCCAACCGCTGGATCAACTCCGGCGGTCTGGGCACCATGGGCTTTGGCCTGCCGGCGGCGCTGGGCGTGCAAATCGCCTACCCCGACGCCGACGTGGTATGCGTGACCGGCGATGCCAGCATCCAGATGTGCATCCAGGAGCTGTCCACGGCCAAGCAGTACGAGCTGCCGGTCAAGATCGTCAACCTGAACAACCGCTACATGGGCATGGTGCGCCAGTGGCAGGAGTTCCAGTACAAGGGCCGCTACTCGCACTCGTACATGGACGCCCTGCCCGACTTCGTGAAGCTGGCCGAGGCGTATGGCCACGTCGGCATGCGCATCGACAAGCCCGCCGACGTGGAAGGCGCCCTGCGCGAGGCGTTCGCCCTGAAGGATCGGCTGGTGTTCATGGACTTCATCACCGATGCGTCCGAGAACGTCTATCCGATGGTCGAGGCCGGCAAGGGCCAGCACCAGATGCGCCTGTCGCCACACCAGCTTGGCCTGCGCGATCGGGAACTGGCCTGATGCGCCACATCCTGTCCCTGCTGCTCGAAAACGAGCCGGGCGCCCTGTCGCGCGTGGCCGGCCTGATCTCGGCCCGCGGCTACAACATCGAGTCGCTCAGTGTCGCCCCCACCGACGATGCAAGCCTGTCGCGCATGACGCTGGTCACCAGCGGTGACGACGCCATCGTCGAGCAGATCACCAAGCAGCTGAACAAGCTGGTGGATGTGGTCAAGCTGATGGACGTCACCGAAGGCGCCCACATCGAGCGCGAGCTGCTGCTGGTCAAGGTCAAGGCCGCCACCGCCGCCGCGCGCGACGAGATTGCGCGTCTTACCACGGCGTTTCGCGGCCAGGTGGTCGACATCAACCGCGGCAGCTACGTGGTCGAGGTGACCGGCAAGGGCGACAAGCTGGCTGCGTTCATCGCCGCGCTCGACCCGGCCAGCATCATCGAACTGGTGCGCAGCGGGCCATCGGCCATCTCGCGCGGCGCCAAGGCACTGCGTTCCTGATTTTCGTTTCCATCCTCCGGTAAGCACCATGAACATCTATTATGACAAGGACGCCGACCTTTCCCTCATCCAGGGCAAGAAGGTCACCATCCTGGGCTACGGTTCGCAGGGCCACGCCCACGCGCTGAACCTGAAGGAATCCGGCGTCGAGGTGCGGGTCGGCCTGCGCGAGGCCTCCACCTCCGTGGCCAAGGCCAAAAACGCCGGTCTGACGGTGTTGTCACCCGAACAGGCCGTGCGCGAAGCCGACCTGGTGATGGTGCTGGTGCCGGACGAGCACCAGGCGCAGCTGTACACCGACGTGATCGCGCCCAACCTCAAGCAGGGTGGCGGCCTGGCGTTCGCGCACGGCTTCAACATCCACTTCGGCCAGATCGAGCCGCGCGCCGACCTTGACGTGTTCATGATCGCGCCCAAGGGCCCCGGCCACCTGGTGCGCAACACCTACACCCAGGGCGGCGGCGTGCCGTGCCTGATCGCCATCCATGCCGACCGCAGCGGCACCGCGCGCGAGATCGCGCTGGCGTATGCGTCGGCCATCGGGGGCGGGCGCGCCGGGGTGATCGAAACCAACTTCCGCGAAGAGACCGAAACCGATCTGTTCGGCGAACAGGCGGTGCTGTGCGGCGGCGCCTCGGCGCTGGTGATGGCCGGTTTCGAGACGCTGGTGGAAGCCGGCTATGCGCCCGAAATGGCCTACTTCGAGTGCCTGCACGAGCTGAAGCTGATCGTCGACCTGATGTACGAGGGCGGCATCGCCAACATGCGCTACTCGATCTCCAACACCGCCGAATACGGCGATTTCACGCGCGGCCCGCGCATCGTGACCGACGAGACCCGGGCCGAGATGCGGCGCATCCTGAAGGAGATCCAGACCGGCCAGTTCGCGCGCGATTTCATCGCCGAGAACCGCGCCGGCGCCCCCATGCTCAAGGCCATGCGCCGCCTGGGCCAGGAGCACCCGATCGAGCAGGTCGGCGGCCAGCTGCGCGACATGATGCCGTGGATCAAGGCCACCCGCGTGGTCGACCGCTCGCGCAACTGACCGGCACATGGACGGCATGACTCCGCCCCCCGGCGGGCCGCGGCGACGCGGCATCTACATCCTGCCGAACCTGTTCACGACGCTCGGGCTGTTTGCCGGGTTTTATTCCATCGTCGCCGCCGGGCGGGGCCAGTTCGGCCCCGCCTGCATGGCGGTGTTCGTGTCGATCATCACCGATGGTCTGGACGGCCGGGTGGCGCGCCTGACCGGCACCGAGACCGACTTTGGCGCCGAGTACGATTCCCTGACCGACATGGTGGCCTTCGGCGTGGCGCCGGCCCTGCTCGTTTACGACTGGTCGCTGCAGCACCTGGGCAAGATCGGCTGGCTGCTGGCGTTTTTCTACGCCGCTGCGGCCGCCCTGCGCCTGGCGCGGTTCAACACCCAGCCGCAGGTCTACGGAAAGAAATACTTCCAGGGTCTGCCCAGTCCTTCGGCTGCGGCGCTGGTCACCAGCGCCGTATGGGCCGGGCACGACTACGGGTTCCCGGACTGGGCCGGCATGCCGCTGGCCTTGCTGGTGGCGATTGCCGGCGGCGGGCTGATGGTCAGCAACTTCCGCTATTACAGCTTCAAGGAGTTCGACCTGCGGGGGCGCATCCCGTTTTTTGCCGCGGTACTGATTGCCGTCGGTATTGCGGTGGTTTCGACCGATCCCCCACTGGTGCTCTTCAGCCTGTTTCTGACCTATGCCGCGTCCGGCCCGGTGCTGACCGTGCATCGGCGTCGACGCTTGCGGCAGGGCCGACGCGCCGGTTGAAGCCAAGCAGAGACTGCTCGTGCGGCGCACCGTCCGCGCTGAGCAGGGCAAAGTAACGCAGCACGCTCTCGACGTGATAAACCGGCTCCCAGCCGCGCGCGCCGCGGCCCAGGGACGGCAGCACCTGGCGCACTTCGGGCCACCGGTCCGGGTCGCCGCCCTGCTCGCGCACCGCCTGGCGCGCACGCGCCAGGCCGCCGGGTCCCACGTTGTAGGCGGCCAGCGTCAGCCAGGTGCGGTCCGGCTCGGCCACCGAATCGCCCACATCGGCCCGCAATCGGGCCAGGTAGCGCGCACCGGCAACGATCGACGCGCCGGCGTCCAGGCGATTGCCGCCGCCCATGCTGCGCGCCGTGTCGGCCGTGAGCATCATCAGCCCGCTCGCGCCGCGCGGCGACTCGGCGCGCGGGTTCCAGCGCGATTCCTGATAGGCAAGCGCGGCCAGCAGGCGCCAGTCGATCCCCTGCTCGGCCCCGGCGCGCCGAAAATCGGCCTCGAAATGCGGCAGCTTGGTCGCCAGGGCCAGGCGAAAACCCTCCAGGTCGACCACGTCGAAGCGATCCTGCAGACCCTGTTCCTGCTGGCGCAGCTGGGCAAGAAGACCGCTTTTGCGCGAGTTGACGAAAAACCGATCAACCTGACGGGCCAGCGAGTCGTCGCGGGTGTTGCGCAGTGCCCAGCCGATACTGCCTGGCGGCCCGACCGAAGCGCCAAGCCGCAACGCCGGCAGCCGCTGGCGCGCCCGCTCCACTTCGTCCTCCTGCGCCAGGGTGCAGGGAATGCCGCCTGCCGATACGCGCTCGAGCAAAGCCAGCGTGCCAAGCGGCGAGGTCGGCGCAAGACCGATGCGCACGAGCCCGGCTCTGGACAGGCGCGCCACGTAGCCATCGCTGTCAGACACCCGGACCTGGCGCAGCGAGGTGCCCGACCGCAGGTCAAGAGACAGACCGGCAGTGCCCTTGCACACGACGTGCGTCTGGCTTTCGGCATAGGTCGGCGCCGCGCGCAGGTGGCTGGGCAAAGGATCAGGCAAGGGCTGGCCGGGGACAGCGATGTCCACCTCGTCCCGCGTCAGCATGTCGAGCAGCTCGGCCTGCGAATCGGCCTCGACCAGACTGACCGTCACATCCAGCCGGTTCGCGAATTCGCGCAGCAGGACGTGGTGCATGTCCTGAAACGCCGCATGATCGATGCCCGGATCGACCGGCACCGCCACCCGCAGCGTGCCGGACCGCTGCACGCGCTCCAGCCGCGACGGCTGCGGGTAACGCAGCGCCAGATCCGGCCAGTGCAGAAGCATCAGCAACAGGGCGGCCACCAGACTGGCACCCCACCACTCGGGGAGTCCATATCGCAGGGCTGAGTCCTCAACAGGCGTCGCGGCGGTTCCGCCGTGTGGCAGAACGGCTATCGGCACGGGGGGCGGATGGTATATTAGGCGCGCTCCACGGCAAACCTCAGGCCCCAACGGCCATCCTGCGGAGAGGTACCGAAGTGGCCATACCGGCGCGGACTCGAAATCCGTTGGGGGCGTAAGCTCCACGTGGGTTCGAATCCCACCCTCTCCGCCAATTCCTGTTCCGTGAACCCACCCGACCGGTGGTTTCTCGACCGTTCCGACCGACCCCCACGGCCGGGCATTGCGTCAGTCCGTCAGACCAGAAAACTCAGGTTCGGGCTCATCAGGACTGCCTCGTCCATCAGGATGTCGCGCGCTGCGAGGCGCATTTCGCCCTCCTCCTCGCGCAGCTGATCCTCGCGCCGGCCGGAGAAGAAATACGGCTGGCTTTGCGTCGGACGCACGCGAAATACGAGCACGTGGCTGGTAACCCGGTAGGTGTGTGGCCGGCCACCGTCGTAGGCGCGGATGTTGGTCACGAAGTGGCGGGTGATGGTCGGCGGACTCTCGGCGGTGGTCGTCGACGGCCGCGACCACAGGTCGATGCGCACGGCGAGCGTGGCGTAGTCGTCATCAAAGTAACCGTTCACGAACTGCTGCTGCGGCGCCTGGCCTTCGTAAAAGCCGCGTCCGGGCATGCGGTAGCGGATATCGGGCGTGACCCGCTCCAGCCAGCGGCCGTAGGCGTGCTGGTCGAACAGTTCTGCCTCGTCGTACAGAAAATTCAGGATGCGCCGGTAGGTGGCGTCGTCGACTTGCTGATTGTTGTCCATCGTGCCGACCTCAGCCTGCCATCAGCTCGCGCCAGCGCAGCAACAGCCCGAACTCGGACATCTCCGAATAGGTCGAGCGATACGCCTCGCCGGGGCCGGGGAAGTCCGCAATGCGCTCGTCGTGCGAAGCCAGAATCATCTGGAAGCTGCTCATGCGCTCACGGCCAACGGTGCCGCGGCTGCCGGCGTCGATCGCCGCCCAGGCCTCGGCATCGTCCTGGTCGAAGGTGCCGGCGGCAGTAAAGGTGCGAATGCCGGCCGCCAGGCTTGCCTGCTTGTACTCATCGGGCGCCTCGCGGTCGGCGAAGAACCAGTTCCAGATCTCGGTGCGATCCGGCCCAGTCGGCTGCCAGACACGCACGTTGAAGAAATTGACCGGCGGCTGGTCCGACGCGAAGGAAATCGGGAAATGCACCCAGGACAGGTTCGGGAAGATGGTCATCACCTTGTTGAACATGTTGGCTTTGAGCTTCAGCTGGCCGGGGGTGAGGGTCTTCTGGTACAGCCCGACCATGTCGGGGTGAAAGCCCACCCATGGCGGCATGCCGGGCGGCAGGTCCACGAAGATGCAGCCGTGACCATTACCGGCACGCACTGCAGGGCCTTCGAGGGCCACGGTGCGCAGTACCTCAAGAGGCATGCCGGCGGCGATCTTGCGCGTGATCGGACCGTGGGTCTTGAGCGCGTGCGGGCCGTCGGCAGCGAAGTTGACGGCGCCGTACTTCCAGTTTTTTTGTGCCACCCAGCGCACCGGCGCACCCAGCGCCTGCGCTCCGCCCGGCGTACGCGCGAACAGCATGTCGATGTACCAGCGTGCGTCACCCAGGTACTCGTCCAGACTCGGCGCCTGCGGGTCGAAGGTGGCGAAGATCAGCCCCGCGTGCACGCCGACACGGGCCTGCAGCAGGTTGAAGGTGTGCAGGTCGACTCGGCCCTTGTAGGCCTCGGGCGCATCCGCCATGGCGGTGAGCTGGCCGGTGTTGTCGAAGCTCCAGCCGTGATACGGACACACATAACCCATGGCATTGCCAGCATCGGCCCGGCACAGCAGCGCGCCCCGGTGTGGGCAGGCATTCAGGAACACGCGCGGTTTGCCGTCCTGCCCACGGGCCAGGATCACCGGGTCGTCACCCATCACCCGGCGCAGATAATCACCCGGCTTGGGCAACTCGCTGTCATGGCCCACGAACAGCCAGCTGCGCGCAAAGATGCGCGTCAGTTCGAGACGGTGAATGCCCGGGTCAGTGAATATGCGGCGGCTGACCAAGCCGGTTTCCGGGTCCACCAGCTGACCGGGATGGCCAAAATCGTCAATCTTCATGCCTCGCTCCTCCTTGAACGCAGCTGGGAGCGCCGACGATGTGGCGCCCCATGAATGACCGTTAAGGTGCCTCAGTCGGCAAAGCCTTGGCAAGGCCGCACGCTCATACCCGAGCGTGACGCGGTTCGATGGCCGGCGGTGAAAGCGATCAGGGTGCGCTGCAACCCGTATTCATATGCCCCGTCGCGTGCCTTGCCGCGCGGACCGTGGCTCAGGCGACGCAGCTGTAGACCAGCGCTGGTGGCGCGTTCATGAACACCGGGTGAATGTCCAGGCGCCCGAACAGTTCCTTCAGGCTGCGCCGGAAGCGGCGGCTGGTCGGCAGCACCTGCGCATGCACGAAGCTGTACGACACAAACGCCCCGCCAGGCCGCAGCGCCGCACGCACGGCGTGCACCACCGATGCCTGCTGCAAGGCGCTGAAATTGGCAAAAGGCAGTCCGGACACCACCGCGTCCACCTGCGCGATGCCGCGCTCGGCCAGCACCTCGGGCAGCCGCTGCGCCGCGGCGTTGATCACCTCGACCCGCGGGTATCGCGCGGCAACGTAGGTCGCCAGATCCGAATCCAGTTCCAACGCCAGCACCCGGCAGGCCGGATGGGCCCGCTGCGCCAGCAGGCGCGTGAAGGCGCCGGTGCCCGGTCCGAGCTCCACGATCACCCGTGCCCGGGCAAAGTTGATCGGATTGGTAATCTGCCCGGCCAGCGCCGGGCTGCTGGGAAACGCCGCCCCCATGCGCAGCGGGTTGGCAAAAAACGAACGCAGAAAGCGGATATCCAAAAGCCGACCCCTCCACACGGCGTAACGTGGCCGGCACCTTACGCGCGAGCGGCGGCCGGTACAAGGTTCACTGCACCGCCAAGGGTTGCGCGGTGTGATTCCTGGCGACATGCACGCTCCCAACCGCAGCAGCCGCGCGGCGTTGGACGCCGGCAGCCAGACTCCCGATCGAGCATCCGATTGTCGCCGTCCGAGGTGTTACCCTACCGCGCCCTCGCAATGGACCGCGCGGTCAGCATGATTTTTTTTACAGATTTTCGAATGGCTGGCGGCGCTGGAGCGCTGGCACTTGTTCTGTTGCTGGCAGGCTGTTCCAGGCCGGACGCTGCGCCTGCGCCACCGCGTCCGGTGCGCGCCGTGCAGGTACCGGCTGCGGGTGATGCAATCGGCCAGCAGCGTTATGCAGCGCGCATCGAGGCGCGACATGAGTCCGTGCTGGCGTTCGAGGTCGGCGGGCGGATCGATGCCCGACTGGCGGATGTCGGCGACGCCGTAGCGACCGGGGCAGTGCTGGCGCGCCTGGACGACAGCGATCTTCGACTGCGCGAACGGGACCTGGCGGCGCGCCTGGCGGCAAGCGCTGCGGAACGGGCGGATGCCGCCGCAGGCTTGCGCCGCGCCACCGATTTGCGGCCCAAAGGCTTTGTGAGCCAGGCCGACCTCGACCGCGCCACGTACCGCGACCAGGCCACGGCGGCGCAGGTCCAGGCGCTGACTGCGCAACTGACCCTGGCCCGCCGGGAGCTGGCATACGCCACGCTGACTGCCCCGTCGGCGGGTGTGATAACCGCCCGCTCCGTCGAGGCCGGGCAGGTGGTCAGCGCCGGGCAGGCGGCCTTCACCCTGGCCCGCCCGGACGAACTCGAAGCGGTGTTCGACCTGCCCGAGCAGCGCCGCGCGGACCTGCCGCAGACGGTCGCGGTCACGCTGTGGACGCAGCCGGACCGCCCCCTCACGGCGCGGGTGCGGGAAGTGGCGCCGCAGGCCGCCGACGGCAGCCGTACCTATCGGGTGCGCGCCGCGCTGCTGGCGACCGAGGGCGTCACGCCGGGACTTGGCATGAGCGCCAATGTCGAGCTTGCAGGCGCGGCGCCGTTGCTGGCGGTGCCGGCAAGCGCCGTGCTCAAGCAGGACGATGGCCAGCCCGCGGTGTGGGTGATCGACAACGACCGCGCCGTGCATCTGCGCCCGGTGACGCTGGGCGCCGTGCAGGGTGATCAGACCACCATCGCAGCCGGCCTGGCCGTCGGCGACTGGGTGGTCACGGCCGGCGTGCACGATCTGCACGACGGCCAGGCCGTCAGCCTGCCCTGAGCCGCGCCATGTCCCGCTACAACCTGGCCGAATGGGGCCTGCGCAGGCCTGCCCTGACGGCGTATTTGATCGGCCTGATCCTGCTGGCCGGCACGGTGGCGTTTTTTGGCCTGGGCCAGACCGACATGCCCGACTGGACCATGCGCAACATGCTGCTGCGCGTGTACTGGCCGGGCGCAAGCGCCGAGCAGATCGAGCAGCAGGTGGTCGACAAGATCGAGCGCAAGCTGCAGGACACGCCCTATCTGGACAACGTGTCGAGCACGTCCAAGCCCGGCGAGGCGTGGATCTGGGTCAACCTCAAAAACAGCCTGACCAACCCCAGGACCGTCGTGCCCGAGGTCTGGTACCAGGTACGCAAGAAGGTCGGCGACATCCGGGACACGCTGCCGCCGGGCGTGCAGGGCCCGTATTTCAACGACGAGTTCGGCGACGTGCACCCGCTGGTGTACGGCATCTGGGGCGACGAGTTCAGCTATGCGGAACTCAAGCACCACGCCGACTGGCTGCGCGAGGAGCTGCTGCGCCTGGACATCGTCGGCAAGGTAGTCCTGACCGCCGCCCAGCCGCAGCGGGTGTATGTGGACCTGTCGACCGCGCGCCTGGGCAACCTGCGCGTGAGTCCGCTGGCGCTGACCGAGGCCATCGCCGGCCAGAATGCGATGCAGGCGGCCGGCCAGATCGAGAACGCCACCGACCGCCTGCGCCTGCGCCTGGGAGGGCAGTTCCGGACCATCGACGACATACGCCAGGTCACCGTGAAGGCCACCGACGGCCGCCTGCTGCCGCTGGGCGACATCGCCGACCTGCAGGCCGGCTACCAGGACCCGCCGGAGCTGCGCATGCGCGTGAACGGCCATGCGGCGGTCGGCCTGGCCATTTCGATGGCGCCAGGCGGCAACGTGGTCGACCTGCGTCGCGATGTGGTGGCGCTGGTGGACCGCATGCAGGCCGGGCTGCCGCTGGGTCTGCACGCCACACTGGTGGCTGACGAGCCACAAGTGGTGGCGCACACGCTGGGCAAGTTCCTGTTCAAGCTGGTGATGGCGATCGGCATCGTGCTGCTGGTCAGCTACCTCACGCTTGGCCTGCGCAGCGGACTGGTGGTGGCGATGGCTTTCCCGCTGGTGCTGGGCGCCACGTTTGCCGCCATGAAGCTGCTGGGCATCGACCTGCAGCGCATTTCGCTGGGCGCGCTGATCATCTCGCTGGGGCTGCTGGTGGACGACGCCATCATCATCGTGGAGATGATGCTGGTGAAGATGCGCCAGGGTCTGGACCGCTTCCACGCCGCCAGCGCCGCCTACACCAGCACCTCGCTGCCCATGCTGACCGGCACCCTGGTGACGATCGCCGGCTTCATGCCGATTGCCATCTCCAGGACCGCCATCCGCGAGTTCATGTTCGGCCTGTACGGGGTGATTGCGGTCGCCCTGCTGGCCTCCTGGCTGGTATCGGTGCTGTTCACCCCGTACCTTGCCTACCGCTTTCTGCCGGCCGCGGTCGGCCAGCATGACGAGGTTTACGACACGCCGTTTTATCGCCGTCTGCGCAGTCTGGTGCGCGGCTGCGTGGACCACCGCTGGGGGCTGCTGGCGGCGGTGGCTGGCCTGGCTGCGCTGGCGGTACTGGCCGGGCGGCAGGTCGAGAAGCAGTTTTTTCCGCTCACCGACCGGCCGGACCTGATCATCGAGACCTGGCTGCCGGAAGGCGCATCGTTCGCCGCCAACGAAACCCTGGCAAAGGACATCGACCGGATGCTGGCCGGCGAGGCTGGCGTGCAGCGCTGGGTAAGCTATGTCGGCTTCGACACGCCGCGCATTTTTACTGATCTTTGGATCGAGCCGCCGGCCCACAACGTGGTCAAGACCTACATCCTGACCACCGACCGGCCCACCCGCGACCGCCTGCGGGACGCGCTGCGCACGCGCATTGCGCGCGAGCTGCCGCAGGCCCGCACGCGCGTGAACGTGTTCCCGTTCGGCATGCCGGTGCCGGCCTCGCTCGAATACCGCGTCAGCGGACCGGATCGCCAGAAACTGCGCCGGATTGCTGCCGACGTGCGCGCCGTAGTGCTGACCTACCCGCAAGCCACCGGCGTGTATTACGACTGGCGCGGCCCGGTCAGCACGGTCAAGGTGGACCTCGACCACGCGCGGCTGGCGGCCCTGGGCCTGTCGGCGCAGCGCCTGGGCGAGTCGCTCGACATGCTGCTGTCCGGCCGGCCGGTGACGCAGCTGCGCGACGGCGAGGAGACCATCGACGTGGTGCTGCGCCTGCGGGACGACGAGCGCACGCGCCTGGGCTATCTGCCCAGTGTGCCGGTGCCGCTGGCCGACGGCAGCAGCCTGCCGCTGGGGCAACTGGCGCGCCTGGACCTGGGCGTCGAGGAAGGCGTGGTGCGCCGCTACAACCGCCTGCCGACCATCACCGTGCGTGGCGACCTGCCGTGGTACGTGCAGCCGCTGGACGTCGACGCGCTGCTCAAGGACAGGCTCGACGCCGTGCGCGCGCACCTGCCGCTGGGCTATCACCTGGAAGTCGGCGGCACCGGCGAGATGAACGCCGAGGTCGATGGCGCCATCGGCGCCGCCATGCCGATCATCGTCGTGGTCATCATCACGCTACTGATGTTGCAGTTGCAGCACCTGGGCCTGACCCTGCTGGTACTGGCGACGGCGCCGCTGGGCATGATCGGCGTGCTGCTGACGCTGTGGGCGGTGGACCTGCCGCTGGGCTTCGTGGCGCGCCTGGGCGTGCTGGCACTGACCGGCATCACCATGCGCAACACGGTCATCCTGGTCGACCAGATTCGCCAGGACATCGCGGCGGGTTTGAGCCGCTACGAGGCGGTGATCGAGTCGACCGTACGCCGCTTTCGGCCGATCGTGGTAACCGCGGCGGCGGCCATCCTGGCGCTGATTCCGCTGCTGACCGATCCTTTCTGGGGGCCGATGGCCTATGCCATGATGGGCGGCCTCCTGGTGGCCACGGTGCTGACCGTGCTGTTCGTGCCGGCGCTGTATGCGGCCAGTTTCCGGGTCCATCCGACGGCCTCGACGCCACCCCCTGCCTGACGAGGAAAACCCTCGCCACCCCATACCGAATCGCGAGGAGCGCAACCCGATGAACGCCTGGCTGGTACACGACTGGTGCACGCCCGAGCAGATGCAATGGGCCGACCTGCCCCAGCCGCAGCCAGGCCCGGGCCAGGTGCGGGTGCGGGTGGCGGCGGCAGCGCTCAATTTCCTCGATGCACTGATGATCGGCGGCCGCTACCAGGAGCGCCCGCCCCTGCCGTTCGCACCCGGTGTCGAACTGTCCGGCACCGTGGATGCGGTCGGCGACGGCGCCAGTCTTGCAGTGGGCGACCGGGTCTGTGGACTGGTGCCCTACGGCGCTTTTGCGCAGTACGCCTGCGTCGACGCGGCCGATCTGGTGGCGGTACCGGAGGGTGTCGATCTTGAACAGGCCGCTGCCCTGCCGGTGGTCTACGGCACGGCCCACCACGCCGTGGTGGAACGCGGCCGGCTGCGCGCAGGCGAGACGCTGCTGGTGCTGGCGGCGGCCGGTGGCGTCGGGCTGGCAACCGTGCAGCTTGGCCGGGCGCTGGGCCTGCGCGTGCTGGCCGCCGCCGGTGGGCCGGACAAATGCGCGCTGTGCCTGCACCACGGCGCCCAGCAGGCCTTCGACTACCGCGATCCGGCCTGGGCCGAGCGGGTCAGGACCGCGACCGACGGCCGTGGCGTGGACGCCGTGTTCGACCCGGTCGGCGGCGACTACACCGGCCAGGCGCTGCGCCTGCTGGCCTTCGGTGGGCGGCTGCTGATCGTGGGCTTTGCCGCCGGAAGGATTCCGGAAATTCCCGCCAACCGCCTGTTGCTCAAGGACCTGTCCGCGCTGGGCGTGGTGTGGGGCGCCTGGCGTCGTCGCAACCGGCCCGCGGCGGCAGTGCAGATGGCCGCGCTGTTCGATCTGTGGCGCCAGGGCGCCATCGCGCCGCTGGTGTCGCAGCGCCGGCCGCTGCGCGAGGCGCCGCAGGCGATCCTGGACCTGGGCGCGCGGCGCACCACCGGCAAGGTTCTGCTGATACCCGGAGACGCCCCATGAATGCCGAAACACCACGCGTACCGCTGCCGCCGCCGATCCTGTACGCGGTGGCCATTGGCCTTGGCCTGTGGCTGGAACGTCCCCTGCCGTGGCCGCTGCCCGGTGGCGCACTGCGATTCTGGGTCGGCGCAGTACTGGTCGGGCTGGCGGTGGCACTGTTCGGGCTGTGCCTGCGCGAGCTGCGCCGTCACCAGACCACCATCAACCCGCACCGGGCGGCCAGCAATCTGGTCGAAACCGGTCCGTTCCGGTTCAGCCGCAACCCGATCTACGTCAGTCTGACCGTGCTGCAGGTGGGCATCGGCCTGCTCGCCAGCAGCACCTGGGTGCTGTTGATGCTGCTGTGGGTGCTGCCGCTGATGCAGCGGCTGGTGATCGCCCGCGAGGAAGAGCACCTGCGCTGGCGCTTTGGTTCCGAATACGCCGACTACAGTGCGCGGGTGCGCCGCTGGCTGTGAGCCGCGGCGCCCGCGCGCTGCGCCGGCTGCGCCGGATACTGCGTTACGCGCTGCTGGTCTGGCTGGGTGTGACCGCCGGCACGGTGCTGCTGCTGCGCTGGTTGCCGCCGCCGACCACCTCGTTCATCCTGCAAAACCGCATTGCCGCTCTGCGCGCCGGTTACGGGTTTTATCCCTATCCCTATCACTGGGTGGATTACGAACACATCGCCCCGGCCATGGCCCTGGCCGTGGTCGCGGCCGAGGACCAGCGCTTTCGGGAACACATGGGCGTGGACCTGAACGGCATCCGCCAGGCGATCCGCGACAACCAGTACCGTCGACGCCCGCGCGGCGCCAGCACCCTTACCCAGCAGACGGCCAAGAACCTGTTCCTGTGGCGCGACCAGACGCTGCTGCGCAAGGGCATCGAGGTGTATTTCGCCGGCCTGCTGGAGCTGCTGTGGTCCAAGCAGCGCATTCTGGAGGTCTACCTGAACGTGGCGCAGTTCGGCGGCAGCGTGTTTGGCGTGGAAGCCGCCGCACGGACCTATTTCGACAAGCCGGCGGCGGCCCTGACCGGCGAGGAAGCGGCACTGCTGGCGGCCGTGCTGCCGTCACCGTCGGTGCTGCGCGTGGATGCGCCGTCGGACTACCTGCGTCAGCGTCAGCGCTGGGTGCTGAACCAGATGCGCCGCCTGGGGCCGGGCTACCTGCAGGATCTATGAGGCCGCACCGTCAGCTGCCCGTCAAACGCTGGCAAAACTGCGCGGTCTGCACGACTGCGCGCAGCAGCAGCGCGTTTGCCGCAGCCACCCCGCCGGCCGGATCATCGCTCGCCGCGGCCTGCTCCAGACGCAGCGTCTGACTGCCCAGCAGGCGCCCGTCGCGCACGTCCACCAGCTGCACCCGCAGCGCCAGGCGCATCTGGCTCGGCCGCGTCGTGAAGTCCTGCTCGATCTGCAACAACTCGCTCAGCAGACGATAGTCGGCGCGCATGCCGCCGCCTTCGGCCAGCACCCGGGCACCGCCGGCCGACAGGCCGTCCACCAGCGCCTGGCCGAGCAGGCGCGACGGCCGGTCGATCCAGCGCTGGCGCGCGTAGTAACGCAGTTCGTGCGCCGACTGCCGGTAGGCCATCGCGGTCGTGGCGTAGCCGGGCGCGGCGCCGGGCGCCATCACCTGCAGCGTCCGCTCCACCGGCACCGCCAGCGGGACGCTCGCCTGCGGTGCCAGCGCCAGCGTATGGGTAATGTCAGCCGACGGTGGTGACAGCGGCAGGGAACAGCCCGCCAGCAGCGCGAACGCGATCACCGTCAGACGCATCATCATTCCCCCGGTCCTGGCTCGCGCTTGGGCGGGCCCAGCAGCAGCATCTGCGGATTGGCGCTCAGCCGGTCGCTCAGGTCGCGCAGGCTGTCGGCGGCGGAACCCAGATCACCCACCGCCCGCTCCACCCGCGGCAACAGCACGCCGCCGGTGTATTCGAGCTGGCGCCGACTGTCGCCGGCCGTGGCGCCGACCTGCTCGCCGGTGGCGCGCAGGGTCGCGAGCAGCTGCTCGGTCTGGGCGATGACGGCCTCGATACGGGGCGCCAGCCGCGGCAGGCTCTCGCCGGCCTGGGCACCGGATCTTGCCAGTCGCTCCAGGTCGCCCAGCGTGCGGTCCAGCCGCTCGCTTTGCCCCGCCAGCGTGCCGGTCAGGCGATCGGCGTTGGCCAGGATCGAGCCGATGGCACGCGCGTTGTCGTCATTCAGGATCACCAGCAGGCGCTGGCTGGCCTGGTCGAGCGTGCTCATGGCCAGGCGCAGCGCGGTGTCCAGGCGGTTCAGCAGCGACGGCTCCATGCGAATCACCGGGTAGGGACTGCCGGGAGTCTGTGTCAGCAGCGGCGCTTCCCGGCTGCCGCCCGCCAGTTCGACCGAACCCAGGCCGGTCAGTCCCTGCATGGCGATGGTGGCCACCGTATCGGTCTTGATCGGCACATCGGACCGGATATCGAACGTCAGGCGCACCCGGGTCGGGTCGTCCGGGTCCAGTTCGATGACCGCCACCTTGCCGACATTGACACCTCGGTAGGTGATGGCCGACGACGGATTCAGCGCTGCCACGGATTCGGCGGTGTAGGCATAAAAAACCCGAAAGTCGCCCGCCTCGCGGCCCGAACCGAGCCACAGGCCGAAACCGATCAGTGCCGCGCCCAACACCAGCACGAACGCGCCGACCGCGGCGTAGCCTACGCGGGCCTGCATCAGGGCTCTCCAAAGTCGCGGGGGGAAGCGGCGAAATAGGCGCGGATTTCCGGCTCCTGCGAGGCGGCAAGCTCGGCCACCGGCGCCACCGCCAGCAGACCGCCGCGGCCCAGGAAGGCCACCCGGTCGCTGACGCGGGCAATGGAATCCAGATCGTGCGTCACCATCACCACCGTGAGTCCCAACAGTTCCCGCAGGTCCTTGAGCAACTCATCCAGGCCGGCTGCGGTAACCGGATCCAGTCCGGCCGAGGGCTCGTCCAGGAACAACAGCTCCGGGTCCAGCGCCAGCGCCCGCGCCAAGGCCGCGCGCTTGATCATGCCGCCGCTCAGTTCGGCCGGAAACTTGCCCGCGGCATCGGCCGGCAGGCCGGCCAGGCCCAGGCGCAGCATGGCCAGTTCACGCCGATTCTGCAGCGACAGGCCGGTGTACTCGGCCAGCGGCAGGCAGACATTGTCGAGCACGCTAAGACCCGTGAACAGCGCGCCCTGCTGGAACAGGATCCCGATGCGCCCGCGCAGCGCGCGCAGCGCCGCCGCGCTCAGCCGTGCCGCATCCTGACCAAGCACGGTCAGCCGTCCGGCGGCCGGCACCTGCAACAGGCTCAGCGTGCGCAGCAGCACACTCTTGCCGGAGCCGCTGCCGCCGACCACGGCCAGCACCTCGCCGGACTGCACGGCAAGGTTCAGGTCGCGATGCAGCACCCGCTCCCCGGCCAGCGTGGACAGGGATTCGGCTTCGATGACCGGCGCGCCGCTCACAGGCCAAGCAACTGGAACACGACCGAGAACACCGCGTCGGCAACGATCACCATGAAGATGCTCTGCACCACGCTGGCAGTGGTCTGCCGGCCGATGCTCTCGGCGCTTTGACTGACCTGAAATCCCCGATGGCAGGCCACGGTGGCGATGATCAGGGCGAACACCGGCGCCTTGATCAGGCCTACCCAGAAGGTGCTGGGCACGAAGGTGCCTGGCAAACGGTGCAGAAAATCGGCGTAACCGACGCTGTACAGCCCGTCCGCCACCACCATGCCGCCGAAAATGCCCAGCACCGACGCGTACAGCGTCAACAACGGCAAGGCGATCAGCAGCCCCAGCAGCTTGGGCAGCACCAGCATTTCCATCGGCGTGATGCCGATGCTGCGCAGGGCGTCGAGTTCCTCGGTGATGCGCATGGTGCCGATCTCGGCCGTGTAGGCCGAACCGGTGCGCCCGGCCACGATGATGGCCGCCAGCAGCGGGCCCATCTCGCGCAGCATGGTCACGCCGATCAGGTTCACCACCAGAATGTTGGCGCCGAAGGACTTGAGCGGCTCGCCGGCCTGATAAGTCAGCACCACACCCATCAGGAACGCCAGCAGGCCCAGGATCGGCAGCGCGCGCACGCCGGCGGCATCCACCTCCTGCACCAGCCGTGTCACGCGCAGGCGACGCAGCAGCAGCGCACCCTGCGCCGCCAGCCGGCCGATGAAATCCAGAAAATGCAGCACGTCGGTGAGCTTGCCCACGACGCCGCGGCCAAGCGCCTCGAGCAGCCCGGGCGTGCGGACCGGCACCAGCGGCGTTGCCGGCAGGCGACTTCGCACCAGTTCCAGCAGCGCCGCGTGATGCGCCGGCAGGGCGGCATAGTCGACCTGTGCACCGCGGCCCTGCGCCAGTTGCCCAACGCGGTGCAGCGCCCAGGCACCGGCGGTATCCAGATCGCTGACAGCGTCGGTATCCAGCCGCCAGGCACCGGGCTCGCGCCAGCGATCCACATCGCGCAGCGCCCCGTCCAGACCGCTCACCGTCCAGTTGCCGCGGGCGAACAGCGTTCTGCTCGCCGCGTCGGCGACCAGACTGGCGGCTTGCGGCATCGCCAGCCCGTCGGCCGCTAGTGGGCGGGCGGCGGTGCGTACTGGCTCAGCGTCTGCTTGAATTGCTGGGCCAGCGGCGGGGTTCTGAACACGCGGTTCTCCAGCACGTCCCAGGACGACACGTTGCCACCATAGGCGGCCGTGTTGGCCTCTTCGTCCGGCTGCAAGACCGCTCCTTCAAGCGCCAGCCCGGCGAACAGACCCCGGCTGCGCGAGTAGGAATAGATTTCCGCCTTCATCTGCCCGTCGGTGGCAGCGGACGCCTGTCGGCCAACCGGACCGGCAGCTACCGATGCATCTGCCCCCAGCGTGACCTTGCTGGCGGCCAGGTTCTCGACCCCGCGGCGGGTCTTGAACACCAGGATGATGTCCGTCGACTGGGCGCCGATCTGCCAGCCGATGCTGCCCCCGGCGAGCGTGATGAAGCTCGGGTTGCTCCAGCCGTGGTCCTGGCGCACGGCGATGACGCCCTTGCCCCAGCGGCCACCGACCACGAAACCGGCCTTGATCACGCCCGGGATCACGGCAATGCCGTAGGCGTCGGCCAGCAGTTCGGGCGGGATGGCGTTCTCCGGGATCTCGCTGATCTGATGCAGCACATCGGAAGCGGCATGCAGGCGATCGTCCTCGGCCTGGCCGGCACCGGCGGTGAGCGGACCGAGTAACGGCAGGCACAGCAGCAGCGCGGACAGGTTTGCGAAGCGTAAGTTCATGCGGTTACCTCGTTACAGCGCCCCACGGCGCGCGACACAATGATGGCACAGGCCCGCCAGTGAGCCGGGCACCGACGCCTATAATCGCGCTCGCCAGTCCGACCAGACCGTCGGCCCGCCGTCCGCAAACCCCCGGGGAGAGTTCGCAATGAAGGTAATCGAGATTCCAGAATTCGGCGTCGCCAAACTCGCACTCGTCGAGCGACCGGACCCGCAGCCCGGCCCCGGCCAGGTGCTGGTGCGCGTGCGCGCCGTGTCGCTGAACTTCCGCGACCTGATGACCGTGCAGGGCCAGTACAACCCGCGCCAGAAGCTGCCGCTCGTCCCGTTGTCCGACGGTGCCGGCGAAGTCGTTGCAGTCGGCGCGGGCGTGCGACGCTTCAAGGCCGGCGACCGCGTGGTGGCAATATTTGCCCAGAAGTGGCTGGGCGGCGAGGCGACGCCGGCCGCGCGCGGCTCCACGCTGGGCGGCCCGGGCGACGGCATGGCCGCCGAGCAGGTGGTGCTCGACGAGGACGGTCTGCTGCCGATCCCGGAGCATCTGAGCTTCGAACAGGCGGCCACGCTGCCCTGCGCCGGCGTGACGGCCTGGAATGCGGTGGTGGAACAGGGCCGCGTGCGGCCGGGCGATACCGTGCTGGCGCTGGGTACCGGTGGCGTGTCGCTGTTCGCCTTGCAGTTTGCCAAGGCGGCCGGCGCGAGGGTGATCATCACCTCCAGCAGCGACGAGAAACTGGCCCGCGCCAAGGCGCTGGGCGCCGATCACGGCGTGAACTACGCCAGCGAGCCCGACTGGGACAAGGCAGTTCTCGCGCTTACCGACAAGGCCGGCGTCGATCAGGTGGTGGAAGTCGGCGGCGCCGGCACCATCGGCAAGTCCATCAACGCGGCGCGCATGGGCGGCACCATCACCATCATCGGCGTGCTGGCTGGCAACGCCACCGAAATGGACCTGCGCCCGGTGCTGATGAAGGGCCTGCGCCTGCACGGCGTGTTCGTCGGCCCGCGCGAGATGTTCGAGGCCATGAACCGGGCCATCACCACGCACCGCATCGAGCCGGTGATCGACCGCGTATTCGAGCGCAGCCAGATTGCCGAAGCCTTCGAACACATGGCGGCCGGTCGGCACTTCGGCAAGATCGTCGTGCGCATGTGAACAGCGGTACAGCGCGCGGGCGGGCGGTTTCGGTATAGTTTGGGCTCGCCTGACCCGCTCGCGGGAAACTCCAATCCAGCCTTTCAGGGAGAGTTCGAAATGTTCGGCAAGAAAACATTCGTCTGCAGTGCACTCGTAACGACGGCCTTGCTGGTCGCAGGCTGCGCAGACATGCAGCAAACCAAGCTTGGCGGCGGCGGCACCATGGTCACCGGCTCGGGCGGCGCGGCCGGCGCACAGGGCGCGGCGCCGCAGCTGACGCACTGCGCAGCGCCCATCGGCACCGCCGCGCTGATCGAACAGGACAACCCGATGCTGGCGCAGGCCGGCCTGACCAGCCCCATCCCGCTGCTGCGCATCATGATGCAGCAGAGCAACTGCTTCCGGGTGGTGGACCGCGGCCAGGCCAGCCAGGCCATGCAGCGTGAGCGCGCCATGGCCGCCGGCGGTGATCTGCAGAAAGGCAGCGACCTGGGCGCTGGCCAGATGAAGGCCGCCGATTTCCTGATCACGCCCAACGTGGTGTTCAAGGACGCCAACGCCGGTGGCGGCGGCGCTGGTCTGGGCGCGCTGATTCCGGGCATCGGCGGCGCCATCGCCGGTGGCATCAAGTGGACCAACATGGAGTCCCAGGTCACGTTGTTCCTGACCAACGTGCGCACCGGCGAGCAGGAAGCCGCCGCCGAAGGCAGCGCCAGCAAGCGCGACATCGGCTTCGGAGGCCTGGCCTTTGGCGGACTGGTGGGTGCCGGTGGCGGCGCCTATGCCAGCACCGATATCGGCAAGATCGTCGCGGCGGCGTTCCTGGATGCCCACAACAAGCTGGTATCGCAGGTGCAGGTTGCGCAACCGCAGGCCACCCGGCCATCGGCATCGGGTTACATGACCTTGTCGGACGTCAACATGCGCTCCGGCCCCTCCACCCAGTCGCCGGTGGTGATCCTGGTACCCAAGGGCACGCCCGTAACGCCGACCGGCGAGAAACAGGGCGCCTGGTGGGGTGTGGAAGCCAAGGGCCGCAGCGGCTGGATCCACGGCGACTTCATTACGCGCTGAACGGAAACCGGGCCGCACACCGTCCCGGTCATGCAGACCAGCCCGCCGGCACCTGCCGGCGGGCTTTTTTTTGACTAAACCCGGAGCAGTTGCGCCACGGCCGGCACGGCGCGCAAGCGCGCCAGGTCCTGCGGCGTGGGCAACTGCGGACGGTCCCGCTCGCGGCTGACCACGCACAGAAAACCCAGCGCCTCGCCCGCGTCGGCGTGGAACTGGTGAAAGCAGTGCGGGCCGACGTACACACAGTCGAACGCCGCCACCGGCTCCACCCGGTCGCCCAGAATCACCGTCCCTTGCCCGCGCAGGATCACCACTGCATGGGGGTGCTGATGGCGCTCCAGGGTCGAATAGCCGCCCGCCTGAATCTCGAAATAGCGCACCAGCGCATCGAGCGCCTGCTCGCCCTCGCCTTCACCCAGCAGCGTGCGACGGGTGATGTCGCGGTGCGGGCTGCCGTCGTTCTTGTAGGCGCGCAGCGGGATCGCCGGCCACTGCAGGCCCCCGGCACGCACGACGTGCGACACGTCGTCGGTCATGGCGCCAGCGCCTCCACCTGGCGCCTGAGCGCCGCGGCGCCCCGTTCAAGATCGCCCTGCGCATACAGGCTGCCGCCGATCAGCAGCAGCGTGTCCGCGCCATAGCGGCGCAGCCAGCGGCCGGCGCTGGCAACATCCATGCCCCCGGCCGGCGCCGGCAGGCCGGGACGCAGCGAGCCCAGCGGCCGGCGCAGGTGCTGGTTGATGCGCGCGCAGGTGGCGGCCGAAAAGTCGAAGCGGCCACCGGCGTTCGGGTAGATGACGGCATCGGCCCCGGCCAGGCGAAACAGGTCACCGAGCACCAGCTGCGGCGCCATGCCGGCGCTGCGTCCAAACAGGCTCCCGGTCAGCGCCGGATGGGCGAGTATGGCCAGGCCATACTGGTCGCGGATCAGGCGCAGCGTGTCCAGACCCACCAGCCACGGGCTGATCAACACCCCCCGGCAGCCGGCGGCGCGGGCCGTGGCCAGGCGCTTTGGCAACTGCGCCGCGGGCCCAGTCACATTCGGGAAATACAGGCTGAGCCCCCCGCTGGCTGCATTGGCGCGCGTGACTGCCTCCTGACAGCGCGCCAGGCGCTCGGCAAACGGCGCCGCCGGCTGGTCAGCCAGGCCGTGATCGTCCTTGATGATGTCGATGCCGCCACGGGCAAACGCCTCGCAGCGCTGCGCCAGTTCCACCGCCGACAGGCCCATGGGCTTGAGCGCAGTGCACAACAAGGCGCGGCGCGGCACACCCGTGAGCGCGCGCAGGCCACCAATGCCATGCCCCGGACCACCCAGCGCGTCCACCAGCGCCGCCGGCCAGTCGATGCCGACGATGCGAATGCCGGGCTTGAGCGAAATATTGCCAAACAGCAGGTTGAGGCACTGCGGCAGGTCGTCGCCGATGGCTTCCAGGCTGTACGACAGTTCCACCAGCGCCCGCCGCGGACCGGTTTGCTGCACCGCCTCGACCCGGCCGGACATGCGCTCGGCAAGCGCCGGGGTCAACAGCGCCCGCGGCAGCTCCACGGTTTGTTCGAGCGCGATCAGGCCAGCCTTGCGGGCGGCGTCCTCGCCTGGGGCAAGGCTCAGGGCGTAACGCACGCCCAGTCGGCCATCGGCACGCAAGCCCGGCTGTGTCACGGCGTCTTGCGCGTCCGTCGACGCGGCCTGCGGAACTTCGCAACCGAGAGGGCGAGCAGCGGCAACGGCGCGCCGGCTGAGGTTGGCAGACATTGAAACTCGGCTTACCAGGCGGGCCGTGAATTCTATCCCAGGCACCCATAGACCGGCCGGGATGCCGCTGCCGCTTGCCGCGAACCGAAATACCGGTTACACAATCACGATCCAAGCTTGATGGATGGCCGTTTTTAGCGTCGGTGCTTGCGCCGACGGGGACGCACATGACGCAACAGCTTGCTCAACAGGTCCTGCGCACGGACGTGTCCGGGATGCCACTCGAATGGGTGGATTACCAGACCGCGGTGCGCCTGTACCACTTCGGCCACGTGGCCTACACCTGCGGCACGCCGCTATACCGCGTGCGTGGCGGCATGAACGCCGCCAGCGGGCAGCGCAGCGTGGTGGAGGTCAACTCCATCATCGCCACCTCCGGCGACCAGTCGGCCCTGCGCCGCAGCCGCGAGGTCTACTCGCCGCCGCTGAACAACCCGGCCCTGTTCAAGCGCGACGGGCACACCTGCCTGTACTGCGGCCAGCACTTTCTTGCCCGCGACCTGTCACGCGACCATGTGCGGCCGCTCAGCACCAACGGTGCCGACACCTGGGCCAACGTGGTCACCGCCTGCAAGCGCTGCAACAACCACAAGGCCAACCGTACCCCGGAACAGGCCGGCATGCAGCTGCTGGCGATCCCGTTCGTGCCGACCCACGCCGAGTACGTCTACCTGCGCGGTCGGCGCATCCTGGCCGACCAGATGGAATTCCTGCTGGCGCACTTCCCGCGGTCGAGCCCACTGCAGGCGCGTCTGCGCGCGCAGATGGCCTGATTCAGTCCGAGCTGCCGTACTTGCCCAGCAGAATATGGTGCAGTGTTGCCGTGACCGGCACCTCGATGCCCAGCAGCGCCGCCCGGCGCAGGATGGCGCCGGTGATGCCGTCCAGCTCCAGTGGCTTGCCGCGCTCGGCATCGGCCTGCATGGACGGCGTGATCGGATCGATGCCCTTGATCCACTGGAACACGGCTTCCAGTTCGTGCGGGCTGAACTCGACCTCGTCGGCCGCCGCCGCGGCGCCGGCCTCGCGCATCAGGTTTCGCATCACCCAGGCCATGTCGGGGTCGTTCGCCATGCGCTGGGTATCCAGGAACGTTACCGCCGCCAGCGGGTTGCAGCCATTGTTCAGCACCAGCTTGCGCCACAGTTCGCGACGGATGTCCGCGCTGTCGTAGACGGTAACGCCGGCCTGGCGCAGCAGTTCGGCCATGGCCATCGTTTCGGCGCCGCAGCCGGTCGGAAAGTCACCGACTACGGCCTCCAGCAGACCGCGCACTTCCACCTCGCCGGGGCCGGTGAGGTGGGCGAAGAACTTGCGCATCAGGCCGCCCATCACGGGCCGGCCAAATACCTCGGCCAGGATCGGCTCGTTGTCGACGCCGTTTTGCAGCGAGCCCAGGCGGCAGTCCGCAGCGACGTACGGCTTCAGGCGCTCGGCGAGGCGGCGCGTGTGCTGGCTCTTGCAGGCGAACAGCAGCCAGTCGCAGCCGGCAAGCTGCGCGAGTGCCGCCTCGTTCGCGGTATCGATCACTGGCAGGCGGTGCGTTTCGCGCGCGCCGTTGAAATCCAGCACGAGACCCTGATCCGCCAACCGCGCCGCGTGCTCGCCGCGCGCCAGCAGCAGAACCTCGGCGCGGCCGGTGCCGGCCAGGCGCGCACCCAGCAGGCAGCCGATGCCGCCCGCGCCAACGATTCCGATGCGCACGCCCTACTCTTCCAGCAGCGTGCGCTTGGCCGGCACGCCGGCCCACTGCTCGGCATCGGCCGGCGCGTCCTTGCGCTGGGTGATCGGCGGCCACTGCTGCGACAGGCGGGCGTTCAGCTCGATCCACTCCTGCTGCCCGGCAGCGACTTCCTCCTCGTCGACGATGGCCTCGACCGGGCACTCGGCCACGCACAGGGTGCAGTCGATGCACTCGTCGGGGTCGATCACCAGCATGTTGGGTCCTTCACGAAAGCAGTCCACCGGACACACTTCCACACAATCGGTGTACTTGCACTTGATGCAGGCTTCGGTGACGACGAAGGCCATGACCGTTCTCCGGGGCAAAAAAGCAGGGAATTATAGCGGCCGGCCCGAGACAGGCCGGCACCTGCGGCGCGTATCCGCAGGAGCGATCAGATTCGGCCCGAGGGCGGGCCGCCCACGACACGGACGATGCCCTGTGGGAGCGGCGCCCTCGCCGCGAATCTTCGAGTCGAGCATTCGGCCTGAGGCGGGCCTCCCACGGCCTGGCTTGCTCAAGGCGGACTGCCGCCACCGGCCAGCGCGCGCAGCTCGTACAACAGATCGAGCGCCGCCCGCGGGGCCAGCTGGTCCGGATCGATCAGCGCCAGCCGATCCAGCACTGCCTGGCCCGGCTGCGGCTCGAACAGACCCAGCTGGCGCTGCGGCGGTGGGCTGGCCACCGGCGCCGGCAGGCCCTCGCCCAGCTGCGCCAGGCGCTCGCTGGCCAGCGCCAGCACGGCCGCCGGCACGCCGGCCAGGGCCGCCACCTGCAGGCCATAGCTGCGCCGCGCCGGACCTGGCTGCACGCGGTGCAGGAACACGATGCCACCGGCGTGCTCGGCGGCGTCCAGGTGCACGTTGTCGACGCCGTCGAGCTCCTGCGCCAGCGCCGTCAGCTCGAAGTAATGCGTGGCAAACAGGGTGAACGCCCGCACGCGCTGGGCCAGGTGCATCAGGCAGGCCCAGGCCAGGGCCAGGCCGTCGTAGGTGCTGGTACCGCGACCGACTTCGTCGAGCAGCACCAGGCTGCGATCGGTCGCGTTGTGCAGGATGTTGGCGGTCTCGGTCATCTCCACCATGAAGGTGGACCGCCCGCCGGCCACATCATCCGCCGCGCCGATGCGCGTGAAGATGCGGTCCACCGGCCCGATGCGCGCCACCCGGGCCGGCACGTAACTGCCGGCATGCGCCAGCAGTACGATCAGCGCCACCTGGCGCATGTAGGTGGACTTGCCACCCATGTTGGGACCGGTGATCAGCAGGATGCGCCGCGGGTCGTCCAGATCAAGATCGTTGTCCACGAACGGCTCGCCGACCAGGCGCTCGACCACCGGATGGCGGCCGCCGTCGATGTGGATGCCAGGCGCGTCATCGAGCTGCGGCTGGACATAACCGAAGCGATCGGCCCGCTCGGCGAGACTGGCCAGCGCGTCGAGCTGTGCCACGGCGCTGGCGGCTGCCTGCAGCGGCGCCAGCTCGGCCGTGACCGCATCCAGCACCTGCTCGAACAGCAGCCGCTCGCGCGCCAGGGAGCGTTCACGGGCGCCCAGTGCACGCTCCTCGAACGACTTGAGCTCCGGCGTCAGGAAGCGCTCGGCATTCTTGAGCGTCTGGCGGCGCGTGTAGTCGGCCGGCACCGCCGCCGCCTGGGCACGGCTCAGTTCGATGTAATAGCCATGCACGCGGTTGTAGCTGACCTTCAGGCCGGCGATGCCGGTACGCTCGCGCTCGCGTTGTTCGAGCTCCAGCAGGTAGGCGCCGGCATCGCGGCCAATCGAACGCAGTTCGTCCAGCTGCGCATCGAAACCCGCCGCAATCACCCCGCCGTCGCGCAGCAAGGCCGCGGGAGTGACCTCGACCGCTCGCACGAGAAGCTCGTGCAGGGCGTCGAAACCGGGCAACGCCGCGCGCAGGTCTGCCAACAGCGGAGTATCGAAATCCTGCAAGAGGGTGACCAATCCGGGCAGCAATCCCAGACTGTCGCGCAGCGCCGCCAGGTCCCGCGGCCGGGCAGACCGCAGCGCCACGCGGCCCAGGATGCGCTCCACGTCGCCCACGCCGCGCAGGCCGTCCTGCACCCGCGCGTAAGCCTCATCCTGCAACAGCGCGGCGATGGCCCCGTAGCGGCGACGCAGTTCTGCCTGATCGCGAATCGGCCCCAGCAACCAGCGCCGCAGCTGACGGCTGCCCATGGCGCCCACGCAGGCATCCAGCACGCCGACCAGCGTGGCGCGCTCGTCGCCGCTGAGGCTGCGGTCGATTTCAAGATTGCGCCGGGTGGCCGGGTCCAGCACCAGCACGGCGTCGGGCGCCTGCACGCGCAGGCCGCGCAAATGCGGCAGGGCAGCCAGCTGGGTGTCCTGCGCGTACTGCAGCAAGGCTCCGGCCGCACCGATGGCGAGCGGCATCCCGGCGCAGCCGAAGCCTGCCAGGTCGCGCACGCCAAACTGCTCGCACAGCCGCCGCTGCGCGCTCTCGGCCTCGAACTGCCACGGCGGGCGGGCGGTCACGCTCCACGGCCCGTCCGGCACCGGCGATTCGCCATCCGGCGCCAGCAGTTCGGCCGGTGCCAGGCGCGCCAGCTCGGCCGCCAGCGCCGCCTCGCCGGACAGCTCGCCGACCGTGAAGCGGCCACTCGCCAGCTCCAGCACCGCCAGCCCCGCGCGCTCGCCCTGGCGCAGCACTGCCCCGATCAGGTTGTCGCGCCGCTGGTCGAGCAGCGCATCGTCGGTCAGCGTGCCGGGCGTGACCACGCGCACCAGCTCGCGCTGCATTGGGCCGCGCCCGTCCGGCACGCCGACCTGCTCGCAGATGGCCACTGTGCGGCCGCGGCGCACCAGCCGGCCGAGGTAATTTTCCAGCGCGTGCGCCGGCACGCCGGCCATCGGGATTTTCTTGCCGCCCGACTCGCCGCGACTGGTCAGGGTGATGTCGAGCAGCCGGGCGGCTTCGACCGCGTCGTCGAAGAACAGCTCGTAGAAGTCACCCATGCGGTACAGCAGCAGGGCCTGCGGCTGCTGCGCCTTCAGGCGCAGGTAGTGCTGCATGGCCGGCGTGTGGTGCGCGAGGTTCTCCAACGTACTGGCTTGCAGCTTGCTAAAAGCGGGTGGCGTCAATCGCCTGGACGCTTGATGCGCACCTTGTTTTCCGTCAGCACCACAAAGCAGGCGGCCCAGTCGCCAATCTGCGGGGCGACGGCGGCGATGGCTTGCGCCAGGGTCTGCGCGCCGGGCTCGCGCAGGCGCACCAGCAACAATCCGGCGTGTGTGCCGGGCGCGAACCGGCGCGTATCAGAAAAATCCAGATCCTGCGTGATGAGAAAACGGCCCTGCGCTTGCGCTGCTTGCCAGACTTCATGGTCCGGCCTGCCACCGAGGCGTTCCTCGGGCACGGTATCGACCTCATGCCCCAGGCTTTGCAGGATGGGCCTGACGCGCTGCGGCAGGTTTTCATCGAGCTTGATCTTCACGCCAACACGGGCGTTGCCGGCAACGGCAGGTCTTCTTCGGCTGACACAGCGGCGAAGGCGATCACCGCGCGCAGGGCGTCACTGCTCAAGGTGGGGAAATCCCGCAGCACTTCATCCGTGCCCATTCCCTCCGCCAGGCTTGCCAGGACGGTACGCACGGTTATCCGTGTACCGGTGATGACCGGCTCGCCGCCACAGATCGAGGGATCACGAGTGATGTAGGGCTTGAAGTTCATGGTCATCGTTCGATCCTCTGGCGCCCGGAACGGACGGCCTATAGTACAAAGCAGTACCGCTTGGCGCCGGCCTTGACTGCACGCCAACTCTCAAGCGGCCCGGCGCGCCGGGCGCTCACCCAGGCACATCAGCACACCCAGGCCGATCACGCCGACGCCCGTCCATATCCACTCGACCAGCGGATTCACGTAGGCGGTGACGGTGTGGCGGCCATCGCGCGCCTCGCCAAGGACCACGTAAACGTCCCGCAGCCAGGTCGAGTGGATGCCGGATTCGGTGGTCGGCATATGGCTGGCCCGGTACGTGCGTCGTTCGGAGGCCAGCGGGATATGCCCGTCGAGCAGGAACTGGCCGCGCTCGGCGTCGTAGTTGGGGCCGCTGACAGGACCCACACCGATCAGTTCCACACGGTGGCCTGCCAGTTCCAGCGTGTCGCCGGGCGCCATGGTGACCATGCTGTGCTGGCGAAAAAGGCCCGCCGCCACCAGACCCACGGTGGCCACGGCCACCCCGAAATGCGCCAGCAGCGCGCCATAGTGCCGGCGCGCGCGCCAGGCGTTGACCGTCGCCGCGACAGCCAGCGAGCGGCCCTCGGCGAGTGCCAGACTGCGCCCGCCGCGCCACAGGTCGGCGCCAATCGAAGCCGCTGCCAGCACCGCGAAACCCACCGCCAGCGCCGCCAGAATGCTGATGGGCCGCGCCAGCGCCAGCATCAGCACGACCGCCAGCAGCCCCGTCGTTACCGGCCATTTGATGCGCGCCCACAGCGCCTGCGGCTGGGCCCGGCGCCACGGCAGACTCGGCGCAAGCCCCATCAGCAGGACCAGCAGCAACAACTGCGGCACGACCACCGTGTTGAAGTACGGCGCCGCAACGGTGATCTTCTGCTCCGCCGTCACGTCCAGGAACAGCGGATACAGCGTACCCAGGAACACGCAGGCGCCGGCCACGGTGAACAGGACGTTGTTGGTCAGCAGCAGCGTCTCGCGCGACAGCCAGGCGCTTGGCCGCGGGCTGGTCTGCGCCTCGCCCCCGCGCCACACGAGCACCCCGAAGGCGCCACCCACCACCAGCGCCAGAAAAGCCAGGATGTAGGCACCGCGCCCCGGATCGACCGCAAACGCATGCACCGACGACAGCACGCCCGAGCGCACCAGGAACGTCCCCAGCAGGGACAGCGAGAAGGTCAGGATGGCCAGGAACAGGTTCCAGCTGTGCAGCAACCGGCGCTGCTCCTGCACCATCAGCGAGTGCACCAGCGCGGCGCCGGTGAGCCAGGGCATGAACGAGGCATTCTCGACCGGGTCCCAGGCCCAGTAGCCGCCCCAGCCCAGCTCGTAATAGGCCCAGGCACCACCCAGCATGATGCCGATGGTTAAAAATCCAAATGCCGCCAGCGCCCAGCGGCGCACCACCGGCAGCCAGTCCTCGGCCGGCCAGCGCGTCAGCAGCGCCGTCAGCACCAGCGCGAACGGAATCGAAAAGCCCACGTAGCCCATGTAGAGCATCGGCGGGTGGATGGCCATGCCCGGGTCCTGCAGCAGCGGGTTAAGGTCCCGCCCGTCCACAGGCACCGGCAGCAGGCGCGCGAACGGATTGGACAGGAACAGGATCAGCCCCAGGAAACCTGCACTCAGCGCCCCCTGCACGGCCAGCGCAGCCGGCAAGCGGTCCGGAAACACACGCCGTCCGTACCAGGCAAGTCCCGCGGTCCAGGACACCAGAATCGAATACCACAGGTACAGCGAGCCCTCGTGCCCGCCCCACACGGCGCTGATCTTGTAGATCAGCGGCAGGGCGCTGTTGGAGTTCTGCGCCACGTACCAGACCGAGAAGTTGTCGGTCACGAAGGCCTGAGTGAGCGCTGCCCAGCCCAGCGCGGCCAGCAGCAGTTGCAGCCAGGCGCCGCGCACGGCGATTGTGGCCAGCTCCGGGCGGCGCAGGAGCCGTGCCAGCAGCGGCGCGAGCGCCTGCAGCAGCGCCACCGGCAGCGCCAGCATGACGGCCAGATGGCCGAGTTCGATCAGTTGTTGGCTGGGCGTGATCAAGGGATGTTCCGGATTCCGCCGCGAGAGCGGGAAAGACAATGCGACAATGCGCGCCGCCCGCCGGGCGCCTGTGCGGCCGGATCAGCGCGGCGGGGCAGTGTAATGCCGCCGTCGCAGGGCCACCAATCGGCGCCGTGGGAGGCGCGTCCTGGAGCCGAATGCTCGACTCGAAGATTCGCGGCGGGGGCGCCGCTCCCACGAGGTGGCAGCCCGCCTTGTTTAAGCCAGACTGTGGGAGGCCCGCCCCGGGCCGAATGCTCGATCCGAAGATTCGCGGTTGGGGCGCCGCTCCCACGAGGTGGCAGCCCGCCTTGTTTAAGCCAGACTGTGGGAGGCCCGCCCCCGGGCCGAATGCCTGGTGCGAAGATTCGCGGCGGGGGCGCCGCTCCCACGAGGTGGCAGCCCGCCTTGTTTAAGCCAGACTGTGGGAGGCCCGCCCCCGGGCCGAATGCTCGATCCGAAGATTCGCGGCGGGGGCGCCGCTCCCACGAGGTGGCAGCCCGCCTTGTTTAAGCCAGACTGTGGGAGGCCCGCCCCCGGGCCGAATGCTCGATCCGAAGATTCGCGGCGGGGGCGCCGCTCCCACGAGGGGCCGCTCCCACGAGGGTGCCTCTACCAACCCCGATCCACCGCCAGCGCTTGCACTGGAACAGTAAGAATCTCCCACGACGGCTACCGACCGCCCCATGCTCGAACTGCGCGACCTGGCCGCGGTGCGGTCCAACACCCTGCTGTTCCGGCGCGTGAGCCTGCTGCTGCACGCCGGTGAGGCGCTGCGCGTGACGGGCCCCAACGGCGCCGGCAAGACCACGCTGCTGCGCATGATCTGCGGCCTGACCGAGCCGGCCCGTGGCGAGGTGGCCTGGGACGGCACGCCGATCGGCACGCTGGGCGACGAGTACCGCGCCCGGCTGGCGTTTCTGGGCCATCAGGAAGGTCACTTCGGCGATCTGACCGCGGCCGAGAACCTGCGCCTGGCCGGCCACAACGTGGCCCCCGACGCGGTGGTGGCCGCCCTGGAACTGGTCGGTCTGGGCACGCTGGCGGACCAGCCGGCACGCTTTCTGTCGCAGGGCCAGCGCCGCCGGCTTGGACTCGCCCGCGTGCGGTTGCGGGCCGCGCCGCTGTGGATTCTGGACGAACCGCTGACCGGCCTCGACCGTCAGGGCGTGGAACTGACCGCCCACCTGCTGGCCGAGCATCTGGCGGACGGGGGTCTTGCCGTGCTGACCACCCACCAGGATCTGCCGGGGCTGGATGACGTGCTGCGGCAACTGGATCTTGGCGCCTGACATGATCGGACAGGTATTTCGCCGCGAACTGCTGCTCGCCTGGCGCCGGCCAGGCGACACGCTGCTGCCGCTCACGTTTTTCATCATCGTCGGCAGCCTGTTCCCGCTCGGCGTGGGCGCCGAACCCGCACTGCTGCGCAGCATCGGCCCGGGCGCGGTGTGGATCGCCGCGGTGCTGGCCACGCTGCTGGGCCTGCCGCGCCTGTTCGCCGCCGATCAGCACGGCGGCGCGCTCGAACAACTGCTGCTCTCCCCAGCACCGCTGGCACTGCTGGTGGCGGTCAAGGTGCTGGCGCAGTGGCTCACGTCCGGCCTGCCGCTGGCGCTGGCCGCGCCGGTGCTGGCGCTGGGCTTCGGGTTAGACTTTCGCGACCTTGGCGTGCTGCTGGCCGGGCTGCTTCTGGGGACTCCGCTGCTGAATTTGCTGGGCGCCATCAGCGCCGCGTTGACGCTGGGCCTGCGCGGTGGCGGCGCCCTGCTGGGCCTGCTGGTGTTGCCCCTGTACGTGCCGGTTCTGATTTTTGGCAGCGGCGCCGTGCAGGCCGCCGCGCTGGGTTTTGGCGCCGGTGCCAACCTGTCCCTGCTGGCCGCCATGCTGGTCCTGGCAGTGGTATTCGCGCCTTGGGCCACGGCTGCGGCGCTGCGCATCTCACTGGATTGATCGCCCATGTTCGGCCCCACCCTGGACCGCCTCGCGGCGCCCAAGTTCTTCTACCCCTTCGCCGGGCGGCTGCTGCCGTGGCTGGGGACGCTGGCGGCCGTCCTGCTGCTGCTGGGTGCCGGCTGGGGGCTTGCCGTGGCGCCGGCCGACTATCAGCAGGGCGACAGCTACCGGATCATGTTTATCCACGTGCCGGCGGCCTGGCTGTCCATGCTTACCTACATGGTGATGGCCGGCGGCGCGTTCGTGTTCCTGGTCTGGCGCATCAAGCTGGCCGACATGCTGGCCAAGACCTGCGCGCCGCTGGGCGCCGCCTTCACGGCGCTGACGCTGGTCACCGGTTCGCTGTGGGGCAAACCGATGTGGGGCACCTGGTGGGCCTGGGACGCGCGCCTGACCTCCGAACTGGTGCTGCTGTTCCTGTACCTGGGCCTGATCGCGCTGCGCGGGGCCATCGACGAGCCGCAGCGTGCCGGCCGGGCGACGGCGCTGCTGGCCCTGGTCGGCGTGGTCAACATCCCGATCATTCATTTCTCGGTCGAGTGGTGGAACACGCTGCACCAGCCGGCCTCACTGACCCGCATGGCCGGGCCGGCGATACACCCCGCCATGCTGACGCCGCTGCTGCTGATGATTGCCGGCTTCACGGTGTACTTCGTGGCCGTGCTGCTGCAGCGGATGCGCTGCGAAATCCTGGAGCGCGAACAGCAGGCGCGCTGGCTGACGGAGCTGGACGCACCATGAGCGAATTCCTGGCCATGGGTGGCTACGGCGCCTACGTGTGGCCGTCCTACGCGCTGGCCGCGCTGGTGCTGGGCCTGAACGCCTGGCTGCCGTGGCGCCGGCACCGCCGTTTGCTGCGCGAACGCCAAACCCGCCCGGAAACATGATGCCTAATGGAGTGCTGGCGGTTCCGGATTCGCGGCGGGGGCGCCGCTCCCACGATCAGCCACTCGCCTGTTGTGGGAGGCCCGCTGTGGGAGGCCCGCCCCCGGGCCGAATCTTCGAGAATGCGGTGGACGGGTGCCCCCGGATTTGCGGCGGGGGCGCCGCTCCCACAAGGGCGCCTCTACCAACCCCGGTCAGCGACCGACGCTTACACACGAACCTAGAATCCCCTGCACCCGATTCCCGATGAAAACCCGTCACAAACGCCTGCTGTTCATCTCACTGGCCGTGGTCGCGCTGGTAGCCGCCGTGCTGCTGGTGATGAACGCCTTTCGCGACAACCTGGTGTTCTTTTTCAGCCCCAGCGAGGTCGCCGCCGGCAAGGCGCCGGCCACGGGCACCTTTCGCCTGGGCGGCCTGGTGATGACCGGCTCGGTGCAGAAAGGCCCGGCGCCGCTGGAGCTGCGTTTCACCGTCACCGACCTGAGCAAGGAAATGCGCGTGCACTACACCGGCTCGCTGCCGGACCTGTTCCGCGAAGGCCAGGGTGTGGTCGCCGAGGGCCGGCTTGGACCGGATGGCGAGTTCCAGGCCAAAACCATTCTGGCCAAGCACGACGAAAAGTACATGCCGCCCGAGGTCGCGCAGGCGCTCAAGAAATCCGGCGCCGCCCAGCCGGGACCAAAACCGTGACCGCGTTTGCACCCGGTGTGCTGCCCCCCGAATGGGCGCCGCAGGCGGCCGTTGTTCTGACCTGGCCACACGCCCACTCGGACTGGGCGGACACCCTGCACGCGACGGAGACGGAATTCACCGGCTTCGCCGCCGCCATTGCCCAGCGCGAACCGCTGATCGTTGCCTGCCACGACGAAGACCACCGCCGCCATGTGGCCGATCGCCTGGCCCACGGCGGCCTGCCGCAGGCGCACCTGACGCTGGCAATCGCGCCGTCGAACGACGTCTGGGTGCGCGATCACGGCCCGCTGACCGTGCTGCGCGGCGGGCGGCGGGTGGCGCTCGATTTCCGCTTCGACGGCTGGGGCGGCAAATACCGCGCCGAGCTTGACGATGCCGTGACCCGCACGCTGTCCGACCAGGGCGCGCTGGGCGACATCGCCATCGAATCCCTGCCCTGGGTGCTGGAGGGCGGCAACCTGGAAGTCGACGGCAGCGGCACCCTGCTCGCCACCCGCCCCTGCCTGATGAGCGAGACACGCAACGAGCCGGCCGCCGCGCAGGCCCTGCTGGCGGCGCTGCCGACCGTGCTGGGCGTCACGCGCCTGCTGTGGGTGGACCGCGGCGACGTGCTGGGCGACGACACCGACGGCCACATCGACACCCTGGCGCGGTTCTGCGATCCGCACACGCTGGCCTACACCTGCGCCGACACGGCCGACCGGGCGCAACACGCCGCGCTGGAGGGCCTGGAAGCCCAGCTCGCCGCCCTGCGCCGGGCCGACGGCCACCCGTATCAGCTGGTGCCGCTGCCGGTGCCGGCGCCGTTGTACGATGCCGACGGTCGCCGCCTGCCGGCCAACTACGCCAATTTCCTGATCGTGAACGGCGCCGTACTGGTGCCAACCTACGGCGACGCCAACGACGCCACCGCCCTCGCCCGCCTGGCCGACTGCTTTCCCGGCCGCGCCATCGTGCCGGTGCCGGCGCGCGCCATCGTCGGCCAGAACGGCAGCCTGCACTGCGCCAGCATGCAGATTCCGGCCGCGCCATGAGCCCGCTGACCGTCGCCTGCGTGCAGCACGCCTGCGGCGCCGACGCCGCGGACAATCTTGCCGCCAGCGCAGCCGGCATCCGCGCCGCCGCAGCGCAGGGCGCCCGCCTGGTGCTGCTGCAGGAACTGCACCGCACGCAGTATTTCTGTCAGGTCGAAGACCCGGCCCTGTGCGACCTGGCCGAGCCCATCCCCGGCCCGACCACGGATTTCCTGGCCACGCTGGCGCGCGAACTGGGCGTGGTCATCGTCGGCTCGGTGTTCGAGCGCCGCCTGGCGGGCGTCTATCACAACACCGCCGTGGTGCTGGAGCGCGACGGCACGCTCGCCGGCCGCTACCGCAAGATGCACATTCCGGACGATCCGGGGTATCTGGAAAAGTTCTACTTCACGCCCGGCGATGGCCCGTTCGCGCCCATCGACACCTCGGTCGGGCGCCTGGGCGTGCTGGTGTGCTGGGACCAGTGGTACCCGGAAGCCGCGCGCCTGGTGGCCCTGGCCGGGGCCGATCTGCTGCTCTACCCCACCGCCATCGGCTGGGACCCGACCGACGCGCCGGCCGAACAGGCCCGCCAGCGCGAGGCATGGATCACCATCCAGCGCGCGCACGCCATCGCCAACGGCCTGCCGGTGCTGGCCTGCAACCGCATTGGCGACGAACACATCCCGGGCGGTGCGCCGCAGGGCGCGCGCTTCTGGGGCAGCAGCTTCATCGCCGGCCCGCAGGGCGAAATCCTGGCCCAGGCGCCGACCGACGCGCCGGCTGTCCTGTGCGCCGACATCGACCTTGACCATAGTGAGCAGGTGCGGCGCATCTGGCCGTTCCTGCGCGACCGGCGCATCGACGCCTACCAAGGGCTTGCCCGCCGCGTTCTCGACTGAACACCACCGCCCGTCACAAAAGCCGAGGAGATCGACCATGCCCAGCTTCAACCCCCCGCTGCGCACGCTCATGGGCCCCGGCCCGTCAGACGTGCATCCGCGCGTGCTGGCCGCCATGGCGCGGCCGACCATCGGCCACCTGGACCCGGCCTTCGTCGGCCTGATGGACGACATCAAGGCGCTGCTGCGCCAGGCCTTCAGGACCAACAACGAAGTCACCTTCCCCATCTCCGGGCCGGGCTCGGTGGGCATGGAAGCCTGCTTCGTGAACCTGGTCGAGCCGGGCGACACGGTGATCGTGTGCCGCAACGGCGTGTTTGGCGGGCGCATGAAGGAAAACGTGGAGCGCGCCGGCGGCATTGCCGTGGTGGTCGACGATCCGTGGACGCGGGCGGTGGACCCGCAGCGCCTGGAAGACGCGCTCAAGGCTCACCCGCCGGCCAAGCTGGTCGCCTTCGTGCAGGCCGAGACCTCCACCGGCGCGCTGTCGGACGCCAGAACGCTGGTGCAGATCGCCCACCGCCACGGCGCGCTGGCCATCGTCGATGCTGTCACGGCGCTGGGCGGCGTGGAACTGGACGTCGACGGCTGGGACATCGATGCCATCTACAGCGGCACCCAGAAGTGCCTGTCCTGCCCGCCCGGCCTGTCGCCGGTCAGCTTCGGCGCCCGCGCACTCGACAAACTGCGCGCCCGCAAGACGCCGGTACAAAGCTGGTTCCTGGACCTGAACCTGGTGCTGGGCTACTGGTCCGGCGCCGCCCGGCGCAGCTACCACCACACCGCGCCCATCAACGCCCTGTATGGCCTGCACGAGGCGCTGCTGATGCTGCACGAGGAAGGCCTGGAGGCCGCCTGGGCACGTCACGCGCTGCACCACCGGGCGCTGCGCGCGGGCCTTGAAGCCATGGGCCTGCGCCTGGCCGGCCAGGACGGCGAGCGCCTGCCGCAGCTGAACGTGGTCGGCATTCCGGACGGCGTGGACGACGCCCGCGTGCGCCAGACCCTGCTCGACGACTACGACCTCGAAATCGGCGCCGGACTGGGCGACCTGGCCGGCAAGGCCTGGCGCATCGGCCTCATGGGCCAGTGCGCCAGCCGCCGCCACGTGCTGGCCTGCCTGACGGCGCTGGGCAGCGCGATGACGGCGCAGGGCCGGCCGGCCGATTGCGGCGCGGCGTTGGCCGCGGCGGTGGCGGTTTACGGCGGCTGAGGCGCCCGTATTCGGCCCGCAGGCGGGCCTCCCACAACAGTCGAGTGACAGCGCGTGGGAGCGGCGCCCTCGCCGCGAATCCGGCGGCGCCTGACCCGCCGCATTCTCGAACATTCGGCCCGGGGGCGGGCCTCCCACAACGGGCCTCCCACGGGGCATTCGCCTAGCCCTGTGTTCCCCGCCTGTCGCGCCACAACTGCCGCCCCGCCAGCCATATAAATAGCGTGTTGGTCACCAGATAGCGCTTCCATAGCCGCCGTGGCTCGCTCGCCAGCCGGTGCAGCCACTCCAGCCCGTAGCGCTGCATCCAGACCGGCGCGCGCTTCACGGTGCCGGCGTGGAAATCGAACGCCGCGCCCACGCCGATCATCACCGCCTGCACCCGTCCGCGGTGCTCGGCCATCCAGCGCTCCTGCTTCGGACAGCCCAGACCAACGAACACAATTCCCGCTGCGCTGGCGTTGATCCGATCCACTGCCGCAGCGTCCTCCGGCACCGACAGCGCACGAAACGGCGGCGACTCCATCGTCACCTGCAACGCTGGAAATACCGCCCGCAGCCGCGTTTCCAGCAAAGTCAGCGTCGCCTGCGTGCTGCCGTAGCAATACACCGGCACGTCGTCTCTGGCTGCCCGCTCGCACAGTGCCCACATCACGTCCGGCCCACTGATGCGCGGCTGGCCGACAAAACCCAGCCGCCGCAGCATCCACGCCACCGGCGCGCCGTCCGGCGTGGCCATGTCCGAGCCGTTGATCACCTGCCGAAACGCCGCATCCCGCGCCGCGCTGACCACCACATGCACGTTGCAGATCGTCACGTAGCGCGACTCGCGCGCCCGCGCCCAGCCCAGCAGACGACTCATTGCCGCTTCCCACGACAACACATCGATCTGCGCGCCAAGCACCGCGCCCGTGGTGCGATGTCCTGCCTGCCCGTTCATGGGCCAGGCATGGCTTCGAGCCAGTTTCCGAGCGCGAGCCCGCGCACGCGCGAAAACGCGCTCGCGTTCGCCGTCACCGCGGCTTCGGTCGCTGACGCGTGTGCCGCAATCAACATATCGTTCGGACCAATCGGCATGCCGCTGTGCTCAAGGTTAAGGTCCAATCGCGCGCGGACGATTCGGCCCGAGGCGGGCCTCCCACAGAGGGCCTCCCACAACAGCCGGGTAACAGCTCGTGGGAGCGGCGCCCTCGCCGCGAATCCGGAACCTGGCCCTGCCCCATTGTTGAAGATTCGGCCCGAGGGCGGGCCTCCCACAGACCCCGCCACATCAGCCTGGCCTCACCCCTGTCCCGTCTAGAACCTTGCCCCTTGCCCCTTGCCCCTTGAACCTTGCCCCTTGCCCCTTGAAGCTTGCCCCTTGAACCTCCCAAGCCTTGCACCCACGTCTACCCGCCCTCCGCAATAGCTTCGTCATAAATCTCCATCAACCGCCGGTAATTCACCTGCGGCGAGAACTCGGCCTCGTACTGCGCCCGGGCGTTGCGTCCCATCGCCGCCATCCGCTGCGGATTGGCCTGCGCCCAGGCCATCGTGTCCGCCAGAGCACGCGCATTGCCCGGCTCGAACAGCAACCCGGTTTCACCCTCACGCATCAGTTCAGCCAGCGCGCCGATGCGGCTGGCGATCACCGGCAGGCCGCTCGCAAACGCCTCCACAATCGTGCGCGGAAAATTCTCGTACCAGATGCTGGGCACCACCAATGCCACCGCCTGGGCCATTTCCGCCCGCACTGCCGCGGCCGGCAAACTGCCCAGCCGCGTCACACCCGCCACCCCGTCCAGCGAACCTGCCTGCGGCCCATCGCCGGCCACCCGCAGCCCCACACCGGACAACAACGCCATCGCCGCGCCCAACGTAGCCACCCCCTTCTCCACCGACAACCGCCCCACAAACAACAAGCCCCCAGGATCGTCCCCCACCCCTTCCGCGTTTTCCCTTGAACCTTGAACCTTGAACCTTGAACCTTCCCCCTCCGCCCAATCCACAAAATTGGGCTTCACCACCACCCGGTCGGCCGGCAGGCCGCCCTCGATGAACTTGCCCCGGCAAAACCCGTTAAGCGCGATATACCGCGCCACCTTGTGCCGATACGTCCCCAGCCCGCGGTGCAGCGCCAACATGCCGGCAAGCACCGCCGACGCCGGACGCGACCCCCGGTAGCACGCCCGCGCCACCCCGCGCCAGGGCAGCTGTCCCATGCAGTCCTCGCACACCCTGCCCTCGCGCAGAAACAGCCCGTTCAGGCACATCAGCCGAAAGTTGTGCAGCGTCTGCACCACCGGCACGCCCGCGCGCGCCGCCGCCCAGTACAGCGAAGGCGAAATCAGCGGCAGCGTGTTGTGGGCGTGGATCACGTCCGGCCGAAAGCGGCGCACCAGTTCCGCCACATCATGCGAAGTGCGGCCGGACCACAGCGTTTGCCGCGCCAACGACAACGTGGACATCCCGGCCACGTCGTCATTGCTGCGGAAAAAGGTTTCCACCGCATGACCGTGCGAGCGCAGCAGCGCAACCTCGGCCTCGACGACCGAATCCTCACCGCCCCGGTGCTGGTAGGCGTTGTGTGCCACCACTATGCGCAGGCCACTCACTGCGTTCCCCGTCCCGCGGACAGCTGGCGTGCCGGATTACCCGCCACGGTGGCACCTGCCGGCACGTCGTCCACCACCACGCTACAAGGCCCTATGACCGCGCCTGCCCCCACCGTCACCTGACCGACCACGACTGCGTTCGGGAAGATGCACACATCATCTTCAATAACCGGCGCTCCTGCCCTTCGGCCACTCCGCTTGCTTCCTATCGTCACTCCCTGAAAAACCGTCACATTCCTACCGATCGTCGCATTGCCGGTGATGACGATTCCATAGGGGTGCGGCAGCCGCACCGCATACCGCAAGACCGGCAGTTCCATGTGAAAAACCATCGAGACGCAGCGCCTCAACACCCTTGGCCGGCGTCCGCGAAACACCCAACAGATAAACCTGTTGACTGACCCGATTGGGTCATTACGAACATCGGCCTTATCCACTCTCATCAGCTCCGCTTGGCATTCTGCGACTGGATGGTCACCGGCACACACCGAACGGCAGTGCATCACCTTCGACCGGACCCTGCAGGAAAGCCAACAAATCCTGCACAACCCTGGTTGCCTCGAAACACGCGCCAAAACGCGCCCGCGCCGCCTGGCCCGCCTGCGCCATGACCGGCGGCGAATCCAGCCAGTCGACAACTAACCGTGCGGCGGCCTTTGCGTCATCCAGCGGAATGAAGCGGCCCTCACATCCGTCATGAAATACTTCCGGCATGCCGCCGACTGCCGGAGCAAACAGCGGCAGGCCGCGCGCCAGTGCTTCGATCAAGGTCAGCGGCAGATTTTCGATACGTGCCACATGCAGGCAGGCGCGATGCGCCCGCATCAGTTTCGCAGCACGCGGCACGAAGCCCGCGAACCTGACCTGATCGACTATTTCCAGTTCATTCGCCAGCTTTTCCAGCATCGCACGATCCGGCCCATCCCCCACTACCGTCAGGGTAATACGTCGTCCACGCGCCTTAGCGGCGTGTACGATCTCCAGCGCATAGCGTTGGTTTTTCCGGTATTCCAGCGTACCTACGGTAATCAGGTCGGCCTTGGCAAGGGTGCCGTCCGGTTCTCCCGGATCCTGCAGAAAGTTGGGAATCACCCGCGTGGGCACTCGCGTCAGCCCGGGAATACGGCGCTCCAGTTCCCGGCGCATGAAGTCCGATACAAACAGCAACGCATCGACCTGCGACAGGATACGCGTCTCGAACTTCTGAATGGCGCGGAACAACGCACCCTCGTGCGGGATTACCCCCTTTTCGGCCCACTCGTCGGCTTGCGAGATATTGAAATGGACGACCATCACAACCCGCTGCCTGTTCGACACCCGCGCCCGCAATGCCGCCTGCACGGCGAGCGGGCATTGTGCATAGATCACGCAGTCAGCGCCAGTGCGCAGGCGTCGACTCAAGGCATGCTGTAAAAACAGAGCATGCCAATATCGATACCACCATACGCTCAGTACACCACTGAGCCGATTGAAAATCTTGCGCAGGCCGAACACCGGATAAACCTGCCAAAGCGGCGCGCAGTAAGGCGTGATCAACTCACATTTCAAACCTCTCTCCTGCAGGTGCGTCACGACAGTCCGCACGTGCGTCTGGACCCCGGTATCACCCTCGGGCCGCATGATCGTCGCAATCAGGATTGGGTCAGACACGCATGCACCCCGCGTGCAAAATTATCGACCATCGGCTCAAGCCCGTAACGACGGGACGCCGCGCGCGCGGCCTCGCTCATGCGCACAAGCGACGCCCGATCACGCAGACAGGCAGACACTACCTCGGCATAACTTGCCGGCACGTGCTCCGTGATCGCCCCCGTCACCGAGTCGGTCAAATAGTCGATTTCGGGGGAATGCACGGGAATGTCGGTGGTGAAAAGGGGCAGACCGGCTGCGAAGGCCTCCAGCAAGGCAAGCCCTACCAGACCGGGACACAGAAACAGATCCGCAACCGCAAAATGCACCGCCTTGTCAGCGGCAAACAACGGACCGGCGTGGTGAATCCAGCCATACGCAGCGGCCGCCTCGCGAGCAATTGCTTCCTCCGGCCCGGCGCCAACCAGAACCAGATGAAAATCGGGCACCCGCGCACGGATCGACACAGCCGCCTCGATCAGAAAGCCGAGTTTCTTCAAGGCATGCATGCTGCCGCAAAACAGGCCGACCGGCGCTTCGGCAGGTATGCCGAGCTGCTTGCGCAGCATCTGGCGCTGCGCGGCGGTCACCCCCTCCACGGCCTCGCCAAATGCCGTGACATCGATACTGTTCTGAACAACGGTCACGCGCTCGGGCGAGAAGCCACTATCCACCACATACCGCGCAACGCGCTCTGTATAGGCAAACCACCAATCCGCTTCACTCAACAAACGGTGCTTGACCGGTTCCATCCATGGCGTCCCATCGTGCTGCCAGTTTCGGCCGTGGCCCCAGTACGCCATCCGCACCAGACCAACCTTGCGCATGACACCCAGAACGTAATTAACCACATGCTTGGACGCCTGCTCGACGATCACCAGATCGGCTCGGCGCGCCAGTTTCAGACAGTTCTGATAGAGCACCCTATCGCCAATGCTCCAGTAGGCACGAACCTTGTGACCATAGCTGACCGGCAGATCGACCGCATCCTTGCGCGCGGCCTCATGCTCGTTAGGATCGCTATAAATAACCGTCAACGCCACGCCCTCGGACTGCAATCGCGCATGCAGCGCATCGAAGAAGGGGCGTCGATAGTGCTTGGCCACGGCCTGAACAATGCAAACCCTGCGCACACGCCGGGACTGCCTGATCGCCCTCGCCAGGCCATGCGCTGCACTTTCGAACGTGTAGCCGCCCACACGCTCACGACTGCTTTGCGAAAAGCGGGCATAAAGAGCATCGTCTTCGAGCAGCATCACTGCTGCGTCTGCCCACTGCGCAACTTCCAGTTCCCTGACATAACCGTTGTGCCCATCCAGTACCAGTTCCCCCGCCGCACCGACATGCGGTGAGACGATCATCGGCAACCCGGCAGCACACGCCTCGTTGGCAACCACACCCCACGGGTCCCATTCAGAAGGAAAAAGAAAAACTCGGGCATCAGCATAGTGCGAAGGAAGTGACGCCTGCGCCACAAAGCCACAAAATCGGGTGTCAACGTAATCGGCAATCTGCTCAGCATACTCGCGCATCGTGGGCTCCAAATCACCACTTCCCACGAAGGCAATCGACGTACGACGCCCCAAACTGCGGGCGACCTCTTTTGCGACCTGCATTGCAAACAATGGTCGCTTGTGCGACACAAAACGCCCACAAAACATGAAGTCCACTGGAGAGGCCGACGGCGGCTTACGAAAACTGTCGTTGTGTGTGCAAAGTCGCGATAGCTGGATCCGGTCCTCGGGGGCGCGATACTTCCTGAACAAGTCGCGCGATCCTTCACATGCGCCGACAAATGCGGCACTCCGCGAAAACACGATACGACGCACAAAACGATGGAACCACGACAGTGATTTTTCCGACTGCACCGTGCCATCGGTCATGGCCACATGCGGCACCCTGTGCACGAAGGCCCACACAAACGCGAAAAGGTAGGTGGGAATGAAGCCCGTGGTGATGACCACGTCGGGTCGTATCTTGCTGAGCAACGTCCATATCCGCCAGTCGCAGTGCATGAAGCGCCGATCACTCACGCGGTAGCGGCCTCGCAGATAATGTGTAGTGAAGCCATGCGACGCAGCATCAAGCGTGGTATCGATGTGTGCCTGCGTACAATAAATGGCACTTAGGTGGATATCTCCGGCATTGGCAACGTGGCGCCATCCCGGTACGCGATAAGGTGCGGGCGCATTCGTCACAATGACCGCGTTGATTGCCGATGCTGATCCAGCAGTTCGGCGGCCGCGCCTAAACACCCGCCGGCGCTCCGGAACTACCCGCTGCAACAATAGTATGCGTCCCACAACCTGGCCAATGACAACCAGGGATGACTTCATGAACAATCAAAAAATAAATACAAGTATCCTGTGAAGTCGTTCGTAAAAATACGCCCCATTCCCGTCCCAGTGTGGCCTTCATTTGTTACCCTCCACAATGACCGGCCGGGCATCCAGCACGATCGGGCGGCCTGCCGGGATGGACTCCGGCCTGCGCCCCCAACGCGTAGCGCTACGTTCGTATGTGACCGTGACTGGCTTTGATTCCTTTCCCGCAGACCAGACCACGTTGAACAGGCGCGAACCCGCGGTCAACTGGCATTGCCAGACACTTCCTTGTGCTCGGCAGTTCACGGCTTCTACTCCGTCGAGCACTCGCGCTGCCGCCGAAGCCGCCGCACTTCCAAAATCGCGGCTGGCGCCCGGTTCAGAGAAACCAAGGTTCCTGTTGTCCCAGGCGTACCAGTAGACCCGCGACACACCTTCGGACGCATTCAGGAGGTAACTTCGAAGTGTCAGCGAATACACTGCGTCTTCCAGCGACAGCCCGGGCCATCGGCTCGCGTTCGCAACGAACGGCACGCCTACTTCGGTATTCCAGATCGGCGTCTGCCCAAGTCCGTGCTTCGACATCACCTGTCGCATGGCGCGGATAACTGGTACGACCTGCTCCGGCTCCTCGCCGAAATAGAAATGCTGGCTGACGACGTCAAGGTACCGCCCCCCACCAGCAGCGAGAAACAGATCGAACTTCTCTGCCCAATGGCCCGAAGAGTGAAACGAGGGCGAAAGCACACAGGCCTGCGGGTCGACGCGCTTGATTTCTTCGTAGGCCACCCGCGCAAGGCTCACCATGGCATCGATCGAGCCACTGAAGAACTGGCCGGAATCTCCCCCGGCACCGGGCGACCTGAAGATGGGGTCGGTTGGAAAGCTCACTTCGTTCCACGGTTCGTAGCATTCGATCCGGCCACGAAACCTGTAGGCAAGAGTGCGTACATAGCGACGCCAGTTCTCGATAATCGCCGGCTCTGCGGCACAGCCAAAGCCGTACGCACATACCTCGTTCGGGCGCGCGGATGCCCAGCGCGGGGTGTTGCCGATGGTCCAGAGGATTTTCAGATGAGCTTTCTCGCTGGCCGCAAGATAGGCTTCCACCCGGCCAAACCTCCACGACTGCGGCTGCGGGTTCACACTTGACCAATCAGTGCCTGTATCCCATAAACGGATCGCGCCGTAACCGATGCGGGCTGCTGCCTCCACGTGCCTTGGTTCATGGGCATGAAAGCCCAGTGTCATGCCTTCGCCGGCAGCGGCAACGTCACAAACGAGCAACGCCAACGCCCATCCCAGGCTTACTCGCTTTTGCATGAGGACGCCTCGACCGGCGTGGGCCGAACGACACCATACTGCAACCCACGCAACGCCAGAAACACCATTACCAGGGGCCAGGTCTTGGTGGCAAACGACGATACGACGGTGGTGATGCCTTGAAGGGTAAAGAGTAAGAGCGCCATCGCACCCGTTCCACGTGCCCAGGCCGGCATGCCGGAACTGCGCGACATGCGCACCAACTTGAACCAGAGGGCCGCATAGAATGCTGAACCAACGATACCCTGCGTGAACAGTAAATGCAGCACTTCGTTGTGCGCATTGTGAGCCATATCGCCCGAACCGGCCATTTCTGCCGACAGCAAGAGATCGGCGAAAGGACCACGCCCAAACGCCCATTGAAGGGGCGAAGAATTCAGCTGGGACTGCACCAGGTTGCTCCAGGTAACGCTACGGCCTTGCGTGAAAGCTTCCTCATTACTGATATCGAAGCCGAGCAATGCAGTCGGGTCGTATAGAAACACGACAAGCAGGGCGAGTATTCCGAACAACACGCCGTAGCGGACGAGCGCGCGCAGGCTAAGCCCTTCTTTGACTCCAATAAAAATCATCACGCAGACAAAGCTCACATAATTAAGGCGCGAATTGGCCAGCACGACTTGCGCTGCGGCGACCAACGTCAACAGCGCCAAGGTGGGAGTGATCGAATTGCGCGCGTAGAATGCGCATGTCAGCACGGCAAACGTCAGCGCATAGGCGAGATCGGTCTTGAAGAAATAATAGCCCTTGAAGGTGTGCACGGACCCCCAGTTGACCCACCCATAGTCAAATGGCAGCAGCGCCGCGTTGATCAGGATGGTCAGGACGGCACCGATCAGCAGCGCATAACTCAGCCAACGATCGGCCGCATAGGCAACCAGGATAAAAAAGACAAACGGGCTGACGATCTTGAAGATCTCCGACAGCGAGCCGCCATAGGCAACCGTCGACCCGAACAGAACGAAAAAGTACACCGTAACCAGCCAGACAAACGACAGCAGGTTGCGATTGCGGGAATCTGGCGTCAGCCCTTGGTACACATGTCCGCATTTTGCGAACAGTGCCGCAAAGGCAAGCACCAACATGTAGCCATACTTGACGGCTGCTTCTTCGTAAAATGCGTCGGCAAGTGGTTTGGCAGTCACCGCAAGAAGCAGCAGCCATGAGGAAAATGGCGGCAGTTCCAGTTTCTGGCGCCTGAGCGGTTGCAGCGCCGCGGGACGCCCGGCGGGCATGGCGACATCCACGTTCGAGGCCGATGCGTTGTTCATTTCAGGTCCCGGTGCAGCCAGACCATGGCAGAACCCAGGCGACGCGGGAAAAGACTCTGCCGCACGGTCGCGGCCAGCGGCGCGCCCAGCAACCAGGTGTAGCGGAACGCCATCAGCAACGCGATGGCGCAGCAGGCCGCTAACAGCGGAAGTATGCCAAGGCCGATTACTGCCGCCTGCGGCACGTCGTGCATCAGGGCGGCAACGCCGACGCCCACGGCCGCCAACACCAGCGGGCCACGAAATGGCAACAGTAAATCGACGATGCGGAGTTCGAGGCGAGCGTGAATAACGGCAAGAAACAATACGAGTCTCACCAGATAAGCCGCTGGCACGACCCACACCGCGACCGCCAACGAGAAGCCGCTCAGCATGACGAAGACGCTGAAGAACAGCACGGCTGTCGTGGCCTGTATGCGAAGCTCAGTGCCAATGGCGCCGGTGCCACGCAGCACCGCTGCGGTAATGGAGCCCAACGAAATCAGCGGGATGGACAATGCCAACGCGGTCATGTAAGGCGCCGCGCTGATCCATTTATTACCGTAAACGATATGCAGCACGACGTCAGACTCGAACGCCACGATCGCGAACAGCGGCACCGTGGCGAGTGCCGTTGCTGCCAGCACGACCTGTAGTCCCTTGCGCACGGCGGCGACGTTACCGTGCAGTCGCGCCGAGCTGGTAAAGGCAATGTTTTGAACAGCATAAACAACGAGTCCCAAGGGGGCCTTGGAAAGATTGAAGGCCACCGAATAAAGACCGAGGGAGTGGAGGCCCCAATATCTTCCAATGAGCAAACGATCGAGGTTGTCCATTGCCCAGCTCGTCAGCTCGGTGATCAGCGATTTCAGGCCAAAATGAATCAGCGCGCGGTCTCCGCCCAGACGCGGGCGCAGCGTATGCCTGCAAATTGCGTAGGAAGCCGCCAGCGTAACAATAACCTGAACGGCGTAAGCAATAACGAGGCTCCAGCCACCCCATCCCAGAAGTGCCAGCGTCGTTGCCACACCGCCAAAACACACCGTATATGCCACAACATGAATGATCTGAATATTTTTCATGTGCAGATCGCGTTGCAACAGATTGTTCGAGAGGTTAGAAAGGGTCTGTGGAATCAGCAAAATGGCGACTCCGCGCAGCATCCAGACCAGAGAATCGTCGCCAAGCAGATTGGCCAGCAGCGGCGCCATAGCGCAAATGACAACGGCAATCACCGTGGCGATCGTCAGTGTCCAGCCCAAGGCCAGGCTGACGTCCGGCGAGCTTATTTCCTTCTTCTGAATCAGTGCAGCGCCAAACCCACAATTGGCCAGAACGGCTCCAAGAGCCACTACAGACAGCAAAATGGCGAATTGGCCAAATGCCGTCGGACCAAGTATTCTTGCCAGTGTGATCTGAACCAGCAGTTGAGCAGCAATTTTTCCGCCTGAGCCCGCCACCGCCCAAAGGAGCGCGTTGGTGCTGCGCGACGAAATGCTATCGGTGGTCACGGCAAGCAATCCAGTGAGTCAACGACGGAGTCTGTGCACAACATGTTGCTGGCCTGGAGAAGAGGAGGAAGTGTCTAGTAGCCGGCGATGCTTATGTTGGCGAGTGCAATTGTGCGTCCAAAACCCTTGGCGCTGGTCACCCAGCTGCGCGCCGTACGGTGGAGCCCCACGGGCAACAAGCACAGACCCCACAACGCAAAGCTGATGCCAATAGCAACCCCCAGCGCGGCTTCGGCAACAATGCGGGGCTTGCTCCGATTGCGGTTGACGATTTGCCAGTAGGTCGCCGAGGTGCGCAAGCCGCGTGACAGCATGTAAGCGAGAGTTTGCCGACCGGGGGGCACAAGCTCGTTGACGGCCGCCGTGTCGCACCACATGAAGGTGGCGCCCTGAGCTTCGAGCCACCTGAAAAACTCAAAGTCTTCGCCGCCTGTGTGCGCCAGTCGGCCGGAAAATGGCACTGGTTGGCGGGATTTAGCCAAGGTGGCGTTGACCAATGCATTGCTGAGCCGGCAACTGTTGGATTCCATTAACGTGCCTGTTGCGAAGCGGGGACGCTCGAAGATGCGACTCTTGATTACCCAGGCACGAGTGCCCACGGGGTATTGCGGAATGACTGGCCCCAGTACGGCGTCGGCCTGCAGGGTGGTCATGCTGTCCAGAAGGTCGGATAACCAGTGGTCAGGTGGCCATTCGTCGTCATCTATAAACGCGAGCAGACTGGCGGTAGCGAGTGCGACGACCTTGTTGCGTGCATACGATATTCCCTGGACGGGCTCTATTTCGTAGCGCACGACAAGCGCCGGGTACCGCTGTGCGGCCAGCAGGATTGTTTGCCGTGCCGAGGCCAACGCGTCGTTATCAACGACGATTGCTTCGAACCTGGCCGCCGGCAGTGTCTGCCTGGCCAGGCTCTCAAGCAGTTGCAGCAGCAAGTCCGGGCGTTTATAGGTACAGATGCAAACGCTGATTTCAGGTGTATTTGACCTGGTCATGCACTGAATTTCTTCTGACCGCGTCAAGTTGTCGAGGGCACTCATAACGGGCGCTATTTGATTGCTTCGACGAACAGTGAGTCCGGGCGATTATCGAGAAGCTCAAGGTCGGGACACAGGCCCTGCCGATATTCGCGGCGGTGTACCTCGGCGAAACCGGCTGACAGGAGAAGCGCACGCAGACTGTCGAAGTTGTACATGAAGTGATGCATGTTCTTCTCCGAGCCTTGATCGGCTTCGAACAGGGCAATCGCCCATTCCATCGCGTGCTCTGGGTCGTAATGGCTGATCGCGGCATCGAGGTCAGGGACCGAAATCCGAAGCACGCCGCCTTTTTTCAGACAGCGGCAACTTTCCGCCAGGCAGGACCTGGCTCCGCGCAAAGGCAGGTGCTCAAGGACGTGCGAGGAGCAAATCGCTTCGAACGCGTCGTCCGCGTAAGGCCACTGTTTGGTGACATCGAGACGCGAGACCTTTTTGAAAGTGCCATCTCGGTGCTCCGCGTAGCGGTCGCGGGTCATCTTGCCGAGCCTGTACAGCAGCCAGGCCAAGCCTGGCAGGCGCGCAATGTACAGATGCGGGGTGACGTCGGTATTTATCCATCCGTCCTGGGGACTATTGAAACAACCGAAATGCAGGCGGGCCATAGAACTTACTCGTGACGGTCCACGGCCTTGCGGCCGTACTTTAAGATCGGTTCGTTGCGCTCGGCGGATTTCCGGCCCTCGCGCACCACTTCGGCAGCCACCGCATCATGGTGGGCGCTGTAATGGCCGGCAATGCCGGTGATGTGTGCTGTGTTGCTGGACATTGCTCTGCAGTTTGACGATCGGTCGATCCGGGCGCTGGCCGGGAAATGGGCTGCCCTGGCGCGCGCCTACTGCACGCCGGACATGCGCCTTCGGCTGTCGGAGGGCACTGCGGCCAGCAGGTCGGTCAGGAACTGCGCCTGCTGCGTGAAGGCGCGCTCATCGTCGGTGTCGATGGTGGATGCCCGCACCAGCATGCCGTCCGGGATCTGGCCGCGGAATCCGTAGCTCAACTGCGTCAGCTTGCCCTGCAGGGTGCTGACGATGGCCCGGTCGCCGACCATGACCCAGTAGGTCACCGGCTCGTGACGGGGCCCCAGCTGCGTGGTGAGTCTGCGGATGGCGATCTCGCCCCATTGGGTCGACAGGCTGGCATCCGATGTGCTCAGGACCTGGGCGCCCTGGGCCGGGTAGCAGACTTCCGGCCGGTGCACCTGCAGGTCGTCGCTCTGGTTGCTGCCGTAGGCGATGGACAGCATGACGCGCGTGCCCTCGCCATTGACGTAGCTGCGCATGAGGACCTGGCTGTAGATGCGCTCGACGACCTGCTGCTGACGCGGGTCGACCAGCTGAATCTGCTGCTTCTGTTCCTCGGTCCAGGCACCGAACTGACGCGGGATGACGGTTTCCAGGTCGAACCTGTCGGCGGCGACGTGGCGCGCCGGCTTCATGGCGTAGGCCATGCCGGCCGCAACCAGCATGCAAATGCCGATGAGCAGGGTGCGCAGGTTCGTGGTGGGCTGTGGCATGACGGGTACTGCGTTGCGGATCGATCAGGCGGACTGGCGCCGCGGCTCGCGCAGTCCGGGCACCAGGCCCAGCAGCGCATCCAGGGCCAACAGCAACATCAATGCGAACAGGTAAAGCGATATGCCGGCCAGGCCGTGCAGGTAGCCTTGGGCCGCGGCGTCGCCCATGTGGAAGGTGATCAGCGCCAGGGTCACCACGCGCAGCGTGTTGGCCAGGAAGGCGATGGGAACGATGGCCAGCACCAGCAGGCCCAGCCGCAGGCGATTCTTGTAACCCATCAGGTGCAGGTAGAACAGGCCGACGGCGGCCAGGGAATAGATGGAATGCAGGCCGGAGCAGGCGTCTGCCACCAGCAACTGGTACGGCCCGAGGTGCAGCACCACGCCCGCCCGCGCGATGGGGTAGCCGGCCACGAACAGCACCTGCGCGGCGAGCGCGGAGGCGTTCTGTTTGAGTGGCCCGGTGATGGCGTCCACCAGAAAGCCGGGCAGCGGGATCAGAAAAATCAGAAAAAACAGCGGAAACCACAGGCGCCGCACCGGGCCCCAGCCAAACAGGGCCAGCAGGCTGCCGACCAGCACCGGGATGGCGGAGCCGATTTCCAGGATCAGGATGTCCTGCGAACGGCCGACGGCGTACAGCAACAGCCCCGGCACCAGCCACAGCCAGCCTGCCAGCGGGCGGGGCTGGGCCGGCAACGCGAAAGCGCTGCGCCCGGACCACGCCAGCCACAGCACCACGGCCAGAATCAGCGGGCCGTGGGCCTGGTCCTGGGACTGCCACAGGCCGTTTGCCAGACCATAGACAGTCGGCCCGTACAGAACCGCCAGGCCCAGCAGCACCGGCGAGGCGGCCAGCCAGCGCCTGGCGGTGTTGTCGATCGAAGCCGGGAACACTGCTGCCATGCCGATCAACCCTGGTTCATGACCACGCCCAGCGCCGGAATGCCGGTGGCGGCCAGGGTCTGCGTGAGTGCTTCGAGCCCGGTGACACTGGTGCGGTTGCGGCGCGCCACCACCAGCGCGGCGCGGGCGGCGGCGGCGATGTAATACGCGTCGCCACCGGGGCCGGTGGGCGGCGTGTCTAGCATCACCAGGTCGAACTGGCTGGCCACGTCGGCCAGGAAAGTCTGCAGGGCCGGACGGGCCAGCAGTTCCGTGGCATTGGGCGGCACCGGGCCGGACGGCAACACGGCCAGGCCGCTGAAACCGGGCACCGGCGCGATGAAGGCATTATCGCCACGCCCGGCGAGCAGGGCCGACAGGCCATGGCCCCCCACAGCGGCCCGAAACAGCGTGTGCTGGCTGGGCCGGCGCAGGTCGGCATCCACCAGCAGCGTGCGCAGGCCAAGTTCCGCAAACGACACGGCAAGGTTGGCCGCCAGCGTGCTGCGGCCGTCGCCGTCCTGCGGGCTGAGCACGGCCAGCGCCGGGTGGCCCTGCGCCCGGCCGACGCCGGCCAGGCTAAGGCGCATGCGCAGGGCACGCAGGCGCTCGGCCTGATGGCCGAACGGCTGCGTCAGCGCGTACAGGGTGGGGTCGGTAACGGTGCTGCCCGGCTTCCACGGATAGCCGAACTGTTCGGCGAGCGCGGAGTCCAGGTCCGGGCCGCTTAGCAGGCCCAGCGCCTGCGCTGCCGCACCAAAGCGCACGGCGTGCTGCTTCTGGTGCTCGGCGATGCGGACAAGATCCGTATGTTTGAGCTTGCCGTCCTGCACCAGGCGCTCGCCGATGCGATCGGTGGCCGGCAGCAGCGGCTCCTGGCCGGCGTTTGTCTCGTCAGGCTTCATGCCGGGCCCTCCAGAACGCCCAGGACGGGCAGGTTCAGACGCTGTTCCAGCATGCGGGCGCCGCGTACCCGCGGCATCAGGAGCTCCAGCAGCAGCGCTGCGGTGACGCCCAAAAAGGCGCCCAGGAACACGCCGATCAACAGGTTGAGTGTCGGCTTCGGGCTGCTGCGCCGGGTGGGTACCACCGCCGACGTCAACACCGCCACGTTGGTGTCCGACACCCGGCTTTGCAGCTGGCTTTCGTTGTTGCGCTGGGCGGCCACGTCGTAGGCAGCCTGGGCGCTCATCACGTCGCGCTGCAGGGTGGGCATCTGGTCGCGCGCTTCCTTGAGAGCCAGCACCTTGGCGCGCTGGGCGTCCAGCTCCTTGTGCAGCGCGTCGACACGGCTGCGGGCGATGTCGGCCTCGTTGGCGACGCTGCGGGTCAGGCGGTCCAGTGCCGTGGCCAGCCGGGCACGCACGTCAGCCACCTCGGCCTCGGCGCGCTGACGCTGCGGGTGATTGGCACCGTATTGCTGTTGCAGCTGCACCAGGGCTGCCTCGCGCTGGGCCAGGTCGACCTTCAGGCTCTGTACGTAGCCGTCGGTAGTGATCTCGCGCAGGGACTCGATGCTGCCGCCGCCCTTGCGGATGCGGGTAAGCTCCTGCTGGCGGGTTTCGGCGTCGTGCATCAGGCCCTCGGCCTGCACCAGCTGCGAACCCAGCTCGTTCAGCCGGGTGGTCTCGACGTCCAGCTGCTCGTCGGTTGCAAAGATGCCGCGCTCGCGCTGAAAGGCCGACAGTCGCGCCTGGGCCTCCTCCAACCGCCGGCGCAGAGTGGTGAGTTGCGTCTCAAGCCAGGCGCTGTCGCGGCGGGCCGGATCGACGCTCAATTCCAGGTTGGTCTCCACGTAGGCGTCGGCAAAGGCGTTGGCAATGGCGGCGGCAAACCGCGGATCGGTGCCGCGGTAGGTGAGGTTCAGCACCCGGCTGTCGCGCGCCGGGGACACGCTCAGATCCTTGCGCAGCAGGTCCGCCAGCCAGTGCTCGATGGAGCCCTTGCCGTCGGTGGCCTGCTGCCACAGCTGGCGCGCCGTGGCCTGTTCGGCCAGCTTGAGCTTGTCGACAACCTTCAGCGCCACGCTCTGGCTCTGCACGATGTCGAGCTGGGTGGCCATGTAGCTTGGCGACAGTTGCACCGTCAGCATCTGCGCCGCTGGGTCGCGGAAGGTGACCAACACCGCGGTGGTGGCGTCGTACTTGTCGGGCAGCATCAGGCTGACGCCAAACGCCGTCAGCACGGTAACCGCCAGTGCCCCCAGCACCACGTAACGCCGCGCCCACAAGATCAACAGAAAATCCTGGATGCCCATGGTCCCGTCCTCAGAACAAACGCTCGCGCACGACGATGACGTCACCCGCGCGCAGCGCTTCGTCGAAACCGGCGTCGATTTCGGTGACCTTGCCGTCCGCCGCCTGGCGGCGGATGCGGATGCCCCGATCGGTACCGCGCGGCGAAATGCTGCCGCCCAGCGCCAGACCCTGCTGCACGGTCATGTGTTGGTCCAGCGCGTAGGCGCCCGGGCGCTGTACCTCGCCGAACACGTAGAACATTTCGGCCCTGGGCACGTAGATGATTTCGCCGCCGCGCAGCGCCGGGTTGGCGCCCGACCCTTCCGCCAGCACGGCGCGCAGGTCGATTTCCTGCCGCTTGCTGCCGTCGGTCACCAGCACCACGTTCTCGCTACCGGACATTGCCACACCGCCCGCCTGTGCCACCGCCTCCACCAGCGTGATCTGGCGGTCCATGGGGTAGCGGCCGGGGCGGTTGACATAGCCGAGTACCGAAATCACGCGGCTCTGGTACTGGTCCACCAGCACGCTGATCTGCGGGTCGCTGACGAAATTGCCCTGCCGCAGGGCCCTGGCGATGGCGTCCTCGGCCTGGCGTTCGGTCAGATTGGCCACCGCGACCGCACCGGCCAGGGGCACGTTGACCTTGCCCTCCGGCCCAACGCGGCTTTTGACGGCCAGGTCCGGGTGCTCGAACACGGTTATCTGCAGCACGTCACCGGGGCCGATCTGGTAATCGGCGGCCAGTGCGCCGCCGGCCGCCAGTGCCAGCAGCATGCCGTTGATAGTGCGCAGCCATCGCTTCATCATTGATTTTCCTGTGGTTCCCGGTCTGGCCGCGCCCAGTGTGACAGCGCAGTGTTACAGGTTGACTTGTAGTGAAAAATTGAACGTGTTGTCGCTGTACTGAAAGCCGGGGCGGTCGGAGCTGCGCTGGCTGTGCGTGTAGCCGGCCCCGAGCGTTACCAGCGGCCGCGGCGTGTAACTGGCGTTGAGGCCATAGGACTGAAGGCTTTCCTTCGGCTGAGTGGCGCCCACGAACAGGCCCGAGTCCTCGAACTGGCGGTCCTCATAGCCCGCGGTTCCCTGCACGACGATCCGGTCCGTCGGCGCCCAGGATGACTTGACGGACAGGCCCGTCGCGCTGATGGAGCTCGAAAACAGGTCGTCCAGGGACTCCAGGCGCCGGTAAACGTTCACGTCCAGCAGCAGCTTGGCCGACCAGGCGTAGCGCGCATCCAGGCTGCCGGATGGGCCAGAAAAGTTGCGGTAATCAAGGTGGTCGAATTTTCGCCACGCGTAACCAAGCCGTCCGTCGACCGAGGTAAAGCCACCCTGCCAGGTAAACGTGGCAACGCCCTCGTCCTGCTGGTAACCGTTGTCGACCAGGCTCAGGGGCGTGAAATCACGGTTCGGATTGCTGCCGTTTTCGTGGCGGAACTCGAACCCGATCCGGTTGCCCAGCGGCGTGCCACGGGACGCCCCGAGCAGCCAATGGCTGCCGCGAGAGTTGGACGCTTCGCGACTGGCAAGCCCGTGTTTGCTGGCACGCCGGCCAGCACCGGCAAGCAGCTCGATCTCGGGCGTCACCAGATAGCCGATTTTGAGGTCGCCATATTGGGTGTCGATCGGATCATTCACCGCTGCACGGAAGTTATCGAAACTGCCAAGCTGCCGGTTGAAGCCAATATCCAGCGCGCCGGTAAGCCTGTCACCGGCGGCCATCGTCCACGAAGCCTTGCTGTCGTAGCCGGTGTTGTCCAGGAACGAGAAGCGCTGGAACGTCTGGTCGAGGGCCTGTGCGCTGGCGCTTATGTGCTGGCGGCCGGGTAGCCAGTCCAGCCCGATGCCGGCAAAGCTGGTACGGCTCCAGTCGGCGCGGCTGGATTCGCCCAGCACCACGTTTTCGTCCACATCGTCGGCCAGGCGAAACAGGTTGTCGTCGTAAGCCATGGCGACGCCCGCAAACGGTGACAGAAAGTCGCCCTCGCCCGCCGCGACCGGCGCCAACGGCAGGCCGGACAGCAGCAAGCCCGCCAGATACCAGCTGGGCTGGGCGCCCCAACGGCGGCAGTTTTCAGAAGGCATGCACGTCCCGGAACACGAGCGCCACGGTGCGCGCCACGATGCGCAGGTCCAGGCTGGGCGACCAGCTGCGCAGGTATTCGAGGTCGTACTCCACCCGCGCCCGCATTTTTTCCAGCGTGTCGGTCTCGCCGCGCAGGCCGTTGACCTGCGCCCAGCCGGTGATGCCCGGCTTGACCTTGTGGCGGTGCATGTAGCCGGAGATCAGGCGCCGGTAATGTTCGTTGTGCGCCACGGCGTGCGGGCGCGGCCCGACCACGCTCATGCAGCCCTGCAGGACGTTGATGAACTGCGGCAGCTCGTCCAGCGACAGGCGGCGCAGGATGCGGCCGAGCGGCGTGATGCGGTCGTCGTTGCGACGCGCCTGGGGCACATCGGGGCCGTCTTCGCACACGGTCATGGTGCGGAATTTGTAGACGCGGATTTCCTCACCGCCGAAGCCGTAACGACGTTGCTTGAACAGCACCGGCCCCGGCGAACCGAGCTTCACGCCAATTGCAATGGCAAGCATCAATGGGCTCAGTGCCAGCAGCGCCAGCGCCGCGAACAGCATGTCGGCGGAACGCTTCAGGACCGCATTGACACCGTAATACGGCGTTTCCCAGACCCCGATGACGGGGATGCCGCCGACCTGATCGACGCGCGCCTGCAGCAGGTCGACAAAGTGCAGGTCCGGCACGAAGTACACCGACGCGGTGGTGTCGCGCAGGCCGTCGAGCAGCGCCTCGACGCGGGCATCGCCGCGCACCGGCAGGGCGATGTAGACCAGGTCGACCTTGTGCTCGCGCACGTAGGCAGCGGTCTGTGCGAGGCCGCCGAGTAACGCGTCGGCGTTGGGCAAACCGAGCCGTTTCGCACTGCGGTCGTCGAAAAAGCCGCAAAACTCGACCCCGCCCTCCTCGGCATCCTGCAGGGCCCGGCGCAGGGCGAGCGAGACACCGGTAAGCGCAACGGCAACCGCACGGCGTCGATTGGAACGGGTCACGGCAAGCAGCGCGGCACGGGTCGCCGAGTGGTAAAGCACCATCACCACCGGGGTACCCAACAGCCAAAGCTGCGCCAGTTGCGGGGAGAACTGCTTGAGCATGCCGGCCGCCACGCCAACCAGGATGAGCAATCCGACCACCGCCATCCACGACCCGACGATGCTGGCCACCAGCGCCGCCATGCCGCCGCGGCGCCACGGCTGGCCCTGGGCCACGTCGCGGAATGTCGAAAACACCAGCAACACGACCACCGCTGCTGCGGCTCGCTCCACGAACGTGACGTCCAGACCCAGCCACAGCGCACCCAGCAGCAGGGTTGCCACAGCCGCGAGCGGGTCCAGCAGGCGCAGCAGCATGACCGCCACCGCTACCCGCTGGTTCAGTATCTCCGGCGTGCGAACCAGGCGCAGGCGATGCACGGATGCGGGCTGGACGCCGTCCACAATCCCGAGCTTGTGATCGACAACCGAATTCATGACATCGGGTTCCAGTGAGCATTGGTCGGCGGTGGCAATGCCAGACCCGGTGCGGCGCCGGGGAAGATTCACCACCTGCTCAATGCGATGGTCCTGTTCGGGGAAGCCGGCCTAACGCAGTCCTTTGAGGCCCGCTTCGACGCCGTGGTCCGACGCGCCCTTGTCAGCGGGTTCGGGCGGTGAGGGTTCGGTCGCACTGGCCGCAGGCGCCGGTGGCTGATCGGCGAACTCGCCCAGCCAGACGATCTTGGCCTGATCACGCAGGCTCTTGATCTCCTGCTCGGCCAGAACCTTGCGCCGCTCGGCCAGCAGCGCCTGCCGGATCGGCTCCCGGGCCTCGTCGAGCGTCAGCGGCGCGGCGCGCGATTCCACCAGGAAGCTGACGGTGGATTCGGTGGCCGAACCGACCATGATGGCCTGGCCCGGCTTGAGGGTTTGCAGACGTTCCAGTATCTGCATCGGCACCTGTTCGGAGGCCAGGGTGGCGATCGACACGCGCACCTTGGCACCCCGCTCCTGCAGCCACTTGACCAGGCTCTCGGCGGTCACGTCGCCCTTGCCGTAGGCCTCCAGGTCGGCCCGCGGAACGGTGTTGTCCGTGCCCACCTGGCGCATCAGGAACTGCTTGCGCTGGGCGTACTTGAGCGGGTGTTCGTCGAAATACTTGCGCACCTCGTCGTCGGTCGGGGCGCTGGCCTGCGCCACCACGCGCTCCAGATACGCCTGCGCCAGCAGCTGCTGGCGACCTTCCTCCAGCGCCAGCATGACGACCGGATCGCGATCGAGCTTTTGCGCCTTGGCCCGCTCCAGCAGCAGCTGCCGGGTCACCAGCTGGTCGGCTGCCTGGCGCTTGATCGCCATCGGATCGGCGGCCTGGGCGGCGCCCGGCATGCGCGCCAGGAGGTAGTTGAGTTGATGCACGGTGACATCGTCGCCGTTGACCGTTGCCACGGCCTGTCCAGCCTTGTCGGTGGCGTCGTGCTGCCCGCCACCACAGGCCGTCAGTGCGGCAAGTAGCGCGCCAACGATTGCCATGCGTGGCACAAAGCCCGCACCGGGCACTGCACGGACGTCGGTCATGCTGTCTTTTCCGCCATGTTGCAGATTGGTTTCAAAAAAGTGGGGTCGCTTCAAGGCCGCCGGGGCCGGACATGGGCAGACCGGTCGTGCGCCATCACGGCGCAACAATGGAGTCATCCGGATTTCAGCCCGACTGACCGAATCAAGGGCGGAAAGTATTGCGGCCGACCATGACAGACCGTTGACAGACCCGTTCACGGCACCCGGCGGCGGCGCGCCACAGGGGCCAGTCCGCCAGCCACCGCCACGTGCTGCCTGTCTGACGGCGCCGGGCCACCGCGCTGGCGGCTTACAACGGCCGCGCCAGCATCCCCGGAGCGCCTCCGGGGTGGCCACCGCCTGCTGAATCTTCTGCGCGCACGGCACGGTCCTTGCGTCCGCCGGTCACGCCCTGATTGATATCGAGCTCCACAGTCCATGAGCGGTATATGCGGCATCGGGCAGCGCGATGGTTCGGCGGAGTCGCTGCGACCCGGCCTCGACGCGTTGCTCGTCGACCTGTCTGACTTTGGCCCCGCGATGCACACCTGGACCGGCCAGGGCCTCGCGCTGGGACAGCGCCAGGATCAGATTTATCGTCGGGATCGCCTGGAGTCTCAGCCCGTTTCATTGGGCGATCTGGTGTTGGTTGCTGACGCCCGACTGATCGGTGTAGACGAGCTCGCCCGAGCATTGGGCATGGCGACAACGGACACTCGGGCGACATCCGACAGTGCCTTGATCCTTGCCGCCTGGCAGCGCTGGGGCGAGCAGGCGCTCGACCGCATCGATGGCGAGTTCTGTTTTGCGCTTTGGGACACTGCGAAAAAGCGCCTGACCCTGGTGCGCGACCACCTCGGCAACCGGCCGCTGTACTACGCTTCGTGGTCCGGCGGCTTTGCATTTTCGACCAGCCTGACCGGCCTTGTGCGTCTGCCGCACGTTGACACCCGGCTCAACGATTGCGCCATAGCCGATTATCTGGGCAGCGTCGCAACCGAGGCAGCGTCGACTCCCTACCGCGGCGTGCAGCGGCTCGAGCCCGGCAGCGTCCTGACCTGGGCCCCGGGTGGCGTGGCCCGGACGCATCGGTACTGGAATATCACCACGGCGCATCACGTTCGCCTGCCAAAGGCAGCGGATTACGTGGAGGCGGTCCGGGAGCGCGTACAGTCGGTGATCGCCCATTGCTGCGACACCGATCATGCGGTTGGTCTGGTCCTGTCGGGCGGCCTGGATTCGTCCATTCTGGCGGCCATGACGGCCCGTCACCTCGCGGCCCAGGGCCGTAACCTTTTGACAGCATCCAGCGTGCTCCCGGTAGGACACGTCGGGCCAGCAGCCGACGAGCGGCCATACATGCAAGCCGTGTGCGCCGCCTATCCGACCATCGCGCCCCAATGGGTGACCAGCACCCCGCACAGTCTGCTTGGAAACGCCAGGGAGACCTCCAGGCAACACGGACAGCCGACCTGGAACCCGTTTGCAGTCATGGATCAGGCGCTGCAGGCCACGCTGTTTAAAGCCGGCACCAGGGTGGTGATAGACGGCCTGCATGGGGATTCCATGTGGTCGTTTGAACATCCTGTTTTTTCCCTGGATTTGCTGCTGCGTGGGCACGTGGCGACGGCCTGGCGAGAATGGTCAGCCCTCAGCAAACGCAATGACATTGGCCGACGTACCCTCGCCAACCGGCTTTTAACCCCCTACGCCGCCGTGATGCCGACATGGCGGCGCGATTTTCGGGCGGCTCTTATAGCCCTCACGGGCCCGACGGCAATAACGATGGAAATGGCCAGGCACACCCGCCTAACCCAGCGCATCCGGCGCGAGCGGGCCCGGGGTCTGCCTTTCCTTACCCTGCGTGCGGCGCAGCGCAGCGAGCTTGCAAGTCCTTTGTGGCCCCGCGTGCGAGAAGAACACGCCAGAGCGGGCGCGGCGATGGGGCTCAGCTTGCGCAGCCCACTTTGGAATCGGCGAGTGCTGGAGCTTTGCCTGTCTGCGCCACCCGATGCACTGCACAAGGACGGGTTCGGCCGTTCCCTGGCGCGTGAGATCGGCCGGGGCATTGTCCCCGAGGTAGTGCGGACCCGGATCGATAAAGGTGCGTTTCTGCCGGATTTCCATGCCCGTGTTTGGCGCGAGCGGGAGGCCATGCTTGAGTTTCTCCAAGCGGCGCAGAAGTCGGACAGGGTGCCCGTTTACCTCGACGTTCCCTTGCTGCGGGCAGCTTTTAGCGATCTTCAAGGCGAAATCCCCTTGCACCGCTGGTCGCTAGCCGCGCAATCGCTGATCATGCGCGGCATCAAGGTGGCGTCTTTTTTGCTAGATTACGAACGAGGGCTTGTCAGGGACCACGCAGCAGCCTTGTAACCCACTCGTCGTCAGGCTGACTTGACGCAACGAGACCATTGTCTGATCGCATACTCGGGAGAGTTTCATGAATGCTTACCGTAGCGTCGCCGGATCGATGCCCGAGCCGGCAAAAACGTGGGTGTCGCCTACTTGCGAGACACTGAGCCTGCAGCAGACAGCCGGCACACAGTCTGCCGGCGTTGATGGCGGTGGCCACGCGAACTCAACCGGATGTTCCGGGAGCAATTGCGTCTCGTAACACCGGCCTGAAACGCCACGCACCTTTCGGAGGTTAGCGGCTGGGCACCGGCGAGGCTGTGCCGATAGTGGTTGCTGATGCAGGGATGACCACACGGTCGCTGACCCACGACACGGTGACGTGGCTGCTGGCGTTAAGCGTGCCGGTGCGTTGCACGCCCCCCGTCGCCCCCCCCACTGCCACTCCGGGGAATGGCAGCGCGCTTTTGGAAGCGCTCACCCGGCATGGAACGGCACCGATAGCGCTGCGCCGTCTGGGCGAATTTCCTGCCTGTCGGTCGATCGAGCCTGCCCTGCGCGCCGCGCAAGCCCGCAACGTGCATGCGGCGCTGTCCAGTTTGGCTTTGATCGGTGCCATCGGGCGCGCGCTGGCGGCAACAGGCGTGGCCTGGTGTGTCCTCAAGGGCGTGCCGCTGGCCTTGCAGCATTACGGCGACCTCGCCGCTCGACGTGTGGGCGACATTGACATCCTGGTCCCGCCGCACCAGGTGCAAGCTGCAGACGCCGCACTGCTGAGCTGCGGCTGGCAACGGGTCGGGTTGAGCGCTGACGAACCGCTCCCACCCCTTCGCTACTGGCATGAGCAACGCTACGTCGAGCCGGGCGGCACGAGCCTGGAACTGCATCATCGACTGCATCCGAACCCGTACCTGCTTGCTTTGTCTACCGGGCAGGTACTGGCTGACGTCACGTATCTGGACGTTGGTGATCTGCGCGTGCCCGTGCTGGACCCTGTCACCGAGCTGCTCTACCTGAGTACCCACGGCAGTCGCCACGCGTGGTACCGCCTGCTGTGGGTGTGTGACATCGCGGCGATTACCGCCAACGCGGCGCCCGACCTTCTGGACAGGACCTATCGGGCCGCCCTGCGGCTGCGCCTTCAGCAACCGCTCGCTCAGGCCCTGCTGCTGGCCGAACGCCTGTTTGCGGCAAGCGCCCCGCAGTGGGCGCAGGCCCTGCATCAGCGTTCAAGCCGCCAGCAGCGGCTGCTGGCCTTTGCCCAGGAAAGCCTGTGGTGCGCTCGCGACGGGGCGGGCAATCCAGTCAACCGGGCTCGCTCGTCGTTGCTCAGTTCGCTGTGCCAGCGCGCGGGCATGCGGTTCTGGGTCTGGGAACTCGCCCTTCGCGCCCGGCATGAATGGCGGGCACGCCTGGCGCCTGCGTGAACCCCGGCGCCGCACTTCGTACGCTGACGACTGACCTGGTGGCGGTCTCGCCCGCCAGGCTTGCACTCAGCTTCGGGCTTTTGCTTGCAGCGGGGCTCACTGAAGGTGCATCGCTGCTGGTGTTCGTTCCCGCCCTGCAACTTCTGCAAAACGCAGGTACCGAAAACGCCAGGCTTGCCCACGCGCTCGCATCCGTGGGCCTGGCATACGAACTGGGCCCGGTCCTGCTGCTTTGTGTTGCGCTGATTGCTGCACGCGCGGTGCTGGTTTACGCCAAGAGCCGCAGCGCGGCGCGCCTGCACTTCGGTTTTGCCGACCATGTCCGATTACGGCTTTACAACGCCCTGAGCGAGGCGCGCTGGAGCCACACCCGCACGCTTCGCACTGCCGACCTGGAAGAGCTGCTCACGGCTGGAATCGAGCGCATCCAGTCTGCCGTGTGGGCGCTGATCATGCTCGCCCAGACGGCCGTCCTGGCCACGGTTTACCTCGTGCTGTCTGCGTTCGCGTCGCCGACGCTGACGGCGCTGGTCGGCACCGCAGGAGTGGCCCTGGCGCTGGCCTTGCGAGGACACCGCCGCAGCGTGGTCTTGCTCGGCAAAGGTCTTCACGACGACCGCCTGGCGTGCTTCCGCGAGCTGTCGACGCTCGTGCACGGCCTTAAAGTGGCCAAAAGCTTTGGCACCGAAACCGCACATGGCGAGCACTTTGCCCACGCCGTGAGTGCCACGCGCACCGGGTATATGCGCTACGCAGACCTCACGGCGCAAAGCGGGCTGTGGCTTCAACTTGCTGCGGGCGCGCTGCTGGCTGGGGCGGTTTACGTCGGCGCCCGCCACCTGCAACTCGACCTGCCCACGTTGCTGGTGCTCGTGTTTTGCGTCGCGCGCCTGGCACCGTACCTGGGACAGCTTCAGACCCTGTCCCAGCAGTTGCTGTTCGCGCTGCCCACCTGGGAACAGGCCCGGGCCCTGGAAACGCAACTGACGAACGCACGCGAACCCCCGCCTTTGAGCGGTCAGCGGTTCACGCTGAGCCGCGCTCTGGTGCTCGAAAGTGTCAGCGTGCGTTACCCGACCGGAACCACCGCGGCGCTCGACAAGGTGAGCATCTGCCTGCCGGCTGGCAGCTTCACGGCCCTCGTCGGCCCGTCCGGGGCTGGCAAAAGTACCCTGGCCGACATCTTGCTCGGGTTGATCACGGCGGACTCAGGAACCGTGCGCGTGGACGAACAGCTACTTACCACAGACCTGACGCGCGCCTGGCGCGGCTTTGTCGGGTACGTGCCGCAGGAAACCTTTCTGCTGCCGGATACCGTGCGCGCAAACCTGCTTCTGGGCGATCCGGGCGCCAACGACGGCGCGCTGTGGCAGGCGCTCGACGCCGCTTCCGCAAGCGAATTCGTGCGCGCCCTGCCCCGCGGGCTGGACTCTCCAGTGGGCGAACGCGGCACGCTGCTGTCCGGTGGCGAGCGCCAACGCCTCGCCCTGGCGCGCGCGTTGTTGCGAAAGCCCCTGCTGCTGGTTCTGGACGAGGCGACCAGCTCGCTGGATGCCGACAACCAGGACCGCATCGGCCGCGCGCTGGCGAACCTTCGGGGACGCATGACCATCCTGCTGATCGCCCACCGGTCGGCCCTGGTGGAGCTGGCTGATCAGACCGTCGTGCTGCAGGCCGGCCGGGTGAGCGACGTTTTAAAGCAGACACCCCTGAAATTACCGTCGGGGATAACCGTTCCCTCATAATGCAAAGTACAGAATTCGCGGCGGTCCCGAATGAGTGAACACGCGCCACACACGCCCCCCAATTCGGCGCGATGGAAGCGGACAGCGAGCGTGGTGCAAGCGGAAATGGCGCCCGAGCAGGCCGCGCTGCTGCACCTTGGCACGGGCCAGTACCACGTCCTTAACGAAGTCGGCACGCACATCTGGACCCTGCTGCAGCTGCCGCGTGCGCCCGACGAGCTATGCACGGCCCTGTGCTCGGAATACGACGTCGATCCACAGCGGTGTGCCGACGAGGTAGCCACATACCTCAATGTGCTGCACGCGGCCCAGTTGATCGAGCCGGTCCGGTGAGCGGGCGCTGGTCCGTGGCCTGGAGCCGACGCGGTTTGCTGGCGCAAGCGGCGGGCGCGTTGCTGCGCGCCAATATCCGGGTCCGGCTGACCCGCGGCGCGCGGCTGTCGGCAGCGCTGGGTGAACCGGCCGGCGCCGTGGATGCAACGCTTTCCCCGGCACAGATGGCGGCCGCACGCGACGTGGGTTGGGCGGTAGAACTGCTGGCCGTGCGCGGGCCACTGCGCACGGCCTGCCTCGGCCAGGCACTGGCGGCCCGAACACTGCTGCAACAGCGGCAGATTCCATGCGTGCTGACACTCGGGCTGGGTCGACGTGCGGATGGAAAACTGGGCGCCCATGCCTGGCTTCGGGCGGGCGAGTACACGGTTACGGGTGGTCGCGGACGCACGGCCTTTTCGCCGCTGGCCGAATTCCAGTAACCAGGCATGTACCGTTACAGGCTTGCCGGCCTCGGTTTCGAGTCACAGATCGCATTGCCGGAACTGGGGCCCGAAGGGCATTGCGGAACCGGTGTCGTGGTCCGCATTGCGGAAGGTCCGGTGCCAGCGCCCGACGGTGGATCGCCGCCGCCCGGTGGCATGGCGTGGTCCAGCGCGCCATCGCGCTGCCTGCTGGAGGTTGACCAGGTCGCTCGCTTCGAGGTGCGCGACGGGCGGACGGTCACCTTCGAGCGCGCCGCAGCGCTGAGCGACGACCTGCTGCGCCTGTATCTGATGGGGTCGGTACTGGGCGCGTTGTGGCACCAGCTGGGTCGCCTGCCGCTGCACGCCGGCGCACTCGACATTGGCGGCCGGGCCTGGGCTTTCGTTGGCGCATCCGGGGCGGGGAAATCCTCGCTGGTGGTGACCATGGCGGCAATCGGCGCGGGCTATCTGTGCGATGACGTATGCGTGGTCGACGTGCCCGCCCAGGGCAGCGCACTGGCCTGGCCCGGCCTTGCACGGCTGCGGGTCAGTCCGGAGATCTGCGCGCTGTCAGCGCTGGATGACACGGGCCAGCTCGACCCGTTTGGGAAGCGGTCACTGCCGCCACCGTGGCCGCGTCCGGACGGGGCGCGGCCCCTGGCCGGCATTCTGGTGCTCGAAGTGGATCCCGACGTCCCGCACCCGATGCTCGACCGGTTGACCCCGCCCGCATCACTGGCAGCGACCCTGACACATACCTATCGACTCGAATACCGGCCAGCCGAGCACCGCGGCGAACACTTCGCCCAATGTGCTGCGCTCGCGCGCCAGGTGCCCGTTTACCGCTTGCGCCGCCCATGGGGACAGGACCGCCTGCGGGCCGATGCGCAGCGCATCATCGAATTGCTCGCAAGTCTGCCGTCGCCGTAACCGCGCATTCAGAAGGCGTTCTGATCGCCGACCACCACGCGCGCGGTACGCAGCAGAATCCGCAGGTCCAGCCACAGCGACCAGTTGTCGATGTAATAAAGGTCGTGCTCCACGCGCTGCGTCAGCTTGTCGCAGGTGTCGGTTTCGCCCCGCCAGCCGTTGACCTGCGCCCAGCCGGTCAGACCCGGCTTCACGCGGTGCCTGGCCGCGTAGTGCAGCATCACGTCCTGGTACAGCTGATCGCCCGCCTTGGCCTGCAGCGCATGCGGGCGCGGGCCGACCAGAGACATCTGACCGGAAACGACATTCAGCAACTGCGGCAGCTCGTCCAGACTGGTGCGGCGCAGAAATCGGCCCACGCGCGTCACGCGCGGATCATCGCGCTGCGTGAGCACGCTGGCGGTCGCGTCGGCCAGGTCGTGATGCATGGTGCGGAACTTCCACACCTTGATCAGATTATTGTTGAAGCCATAACGCGTCTGCCGAAAAAACACCGGGCCGCGGGAGTCAAGCTTGATCGCGATCGCCGTGGCGACCATGACCGGCGCACACACGAGCAACAGCAAACCGCCCAGGATTCGGTCTTCGGCTGCCTTGAGCAACTCCGCTGAGCCCGACACAGGCCGGTCCAGCACCTTGAGCAGCGGCACTCCGGCAACCATTTCCGCGCGCTGCTGCAAGAACTCGAACCGCAACAGTTCAGGGGCCAGGCGAATGTCCACCGGCGTATCGGCCAGTTCGCCCAGCAGACGCATGATGCGTTCCCGCTCGGACCACGGCAGGGCAATCACCACCTGGTCGACCTCGTTTCGCCGGATCATGCGCACCAGATGGGCAATGTTGCCCAGCACCCGGTGCGTGCCGATGTACGTGGATTCGGGGCGCTGATCGTCGTATGCAAAACCGATGATGCGCGTGCGGATGTCCTGGCAGCCGTGCAGGTGCCTGGCCAGGCGCTGTCCGTGTTCCGTGGTGCCCACGACCACCGTGCGCTGAGCCAGACGGCCGTCGCGGACCCAGGTGCGCGTCAGGCGGGCAAAAGCGACCCGCACGCCCAGGGGCATCACAATGCCGAACATGAACCACATACCCACCCACAAACGCGGATAGGCATCGGAAACCTTGAGCGAGAACGCGACCAGAATCAGCGTCGCCATCGTCAAGACCCATCCGCACAGCTGCCGCTGCATGCCGGCACGCGGCAGAAATACGTAAGCGACCTCATACGCGCGCAAACGCTCGCACACCCAGGCCCAGAACGCGGTGACGATGATGATGGTCGCGACCGGAAGCGGACCGATCGTGTCCAGCTGTGGATGGGCCCACCACGCCAGCACACCGGCCAGCGCAATCGCAGCAATTTCGCCACAGCGCAAGCCGAAGACGGCCAGCCACGGCGCGGTGGGTCGCGCAGTGCGGGAACGCCCCGATCGGCGCTCGAACGGGATGGCAGCAGATGCAGTCGTCGCCATGATCACACTCCTTACGTCTACAGGCCCGTAAATCGGGGCAAGCCCTCCCCTGGGTTGCAGACCGGTCACTTGCGTGGCGACCAGTTCAGGAAATTGCCAGCGAAACGTGCTCCTCCATCGCACGGTACGAAGTACCCCGATGCACCGTAGCGGCGAGGTTCAGCGTCAGCGACAGCCACAGCATCTGGTTGTTGATGTTCGGGCTTGACACCAGGTGGCCGACCAGCAGCCCCAGCGTGAGGGCGCGCACCGGCCACAGTG
>Ga0255338_1000810_pt1 | contig 77484 bp, 79 predicted proteins | sample MeOH1_35cm_T4_19_FD_203715 | JGI IMG/M metagenome (GOLD analysis project Ga0255338, IMG submission 203715) | Sandy soil microbial communities from University of British Columbia, Vancouver, Canada - MeOH1_35cm_T4_195 | ecosystem: Engineered > Artificial ecosystem > Sand microcosm > Unclassified ... | reverse complement strand
AATGCGATGGCCCGGTCATACCGGTATGACGATCTGCGGTGCATCGGTAATACCCGTATGACGCCCGCAAAGCCGCAGAAATGCTGGGCAAACGCCACGCAGCACCCGTGCGTGGGGTGCATTACAAACGGCCAGCGGTCGTGCGTCCTTTCTTCGCAGCGCGCTTGCCCGCTGCGTTGCCTCGTGCCGGAAGGCGCGGGGCTCCCCCGCAGGGGGTCTTGTTCTTCCCGGCGGCACGCCGGGCAGCAACTCTTTCCTCGCCTGTGCGCGAGACCTGGATTGCAATCATGATGTTCTCCATCGATAATGAGGGTTGGCGGGCAGACCATCCGATGAGGAAGATGATCATGCCCAAATTGACTGACCGGGAACGCCTTGCGGGCCTTGAGGCGCAACAGAAGAAGATCGCGCAGGATATCCTGGACACCCGCCGCACCCTGCGCGGCAAATATGCCGCCATGCTTGCCGATATGGAGATCGAGCGACTGTCGGAACGGGAGTGCCGCGAAATCCTTGTCCATGCGATCCGGGCGGGTGGCACGGCCTCGATCGCTGCTCTTAAAAGCCTCTCTGCGACACATCGCGCCGAACCCGACAAGCGCCCGTAGGGCGTCCCTGCGACGAGCACGGCGGAGCCGCGCGCAGGAGGCCCGCGCCGCATGGCGCGGCCTCGTCGACCGACGGGACCGGCGCTATCGCGGCGGTCCTTGAGGGCGACGAAAGGGTGGTGGAAAGGAAAAGAGCGGGACCGATCCGGGAGAAACCCGAACCGGTCCCGCTGTCCTTGGCGGGTTCAGTCGACCCAATGCGCAGGCCCTCCATAAAGGGTGAGCAGGATGGGATCGACGCCTATCGAGCGCATCACTCGTACAAGTTGCGCCTGGACCCCGCTACCCTCCGCAATGACGGCCTCGACCGGTCGCAGCCGGGCGATCTGGTCGTTGCGCACGAACCCCGCCCGATTGCCCCAGCGCCCCTTGTCGATGCCCAGCCTCACCACCGGTGTCCCGGTCCGGGCGGCCCAGGCTTCGGCGATGGCGTCCCCTCCGCATTTCTGCGCCGTGGTCAACAACACCATCGTCGGGCGCACCGCCTTGATCCGATCGAGGGCTTTCCAGATCGGCGTATAATCGGACCATTGGCTGCCACCGGAAAAGGCCACCAACGGGCCGTCGGGGTGATGCTGCCCAATCCGGCGTTGACGGCGCGCGGCGAGATAATCGGTGCCGTTGATGACGCTCGCGGTGCGCTTGGAGGATATCAGCGTGGCCTTTGGTGCTGACCAGGGCTTCCCGGTCTCATTGTGGAAGATGTCTGCCGCATGATCGCGCATGCAGGCCATTGCGTCGGATGCTTCGTCGAGAAAGGCGAGCAGTTCGTGCACCCGTTCCAGTTCGACGCTGTGGATCTCGCTGCCATCGGCGCGGCGGAGCAGGTCCTGCATGTCGCGCGTCGCCTTGTCCGCCTGGGCTGCCCACTGATCGGCTGCGCGGTGGAAGCTGTAGACCATCCCCCATGCGATGGTCCCCGCTGCGCTTTGCAGCCGGCTGTCCCGCAGCACGTCGAAAAGGGTCGTGACGATCAGTTCGATGGCGAGTTGGACCTGTGCCGGGTCGGGCATCTCGCAGGGCATTTCATCCTCGCCCTTCCCGATCCGCACCCCATCCAGATCTGATGCGAAGGCGGCGAGGAAGCTCTCGCTTGTCGAGTTGTCGTCGGCGGCGATGTGCGCCACGATCTCGGAGAAGGAGCGGATGGAACGGTTGGTCTTGGTCATGGGAACCTCCTTGTACTGAACCAAAAGAGGCTTTCCCTCGACACGGGCTTGCGCCGGCGGGGTCAAGGATCGTGGCGCAGCCACGACCGCGAAGCGGCGATGGGGGTCACGATTTTTTCTGGCGCGCGCCAGGCCTGACAGGGAGTGCCGCCGCCCGCCCGCCAGGAAAAATGGTGGGGCCCCGTCGTCCTTGAGGCCGCCGGTGTTCCCCGTGTAAACTTAACCCCGATGTTGAGAGAAGAGAGGAGGCTCGAGAATCGGGGGCTCGATGCCCCCGATTCTCGAATGGGTGCCTCTGGACGAAACCTCAAAAGGCGCGGGGCAGGCTCGATGCCTGCCTCGGGTCTTCGTCAAGCCTTGCGGCGGGCACCGACCTCGCCATCGGGCGGGATGTAAGCGGCGAAAGGATCGCCATCATTCAGATGACCGAAGGGGGTCATGATATAATCGCCGCGGTCCCTCCCGACTGCGCAGATCACGTAGCGCGGTTCACCCGTGGCGGCATCAGTGCATTCGAGCAGGGCAAGATTTCCATCGGCAGCTGCGCGCAGCAGCGTTTGGAAATTGCGGCGATAAGAATCTGGAATAGCCATGAACAACTCCCATGGAAAAGGGGACGGTCGCACCCGCGCCGTCCCCGATGATGTCTTATAAGGGCTACAATCAGCTGCGCCGCCTACGCCAACTGGCCTTCGGACGACCGACGTCTGCGGCGGGGGCCTGGTCCGCCTTGCGGAAGGCATGGATCGGAACGCTGGCCTTGCGCAGCGCCTGGTAGAGATTGGCCTGGATGCCGGACCCTTCGCCCAGCACGGCTTCGACCGGCTGCAATTCGACCATCTTGCGGTTCCGGGCGAAGGGCGCTTTACGCCCCGCTCCCGGCAAGGTGTAGGCGACAAGCGGAACCTGGCGGTCCCCCGCCCATGCCGCGACGATGGCATCGAACCCCTTCCGTTGGGCGGTCGTCACCAGCATCATATGCGGTATGCGTTCGAGAATGAGGTCGAGACGCTCCCAGATTGGTTGCCAGTCATGCCAGACGGCATGGCCCGAGGCGATCACGATCGGTCCCGTTGGCAGATAGCGCTCGCGGGCGGCGAGATCGCGAGCGCGCAGATAGTCCTGCACGGCGACCTGGGTTGCGCTCGATGCTTGCAGCGCGCGAGCCGAACGGGTCTTGCTACCCTTTGAAGGGGACCAGGGCCAGCCGGACTGGGCGCGATACATTTCGGCCGCATAGTCGCGCATACACTCGACCGCCTCGCGCTGTTCGGTGGTGGACTGGCAGAGGAGCTGCTTATCCTCCAGTTGCTGATTATAGACCTCGGAAAGGTCGGGCCTGTTCGCCATGTCGCGCAGTTCATCGGCAAGCGCATCCTCACGCCGTTCCAGCTTGTTAGCCACGAAGTGGAAGGAGTTGACGAAGCCCCAAGCGATCTCCGCGGCGAGCGGTTCAAGCCGCGTATCGGCGAGGAGGTCGAAGATGGTGGCGATCACCGCCCCGCACTCAGCCTGCGCCGCGAGCGGCTCGGGCATATCATGATCACCCGGTTCTTCGCCCGGCTCAACGATGGTGAGGGGTATGGGATCACCGAAGGCGCGCTGGAAATCGGAGCTGGCGGTGATCGCGGCATAGAGGCTCTTCAGGTCAGCGAGGCTGTCCACGCTGCGGGGATGAATGTCCGTCATGGGATATCTCCTCATGGGATGGGCAAAGAAAAAGGGCTGGAGAAGCAGCGCTTCCCCAGCCCGATTGCTGCGATGATCGAACCCTCAGTTGCGGAAATCGTCATCGAAATCGGCACCGGCGCCGGCTAGCTGGCCGCCCAGTTCCGCAGTGCTTGCGCCGAAGCCACCTTCGCCGCCCGGTTGATAGTCGGAACCGCCGCCGCCCATGCTGTCGTAATTGGCGGTGCCAAAGCCCGAACCGCCGAAGTCGGACCGGAGCGTGTCGCGCCGCCAGGCGATGGAGTAGCCTCCATTCTCGATCGGGAACAGCGCAATCGCCAGCGGTTCGGGGAGGCTCGGATCATCGATATTGCCGGCGAGGAAGACTTCTCCGGACCTTTTCGCGGTTGCCTCCCACAGCGCGCCCACCTGCACCCACCGCCGCGCGACGTTGAGGGCGATGACTTCATAGACGGGCGCCCTGGGGTTCATGCTATCGACCTTGCGCAGGCCGATCCGGGGGAGATCGATCGTGCGGGTGGCGAGACGGCCTTCGAGACGACCATTGACGAGATGAACTTCACCGATATTCATTGACTTGACCTTTCATTCTATCGCTCGAAACCCATTCCCGGCGACAAAAATCTCAGATCCCTCTCTTCTCTGGTCCCCGACCGTAGGGCCTGACGCATCCCTCTCGGCTCTGGCGTACGCCACCAAGCAACCGCTTCCCCCTTTTCGCGCATGTGCTGAACGCCCGACAATCTCGCGACCGCGATACCCTCTGGCCCAGCGCGGCAGGGATGACCGCCCGCCAGGGCCGAGACCCGCGCAGCGGGGCTCGGGGCGAAGCCCGTCAGCCCGGCGTCCGCGGAACGCGGGCGGCCGCCCATCCCCCTTACAAGCTACAAGACCAACTCCTGCACGGCTCCACGCAACGCGGACATAAGCCGCCGGCCATGCGCAAAGGAGAATGAGGGGCCATTTCTTCGCGATCGGCGCATAAAGTCGATTTCGAAATCATCCGGGTTTCGATCTCCATCGCGGCATGAGAGCATCGATATTCGCTGCCAAGCACTCGGACATCCCGTCAGCTGTGGTCATAGGTTGGCCAAGCCGATGATGGCGGTTCGTCGCGGTCAAATAGAACCCAGGACGCGTCGCCCTGAAAGGCGGCCTCAAGGATCGTCCAGAGTTCGCGTGACACACCAAGCGGCGGTTCGACTTCACCCAAAACCACGCAAGTGTGAACGAAAAAGCCGTAGAGATGAGGCTCGATCACCAGCGCGCCGTGGTCGACCACGACCCGGCCGCCTTCATTGCGGGGGGCATTCAAGATGAGTTGATCGATGGCGTTCCGCTCGGCCTTGGGCAGGTGGGCGGTAGAAACGACATAAAGTGCCGACAGACGCATAAGTACCCCTTCGAAACAGATTTCAGGCGGGCTTGTCGAGCGTGACGGAGAGGCTGTCGCGCGTCGCAGTCAGCGCGAGAGTTCGCCCCTTCGGATGCAACCACTGGACCTTGCGTTCAACCGCATCGCGAATTTGCTCTATCAGTGCGGCTTCCTCGCCAAGCAGAAGCGCATTGGCGAGATCGCGTGCGTCGCGCTCAAAAAATTGGCTCTGGGTTTTCCAACTATCGCTGTTGGCATCGTCGGACGCGCAGAAAATGCAGCTCTTCATCCACCAGGCAAGCAGGGACGGCGCTATCTTTGCCTTGGCATCGAATAAGATGATGGCTTCATCCAGTTCAGTTCCACCATTGCCGCAGACGAGCATCTCCAGTGGATAGCTGAGATGGTTTCTTCGTGCTTCCGGCAAAGTAGATTCGGCAATAACAAGGTCGAGGTGGATTGAATCGACGGGTCCGGAAGCGAACGCAGCATCGAGGGGATCGTCTCCATAGACCGCCTTCTCGCCATTCCGTTCGATCGAGAATGTAATCTTGTCCAGTCGGGGGAGCCGGTCATACCAGCTATAGCCAGCAAATTGTTCCTCGGCGCATACCACTTCACCGCCCATTCGCGCGGCATCTTGCAGTATCGGGGCTGCGCCTTGCTCTATATCCACATCGAACCGGGGCACGATGATCATCGTTGCTGAACGCACAGGGCCACCGCATTCTCGACCCTGGCTGTCAGCAGTGATGGGCATCCACGCTTCGAGCCATGGAGCCGCCTCAGCCAGGGTCACGCCCAATTGCTCAGCACGTTTCCAGCGCTTGAAGGAAAGACGATGGTTGGACTGCTGCGCAATGACACGATAGATGCCGGTTTCCGCCTCGAGCCGAAGCGTGGCAAGGGCGTCATTCTCTACCATCTCCTTTCGGGCCGGCAAAACGAGTTGCAGGTCCGGCGCATCGACGATGTCGATCTTGACGTGCCAACGGTCGAAGGTTCCGATCTCCAACACGGACGGCATTAGGCATGGCGCGGTGACACCATGAAAATTGAACCGGGGTGCGTCATTGGGATCATAACCGGCGGCCGAAAATATCCCGATCCTGCATCCCCGGCATTCTTCGATCCGAATAGCGCCGGCCAGAAAATCTTCTCTGGGCAACTCAGTTCCGTTAAAGATGACAGGGAGCGGGAAATAGCGCGATGCTTCGCGAACGGAATCCGGTAAGCGCTCGATCCACTGTTCAGGGAGCGTGATCTCAAGCTGAGTGCCGGCAGTTCGGGAAGAACACTCCACGGCAAGAGCCATGTCGCCCTCCCAGGCGTTTTCGGGAATTTCGACCTCCCAGCCCTGCCCCGCAGCGCGCGACCAGGATCTGATGATGACGTGGTGACCGGCAAGACTGAAAACACCCATGCCAGCGGGATCCTCGCGTCGCGCGATGTCCTTGTCCCAGCCGGAATAGCCCAATGTCACAAGGGCCGACGGATCATCGATGCCGGAACCGTCATCGGAGAAGATCAGTTTCTGGACCCCATCGATGTCGGTCACATCGATGTCGATCCGGCTCGCGCCTGCGCGGCGGGAATTCTGTAACAGTTCATGAAGGACGTCATGAATTGTGCCGTTGAACAGGCGCGAGACGCGGGTGATCAGCGACTGACCGACGGACGGCTGAATGCTGGCTGGAAGCGACATATCGTTATGCTCCGTGGGATGGAGGTCCATTCCTCCGATCCATCCTTCAGTCCCCCTCCTTCCTCCCTATTGCGGGCCTGCGGGTTCCGGTGGCACGCATGGCGTGAGCAGCTCTATTGGGTCCGACTCTTTCGATATTCGATGTGGATTTTCAGCATCCGACCAGTCGATATTGTCGATCACCCAGCCCGGCACAAAATCCCAATCAAAGCAGAGCGGATAGGTCGCGCTGACTTCCTGCCAGGCTTTCTCGACAGCGCTCGTCCAACCCACGACAATCAGGCGCAATGCAGCGGTCCCGACGGTCTCGAAACTGCGCGCAATAGCCGCAGCCAAAAGCTTTGCGGCCTGATCGCCACTGGTCTGGTCCCGCAAAGCGAGCACGGCTTCCCAGAGGCACGCCGCAGTTTCGAGACTGAACTCTTCACTCTGGTTCATATGCTGATCCTTTCATGTGAAGCTCAGGCCGCGTTTTGGGCGCAGCCCTGGTAAAGTCCGAGATCGCATGCCATCAGCGCATCGACAGCCGGCTCGAGCCGATCGAATGCATTGGCGAGGTCAATAATCGGAACGCAATGGCAGGCATCGCCTGTCCCATGATCGCCGCGATAATGGATCGGCAGCATATCGGCAGTCATTTCGGGAAAAACCGCTCGAACAACCAGCGTTTCGACCCGGCGGGCCACGAGACCGACGCGACGAGCCAGATAGGACCGTTCAGGTTCCCGCATGGGAAAATAGCGATCGGGCGCGATCAGCGGTGCTAGGCGTACACATTGAAGCCGGCCCCCAATATGGGGACCAAGGATCGAGGGAAGCATGGCCTGTCGGCCCGCTGCAAGTGCCGTCCAGGGTACCAACGCGCGATATTCGAACAGCAGCGCCGCGCCCGGAAGCCGGACGCGCGTAACGATAATGTCCATGTTAGACCTCCGATGAAAGGGGGGCACGCCACGAATGACTGAAAAGAACGGATCGATCAGATTATCGTCGATCGCCGGCAAAGGTCGCCGTTGCCGTCAGGCGCATCAGATATTATTCTCGGCGCATGCCGGACTCGGCGTCGATGGCGATCGTGCCCGACCCGGCCATGCTCCAGGATTTCAACCACCCTCTGGATCGACACGGATCGGGGAGGATTTATGCGCGAACTCGACGAAGAAGAACGTGAGATACTCCGCATGTTGGACAGCGGAATTTCCACCCCGGACCTGATCACGATTGTCCGTGATCTTGGCGATGTGCTGCGGCAGCAAGGCTATGTGATCCAGGCCAATGTGGCCGAACTTGCCGCCGACCGCCTGATCTATCTCCAGGCACGCCTGAAGGCACTGACGGCAGGACCACTCCCCTACCAGTCATGAACGGGCAGTTCCGGGAGGACCGGACCGTCGCAGTCGAAATGCAGCAGACCAATGCCCCGGCTGCGTGCCAGGCGGATGGCAGCCATAAGATCCTCGGGAAGCGAAAATTCCCGCGCAGGATCGAACTGCCGCGTCGCGACGAACCAGCCACGCGCGTTGCGCGCAACGGTGATCGGCGCCTCATGCGCATGGCCATTGGTCCAGCTATCGAGCATCGCCGCTGTGGCCATAGAGAGATGAGTGGTGGCAAGGACGCAGTAACGCCCGATTTCCGCCCCTGGCAGCGCTGGGAATTCGCCGTTCGAACTTCGCAGCTCTGGATGGGTTCCGGTTGAGGATGGAGAAGCTGACAATAAGGATGCCAGCCCGCGTGAGGAACGGGACATGGGAATTGCTCCGGATTTGAAGGGTCCGACACAGAGGTAGACGGCGGGACCGATCGCGGGAGATCGATCCATACTTCTCAGACCTGCCTGGCAACAGCGCGTCGCCGCAAATCAGGGATCAGCGCGTTATCATAGACGCTCTCGCCCGAGCGTTCGAGCGCATGCTGTTCGGCACGATACCAGTTCGGCGCGTCGATCGTGTAGAGCTCCATCCCATATTGCTCGTCGCCGCTCAGGAACTGGACTTCGACAATGAAGGTCTGGATTTGAGGGGAAGCGCCCATGGCGGTATCCTTTCGCAAGAGAAATTGCGGCCCCGGCGGGCGCCGGAGCCGAAGCGGATCGAAAAAGCGGATTTACGTCGGGCGCTCAGTGCGCCTTTTCGAGGAGCTTGCGCCCCTTGGCCTCGAGGTCGAGGCGATTGTCCTGATTGGATTTCGTCCGCGCGTGGGCGGTGATGCCCTGGACGAAATCGAAGAGACTGGCGGGCGGATGGCCTTCCTCGGCCAGCACCGTGGAAATGATCTTGCCGGTTTCGGCCTTCGAAAAACCCTGCTTACGCAGGAACGTTTCGCGATCCTCGTCGGTGCGCGCCACGATCCGCTCGCGCGCGGTGCGAATGCCATCGATAAAGCTTCGAGGGGAGGAATCCGCGAAATTTTCAAGCGCCGGCGCAGTTTCATGGGCGAAGCGATTGGCCGCGAATTTGGAGTGCCGGATCGAGATTTCCTCGAAATTCTCCGCGCCCCAAATGTTCCTGTTCATGCATACCGCGCGGAGGTAAAACGTCGCCATGCCAAGGGTTTTGGAGCCGACCTCCGAATTCCAGCAATAAAATCCCCGGAAAAAGAGATCTGGATCGCCATTGGCAAGACGGCCCGCCTCAATCGGATGGGTGTCGTCAACCAGGAACAGGAAGACATCGCGATCGGACGCATAGAGGGTCGTCGTGTCGCGGGTCACATCGACATAGGGGTTATAGTGCATGCTGCCCCAATCAAGTACGCCTGGAACTTTCCAACGCGTATCACCGACACCATTACCCGCGATCTTCATCACCGCGGAGACCAATTCATAATCCCAGATACGGCCGTAATCCGGCCCGGTAACGGCCCGAAGTTCCGTGCGCCCCTCTTCGGTCTGGAGCAGCTTCACCTGTTCACCGCGATGAGCGAGCAGGCCGTGCTGGAGATTGATGCCCGCTAGGGCCGCCGGCAGTGAGCGGAGATAGGAAGCCGGCGCGCCGACCAGGCTCGAAAGCTGGCCAAAAGACCAGTTGGTGGGCGCAACAGGGCGATCGTCACCGGGAACGAAAAGGCTGAGGCGCTCGGCATCTTCGGACCGCGCCTCGACCCGAACCGCCCTGCTTTCGACGATCCGGGTCGTGGCGCGATCGGCGCGGGCGCGGACGCTGTCATAAAGGTCGGTCAACGAGAGGAACTTCTCGTCATCGGGTCGCGAATACCATTCGGAGGAAACCCGGCCGATATTGCGGCCCCGTGAGATATCGACGCGATAGGCACCGCCAACTGGCGATGCATCACTGTGCTGGACGAGATTGGACATGGGATGATCTCCTCATTCGAGTTGGACCTCGGGCGCATCCACACCCGGTCCGCATCCATCCCACCCTCTTCCCTCCCGTTCCTGTCTCGCTGCCCGGCCTGCCCGGCCTTACAGTCCGCCCGGTTGCTCGGGCATGCTGATCGCATCGGCTTGACACTGATCGGTCGGGAGCCATTCATACAGGAGATGGGCATCAGGTTCATGTTCAGAGCCAATTGCGATGCGGATAAGCCTGCCATCGCAGGCAAAGGCGCCGGCGCGAGGGAAGTCCATGAAAGTGCGGCCTTCGAACACGAAATCTCGCGATCTGATGGCTGTGACGGTCCGCGTCGTGCCGAGCGCCCGATGCCCCTTTGGGCCGTACAGAAGCGTCATGCGATCACCGACCTTGAGTTGCTTGCGAAAGGCGGCAAGCGAGATGCGGCTGACAACGGGATTGGCAGCACCACGCCGGGCAGACAGGGCCGCCCAATAGGCCCTGCCGATCCTGATATCGGTATAGAAGGCGCAACTCATAAAGTCCTGAAGGAGGTTGGAACGGGTGAAGCCGAAGCGCTCGACCTGATCACGGATCATCACGATGAAAGCATGACGCGCTGGTGGGTCGGTGAGGTCCGCCGGCGCATCGAGCAACTCAACGATGATCTTGCGACCGCCGGTGAAGACCTGGCTGCTCACCGAGAAGCGGGCGCCTGCAATCAGCCCCAACAGATGCTGCTCGATACGATGACACAGCGCCGGCAGCGCTTCACCCTGCCGGTAGAGATCGCCCTCATAATGGAAATTGCCCCGGCTGTCGGGTTCTGTCTGACTGTAGGAAAGGATCGGCGCAGGGAGGATGTTTGGCGCTACGGACATGGACGCTTCCTTTTGCGGATTGAGGGGACGGACAGGCGGATGCGCAAACCCTTGCGACACGCGCGCCGCACAATGTCGCCACACCCACTTCCCTCCTCAGGCGAGGTTCCCCGATGCTGACTCGTGAGATTGCCAGAGGAGGCACGTCGGGTCGGTGCCAATATTCAGGCGAGGAGCGCAGGATCGATAGCTTCATCCTCCGCGAAGTCGGTCGTCCAGATTATGGCATCGACAAAAGCCATCCCACACTCGATGACTTCGACTTCAGAAAGAAGGATGATTTCGCCCTCGGCATTCTCAATGAGACAGAAGGGTTCACCATTTCCACGGGAGCGAACCATCGCCCGCTGCTGCATATGGGGAATGATCATGATCAGATTTTCCTTAGTAGCATCCAGATAGGATGCTCTTCCTTCTGGGCTGTTGCACCGTTCGACTTGGGATGATCAATTGCGACGGATATTACCTCACCCTATCGCCTTTCCTTTGACTCATTGAACTTAACGCGGCATGGTTTTACCGTTTCGCAACTGATCCGACTCCAGGGTCAATCCATTCTCAATATTCCAGGAAATGTCCTCATGGCCGACACCCAACAGCCCGACTACACGACTTTGACGGTTCAACTGCTGAGCGCTTTTGTTTCGAAGAACAGCGTCTCCAGCGATGAACTTGCTGGTCTCATCCATGCGACCCGGACGGCCTTGATGACTGATACAGCGCCTGTCGTCGAGGACGCGCCCCAATATGTTCCGGCTGTCAGCATTCGCAAAAGCCTTGCATCCCGCGAGCATATCATCAGCCTGATCGACGGACGTCCATACAAGACCCTCAAGCGGCATCTCGCGAGCCATGGTCTGACGCCGGACGAATATCGTGCCCGCTATGGTCTGCCCCAAAGCTATCCGCTCGTTGCACCGAGCTATTCCGATCAGCGCCGTGAAGTCGCGAACAAGCTGGGCCTGGGCCGGCTCCCCGCCACTGCCAAGGTGGCGGAGGCCGCACCGGCTGCAAAGGCAGCGGCGCCAGCTTCCAAGCCCGCCACCAGCAAGAAGGCAGACACCAAGGCCGCCGCCGCGCCCGCGAAGAATAATGCCACTGCCGAACCCGCCAAGACACCGGCAGTTGTGACAGTCAGCGATAAGGTTCCGGCCAAGGCAGCGCCGAAGGTGGTAGCGCCTTCGACTTCCAGCAAGGCTCCCGCCAAGACATCGAAGCCCAAGGCGCAAGCGAAGCCCGCAAAGGCGGCTCCTGAAAAGGCGGCAAAACCAGAGGTGAAGGCGAAGGCGAGCCCGGCCGCCGCGAAGACTGGCAAGAAGCTGGTTGCCGCCAAAGCAGTCCCTGATGCCAAGGCGACGACGCCTGCGGCGGACACAACCAAGTCGGCACCCAAAGCTGCGCGCAAAAAGCTTGGCATCAAGATTCCCTCGGACGAGCCGACATCATCGGCGAGCGGCGAACCGGCGGCAGCAGTAACCGAAACCGCATGAGGCTGAATGCCGCCTTCGGCTGTTTCAACGGGTCGAAGGCGGCATGATCGGGATGAAATCCGAGCGGCGGCTGTCAGGATCGTTCAACGATAATAGCGTTGAGGATTGTTTCCGCCTTCTCGGGTGGCAGAAATAATCTCGTCTTATACTGGATGATTTCACTGAACGCGCCGCGCGCCTTCAGCCATTCCCTGTCATGAGGCTGGAAGTCCCGTATCTCTATTCTGCGACTGCCGTTGACGATCGACGATATCAGTCTCGCCCCGCCAAGGCCGGGGACAAAAGCCCCCTCTCCATTTTGCGCCGCGGCAATCAATTCTTCAGCGCTCAGCTTCATGGCCCGTTCAAGCCCAAACGCCGATTGCAACTTGTCGAGGGCCGATGGCCTGATGATACGGCCCAGCACCGATAATCCCGTGCCATCGTCGATCCGCCAGACACGAACGTCGTCTTGCGGCAATTTGTGCCATACAGGTAACAGCAGACCGGTAGCGACGCTGATGGTTTCCACGTCGAGCCGTGCCTCGGTCTCAGCGACTTCAGCATCCCAGAGGTCCTTGAACGTCGGGCGGCTGATCACGGTCCAGTGGCTATGCCCAAGCGCTGCGATTTCCATGCGTGATGTACCGGTCGGCCGGACCAGCTGGCACATGGCAATGGGCCGCCCGTCCTCGTCCGTGATCGACCAGGATGGCACGCGCAAGGCGACGCGACCGGACCGACCGTTGCGCAGAAAGGCGATGTCGCGGGTCTCTTCCCAGAGATGCATGAGGCGGTTCCAACTGGTCGCGTGCGGACGCAAATGGAGTTCCAGGCGCATGAGCTTTGTTTCCGCGCCCGTCACCGGATCGGTCCGAAGGACCTGATCCGACAAGGTGACGATCTTCTCCGCACGGATCGTTTCGACGCCAAGATCCAAGGTGCCCGCCTCACGCGCAGCGTCCACGCGGGCCTGGATGAGGCCCATATATTCTTCGAAGATGGCGTTCTGGGTCGCGATCCGCAGAGCCAGGATGCGATTAAGCCAGCGCTGGATCGGCGGGAGCCGTTCGAGCAATGCGCCGCCATCGTCGACAAGCTTGAGACCGGTCATGTCCATGAAGTCGTTGAGGGTGACACTGGCGAGCTTTCCCGCGCCCAGCAGATGATACCATTGCGTCAGCGCTTCGCGCGCATAATCGCTTTCGAGATTGTCGGCCGGATCGAAGAGATTTTGTCCACCGGTCTGACGCTGGCCGCGCGTCAAAGCGCCCAGGCTGTCGAGGCGCCGGGCAATCGTGCTGATAAAACGCCGCTCGCCTTTGCAGTCGGTCGTCACCGGCCGGAACACCGGTGGAAACGCCTGGTTGGTACGGTGCGTGCGCCCCAGGCCCTGGATCGCAACGTCCGCGCGCCAGCCCGGTTCGAGCAGGAAATGAATGCGGCGCTTGTGCGCGCTCTTGCAGGCAAGATCGGCATGATAGGATCGGCCGGTCGACCCGGCGTCGCTGAAGACCAGGATCGACTTGATCCCATCCATGAAAGCCCGCGTTTCCGCAATATTGGCGCGGGCACTGCGGCGCTCGACCTTCTGGCGGCCATGGCTGTCGATGACTATGCGTCGTGAGCGGCCTGTTACCTCGGCGACCATATTGGTCCCGAAATGCGCGATCATGGCATCGAGCGCGGCGGGCACAGCCGGCAGGGAGCATAGTTCCTCGATCAGGGCTTCACGCGCCGCGATCGCCTCCTGGCAGTGAACCGGCCGCCCCTCGGAATCGGCCATAGGCTCCGATCGCATGCTGTCGTCGCTCGCGCGGAAGACCCGCATCTGGCGCGTGGGGAAGGCGGATGTGAGATAGTCGATAAGGATCTGAAGCGGTGACAAATCCAGATCCAGCGTAGCGCGTTCTTCCGCCGACAGGCCCGCAAGACGACGATCCAATATAGCTTCCGCAGTGGTGACGAGTTGGACGACGACCGCGTGCCCTGCGGCGATCTCGGCCTCGAACGCCTTGATCGCCGTGGGCATCTTCATGGAGATCAGCAGCTGCGAAAAGAAGCGTTGCTTGGCGCTCTCAAACCGGCTGAGCGCCGCCCCCTTGGCCTGGGCGTTGAGGGTCGCACCCGACATGCGGTCGACGATGTTGGAGGCTTCCAGGACTTTCTGGAGTCCGCGATGGACGATCGCCCAGCTATCCGCGTAAGCGTCGTAGATCGCAATCTGATCTGCGGTCAGCTTATGTTCGAGCGGCTCATATTCGACGCCGGCGAAACTCAATGCCCGGGCGGTATAATGCCCCATGGCTTTCAAGTCGCGGGCCACGATTTCCATGGCGGCAATGCCGCCGTCGTCCATGGCAGCCATGAAGGCATTGCGATCGGTAAAGGCGGTGCCCGGTCCCCACAGACCAAGCCGCGAGGCATAGCTCAGATTTTCAGGCTTGGTGGCGCCGGTCGCCGAGACATAGGCGATGCGTGCGCGGGGGAGCGCATTTTGGAGCCGGACGCCAGCCAGGCCCTGGTCCGAGCCCTTTGCGGTCCCGAAATCATTTTCGGTCCCGGCGGCATTGCCCATGGCGTGGGACTCATCGAACAGGATGACCCCCTCGAAATCCGATCCGGTCCATTGAAGGATCTGTTGCAGGCGGGTGGCGGTCTCATGGCGCGCGGAGCGCAACGTTGCATAGGTGAGGAAGAGAATGCCCGAAGCCATGCTGATCGGCTGCCCGATGGGGAAAGCGTCCAGGGGCTGGATATCGATGGGAAGGCCGCCAAGGGCGCTCCAGTCCCGGCGCGCATCCTCGAGCAGGGCTGCGCTCCGCGATATCCAGATGGCGCGGCGATTGCCCCTGTTCCACTGGTCGAGGATGCAGCCGGCACCCTCCCGGCCCTTGCCGACGCCCGTACCGTCGCCGATGAAATAGCCGGAGCGGTAGAACCGCCCCTGCGCATCCTCATGAAGCTGGTCGCCGGCGCTATTTGGGGTGAATGTGCCAGGCAGGTCCCTCGCAAAAGCTTCACCGGCGTGGATGATTGTTTCGAGCTGCGCCTCGGACAGCTGCGTCCGGGCGCTGCGCTGAAGCATCGGCCGCCAGTTCGGCGCGGGCGGCAGGACCGACGCCATGGCCATGGATTCGACAAGCTGGTCGGGATGCCGCGTTGCCCCCTCAATTGTCATCCGGGCAAGCCGCCAGGGCGTATAGAGCCCAACCGGCTCACCGGGCGGCACGGGCTCGTCCAGGATCTGATAATCTAAGGGTTCCGGATCATCCTTCTCGTCAGGCCATCGCGCCGGTGGAGCAAGGCGCGGCGATGCAAGCGCACTGAAAAGCGGCGACGGGGCAGCGCCGCGTGGCGGCCGAGTCCGGAATCTTGCCACGGGCGCGGATGGTTCAGGTAGTGAAGAGCCGTCCAGCCTTGGCGGCAGTGCCAGGACAGGGGCCAGCGCCGCGCGGATATCGGGCGCGCAATGACAGGTTGCAGACCCCGTCCAACCCTTGTCGAACAGGAGCAGGCGGACGGCGATGCTCGTCCCGTGTTTGGCATAGGGCGATCCCAATATCGTGATCTCGGCGCGGGGCGGCACTACCTCTGCCACCGAAGCATAAGCCGCCGCGCCGCTGCCATCGGCGGCAAAGGTTGAAGGCATGATCGCAACGCAGCGTCCACCTGGCGCCAGGCGCAATAGTGCCGAACGCAGATGGCGGGCGCCGCCATGTCGGTCCCGGCCCCTGCCCTCGCTGCGGCTGAAAGGCGGATTGATGAGGATGACGGAGGGACTGATGTCCACCGGCAAATGGTCATGGATGAATTCAGCGTCATGGGTGGTGACTGCCTGCCCCATGACAAGCGCGAGCAGCGCGGCGCGGGCCGGATCGCGTTCGTTGAGCGTGATTTGCGCTGGTGCCGCCCCGCAATGGGCCAGCAGCATGCCTGTGCCGGCCGAAGGCTCCAGGAGGCGATCATCGGTGCCGATCCGGGCCGCCTGGTTGACGAGCCAGGAGAGGGCAAGCGGCGTGCTGAACTGCTGCATCGCCACCTGATGTTCGGACCGATAGCTGTGGGTCGGAAGCCGGTCCTGGAGGAACAGCAGATCGTCAAATCGCGCTTCAGCCGTCCGGCTTTCCGCTTCGCTGGCCCCGCTCTCGCGAAGGAAAAGGACCTGAGCGGCTTCGAGTGCGTCATAGGCGTCACGCATCGACCAGTCGCCCCATGCATCGCTGGTTCCAAAGCTTTGCGTCATCAGCCGCTTGAGCGTCTGACGGCTGGGCGGCCGGGAGGCCGCCAGCAATGCGGACACGGCTTGGGCAACGTCGAATAGCTGCCGGACCTTTTGAGGCACATCTGCATCGGGCGCCTCGACGGGCGCGAAGAGTGGAAGGGTCATGAAATTTTCCTGGCTGGGGACCGGTTCGGTCGGTCGGCATCCACCTGCGCCGGACATGCGACCGGACAGGGCGGATGCAAAAAGGGGCCGCAGCGCAAGGCGACAGCCCCAAGGATGATCAATGCAGGCTGTCAGGCTGCCTGGGCGATGTCGTCGTTCTCAGCCGGGGGCAGCACTTGCGCATCCGCGGCAATATCTTCACCGCTTGCGCCCGGTTCGATGTCGTCTTCATCCGGCTCAACCGGCGGGCTGAAGCGCATTGCGTCGGGCAGCCAGGCCAACGCCTTTTCCTTGAGGTCAGCCTCGATGATCAGCGCGCCGGAGAAAAGCTTTTCGGCCGACAAGGCGAGATCATGCTTTTTCGAGGCGCTGTAACGGCTGCTGAGTTCAATCCCGCCAATCCCCTCGAACTCCGACAGGATCGACGCCTTGCTGATCCGGTCGAAATAGTTGTTCGCGGTGGGCCGCCACCATGAAGCGACGTCGATTTCCAGTTTCTGACCCAGGTGATCGATAAAGTGACTCCCGGATTGACCAGCAGGAACGGCCTGCATCGTACGGGCAATCAACCAGCCGAACCAGGCGGCTCGGGCTTCCTCAGCAAGCGCGCAAAAGGCGTCATAGCGTTCCCGCTCATCGGTAGGTTCGGTCCAGCTGCGATCAAGGCTGGCGTCGCACTTCATCCACTCCTCGGCTGCCGATGTCCCACTCTTATAGTCGGTGAGCCGGGAAAAAGGCGCATTGGCACGCAACTCGGTGGCAAGATCACTGGTCCGATATTTCCGGGTCGCAGCGTCAGCCATATAGAAGGTGGCGAGATCGAGCGCGAAGCGGGGATCGCTGGCGACATGGATACGGAGCAGCTCGGCCTTCATCTCAGCCAGTTCCTCGGCCAGACGCTGGCTGATGCGAGGCTTGGCCGAAACCTCTTCATCCGATGCGGCCTCTTCCTCCGCATCCTCGCCGGATGGCTCTTCCTCCTCATCGACAGGCTCGGCCGACGGGGCGATGTAGAGCTGCTCATGGATGCGCGGCTGCCCGTCCTGCCCGATCACAACATAGGCCAGAGCGGAGGCCTTCTGTTCTTCGGTCAGAATCGGCGCGCGTTGCTGGATCGCCTCATATTCCGCATTCAGCCGATCATAACGTGCCTCGGCCTCTTCCTCGCTTTCGTCGGTGTCGGCGGGATTTTCGAAGCCTTCAAGTTCCGTTTCGATGTCGGCCAGACGCTGTTCCTGCTCCTGCGTCAGCGGCGGTTGCTCACCATCGACAGGCTTCAGACCCCAGGTGGCGCTATAAGCGATATGGGTGGTCGGCACGACGCGGATTTCTCCAAAGCCTTCCCGTTCCTGGATCGCCTCGGCGGCCTGCGCCAACTTGTCACTCGCAATTTGGCTGAGCAGATCGCCATCGATCCACATCTCGGTGGCGTTGTCGGTGAAGAGATCGCTGTCGATCCGGCCACCAGCGGCGAGATAGGCCTCGCGTCCGACGAGTAGGGCTTTGGGATCGCTGCCCCGATAGCTGCCCTGTGCCAGCTGACGCCGAATCTCGCTCACATTGGCGCGGTAATAGCCCTGGCCCAGCTCTTCGAAGACGTTCGCTTGGCGCGCGGGATCGGGGCTACTGCCATAAGCCATGGCCACCTCGATGCTGATTTCACCATCGCGCAGTGCGTCAAACACGCAGGGCGCCAGATCAGCGAGGCGAAGCCGGCCAAGCACGAAACGCTCGGTCAACCCGAACCGTTTGGCGATCTCGGCCGGCGTCTTGCCCTCGGTCTGGACGATATCCTGAAAGGCCTGGCAGGTGTCCGCAGGCGACATGCTTAACTTGAAGAAATTCTCTTCAAGGCTGGTCGCGATCGCATCCTTGGCTTCGCGAAGGACGAGGACGGGAACCTGATAATCCGCCGCGAAGATGCCCTTTTCGATCAGGCGATGGACTGCGTCGAGGCGTCGGCCGCCCGCAGCGATGCGGTAATGGCCCTTCTTGCGGGAGACGGGCAGGCCGATGAGATTCTGCCTTATGCCCTTGGCAGCGATATTGGCTTCGAGCTGAGCATCGGCGACGGGGTCGCTGGCCTTGCGGACGTTAGACGGCGATTTGGTAAGGTTCGCTGCGGGAACGAGTATAGGAAGCTGGTTCATGGAATAGTTCTCCTGGCGAGGGAACCTGACCATCAGGCCCCCTCTCGCCACCAGTACCTCCCCCACTTCCCTTCCATCTTGTGGACATCGTTCCAGTCGTTCATGCCCATGGGCGGCCAGATCGTCTGTACCATTCGGCCAGGGTCTTGATAGGCGATAAGGGCTTTGGCCGCGCTCAATTGCCCGGCCCGATCATTGTCGGGAAGCAGGATGAGGCGCGTCACCCGAGAGGGCAGCGCGATATTATGGAGACGTTCGCTGCCCAGCGTTGCCCAGACGGGGATGTCGAGCAGGGCCATGGCCGAGATTGCAGTCTCGATGCCCTCTGCCAAGCCGAGCGTATCCGTCGCTGGAGCCAACATGACCGCCCCCTGTCGCGGTCCTCCTAGCATCTGCCGCGGATTGATCAGATCAGGTGCGAGACAGCCAGAATGCGGGTCGAGGAAAGTCCGGTGGACGGCAACGAAGCGGCTGCGGTCGTGCAGGGCTGTGATGATAGCCGGCCTGAATGTGCATGATTGTTCCCTGCCGAGGGGTGTTCGGGGATGGAACCGCAGGGAGCAGGGAGCCGCCTGGATTGCGCGGCTGCGGAGATAATTTTCCCCGATCGTTCCAGCGAGGGGCATGCTGGACTGCCAGAGATCATGCGCGCGCTGCAGATTCCAGGATGAGGGCCGCGACCGGGTCGGCGAAGGGATGGCTATCGATTGTAGGGTGCCGCGATCAATAGCCCGGACGATCCGCAGCACGTCTCTCGTGTCGCAGCCAGCGAAACATTTGAACAGAAGCGCTCTCTCGCCGACCCGCACGGATAGGCTGGGCGTATGGTCATCATGTGCGGGGCAGCGGCACATTCCACCTTGTGGTGTCCATATTCCACCCAGCTTCTCGACGATCCTGCGCCCTTGCGCGTCCAGCAGCGAAACCATCACAGGTCAGCCGGGAAAATCCATGCCCTCATGCGCAGACGACTGCGCAACGGTGCGGATCGCACGCCGCAGGTGCATGCGTATTTTCCAGCGAGGGATCGCAAATCGCTCGGTGATTGCATCGACTCCCATGCCATGATGCACCCGAAGAGCGAGTATCGCCGCAGTCAGCGGAGGCATGGCATCAACCGCCGACTTCAGCACTGGGTCCAAAGGCCGTTCTAATCCGGTTTCTTCCTTCACCCTCCGACACATTGGGTCGCTCCTAACGAATGGAAGGTCTTCGGGATCGTGGGCGCAGACTCGGTCACAGGGATCCGTCAGCACCGATCGCGGCCCATTTTGATCATGCCGATTGTGACTTGCGGCGGTTGCAAGATAGACCCTGATCGCCCGCGCTACCGCAGCGTCGCTACCAGAGCCGCGACGCCAGGGACGGACCGACATCAGACCACGCAATGCCTGAAAACCCAGCCACCATCTCATGGGAATCTCCGAGTTGAAGGAACGAGTGCAACCCAATGGCCGCATCACTCCCCCTCCCCCTTTCCTTCCCATGGCTGGGCGGTATCCAGATTCCTAGATCATGTCGGCCATCGGCCTCGCGTATCCCACACCATGGCGGAAGAATTTGGCAGGCCCGTTCTGCGCCCATTCTCCGTTGCTTTTGTGTTTCAGTTTCATGACACTGCAGCCATGCGACACCGACCGCGCATGGATGTCCGGGGCGAATTCGAGACGGTCAGGATGTGGAGGTAGTGACGAACATGCCGCTCGACCCTGACGCGATCGACTGGGAGCCTCATCGAGAGCAACTCGAACGCTTTAACAACCTTGAGCGCGAAGTGCTTAAAAGGTCCGGGCATGGATTTAGCGCGAAGCAAATCGCCAAGCAGGTCGGCACTAGCCAAAACATGGTCACCAAGGCGATCTTCACAGGACGCACGCGCCTGGGCGGCCAATATTCAAAAGCTGAAGCGGGACGCATTGTGATTGCCTGGGAAGCTGCCATGGAGGCGGCCAAGAAAGCGGCCGAAGAAGGGGTACATTCTTTATACCCCCAAAAATTATACCTTCCGCAGCGCGATGATTTCGGACCAGATGAACCCGCTGATGTCCAAGCGGATGCACAGATTCCACATGCAGAGCCACCGGCGTTGGAACAGGATGCTTTGTCCAGCTTCCTCCGCCGTCTGGCCCGTCGGAACATTTTGATGCTCCGCACAAGCGGGAGGCAAGATAATGACCTGAAGCTATTATTGACCCTGGCCGTCATTGCGGCCGTTGCCGTCCTCGCTCTTGTCATGGCAGGGTCGGCCGCTTCGCTGCTTACAGCGCTCAATAGCGCATATACTTAAGGCAGCCTTTTCCACATCGTCAAATGCAACGACCCGCTCCGTCCGGACGCGGGAAGGAGAAATCATGCGCTCACAACGTCAAACCATCGCCAAATCCGTGGCCGGAAAACTCTTTGCCGCCGAAGAGGCCATCGACATCGCGGCAGCCAGGATTGCAGAGCTCAACGCCGCCCTGCCGATTGCCAGGCTGGATGCCCGCTTTGCAGCAGCCATCGGCCAGAATGCGCTCGTCAGTTCGGCATCGGCTGTCATGCTGATCGCCCAGACGCGGCAGGAGATCATCACGACCCACGCCAATCTCAAACAGACCAACGACGATGTCGGGCTAGCAGAGGTGGGCTATGGCGACCTGTTCAAGGCCGAGCACAAGCAGCAGCCCCCAGAGGGTCGCCATCTGCGGGCGGCATGATCCCAGCGGGCGGCAGCGGTTGACGGGTGGAAGCAGTTATGTGCTTTTCATACTGTTATGACACGACAATCTGGATTTCTACTGCTGCTGATCCTGAGCTGCCTCTATGCAATGATAAGGGGCGGCCGACCCGAAAGGATCGGGGCGGCCACCCTCTTCGGCGGCGCCTGCCTATCCGTGATCGTCGTTGATCCGTTTGGCGGGCGGTTTCGTCACATTGAGCCGGGTCTGCTTTTGACGGACTTTGCAATGCTGGGCATTTTTCTATGGCTTTCAGTCCGAAGCACGAGATTCTGGCCGCTCGGAATCGCGGGATTGCTGCTGGCGGAAGTGATTGTTCATGCCGTGCGGGGAGCGATGCCGAACATCGTTCCCAAGGCCTATATCGATGCGGTCGGCTTCTGGAGCTGGTTCGCGCAATTATTTTTGGTGGTGGGGACATGGCGGCACGGAAAACGCATGAGACAGCGGAATGTCGACAAACCCTGGAAGAGCTGATCAGGCTTACCTGCCCGGGTCGCGCGAATGAACTGTCCAATCGGCTGGTGGATCGCTTCGGTTCGCTGGGCGACGCAGTAGCAGCGCGCACGGCAGACAGAACCGCAATCCTGGATGGCGTGCCCGAGGTGGAACGGACCATTCAATGCCTGCGAAAGGCCATGAACCAAATCCTGCACGGTCGAATCCAACAAAGGCGCGTCATGTCGAATGAGAGGGCGCTGCTCGATTATCTCCGCATGGCCATGGCGTTCGAACCGATCGAACAGTTTCGGGTCATATTTCTGAACGCAGCCAATGAGTTGCTGGCGGATGAGATACTGGGAATTGGAACCGTGTCCCGAGTCCATCTCTATCCGCGAGAGGTGATGAAGCGCTGCCTCGAAATTGGCGCCACGGCCATCATCCTGGTGCACAATCACCCAGCCGGAACCGCTGAGCCGTCACGGGCCGACCGGAATTTAACGCAACAGATGATGGCCGCGGCGCAACCGCTCGCCGTCACGGTTCATGACCATCTGGTGATCTGCCGAGATGGATATGTGAGCTTTCGTAAAGCTGGTCTGATGTAGGTTCCGGCGCCCTGGCTGGGTATCGCCCCAGCCCCACGCGGCACCATCAGCACGCACCAACAATTCGTCATGAAATGGGAATTCAGCTTCCACGGGAAGGGAGTGCGCAAATGACGCAGATGATGCCAATAAACCGCAGAACGGCGATGTGCCGCAGGCTTATCGATATGCGGAATGCCGTTGGCGACGCGCTCGGCTATGAATTTTGTCCCAGCCCGATCTGGGACATGCTCCTCGATCTGTATCTCGCGCGGCACGAAAATCGAGGCGTCTATCTTTGGTCCCTGTATATGGTCGCGCATGTTTCGCCGTCGACGGCGCAGCGCAGGGTTGTGGAAATGGAGCGGCAGGGCCTGCTCATGCGGGAGTTGTCCGACCGCGATCGCCGCTGCATCGGCGTCGAGATGACGGAAGGTGGCGTTGATAAGATGAACAGCCTGCTCGACCGGCTGATCGGCATCTGTCACACCTCGCCCTTATGACATGGCGGAGCGGCCCGGTCCGGTCAGCCCGTCCGACCAAAAGCGCCATGAACGCGGTGAAGGATTTTTGTTGGCCGCAATAGTGAGTTGCGGCATGCACGTTTTCGCCATGGCTCAGTCGTCGAGCGTGCGGGCGAAACGAACCACGCGGTCGATTTCCTCGGGCTTGCCTCTGATCAGGTCGATCCGGCGCCTGCCGTCGAATGCCGGTTCTCCCCCAACCAGAAACTGGAGGATCGCCCATCCACTTGATCGGGGCGCTGCAGCAAGAAGCTGTGGGATGGCGGGCCGAACGCTGTTGCCGTCGAATTGAAAGCTCGAGAACAGCTTCACACCCCCGTCGTCCAGCATGAGCAGGCGGCGCTCGCGCGCAGCCTTGTAAACCGCCTGGACGGTCTTGTGGCCGAGCAGCTTGCGGACCGACTCCGCGCTGAGGGCCTGTCCAGCCGCCTCCATCATCTGCCGCTTGAAAGTGATTGTCCGGCCGAGTTCCTCGACAATGTCCGGGTTATCGACCTGGGTGGCGGGAATGCCTCGCGCCAGGTTGAGGATGAATTCGGGCAGATCGACGCTTTCGATGGCGATCTTCTTGGCGGCGACCGGCATAACCTTCAGCAAACGTTCGGCGCTCGCCATGATGCGCGCGCGAAGCGCTTCATTCAGGTCGATAGAATTGCCGGTTGTCGGCCATACCATAGGATCACCTCGTTTAATGGAGATGATATTGCATGGAAAGGGGACGAATTCAACGAACGGCCAGAGACAGTCAACTCGGGATTACATCAGGATCGGCTCTTGCCCCTCCCGGTTTCCCGAAGCATAGCGGTGGCGATGAACGAAGAGCTGGCAAAAATTGTGCTGACAGTGCTGCAGCGGGCGCCCGAATGGATTCGGCACGATCTTGGCGCAAAGGACAACAGCCTGCGCGCGCGAGCCGAAGAGGTTTTGGCAGCGATGGTGGAAGCCGCGGTCCGGGAGCACGACTTAGCCTCGTAATCCACCGAGTTGCTCACCATGGAGTAGCAATTCTCCAACCGCTTCACATGGTCGGGTATCATCGACGCTCGTTGCGGCCGCCCCGGGATGACAGGCACATGGGAGCGGGTGTGTAATCGCAGTTTGATATATCCATATTTTGCTAAGTTAAACTTTCTAAAATGAATGATTTTCAAACTAGACTTCGGTTTAAAAATATTCCAAAATACCAAGTATGGCTTATTCTTCCGAAAGAAAGCTAAACCGTCTACAGCAGCTTCCCGAAAGCGTGCTGGTTGATGCCGCGTGGCTTGAACGCCATGGCTATTCGTCATCGCTGCGTAGCCAATACGTCAAACGGGGCTGGCTGCATCAACCCGCGCCGCGCGTTTATCGCCGAGCTTCCGGCCAGCCCACCTGGCAACAGGTCGTCACATCCCTCCAATCGTTCATGGATTACCCTCTGACTGTGGGCGGCCGCACCGCGCTCGAGGAGCAGGGCTATGCCCACTATCTGGGTGAACGGCGCGAAGTGCATCTCTATGGTCCGCGAAAGGCTCCGGGCTGGCTTGAGGCACTGCCGCTCGACATCCTGTTTCGCTGGCATAACAGCCGCCGCCTTTTCCCGGATAGTCCCGAACTGGCGCCGGCTTCGGCGCCCCCTGAAAACACGGATTCGCTGCTGCCCGGCGGCTTCATGGCAACCGCTGGCACAATGCAATGGCCGCTGCGCCTGTCCTCGCGGGAGCGCGCCATACTCGAATTGCTCGACGAGTTACCCACCCACGAAAGCTTCCATCAGGTCGATATGCTGATGGAGGGGCTCACCAACCTTAGCCCTCGCCACCTGCAGCCGCTTCTCGAAAGCTGCCGGAGCGTCAAGGTAAAGCGCCTGTTCTTTTTCTTTGCCGACCGTCACCGCCATGCATGGCTGGATGGCCTCGACAAGAAGGCCGTCGATTTGGGTTCCGGCAAACGCTTGCTGGTCAAGGGCGGCAAGCTTGATCCGACCTATCTCATCACCGTTCCGGGAGACCTTGATGGCCTATCTTGACCAATATCGCGATCAGGTCGCCCTGCTCGTGCGCGCGATCCCGTTCGTTGCGACTGAAAATGATTTTGCGCTCAAGGGCGGCACGGCGATCAACCTGTTCGTAAAAGACTTGCCTCGCCTCTCAGTGGATATCGACCTTGCATATCTGCCGATAGCCGACCGGGCCACGTCGCTCGCGGAGATCGACACGGCCATGGCACGTATCGCCGATCGCATCGAAAAGGGCATCCGGGGCGCTCACGTGACACCGAGCCGACTGCGCGCAGAAAATGTGATCACCAAACTGGTCGTCCGGCTGGACAACGCACAGATCAAGATCGAGGTGACACCCGTCCTGCGCGGTACGGTCTATGACCCCACCGAAACCTCCGTCACCTCTCCCGTCGAGGATGCCTTCGGCTTTGCGCGCATGCAAGTCGTCTCCCTCGCCGATCTCTATGCAGGAAAACTCGTCGCGGCGCTGGACCGCCAACACCCCCGCGACCTGTTCGATGTCCGCGAACTACTCGCGGGCAGCGGCGTCGACGATGCGCTACGCCGCGCATTCATCGTCTACACCATCAGCCATGATCGCCCCCTGTCGGAGATCCTCGCCCCTACACGGAAACCGCTCGAAGAGGAATTCGCGCGCGGCTTCGATGGTATGACGCGCGAACCGATAGCCCTCGACGCCCTCATCGAGGCGCGCGAGGCGATGATCGGCACGATGATCGCGGCCATGCCAGATGCGCACCGGCATTTCCTGATCGGCTTCAAACAGGGGGAACCGGATTGGTCGTTACTGGACGTGCCCAACGCATCGACTCTGCCCGCAGTGAAGTGGAAAATGCACAATCTCGGCAAACTCTCCCCCGAACGGCGCCACGCCCTCGTAGAGAGGCTACGAAGCGTGCTGTTTCCCGAGTGAATGCCGTCCACGGCATGTCGAAGAACGGAGGAATTGGCGCCGGACGCAGTTCCATACAGCGCGCCCTTCAATCTTGTTTGAGCTCGTTTCGTTCGCCACGATGTGCCAACATTTCCCGAAGATAAAATGTTCTCGGTCTTTGATTGGCGAGTCGTGCACATGACACCGGAAAATCGTCAGACAGTGCCTATTCTGCTGAGCGATCTCATCGACGCGCTCGAATTTGTCAGCACTTCCCAATATGACGAACATCACGCCTATATTTGCAGGCAATCGGGCCGCATCCTTTTTCTGGCCGACAGCGTCGACATGGACGATGCGGCGGAGTTGCCTGACGATCCGGAGGCCGCAGGCTATATCCTGGTGCCCCATCGACGCGACCTCGACCTTGGGAAAAAGCTGGCGCTCGCATTCGCCGCCGAGGAACTGCCAGAAGCACAGATGGACGTACGGGACATTTTCAGCCGGAAAGGCGCCTACAGGCGTTTCAAAAATCTGCTCGAGGCGAAGGCCGTGCTTGAAAGATGGTATGCCTATGAAGAACGCGCGGTCGAAGCGGCCATGTGCCGATGGTGCGACGATGTTGGCTTGACCTGGACCCGCGATACCCATCCAGATGAGACAGGCAGGAGTTGAGCGGAGAATGATGCCGCGCATATCATGCGACGAATGCCATAGCGGCGTTCCAGACTTCGAAATAACGCATTTCGGGAGCCTCGAGGCCGGTTACCGGGATCTTTGCAGCCGCTGCACGAGGAGGTCGCCCGCCGGAACGGGCTGACCTTCACCCATATCGCCTTCCTGCCAATGGAATTGCTCGATGCGAACGGGGCCGGGCATCGGTTCCATTTTGTGCTGCGGCTCCTTGGCATGATGCTGTCGCTTGAGGCTGTCGAAGTCAAAGGCGGAAGACGGGAAGGCTACGAATTCCAGGTGCATGGCGCCGCAGACGCCGATCCGCTTGATCTCATGACGCGCCTGCTCGAACGGATGCGGCATGATCTTGCCACGACCTACCTGGTCGAAGGCGATCTGGGTTTGTCCATTTCGGGAACGACCGTCCGAGGCCAACTCACTTGCGACCCAGAATCCGCCGATTATATGCCGGTGCTGATCATCGATGGGCGGGAGGTGAGTTGGGAGCAATTTGGTCGCATGCTCATGACCTTTGAGGGATGGCGAATCCATCTCGAAATCCAGGACCCCAGCGAGGAAGTCTGAGAGTATCGGTCTTCAATGATCCAATTCCATGAACCGCAAATATCGTGCATGGTTGGGAACGATCAGGCAGCCGCTTTCAAATCGGAAAGCGGGATCATGAGCGTCATCTCGTTGGTGGGTGATTGCAGGAAACCGCACGCCAAGTAAAATTGCTTCGCGTCATCACTGATTGCATGGACGATCATGCCACGGACGCCGACAAGGTCAGCGGCGGCAATCACCCGGCGGCCGGCGTCGCGGATGAGAGCCCTTCCAAAACCTTTGCCGTGTATGGACTGGTCGATCGCCAAACGAGCCAGAGTTATAACCGGAATGGGATCTGGCATATTTCGGCGGAAGCGGCCTACGGCCTCCGCACAGGCGATCGAACTGGAGGCCAGCGAATAATAGGCGATGACGCGCGCGTCATCGCACAGGACGAAAGTTCTGCTGGCTCCGCTTTCATGATTGGCACGCGCGCGGCGCCTTAGCCAATCGTCAAGCGAAGCCGTGCCGGAGGTGAATTCGTCAAGCAGATGACCGTCATCGAGCGGCACCGGAGCGATGAGCGTCACTGGGACTCCCAGGGCGCGGGCGTCTGCATGGTTTTGCGAAGCTGCTCATTCGCTTGCGCGGGGCGGTCGAGCATGGCCAAAAACTCGCCATAGGCTTCGGACGATACAGAAATGACACGTTGGTCGAGGATGGCATCCTCGGCAGCCTTCCTGGACGCAGCAATCATGAAGTCGGAGCGCGTGCGGCCAAGCATGTTTGCCGCCCGATCGATCAGGGACTGCGTGTCCTTTCGAACACGCAGATTGACGGCCTGAAGTGGCGTTTCCGAGGAGGCGGTGGTACGTGGCATGCCCTTGATCCTTTAAACCTCTCCCTACCATGAAAGATACACGGTGTGTATCTATTATTTTGGAATGCGGGATCGCAGACGAATTTCCGGATCGGGAATGGTAAATTTCGGCATTTAACGGCGATGAACGGCGCGTTGCCGAGCGGCCGGACTGATCCCGTTTGGAATGACATCACTCATACTCACGGTACTGGCGAAAAACAGGCTTAGCGGCGCTGCGCTAGCCACCGTGAGCAGAAATGGTGTATTATACACCACCCGACAAATTCGAGCTTGCTTCAAGGCGTTAATCGCGCAAACTAGGCCCGCTTCCGGGAAAAGAACGGAAGTGGGGCGTGGAAACCCTTCTGGATTGCTCGGTCACAGATTTCTGGGGCCGGGTGGCATGCGCGCATGTCCAACCGGCAACGGTAAAGGCGCATGCGCCTGTTCCAGACAGGTTTCCAACATCCGGCTTAGGCCGTCGCCCCGAGTGGACATAGGTGCGACGAATGAGCCAGGGCCAATCACGACCGGCGCGGGACCGGTCTAATCCGGGAATATTTCCCTTTCACGACGACCGCTGCGGGAAGCCATTCCTGCGATGCGGTGCGCATATGATGAGAATGCCGTCATGAGCGTCTCTCCCCAACGACGCGCGTCCCTCGACGATGACGACGCAAATAGCGCAGCCCCTCCCACCCATGATTTTGCAGACGTGTACCGGCGGGAAAAGCCCCGTCTCCTTCGCTATTTCCTGCAAAAGCTGGGAAATCGCTCGGATGCTGACGATATGGCGCAGGAAGTAATGACTAGGTTCCTGGGCGCCACGCCTCCGGTCGCGGTGGTAACCCCGCGGGCCTATATCACCCGCATCGCCACGAACATGCTGCGGGATCGCGCCGAACGGGGATCGACGCGCCTGTCGCAGCTGTCGGTATCCCTCGACGAAGGATTGCACAAATCCAACGACATCGACCCGCATCGTGAAGTCGAGGCGCGGCAGGAGATCCAGCGCTGGCGAGCGATCTTGCGGCAACTGCCGCCGCGCACCCTGGAAATTTTCCTTCTCAATCGTGTCGAAGGCTATAGCTATCGGGAGATAGCGACTGATCTGAGGCTCCCCTTGTGGAGGGTGCAAAAGCATATGTTGAAGGCCATCCGGCATATCGCCGCCAATATGGGAGGCGATCATGAATAAACTCTCATGGTGGGATCGCCGTGCCGCTTCGCGATGGCTTATGAAAATGCAATGCGACCCTGACAGGCATCGCGCGGGTCTCCGCCGGTGGATGGCAGCCAAGGATGGCCGTCAACATTTCTATGAAAAATTGTCGGCCAGCGTCGGCGTCGCAGCCGGCGCCGCGGCCGTTGCGCCCATGCATGTCGAGAAGGGCGTCGCGCAAATGCCAGGATGGCGGCCTGCGCTTGCCGCGGCAACCGTCATGACCCTGATCACCGCCGCCCTGGTCATGATGTTCTTCTACGCCCCATTCGCGCGCACGGATGCTCTGGGCGGCGGCAAGCTCGCAACGAGGATCGGCGAAGTACGCGAAGTCCGGCTGGAGGATGGATCGACGCTCATCCTCGACACCGGAACGAGCATCAATGTCGATCTCTCGGCGGAGCAACGTGTTGTAAGCCTGGAACGCGGGCGGGCAAGGTTCAGGATCGCGCATGATGCCGCGCGACCGTTCATCGTGCGCTTCGGCCAGAATGAAATCCTGTCCCCCGGCACGATATTCGATGTGACCTATGGCCATCGTATCGCCATTCATCTCCTTGAAGGAAGCGCCGACGTGAAGGTGCATGGATGGCGTTCCAGTGCTCGCTCCGAGCGACTCTTTCGTCTCCATCCCGGGGAGCAATTAGCCTTCCTTGATGGACAAGCCATGTCGCCTTCTGTCATGTCCGCAAAACCTACCGACGAGCAATGGGTCAGCGGCGTGAAAGATCTAGATGATGTTCCGATCAGCGAGGTAATCGCCGAAGCCAACAGTTACAGCACGACGCAGATCGTGCTCGCTGATCCAGGGCTTGGCAGCCGGGAGATATTCGGCTCGGTTCACATCCGCGACATTGACGCCGTGGCGGAGGCAATTGCCGCATTCCTGGAGGCGAGGATCGATCGTTCCCATCCAGGAAAATTGATCATCACCAAATAAATTTTAGCCAAGCCAGCTTCAACTTTTCCTTCCCCCGTCTTTTCCCGTTTGCCCTGTCCAAGAAGGGCGCAGCGAAAATGATGGGGGAAGCATCATGGGTTTCGGCAAGACGGGATTTCTGATTGGCGCAGCGACCGCCCTGGTCGCGATAAGTCCGCATGTCCTGGCTCAGGACAGCGAAAAGCGATCCTATGATCTTCCGGCGCAGGATCTGAAATATGCGCTTCGTGCCGTTGCCCGCAAGGACGGCTATCAACTGATAGCGGATTCAAGAGCACTTCGGGGCAAGCAGGCAAAAGCCCTCAAGGGCGCCTATACAGTCAGCGAGGCTGTCAGCCTCCTTGTCGAGGGCAGCGACCTCATAGCGGAAGTCCGCAACGGTTCGATCTTCGTTCGGGGGCGAGGCGAACCATCGCGGGAGGCGATAAACGGCACGGCGGAAAATAATATCATCGTCACCGGGTCGCGCATTCGCGGTGGCGCAAGCGCGTCGCCCGTGATGACCAGGACACAGGATGATATTCGCACAGCCGGACTTTCCAATCTCGGCGATTTCGCCCGCAGCCTGCCTCAAAGCTTTGCCGGCGGGCAAAATCCCGGGGTCACGGTCGGCGTGGGAGGTATCAGTAACGAGAATGTAAGCTCCGCTTCCAGCCTCAATCTTCGCGGACTTGGTCCCGATGCCACGCTGACACTACTGAATGGCCGACGCATCGCCTATAATGGCGTGGCGCAGGCCATCGATATTTCCTCCATTCCCCTGGGCGCGGTCGATCGCGTGGAAATCATCACCGATGGTGCTTCTGCCGTTTACGGTTCGGACGCGGTCGCTGGCGTCGCCAATATCATCCTCAAGCGCAGCTATGATGGAATGGAGGCATCCGCCCGATTGGGCGCGGCAACCGATGGCGGCGACGAGCAGCAGCAATATAGCGTGGTGGCGGGAAAGACCGGACGCAATCTCGGCTTCATGTTCACCTATAGCTATGACCGCAGCACGGCCATAAAGGCCGGCGACCGTTCATTCACCAACAACGCCTTTCCCAACACGACCATTCTCCCGGCCATGAGACAGCATAGCATAGTGGCGACCGGATATTGGGAACCCACCGACCACCTCACCATCAGCACCGACGCGCTTTTCAGCAATCGTCATTCCATCACCATTCAGCCGCTTATCAGCAACGATTATCGGGATCGAGGATATCGCCGGACACCGCGGAACCAATCCTGGTCAATATCCCCAAAAATAGAATGGAAGCTGCCCGCCGACTGGCTCGCCACATTCATGGGTACCGCAGCACAGGACAAGCTTGAAATCAACTCGCGCCTCTACACAGCAGGTCTGCTGAATTTCGCCTCGGTCGGCAGCTATACCAACAAGTCCCGCATATTGGAGATGAACCTGGAGGGCGCACTCGTCGATCTGCCGGCTGGCGACTTGCGACTCGCCCTCGGTGGCGGCTACCGATCGAACAGGCTGATCGCCGATCTCCAGACGGAAAGAGCGACCGGGACAACGCCTACGGTACAATTTTCAAAAAATCGCAGCAGCTATTACCTCTTTGGCGAAGCCGCCATTCCGATCGTGGCGCCAGAGCAGGACATTGATTTCATTCATGCGCTGTCTCTCAGCGCCGCAGCGCGCTATGAAAGCTATTCGGGCGGAATGGGGCATGTCACGACGCCCAAATTGGGACTCGTCTACGCCCCGTCGAAAGATATCAATCTCAAATTTTCATGGGGCCGCTCGTTCAAGACACCGACGCTCTACCAACAGTTTCTCGATTATACGGCGCAGTTGGTGCCGATCAGTGATTTTGGCGGCAGTGCCTACCCCGCTTCAGCTACGGCGCTCTACATCTCTGGTGGCAATGCTGATCTCAGGCCCGAGCGGGCCACCACAATGGCCGCGACGTTTGAGATACATCCGGCCGCGCTGCCTGGGCTTAAGATGAGCACAAGCCTCTTCCACATCCGTTACAAGAACAGGATCGCCACGCCGATCGCCTCGACGACCGGTCTATTGTCCAACCCCGCCTATCAGTCCCTGGTCAACCTTAGTCCCACCGAGGCACTCATCGAAGCTTTCATATCGGGATCTCCCACAGGTCTTACGAACCTCACCGACGCGCCTTTCAATATCGACAATGTGGCGGCTATCGTCGACAGCCGATACGTCAATATCGCCCAGCAGACAGCGAAAGGGATCGATCTCGACATAAGCTATTCTGTCAGATTGGCCGCTGGGGATATGATCCATCTGACGGGAAATCTGACCTATCTCGAGAGCCGCCGGAAAGTCACTCCCGTATCCGCCGCGGTCGATACGGCCGGCACCTTGTTTTTCCCGCCGCATTGGCGCGCGCGAGGGGGCGCGGACTGGTCTCATGGCGGTTTCAGCCTGGGGATATTCGGCAATTATATCGGCGGAATCAAGGATCAACGGCTGATGGCCGCCTCATCGATCGACGGCATGACCACCGTCGACATGTCCGCGCGATACCGCACCTCCGATGACAGCGGTATCCTCAACGGAATCGAAATCAGCGCTGCAGCACTCAATATCTTCAACGACAAGCCGGATCGGATCCAGACGACAGCTCGCTACTATCCGACCTTCGACTCCACCAACTATTCCGCAATGGGGCGCTTCATCAGCCTAACGGTGACGAAGAGGTTTCAATGATCCGCGCGATCAAGGGTCTGACGCTTTCGACAGCAGCGCTGGCCTTTGCCGCCGGCACGCCCGCCCTTGCCGACGTGCCGGCGGATTGCAGCGATCTGAAACCGGATGCCGTCTCCCACGAAACAGACACCCAGCAGGCGATCACGCCAGAGAAGCTGCTTCGACTGCGGGATGTAGGACTGCCCGCCGCCGCGGCCGTCTCCAGGCACGGGGCGATAACCGTTTCGCCAAACGGGAAATTGGTCGCCTTTCAAATCCGTCGCGTCGATCGGACGGCGAGTGCCTATTGCCTCGGCATGTTCGTCACAGCCCTCAACGGCGCGCATAGACTGATCGCGATGGACAGAGGCGGCGAACTCATCCGGATGACGATCGAGCGGACCGGCATTACCCGTTTCCCCACTGGGGTACCCCAGCTCATCACGCCACATTGGTCGCCCGATAGTCGCTGGATTGCCTATCTCAAACGCATCAATGGCGTGACACAGATATGGCGCGCCCGGGCAGACGGCCAAGGCGCCGAGCAGCTTTCCTCTTCGCTGGACGACATAGAGGATCTGGGGTGGTCGCCCGATGGAACGACGATCATTTTCGCGAGCCGGCCGGATTATCGCAAGATCCAGCAGCAGATCGACGAAGAGGGCGAGGCCGGCTTTCATTATGATGCCCGGTTCGTTCCCAAGGCAAGCCCCCGGCCCTTTCCTTATGCCCCCATCGATCGCGCCTATCTTGCAATCGATGTCGTATCCAGGGCGGCCCGTCCCGCCACGCACGAGGAAATCAATCTGCTGCAACTGCAGAACGACAGAGCAAAACCGGTCGGCGCCAATCTCTTCGCGCACGGCCCAGGCGGCGCACGCGCCTGGACCGCCATTCGGCCATCGAGCGGCTACATGCCCCAATTTGATCTCCATGTCGTGCTTGCATCGGGAGAGCAGTTCAATTGCCGCTTTGACACTTGCGAGGGCATCGTAGGCCTATGGTGGCCAGTGGGCGGCTCGAGCCTCCTTTTCCTGCGCCGGGAAGGCTGGGGTAACAGCCAGCTCGGTCTGTACCGATGGAAACCAGGCCCTGCCAGGAGACCGGTTAGGCTGTTCGTGACAGACGATATGTTGGCAAGCTGCGAACTGGTGGGTGAGCAGCTGCTATGCCTTCATGAAGCCTCCAACCAGCCGAGCCGGCTTGTGTTCGCCGGTCTTGACGGGCATCTGGAGCCGGTGGTCGACCTCAATCCGGAGTTCAGGGCGTTGACGTTCGGACCCACCCGCCGCCTGAAATGGCGCAATGCCTTTGGCGTCCAAACCTTCGGCGATCTCGTCTTGCCGCCCGACTATGACGGGAAGCGACGGCTCCCCCTCATCATCGTCCAATATGACAGTCGCGGATTCCTGCGCGGCGGCACGGGCGACGAATATCCGATCCAGCCGCTCGCAGCGCGCGGTTTTGCGGTATTGAGTTTCGAACGACCGCGCTTCACCGGGTTCGCTCGCCCCGCGAAGGATGGTGATGAATTGTTCCGGCATAATCTGGAGGGATGGTCGGATTTGCGCAGTGTCCTCTCATCGCTCGAAACCATCACCGATCAGCTTGTCACGCAAGGGATTGCCGATCCCGCGAGAGTGGGCATTGCTGGCCTCAGCGACGGCACAAGGAACATCCAATATGCGTTGGTCAACAGCGACAGGTTCGCGGCAGCTTCCGTCAGCAGTTCCTTCGAGGAGCCGGGCACCTTCCTGCCTCTCGCCGGCCCGGCCGGTGCGAACAGCTATGTCGCGTCCGGCTATCCCCGGATGGAGGAGATGGCACCGGATTTCTGGAATTGCTATTCGCTGGTAAGGAATGCCGCGCGTCTTCGCACGCCGGTCCTCATGCAGCTTTCCGATGATGAATATCTGGGGGCACTGGAACCTCTCGCCGCCTTGCAAGACAAGGGCATTCCCAGCGCGCTCTACGTCTTTCCTGGCGAGCATCATGTCAAATGGCAACCGCGCCATCGTCTCGCCGTCTATTACAGGAATATCGCCTGGTTCGAACATTGGTTGATGCCGGATCATCCCTCTTCGCTTGCCGCCAAATGGCTACCAGCCGACATCGCGCCATCGACTGTGCTTTCTCGCGCGAGGGGAGACGTCGCCGCACCGGTCCAATGCCGGGCCCAGGCCTCCGCATCCGCGAGCGCCAGCAGGCGCAGATAGTCATCATCGCGCTGCGGCCCCTCATAGGCCAGATAGGCCGACACCGCTTCGCGATCGATCACATGATGCTCCGCCAGCAGACCATCCAGCAGCATGTCCCGATATTGGCTTCGGTAGGTATCGAGCAGTTCAATACAAAAAGCGGACGGACCGCCCTTCCGGACCCGGCGCATATTATCATCGCCAAGAATCTGGCGATAGGCCTGGCGGGCAACCGCTCGGTTGATCCCGCCCGAAATCCAGAGCCAGCTGGGAATGGAAAGGCAGAATTCGACAATGGGCTGAGACAATAGCGGACAGACCAGTTCCAGTTCATCGTCCCGCGCATAGCCCTCGGTGAACCGCTGCACCCGCGTCGCCCATATACCATGGATGATGCGGCCACGAGCAAGACCCGCCGGCGCATCAAACCAGGGATGCGCGTCGAACATTTCCCGGCTCGCATCGCGCGCGACCAGGAATCGGTCTTCTATCTTCATGGCGATGGCCGCCGGCGAACTACCCCTCTTGCGGCGGAGGGCGGACAGCACCTGCGGAATGCTGCTGTCGGTCATGCGGCAAACATCGGCGAGGGTTTGTAGCAGGCCGCCGCGAGCGCCCCGCGTTTCCCAACGGTCCAGAATTGGCGTCACATTCTGCATGAAGCAGAATACCGCATCACCGCCATTCCCACGAAACAGGGTCTTGCTTCCCACAGCGCGCGCAAGCTCAAGGAGGATATGGTCATAGCTCTGGAGAAAGGGTTCGCCCGTGGGCCGCGCCTGATGCGCGGCGCTGGGACGCGCCGGATCGACATGCCGGGCAGCATAGAGTGCGCTGTCGAAGGGCAAGCCAAGCCTCAGGCATACCCCGCGCGCATAGCTACGTTCATCGCCATCGGGGTGACTGGTCGCAATGCTGATACCATGGGCGCCAAATTCGACCTCGCGCAGTGCCGCGGCGATGATCGATGAATCGAGTCCCCCAGAGACACCGATCAAGATAGGGCTTGCCGTGGATCGGCCCAAAGCTTTGATGCATTTTTCGGTGATGTCCCGCAAGCGAAGCGCCGCCTGATCCAGGCCCCCTTCAAATCTGCGGGCGGCATGCTTCCATGGTGACCATAGCGATGTTTCCGTCGCCATCGCTCCCTGCCAATCCAGCACGAATCCCGGCAGCAATTCCCTTGCACCGACCAATGCCGTCGAGGGGGATCGCTGATTGGGATATCGGAACTGATGGAGAATATAGTCATAATTGACCGCGGCGCGCAACAAGCCTGCGGCAACGAGCAATCCGACATCCGATGCCGCCGCGTGGCAGCCGTCCCGGCTCACATGGTAGCAGGGCAAGCCGCCTGAAGGATCGCGCAGGATCTGTGCGCCTTCGTTTCCATGCTTCACCGCGACATATTGCCCCCATCCCTGCTCGAGCAGATCGGACAGAGGGGCCGTTCGCTCATTGCCATCGGTCCATTTCGCGAGGTCCATCGGCCGGAAGTCAGTTTGCGAAAAAATGCGCCCGATGCCGATGAGGTTCACCCCTTCGACAATCTGCACAGGCGTGTCGTTCGACAGGAAGAGCATGAGTTGGTCGGATTGCCAGGCAAGCTTCAGTCCCCGGCGACCGACAGACGCGGCAATGGTACGCCGCCGGTCCGAACAATCGATGCTGGCGATGAGATAGCGCGCCGCCATCACAGGCTCACTATCGGACTGAACGTCCGAATCCGCTCAACCCGATCGTTCAGAAGGAGATCCCCTCGCTGGACCCAGGCATGAGCGGAAAATGGGCTGGCCGTAACGCCAAGCACGAGCGAGGCAGCAATATTGCGACGGCGCAGCAGTCTTGCAAGGGCAAGAGACCGAACGAGGCATTGGTCCGCCCCGGTCATGATAAAAGCCGATTGCGCGAAAGCCCATCCCAGGCGGTTCGCGATTTCACCAGCCCTCAGAGGTTCACAGGCCTTCACCGGCGATGCGGCGACCTCCTTTGCGAGGCAATGCATGCCATGATGCCGCAAGTCCCGGCAAGCCTGCCACTGCGACCAGGCCACGCGCGCGGTCAAATAGCTGCTTGCTCGTTGGGGTCGCTCGTCGAGAAGGGATCTGATCGGCATTATGGGTACTGCGCGAAGGGATTCCTCCGCGGCTTTCTCCGATGGCTCGATTAGCCGGGCATCTCGCAGCCGCTGCACCTCGCGCAGGTTGATGGAGCCGTTCTCTCCCCGAACGATAGTACGAAATGCCCGATTCCAGGTCGAAGGAATCGTGAAATACCGGCCAGACGACACATCCAGAAAGATGATATGCTGACCAAGATCAGAAAAATGCAAATTCTCTCGCAAAGCGTAAGTCATCGCCACCTCGGATCGTGATGGGAGGGCACGCATAGCCTATGTGTGCCCTCCCGGGTCGGATCACTCGTCCAATATACCCATGCCGGTCAGGGGCGACTGGTCCACATCGCGCGCCTTGCCCTCGATCCCCTTGGTCTGCTCGACAGCCGATCCGAGGTCGATCAGCGCTTCATTCCGTTCGAAGTCACGTTCCATGATTGCTTCCTTCAGATACCGCTTGATTGCGGCCTGATGATTTTAGGGCAGGATGAAGAAACGGCCGACCATATACGTTCCCAATTTGACAACATATATGCTGGACATTGCAGAGTGATTGTGATTCTCGCCACGATAATAGCTGAATGATACGGATTTCCGTTCTCATTCTATGAATCCATTCTTCATCATGGCCGAAAAAATCGTCTCTACGTTCAACAAACGTCGGCGATGATAATGCCAAAGGGCCGTTCTGATGGAATGTTTGTTCCTCGAACGCACGAGATTCCATAGGGATTCCAACTCGGAAAGACACCGCGGCAGCACATTTTCATGGATCCGAATCAAGTGCAGCCGCGCTTCCAGGGCAAGGACAGCGTGGAGATGTTCCGGATTATGCGAACATGCCGCCAATGACGCGAAGAGCTCATCAGCCAGGTTCGCCAGATGATGATGTTCATCGCTTGTCTTACCTTGATCATAGACCGGAAACTCGCCGATCTCGATGGGGTCATTGATAGCGCGAACAATGATACGAAGAAGATCGCCGTGCCAGGCATAAAAACAGCTTATGCGGTCATGCGTGAGAGGAGGAACGGCAAATCCCCCTCCGCCTTGCATCTCGAGAAGACGTTCGCCGACCATGCGCAATATTGCGTCGCGTACCGGAGAGACACTGGTTCCAGCGCTATCAGCAATCTGGCTCAGTATAAGAACTGCTCCTGGGCGCAATTCTCCTACCATGATTTGCCGCTTCAATTCGCGATAGACGCGATCGGCCGTAACAGCATCGGGCGACATGGCGCTCAGGCCTCCCTGTCGATGCCCTCATCCGTAAGTGGAATCGGGATTGAACGGAGGAATGGTTTCAGACGATAGCTCGCAATAAACTCGATGCATCCAGCCTCCAGTTCATGCATGTCCTCATCGAAAATCTGTCGTGGAAAGTGCATCTGATGCTCCAGAAACAACATTGGCAAGAGGAGATGCGATGCCGACAATCCAAGACCGTGCGCGCACCGCAAATGGTCGTCGAGCCGGGACTTGGGACTTCCCGATTCGACTTCCCGGAGCCAGCGTTCACCCATCCCAACCTGGGCTGCCAGCTGCTTCTGCGTCATGCGCTTGTCCCGCCGCCTTTCCTCGATGCGGCGGCCCGAGATCTGTTTGACCTCGGCTAGAATAGCGGCGCGGCTACCCGGCCGCCTGCTCTGAGTCGACATCATCAGGTTCTCCCTGAATGTTCCTCAAAGCTTCCATGCACATTCCGACTGTTTCAACTTGTTGTGTGAAACCCTCGGTGCGTCAAATATTATCGTTCTCATTTTGGGAGCAATTACCGTCAGGCTCTTCGATGACCAAAGCCTGATCCTGCTCACTTATCTGCCAGAAGATCGCTCATTCGGCTATACGCCGCTCGCAGGGTCTTGTCCTCGCTGGCGGCCATGAGCGCGATACAGGCTGCATAAAGGGCGTTCTTTGTTGGCCGATCGCCAAGATGATCCGATCTTTCCAGGCGATCGCTGATCTTGCCCGCGATTCGCTGCAATCGATCGGACGCCCCGACAAAATGCTCCCTTTTCCCGATCAGCCGTCGCAAATGGGGGAGTTCGAGTTCGGCAGCAATCTCCGATGCATCCGACGCTTCCGCGATCAATATGGCTACATACAGTGTCGAGCCATAGGAAATCAGGCTGTTCGCGAGTTTTGCCAGACGTGCATGGCAAACCAGGAAGAGATCGGTGCCCTCAGGCGAAAGGCATAGTTTGTACGTTCTCGATTGGCGTTCTGTCATGATGTCTCCCTCATCCGATTCGAGGTTGGTACTCATGATGATGACGACCCGAACGGAGAATAAAGCCGATTTTTGACAAGGAAAGCGGCATTTATATGCCGCTTCCGGAAGATGAATGCCGCAATCGGCACAACAGTGCCCTGCCCCTTGCGCGCCTTTTCAAGCTGTGAACAACTCGTCTCACGGTCGATGACTGGGAAGCATGTTCCGGCAATTTGTACAGAGCTTCCGCCCACCGATCCCGCCCTCAAAAAAAGGCGTCCGAGAGGATTTGCCGCTTGCCTGGAGTACCGTCATGGTCCAATCTCCGCCTGTCCTTGGCGCCTGCCTGAGCCTGGCGCTCGCCGCAAACCCGGCGAGCGCAAAACCACTCCGCTTGGCTTCGACGGATCTGCCCGACCGACTGCGCATCATTCAGGCGAGCGACGCATTCCAGATCGTTGCCCTCCCAGCTGCCGAACCGGCATTCACGCCGCCCGGCAGCGCAATGGCCGTCGGCAGCAGCATCCGCATCGATGCCGATATTGCTCGCGCGATCACGCAGAACAGCGGAGGCACGCAATGAGCCGCCGGATGAGTTTCTCACAGGCGGCCGGCGCGGCCCTGCTCCTAGGCGTCAGCATCGGCGGCGCCCAAGCCCAGGCAAAGCCCGACGATGTGCAGCTGCTGCAAAAAGCGGCGCAGGACGCCGAGCAGAAGCTCCGCCAGAGCTTCACCAACCTTCAGTTCGAGGGGTTCGAGCCAGCGCCGGTCAAGGGGCCGATCTACCAGGCAAGCGCGGGCAGCCGCATGCTCTATTATGCTCCGGAGAGCGAGCATATCCTTTTCGCGACGGTCTATGACCGCAACGGCGTCAATGTGACGGCGCTGGCCCAGGATGCGCGAGCGCAGCGGCAGCTTGCCGCGATCGATCCCAAACAGGCGCTGGAGATTGGCCCAAAGGACGCGCCTTCGGTGATCGAATTCACCGATCCCGATTGTCCCTATTGCCGCGCGCTCGATCGCTTCTGGACGGCCAAGGCAGCGGAAGGAAAGCCCGTGCGGCGCCTTGTCTATTTCGTCTCAGGCATCCACCCCGAGGCCGCGACCAAGGCGGAACATATCCTCTGCGCGCCCGACAGGGAGGCCAGCTTCAAGGCCCTCTATGCCGGCGCGAAGCCCCCTGCCCTGCTGACATGCCCGGAAGGTCGCGCCAAGGTGGAAGCCGACGCGGCACTGGTGAAAAAGGTGGGCGTCAGCGGTACGCCGACCCTCATCGTGGGCGGCAAGATCATCTCGGGTTTCGACCAGGCGGAGATCGAGGCGTTTCTCGGACAAGCCTATGCGGCGAAGGCGTCCACCCATGCGCAGCGCTAACCCTTCCCCTTATCTGGCGGCTGCCTGGACCGCGCGGCGTCCCGCGTGGACCATGCGGAACGGAATGCCGGCGATCGCGGCCCTCAGGAGCCGTCCGACACGATCATCGGCAGCCTACGAGGTCCCTCGCCGGCACATATCCCAAGCGGACGGCTCCTTCTTGCACATGGAGTATGACATGATCAAAGCCCTTGGACGACGCAGCCTTTCCGCTGCCGACTATTCGATCGCCGCTCTCCTGGCCATATTTGCGGCCACGGGGATCGCCCATGCTTTCACGGCGCCCGCCGCCGGCGACCTTGGCTACGACATTTACGACATCGTCGTGAACCAGGGCGTCAAGGGACCGCTGGGCTTTGTCGGCGGCGTCGCGGCCTTCCTGTTCGGCGTCTCGCGCCTCTTTTCCAACATCATGATCGGCATCCCGACGATCGTGGCGGCGGTCTGCCTCATCAAGGCGGATTCGATCCTCCAGACCTTCGGCATGACCATCTGAACTGATCGGCGCGGGTCGCCACACTCTCACGCAACCCACGCCCCCGAGCCTGGAAGCCAATGATGGCTCCCGGGAAACCCCGAGCTCATGCCGGGGAGATGAAGCAGGAGGAGAAGGGACAATGGACGAACGCCTGCCCCAGTATCTGCATCGGCCGGTCCAGATCCTATGGTTCGGATCGGACGAGTTCATCCTGGTGGTCTCGACCATCTTCGTCGCCGTCATCGTCGGCGGGCTGATCGGATGGGCGCTCATCCTTGCCCTTCTCCTTTTCATCCCCTGGAAGCGCAGCAAACCCCGCGGCTTTCTGCCGCATCTCGCCTGGCGCTGGGGCCTGCTTGGCTTTCGCCATTATCCGGGTCCGACCCAGACCCGCTTTTATGAGTGAGGCTTAAAGCCATGTCGCTCTTCCCAAACCGAACTGGCCGCGAGGTCGATCCACTCCTTGGCAAACCGCCAAGCTTCGGCATTCACCGCTATCTCCAGGGCTCCTCCAATCTCTTCGAGGAGAACCGCCTGCTCAAATTCGCGATTGTGGGCCTGTTCGGCATCACGGCGGTGCTGGGCGCGGTGGTCTATTCGACCGACCAGAACCGGCGCACCGTGGTCGTGCCCTTTGGCACGGGCGGCGATCTCTATGTGACGGGCTCGAAACCCTCGACGGACTATCTGCGCACCATGACGCGCAACATCGTCGCGCTCTCGGGCACCTATTCCGCCTATTCGGCAGATCCGCAGTTCCAGGAGCTGCTCTCGATCGTCCATCCGAACGCCTATAACAGTATGCGCGACAGCCTCAACGCAGTGCTGGACGAGCTTTCCAAAAACCCGACCCTGTCGATCGCCACCTATATCCGTCCCGACCAGCCGGTCAGCTGGACCGACAGGGACATCATCGTTCCGGTCGAGAAGGTCCGCATCATCGGCGGCGTGATCCGCAAATTCCGGGGCACGCTGCGCATCGGCTACGGCGTCGAGAACGGCCGCTTCTGGATCACCCGCCTTTCGGAGGAAAAATTCGATGCCGAGCTTCGGTAAACCCCTGCGCGCGTCCGCCGCCCTGCTGGCCATGATCGCGTCGGCGCCGGTCTTCGCCCAGTCCATCGTCGCGCTGCCCGATCAGACCAGCACGATCCGGCTGTCGAACCGCGACGTCAATCATGTGATCTGTACAGGCGGCGAGATCGAGGACGTCAAATTCTCGGCGGAAAAGGCGATCGCGGTCGAGAAGGGCGGCGCGGACGCCTGGATCAAATTCTTGGTGAAGGAAGTCGATGACGCCGGTGCCGTCACGCGCAGCTATGTGACCGCGCCGTCCGAATTCTTCATTTCCTGCAATGGCGCCATCTATCCGCTCTATACCGAGCCCTCGGACATTCCCGCCCAGACCGTCACCCTGGTGCCGGGCAGCGCGCAGCGCGCCAAGGCCAATGACGAATTGCTGGGGCCGCTGGTCGAGGAGGAGCGCGCCGTCTCGATCACGCTCGCTATGCTCCAGGACCGTATCCCGGCGAGCTTCACCGCCGTCGCGCCCAAGGCCGAGCGGGTCGTGCTGCCCTCCCTTCCCGCCGCGCGAATCATCGAACGCCGACGGGTCGAGATAGAGGGTTCCGGTCTTTCGGCATCGGAATATCGGGTCGAAGCGGACGCGGACCTCGGCCTTGATGAGCGGCTGTTCCTCGACCGCGCCTTTGGTGCCCGCGTCTTTGCGGTCAGCGCCGATCGTCTTTCGCTCAAAGCCGGAGAGACCGCCCGCCTCATCATCGTACGGCGGGGAGCAAACCAATGAACGAGAAGAAGCAAGGCGGGAAAGAAACCCCGCAGGATCTTGGCGCCCCGATCAAAGGCTTTTCTCGCCCCCCGAAAGATCAAAATGAGGCCAGGGACGGAAAGCAAGGGCAAGCAAAGGATCAGGGCGCCGTTCGCGGCCCGACCCTGCTCGACCTGAAAACCCACTGGCGCGCCATGTCGGCAAGACAGAAACTGCGCGCCAAGCAGGTGGGCGTGGGAGCAGCGGTCGCGATCCTGGGCTATGGTCTCTACACAGCGTCCAGCGGTTCCTCCGACGACAAGCCCGATCTGCCCGCAGCCTCGAAGCTGGACATGGGCGCGGGCCTGCGCGGTGATAGTCTGGAAACCAAGCTGCGCGGTGACCTGCAAAAGGTGCTCGACGGCCAATCCCTGCTGGGCGATCGCATCACCGCGATCGAGGAGGGCAAGGTCATGCCCGGCAGCAAGGTCGGCGGCACGTCGACCGATGGTGGCGATCTGCCGTCGGCCATGACGGGCACATTGCCGGCCTTCCCGCCGCCACCCAGCGACGCGGAGCTGGACAGCGCGATGGGGTCGATCCCGCCGCCTGTACCGCCGGTCGCTCCGGCCGCGCCGCCCGCGCCCCCAGTCGAGAAGACCGTCGGTTCGATTGGCGCTGCCACCAGCGCCATCATCCCCGCCGCAAACAAGGAGGGCGCCGGGTCCGGCAACGGAAAAAAGTCGCGGACCATCTATTTACCGCCTGGTTTCATGAAGGCACGGCTCCTGACCGGGATCGACGCACTGGCCAGCCGGGACGCGACCTCGAACCCGGAACCGCTGATCGCCCGCGTGCAGGCCCCCGCCGTGCTGCCCAATGATGTGAAAGCCAATCTTGCCGGCTGCTTTGTCATCGGCAATGCCACCGGCAGCCTCGCCAAGGAACGGGTCGAGGTCCAGCTGGTGTCGCTCTCCTGCGTCGATTTCGACGAGCGGTCCGTCGTCGATCAGCCCATCAAGGGCTTCTTCGTCGACACCGATGGAAAGAAGGGGCTTTCGGGCAAGGTCGTGACCCGCGCCGGCGCGGCGCTGGCCCGATCCTTCATCGCCGGGACCGTGAGCGGCTTTACCAGTTCAGTCGAAAACAGCTTCGGGGACCTCTCCACCTCCGCCCTGGGTTCGGTCCGCACGCTCGATGCGACCGATGCCGCAAAGAGCGGCATTGCCGGCGGCCTTTCCAAATCCTCCGACAAGCTCACCGATTTCTATCTCGACCTTGCGCGCCAGGCTGGCCCCATCGTCGAGGTCGGCGCCGCCAAGGAGGTGGTGGTGGTCATCCAGGAGGGCGTGACCCTCGACATCAAACCCAGCGCAGGGAGCAAATTCTGATGGCATATCGTCTTTTGAGGGGCATTCGCCCCATGCCTGACACGCCCGTTGGTGCTGCGCGCCGGGCTGGATCGCCAGCGCTGCTCGGCATGGCTCTGCTGCTCGCGGGCTGTTCCACCATTGGCTCGGTCATGTCGCCCTACAGCGAGAAGTTCAGCTGCAAGAATAGCGACCATGGGCAGTGCATCCATCCCGACAAGGCCTATGCCGATGCGGTGGCTGGCGTGCCATCCCGCTCCGATCCCGCGGTCACCCATGACAAGGCTCTTCTCAGCCAGGGAGACGGTACCGGGACAAGCAGTGCCACCAAGCGGGGCAAGACAGGCCCATCCCCCTATCTTGGCTATCGCGACAGCGTCTATCGGGAGTTGCAGGGCCTGGTCGATGCGCCGGTCACGCCGATGCTGCGCCCCGGCCGCACGGTGCGCACGCTGATCCTGCCCTATGCCGACCGCGAGCGGCCCGACCGGCTCTACATGCCGCGCTATGTCTATTCGATCCTCGAGAGGCCCCAATGGGTGGTGGGCGATTATCTGGTGAGCCCGGTCCAGTCCGCGACGGGCGTGCCGGTGCTGGAACAGGTGAGGGACAAGGGCGCGTCCGACCGCGCCGTCGAGGGCGAGCCCGCCGATATCCCCGCTACGCCTGAGGAGGCACGGCCATGATCGCGCTCGGTACCCGCCATGGCGGCGGCCTCACCCGGTCGGACCTGCATCGCGCCGTCGCGCGCGACGCCTATTCCGATTTTCTGCCGCTCGTCGCCTGGAACGAAGAGGAGGAAGCCTTTCTCTGCATCGACGATGGCTGGGGCCATGCCTGGGAGCTGATCCCGTCGGCCTATATGTTCGCTCATGTCCATCAGGCCTTGCTGGGCCTCCTCAACATCCATTTTCCCGATGGGACGGTGTTGCAGCTCCACGGTTTTGCCGATCCGCTGATCGACCATGCGCTCGATGCCTTCCTGGATATGAAGACCCGGCCCGATCCTCTGATCCAGGCATCGGCGCGGCGCACCGCCGATTATCTGCGCGCCGGAACCGAGGGGCTCGACGCGCTTCATGGCATCCCGGTGCGCAATTTTCGGCTGTTCCTCTCGATCAAGACGCGGGTGGAACTTGGCCATGACCTGCGCCGCCAGATCGAGGAACAGCTCGCCAAGCTTGGTATCCGCCGTCTGCCGCCCGAGGAACTGGTCAGCTTCTATCGCCGGATCTTCAACGGTCTCTTCGATGCCGCGCCAGGCGTGTTCGCCGATGGCAGTGACGGCCAGCCCGCCCCGCCTGTTCGCAAGCAGATCATCGATGCAGGCCCCGACCTGCTGTTCGACGGCCCGGAAGTGCATCTGGGCAATCAGGTGGCGCGCTGCCTGACGCCAAGGGCGCCGGCACGGCGCATCACCGCCGAGCGCGCCAATCGCCTGCTGGGCGGGATGCGCGGGGCGGCCGAGGACAGCGACCAGATTGGCGGCCCTTTTCTCTTCACGCTCAACATCCTGTTCGATCACAGCCAGTTCGAGATTCACAAGCGCGCCCAGATCCTCTCCGCGCAGAAGGCGGCGGGCAGCTTCGCGGTCGAGGTCGGCAAGCAGATCGAGGAAATCGGCTGGGTGCTCGATGAGGCGGGCAACAGCCGCTTCCTTTCGGTGATCCCGATGGTCTGGGTCTTCGGCCGCACCAGCGCCGACGCGCGGGAAATGGCGGCGCGCGCCAAGCGCCTGTGGGAGAGCGAGCCGCTCCCCTGGATGATGCAGGAGGAGAGCTATCTCAATCCGGTCCTGTTGCCGATGAGCCTCCCCTTCGGGCTCTATCCCGAAAAACGCACGATGCGGATGCTGGAACGCGATTTCCGCATGCCGGTCAAAGCCGCCGTGCTGCTGGCGCCGGTGCAGACCGACTTTCGCGGCGGCGGTCGCCCGGCCCTTCTTTATACCGGCCGCAAGGGCCAGCTCATCACGCTCGATCTTTTCGATCCGCGCATCAACAATTATAATTTCATCGTTTCGGCCGAGAGCGGCGCGGGCAAAAGCTTTCTACTCAACAATCTCTGCCAGCAATATTATGCGCAAGGCGCGCTCATCCGCATCATCGATATTGGCGGGAGCTATCGCAAACTCTGTACCCTCTGTTCGGGCCGCTATATCGACATTGGCGAAGAGAAGCTTATCCTCAATCCGTTCGACATGGGCTTCGCGCTCGATGGCGACGATCGCCAATCCGCGATCTCCATGGCGGTCGCGATCGTAGCGGAAATGGCCAATGCCGCAACGCGCAAGGGCGTCTCGACGTCGGAATGGAATCTGCTCAAGTCCGCCGTGCAGTGGACGATCGACGAAGGTCATGCCGAGGAAGGGATAGATAGCGTCCGGGCATGGCTTGGCGCCTATCCACAATTTGCAGCGTCCGATCTCGACCGGGTCGATCATCTGGTTCCGGCCGCGCGGGAACTCGCCTTCAACCTGCGCGATTTTGGCAGTGACGGCGCCTATGGCCATTTCTTCAACGGTCCCTCGACCTTCGACATCAGCAACGATGAATTTGTGGTTCTGGAGCTTGAGCGGCTCAAAGCCATGCCGGACCTGTTCAACGTCATCGTCATGGTCGTGGTGAACGCGGTCACCCAGGAACTCTATCTGTCCGCGCGCGACCGGCCGCGCTTTGTCCTGTGCGATGAAGCCGCCCAGTTCATGACCCGAAGCGAAGGGCAGGACTTGTCGCGCCTCGCCGAGGCTTTCGGCCAGGGCTATCGCCGCGCGCGCAAATATCAGGGCAGTTTCGGTGTCGTCCTCCAGAGCATGAACGACCTGCTGCTCTTCGGCGGCACCGGACAGGTGATCCTCGAAAACGCGGCGACACGCTTCCTGCTTCAGGGGTCTACCTATGCCCAGGCGGTCGAGAACAAGATCCTCGACTATTCGGGATTTGTCCTCGATCTGCTCAAATCCGTCCGTAACGCCAAGCCCCATTATAGCGAGATCTTTATCGACTCTCCCCTGGGGCTGGGCGTGGCCCGGCTGGTGGTGGACCCCTTTTCCTACTGGATCAACACCAGCGCGCCGCAGGAGGTCGCGGCCTTTGAAGCGCTGATCCGCGCTGGGCGCAGTCCACTCGAAGCCGTGTGCGAGCTGGCCGGGGTCGATCCCGCCGAAATCCTGCCTGCAATCCAAGATGGAGGGGCAGCATGATGCGCAAGCCTTCCACCCATCCCGATCAGCTGCCCCTGGGGTTCGGCAAGGATGCCGAGATCGAGCGGATCATCGAGGCTCGGGTCGCGATCCGCGCGGAGGCTGAGGCCATCCGATGGCGCTTTCGGCTGATGGTGATCGAAACCATATTGCTGACCAGCCTGGTGATCGTGACCGGCCTGATGCTGCATCAGCCGCCCATGCTGATCGCGCGCGGCGCGGTGCTGATCGGCGTCACCTGCCTCAGCACAGGCCTGCTGCTCATCCTGCTCACCGGCTTGACGGGGAAATGCCTCTCAGCGTTGCGCAGCTGGAAAGCCCGGCGTTCCAATCTTCTCGCTGGCTGGAAGCGGCCATGAGCGGCATCTTTTCATCCCGGCCCGGACAGCCCGCCATTCGCATGATTGTCGGCACCCATCTGCTGCTAACGATCCAGGCGGGGCTGGTGCTGTGGTCGGCTACGGAATTGGACATGGGCCTGCGCTGCATTGTCTGCGCTGCCGGCCTGCTGGGGCTCGCCGCCATCATCACAGCGATCCGCGGAGGAGAGGAGGAGGAAGGCCGGGTGTGGCGGCCCTATCGGCTGCGCAATCATGCGTGGCGTGGAGGCGGGCGGTCATGATCCAACGCATCCTCCTTGCAGGCATGGCGATAGGCTGTTGTGTGCTGGCTGTCCCTGCGGCCATCGCCAGCACCGCGACGATCGGCCGAACCTGGCCGATATCCGAGCCGGACGCGCTGGCAGAGATCGAAGCGCGAGCCGCGCGACAACCCGCCAATATGGCGGCTCAATTTGGTCCACGCGCGAACTGGTCGGCACTACGTGCTGCGTCGCTCGGGAACGCCCGACAGGACCGAACCCGTTTCGTCGTGCCCTTCTATACCCTGTCCGACGAAATCCGCCTGCCTGGTGGCAAGCTGCTTTATCCCAAGGGCTTCACCTTCAATCCACTCGACTATGTCTCGCTGCCCCAGCGTCTCGTCATCGTCCATCCGCGAAACCTTGGCTGGGCACTCGATCATGCCCGGCTCACCGATTTCATCCTGCTGACGGCGGGCGACGCGCTCGAACTTTCCGAGCGAACCGGGCGGGCGCTGTTCATTCTTGAGGAGCGCGTGAAGGAGCGTCTGGGCCTGACCGTAGCGCCCGTCATCGTCTCCCAGGTCGGCAAGAAGCTCGAACTCCACGAATTTGAGGCCGTCGACCAGCGAAAAGGGGAGCGGCAATGATTCGTTCCAACATGCCCACCGAAGAATTGGCCGAATGCCGTCCAGTCTGCATGCAGTGTAGCGAACGGCTCAAAGCGCGTCTCACCCGCCGCAACCTATGGGATGTTCAGCAATGCGTGGATCTTTGCGACAGGAAGGTGAAGGCGCAGAGGCACGTCGGGCAAGGGCTGGAAACCATAACGGATATAGAGCTGCTTGCGCTTCTCAACCTTCGCCGGATCGCCACAGTCGAGAATGTCGAGGAGCACAAGGGCGATTCCGACATCCATCGCGGCGCGGCCGATCCTCTTGAGAGCATCGGCAAGCAAGAGACCTCCAAGGCCTTTGCCCTGGAAACGGGCATCGACCCCGATCATCGATATGAACGCAGCGGGTATCTGACCATGCCCCGGCCGGTTGCGCGTGAAAGAAGCGGGCAGGTGGGAATAATCGACGCTGTGTGCGTTCAACGTGTAAAAGCCCAAAAGCTCCCCTTCGGGAGACAGAAGGACAAACGCCCGCACATTGTCCGCTCGGGCCAGCTTGCTTGCCGTCTTGCGAAAATAATTGTCGACTTGATCAATCCCGGACGAAAAAGCCGCCCGGTCGTGCCGCGCCGGATCAAGCGGCTCGATGACCATCCCCATATTAGTCACGAAACCTCGCTCTTATCGGCTTTCGATCATCTGGTCATGCCGGGCGAAGGCTTCGCGCAGAGCATCCGAGGGCGGACCCGGATTCTCGAAGGCATTGAGAATCGATTCATAATCCTTCCGGCTCAAAATCGTACGTTCGTGCGTCTGGATCGTTTCCAGTGCCGCCTTATACGCGGCGTTCATAACGAATACGGAATCATCGACACCACACCACGCCGCAGCCTGCTGAATCGCCTGCTTGATATGCGGCTTGGTGCGAAAATTCATACGCACCGTGCTCCGCTCGTTGATTGCACCCGCTGCGTCATCAAACGCTTGCATCGCCAAAGCCTCATCATCACTGTTCCGTATATCATGTACGCCTTGGGGGCGCACATTTCAAGATCGATCGATTTCATATCGCCTCGTCCGATGAAGCTGATGCTGTGCCTTGGCATGGGGGGTCTGGCAATGCTGGTATCGACGCCGGCCCATGCCTCCAAATGCGAGGCGGGAACGATCTTCAATCCCGTCACCAAGGTGCGCTGGACCTGCATCTTCCCCATCACCATCGGCGGCGTCCGGGTCGGCAGCTTCGACAGCCTGTCCAAGGAACTGGACGCCCAGTCCGCCTCCAAGCCGCTATGCGCCTGCCGCAAGGGCGTCACCTTCTGGTTCGGGGTCAAGGTGAGCTTCTGGTCGCCCAACCGCATGATCGACGTCGTGACCGAACCCGGCTGCATGATGGCGCTGGGCGCCGACCTCATGCCGACCGGCGGCAAGCTCCAGGGGAGCCAGAGCAGCATCGCCGACGGCACCAACACGCGCAAGATGTTCGCGCAGATGCACTATTATATTTCCCCGGTCTGGAAGATGCTGGACATGTTCACGGACCTTCCCTGCATCGAGGATGACGGCTTCGACGTCGCCATGATCACCGAGGTGCTGCCGACCTGGCAGTCGGGAACTTTGGGCGCGATCATCCAGCCCGAAGGCATATTGTTCGGCAATCCGGCCGCCGGGCTTGCCTGCATGGCCGATAGCGCGGCGGCCGCCGCCGGCAAGGTCATCGATCCGCTCTTCTGGTGCATGGGCAGCTGGGGCGCGACCTATCCGATCGCGGGCGACATCCATTTCGATGACTCGGTCGAGGCCTGGGCAGGGATCGCGGCACGCGGGACCTTCATGATGGGGCGGCTTGGCGCGCTGACCATTTCTTCCGCCGATGGCTGCTCGTTCAAGCCCCAGCCGATCTGGACCAAGAGCCGCTACAAGCTCCAGATCATGGAACCGGTCAAGGGCGGCAAATGCGTCAATATCGGTCGCCCCGGCGCGCTCTGGTCCTCGGGCAAACACGCGCCCGGCAAGGACAACGCCCAGTTCATGGCTTTTGAAAAGGTGATCTGCTGCGCGGGGGTGTCGACCCCATGAGCCGGTCCCTTCCCCTCTCCCTCGCACCGACGCGGGCTTTTGCCTGCTCTGCCCGCCACAGCCATGGTGGCTGCCCCGCGCGGGGCGAGGACGGAGCGATGCCGCGGTCCCCCTGCGGCATCGCTCCACCTATGGTCAGCACGGCCGCCGAACCCCTGTCGGCGGTAGGCAAAACCCCTCTCCGGCCCGCCGTCGTGGTGGCCGTGCTGACCACCATAGGAGGCCAGGCCGCCTTTCGCGTACTGGGTGATGTCGGGGCGCCGGGCGTACTGCGCTGTTTCCGACTACGCCGCATGTCGCGCGCCGCCCCGGAAGCCGCGTCATGAAACGTGGCGCACTCATCCTCTCAGCCGGCATCGCCATCTGCCTGCCTGTTCTCACCCAAGCGCAGACGATGGAAGAGCGCGCACGCAGCGCCGCCGCAGCGGCGCGAACGAAAAGCGGCGACAGCGATGCCCTGCAAAGCAATTATCTCACGCCCGGTCTTGCCGGCCAGCCGGTCAGCACCATCGACAACAGCAAGAGCTTCACACCCAATATTGCCTGCCAGAAGACCGCGACGCTGCTGGAACTGCTCGCCCAGCCCGCCTCGACCGGGGATATCGGCACGCTCCGCATCTCGCGCGACAAGGATTTGGACGGGTCCTTCGACGAGACGCTAAATGTGCCCGTGCCGATATCGGGCATCTGCGCCAATGGCATCATCTCCTGTGCGCCGGGCAGCTGGAACCAGTGCCGCCGGTTCCAGTGGGAGGTCGGCAGCAGCGGCAATCTCAAGCTTGGCGAGGTCGATCTCACGGCCCTTGCCGGCTGCTATTGCGTCAACAACAGCTGCGGCACCAATCTCGCTTGGGGCAATATGGCCTCGATCCTCAAGGATTTGGGCGGCGGCGTTGTCGGGGCGCTCACCACCGCCGATCCCCGTATCGGCGTGGCCCAGGCTTCCATCGATGGTCCACTGATCCGCTATACTGGAGCGCAGACCACGGCCTGCACGGCTCAGCCCCAGGTGTCGGCGACCAGCTATCGGAGCAACCCCACCGCGATCCAGGGCGACGCCTATTCCGTCTCGCAGGCAAGCAGCATCTTCCAGACCCTGGCCGGTTCCGCGGCCGGCAATGGTAAAGCGCAGCAGACCCGCGGCTGCTCGATCGAGCGCGACATCACGGTCAAGGCATGGGGCTTCGACGATATCCTCGCGGTGCGTGGTTCGATCGCCGCGGTCACCAGCTGCGGAACCGGCTGCCGTCGCTATGAGATTCGCGGCCCCGGCACATGTGGCAGCGTGCCCCCGATCTACAGCGCGACCTTCGATCCCCTGGCTCCGGCGCGGATAACATCTGCGCGCATCGTCGAAATGGGTGCGGACGATTGGGTGCAGGCACGGGTCAACGGCCAGATTGTCGGCTATGCGGGGAAACGGCCCTGGCTGGGCGAGGCCTTGCCCTCGGGCGATTGCCGCATCAGCGACGATCCCTGGTACAACAGGTCCGCCATCGACATCACCTCTGAGCTGCGCAGCGGCGCGACGGTGGTCGGCGCGCGGGTGCGGGGCGGCGGCGGTGGAAACTGGGGTTATGTGACCGTCGAGGTGCAGGTCGACACCGGTTGTGAGGTCAGCGAGCGGCTGGTCGATCTCTGTTCAGGCTATGCGGCCGATCCCGCCTGCCATCTTGTGAGTGAGACGGTCGATGGTGTCGCGACCTTCAGGAACGGCGTCAACACTGGCATCAAGCCTCTACCATCGACCCGGCTGTTCGGCACGGGGGCGTGCAATCTGCAATATACGCGCGACTTCTTCGAACGCGCACGCCAATATGAATGCGTCATCGACGAGGCGGGCGCCAGTACACCAGACCTCGGCCGCGGCGCCTATATCATCGACCACTCGACCGAGACGCTGCTGGCCGACCGGACCACCGATGCCAGCGGCAACGTTTCGACCTCAACCCGTCCCTTCTCCATGCCCGAACGGGGTTCCGTTACCGCCTGCGAGCCCATCTGCAAGACCCGAGCGCCCAAGGCCAATAGCGATGTGGCGATAGACGGTGTCGTCGGCGTCTGGCAAAATGACCCGGCCGGCTGGGACATATTTTACCACAGCTGCTCAGCGGACAATGTCTGCCCACTTGGGCAGGGGGAAGAGCTGGTTTCGGCCTGCGGCTGTCTCGACGATTTTCCCGAAGCCGTCGTCATGATGCAGACCGTGCGCCTGGCCGGCGCTGACCTCGCCTGCACGGCGGAGACACGCTGATGCGGTGGCGCCTTTCCTTGTTGGCCACCTTGCTGCTGGCGTCCAGCCTTGCGCTCACGATGACGCCGGCCCAGGCGCAGCCACTCTGCGCCGCCGACCTCGATGGCAGCGGCGATGCCGAGACCCTAGGGGAAACCGCCCAATGTTCCGAGATGACCGACGGCAGCTATCTCTGTCCGATCCAGCAGGCCGCCTGTGTCGCCGATGCGGTCGGCGCCTATAGCTGTCCGCTGGGCAGCCAATATCCGTGCGCAACACCCATTGGCGGAGGAACGCCCAGTTGCTCGCCCCATGCCTGCACATCGGTGATCGGCGGCGGCATCGAGGAGGACGATCCGGTCGTCGACGATCCCGGCGCCCCCAATGACGGTCCCGTCGATGCCGATGGCAACTGCCTCGGGGCGATCGAGATCTTTGCCGGGCGCGCTGTTCGTTGCCGTCCGGCGGGCCTCAAGACCACATTCTCCAACTGCTGCAAGGATCGCGGCGAGATCGTGAAGGACGGGATGGGCTCATCCATTTCCTCGATCGGCACCAAGATCGCCATCGCCAAGGGCGTCTGGACCGGCATGAAAGCCGCCTACACCGCGTTCAAGGCGGGGGCGACTGCCTCCCAAGCGGCGAGCGCCGGTGCCAATGCGATCATCGTCGGCATCGATCCGACGTCGATCGCGATCAGCCTCGCCATCAACTTCATGATGGATTTTCTCCTTTCGGGCTGTGACCAACAGGACATGGAAGTGGGCATGCTCCGTGGTTCGGGCATGTGCCATGAGGTCGGCACCTACTGCGCGTCGACTATTCTTGGTGTCTGCGTGCAGAAGGCCAAGGGCCATTGCTGCTTCAACACCAAACTCGGCCGGATCATCCAGGAACAGGGCCGACCCCAGCTTGCCAGCTTCAACGCCGTGGGGTGGGGCACGGCGAAGAAGCCCTATTGCCGCGGGTTCACCGCTGAAGAGTTCCAGGCGCTGGATTTCAGCAAAATGGATCTCTCCGAATATTATTCCGACATCGAGGCGCGGGTCCAGTCGGACATCCAAATCGATATGAAGGACAGGATCGATGCCTATATGGAGACGGTCAATCCCTAGCCGCGCGCTTCTTGCAGCGGCGATACTGGTCGCCTCACCCTGCCAGGCGCAGAGTGAGGGGGACGCGGGCAATGCCCGGCAACGCGCGCAGACGCAGGGCGACAACGCCTTGCAGCGCCTCAAGGGTGCGGTTGCGGACCAGAAGGATCGCGCTGATGCGGGCGGGCCGGATCGGCTTCCCGATCTTCCAGAGGCGACACGGCGCCGCGCGTTCGAGGGCCTGCGCAACCGCAAGCCGGACCCCGGCATGGATGCCCGCGCGCGATCGGCGCTGACCTCGGGGCAGGACAGCCTCGCAGCCCAGCAGGAGGCCATGGCGAAGCGCCTCGGCCAGGCCCTGGGGCTGGACGCGCCGGACATCACGGGCCTGGCGGGCGTCCCGCCGCCCTCGGCGCCTCATGGCTGGGTGCCGCTGCTCTTTGCCTCATCCTCCATGCCCATCCCGGTTTTGCGGACCTATGCGGCGCAGTTGGAGAAAGCCGGCGGCGTCATGGCCTTTCGCGGCGTGCCGGGCGGGATGACGAAGATCGGTCCGATGGCCAGGCTTTCAGCGCAAGTGCTGCGGATCGATCCGGGCTGCGACGGCCCAGGCTGCGCGATGCGCAATGTCCAGCTGATCGTTGATCCGCTGATCTTCCGCCAGCACGGGGTCGCGCGTGTACCGGCGCTTGGCCTGGTACCGGGCGATTCGACCCAGCCCTATTGTGAGCGGGACGATGATAGCCCGGCAAGCCGCCACATCGTCTATGGCGACGCTGCCCTGTCCGGTCTGCTCGAAGAATATGCCCGTCTCGGCGGCACGAAGGAGGTGGCCGATGCTCAGGCTCGCCTGGACCGCCGCTAGGGCGGCATGGCCCGAAATCAGGGCCACCCCGCGCAAAGCAGCCATGGCATTGGGAGCGGGCGGTCCCGACACGGCGCCACAACCGCGCCGTTTCTGGTACGCCTGCGCGATCATCCTGCCCATCAGCGCCGCCGCCTGTTGGACCTTGCCGCAGTTCACCTTGGTCATGTCGCCCTCGATCGACGCCTGGTTGGTCCACAAGGCGCCGGGCACCATCCGGCGCGGTGACCTTGTGTCGTTCAAGCTGCGGCATCCCCTTGCCGGCCCTGCCCCGGTCGATGTCACCAAATATGTGCTCTGCATGCCGGGAGACAGGATCGAGATGATTGAGAAACCCTCGATGACGCCGGGCGCGAGGGATGGCTGGTATCGGTGCAATGGTAAGCTCATCGGGATCAGCAAGCCCGTCGGGCGGAAGGGGCAGCGCCTCCTGCATTGGCGGCCCACCGAGCCGCATATCCCTGCTGGCATGGTCTATGTCGGCTCATCTTATGTGGGTGGATTTGACAGCCGCTATTTTGGTCCCGTGCCCCTGCATCGCCTCACGCGGATGGAGAAGCTGCTATGACCTGGCGCCTCCCTGCCGCCCTTGGGGCAATTTTGCTGATCTCGTCGCCGACTGCTGCGCAGACGGGTTCGCCGACATCGGAGCCAAAGCAAGGCTATTGGTGGTACATAGCGCCAAAACCGAAACCCCGAGACGAAGCCGTTGATCCGGACAGGCTGGTGAAGCCGGTGATCCCGCCCATGACCGAGCTTGCGGCATGGACGCCGCCCAAGATCCGCAAGCTGATCGAGCAACAGCGCGATTATGCCGCCACCGTGTTGACGGTCGATGCGGTCGCCGATTTCTGGCGGTTGCAGGATTTTGCGCGGCGCAAGGCGCGGGCCTTTGCCGGCGTGACGCAGCTGGCGATGCTCCAGCATCCCGAACTGAATTCCAGGTCGGCCAATCCGATGGTGGGCGACGCACGCGACCAGCTGCTGGGCCAAAAGGATGCTGTGCGCCGCGCCTATCTGCGCGCCCATGCCGGCGAATTCGCGCTCGTCATGTTCTCGCGGACGAGTTGCGGCTATTGCCGCGTGCAGTGGCCGATCGTTCAGCGCTTCCAGGACGAGATGGGCTGGCAGGTGTCCCAAATCGATCTCGAACGCCGGCCCGAGGTTGCGCAGCGCTTTGGTGTCGATGTGACGCCGACGACGATGGTGATCCGGCGGAACAGTCCGCAACGCATGGTGATCGCGACCGGGGTTGAGGCCTATCCCAACCTCACCCAGACCGCCTACCAGGCCGTCCGCCTGCTGTCCGGCGACATCCGGCCCGAGCAGTTCCTGACCGGGGCGGGTGAGGAAGACGGCTTCTTTGATGCGCTCGCCAATGGTCCTGTTGCCGCAGCCGATCCATCGGCGGACGGGCCTCAGGATGCCAACCCATGAGATTCTGGATGATCCTTCCATTCCTGGCGCCTTCGCTTGCCATGTCGAGTGCAGTGGCCCGGCCGATCACGCGCGCCGACGCCATGCGCGCCGCGATCCATCCCGTCGCGACGAACACGGACATGCAAAAATGGTTGTCCCGCGTGCCCGTAACCAAGGACTTTCCGCCAGATTTCGCCGCGACATTGGGAGGTGAGGCCTCGCTCTTCATCATCGAGATGACGACGGCGCCCGAATGTCTGCCCTGCGCGGACCTCTGGGCAAAGTTGGCGCAATATTCCCGGCATTATCATTGGCAGGTCCGCACCATCGGCGGCGACGAGGCCTTGCTACGTTCCGGCAGGCTCGGCCTCCCCTGGGTCGGGCATCCGGTAGCATGGATCCGTCCCGTCGCCGATGCTGATCGCATCATCCCGATCGCGATCGGCACCGACCACGGCGTCAACCTGGCGCGCAATGCCTATCTCGCGGCCAAGATGCTAACGGGCGTGCGTCCGGCGGTCGGGCTTCGCGCGATGGCCAAGTTCACCGGCATCGTTGGAGCAGTTGATCGCGTTGGCGCGACAGTGAGGCCTTCCAGATGATCGGCAGCACGCACGCATCAAACTCCAGACATTCCCAGGCGGAAGCAACCCGACCGCCTGTCCATCAACCTCGCAATTTCGGATCATTGATCCAAATTTGCGAGGTTATTTCCCACATCCGACCATCCTTGAAAATGCCGCGCATGGCGGGCCGGCATCTTCGCCTTCTCATTCCAAGAGGAAGCCCGCCATGCCTTCGCTCCGTCCTCGCTGTGCGCTGATCGCGCTCGGCCTGCTCGCCACCTGCGGCACGACCGCGCCTGCATACGCCCAAGGCTGGGCGGAAAGCTGGTTCGACAATGTGACCTATACCTCGCCCGGCTCCTTCGAGGACCAGACGCGCGGCTATGTGACCGCAGGCGGCATGTCCGGGCGCGTCGACGTCCATGACGATTATCTGATGTCGCTCACCCTCCCCAAGGTGAAGGCCGGCTGTGGCGGCATCGACATGTTTCTGGGGGGCATGTCGTTCCTCGATCCGGACTATCTGGTCCAGAAGCTGGAAAGCATTCTCCAGGCCGCGCCGGCGGTCGCGTTCCAATATCTGCTCGAAACCCTCGACGAGAAAATGGGGAATATCATCTCGAAGATGGAGGCAGCGACCAATTACCTGAACTCCATCCAGGTCAATGACTGCCGTCTTTCCAATCGCATGGTACAGATCGCCAAGGGCGACGACAATATGTCGGGCATCATCGAGGAGATGACCGGCTACAAGTCAGTGAAGGAAGGTTTCGCGAAAAGCTACCAGCAGAGCCGCGAGAAGATACAGGCGAACCAGAATAATCCGACCGAGGATCTGAAGGACGCGCTCGCCAACTGCCCGGCAGAGGTGACCGACATCTTCCGCACCGGCTCCCTTCTCTCCCATGCCGCGACGCGCGTCGGCGCCGGCGACTGGGCCTCGGTGATGCGGGCGCGCGTGGGCGACGTCTATATGCGCTGGGACGCGACCGACAAGGTGCCAATCTTTTCCGCCATTCCAGCCTGCCCGCATCAGGACAGCGACAGCCCGCAGGATTTTCTCGCCGGCAAGGTCCAGAGCCGTTCGCTCAACATACCGCCGTCTGCCGCGGACTGCGCCCCGGACGGCGGCAAAGGGGCACTGGAACTTGCCCGGACACGGATGCAGTCGATCGCCACCAAGATCCGCACGCGCGCCGCGTTGACGGCCGAAGAGCGCCAATTTGTCGCCAATGTCCGCACGCTGCCGGTCTATCGCATGCTGGAATGGGGGGTGCGTGAGGGCGTGCCCGATTCCGTGATCGCCGACACCGATGAACTGGTGGCACTCACGCTTGCCTATCAGATGCTCAATGATCTCACCCGGTCGATCGACTTTGCCGTTTCCAATGCCGAACGGGGCGCGAGCGCCGCCGGCGCGGCCGATGCCGGCAACGCCAATATCTGCCAGACCCGCATCCTATCCAAGGGCATCGAGCAGCTGAGGGATTTGCGCGAGGAGGTGCTGCGCCAGCGCGCGCAGATGCGGCAAAGCTACATGGCCGCGCTCAATCAGGCGAACCTCTCGGCCAATTATGCCGGGCTGCTGCGCACACGCGACCGCGATGCGCGCGACACCGCCGGCACCGCTTCGAACAACAATCGATGAACCCTTTGGAGGCACCGCCCATGCGCCGCCTGTTTCGCTCGGCCCTTGCCCTGCCGCTCGCTTTGGCGGCAACGCCCGCGCTGGCTCTGGAGTCCAGTTTCCATACATATGACGGCTTTGCCGAAACGGTGGATGCGTTCCGTCTGGTCTCGATGATCTTCGGCGATCCACGCTACGAAACGCTGGTGCTGATCTGCGCGGTCGTGGGGATCGCGCTCGGCGTCCTGATCGCCTCGTTCCGCGGCCAGGGCATGGGGCTGGTTGCGTTCGGGTTCCAGATGCTGATCGGCATCGGGCTGTTTGTCGGCCTGGTCGCGACCACCGGCACCGTCCATGTCTATGACCGGGTCCGCAATGCCTATCAGCCGGTCGGCGATGTCCCCAATCTCATCGTGCTGGTGGCGGGCGTCACCAACCTCATGGAGCGGGCGCTCGCCGAGACGATCGACGACAACACCACCGACCCCAATGCGAAGCTGGAGTTTGGCGCGGGCGGTCATGCCTTCGACCTCTTTTTGAACGCCGTCTCCCCGCGCGGGCCCATGACCGACACCTTCCTCGACGCGACCATCAAGGATTATGTCCGGCAATGCTATCCGGTCGCTCGCGTCTCGCCGGCCTATGGCGTGGACGACGATCAGCTTTTCCGGGGCACGACGGACCTCCCCGCCTCCTTTGCCGCCATGGCCGGGCCGGCCACCTTCAGCACCGTCTTCACCTCGGCCGACAAGGGCGGCACGACCATGAGCTGCCAGGAAGCCTGGGACCATATCCAGTCTCGGCTCGGCGACCCGACTCTGTTCGACAACTATGCCCGTCAGGTCTGCCAGAGCAGCGGCTATGATGTTGCCGATGCCAACCAGCTGGCGCGGTGCCGCACGCGCCTTGGGCAGCTTGGCGATGGGATGATGGGAACGCCCCTTACCCTCCAGGCCTTCTTCTCCGATGTGCTGCTGGGCAGCAGCGTCGGCGATGTGCTGTTCGAGGATAGCCCGGCGACAGCGGCTCGGGTGATGGCGAACCGGGCGGTGGTGTCAAGCGGGCTGTCCACCATGTCGGTCGCCAATCAGTGGATGCCCACGATCCGCGCCACCGTGTTCGGGATCATGTTGTTCATGATGCCGATCGCGCTGCTGTTCATCTTGACGCCGATCAATCTGCGTGTCGCGAGCTTCGCGCTCGGCCTGTTCGTGTTCGTGGCGCTCTGGGGCGTCATCGATGCGGGCATCTATCAGCTGACCCTGGGCCGGGCGATGGCGGTCCTGGCCGAGATGCGATCCAATCATGTCGCCACGAATGCTTGGATGCTGGCGCCGTCGGCAGCGCTGAAGGCCCTTGCGATCTTTGGGTCGTTCCGCACGGCCGCTGCGGGCCTAGCGGGGGCGTTCGTGTTCACCGTGTTCCGCTTCTCCGGCAATGTGTTCTCGTCTTTCACCGGCGGCGCGCTTCAGGCGCAGGGCCAGGGTACGGCGGCAGCGACGCCCCTGATGACGCGGGAAGGGTTTGCCTCGGCGCTCGAAGCCCAGGCATCGGCCTCCGGCACGATGGCGCGCAGAGGCATGGCGTCGAACTTTGGAGATTTTGGGGAGCGCACGACGTTCAGCAGCAATCGGGCTTTCGGCGCGGCCGGAACCGTCTTGGGCGAGCATGGTGGCGGCCTCGCGGGCGGCAGCGCCTTCGCGCTGGGTGGCATCGACGCCGCGCGAGAGCTGGGCGGCATCTCCCCTGCTCTTGCCGGGCGCGATCTCAGCAATCCGGCAACCGCTCAAGCGGTCTGGGCGAATGCGACGACGGGCGCCATCCAAAATTTTGCCGAGAAGGATACGTTGCGGGCACTCGGCACGACCTATTTTGGCGAGGGGCAATCGGGCGAGCGGGCTTTTGCGGCATTCGCTCAGAATATGGTGCAATGGAAGGCGTTCGGTGACCAGCGCGCCTATGACATGATGCTATCTGGTACGCAGCGGCATTTTGAGCGCAGCGGCTATGACGCCAGGGACGCGGCACTCAAGGCCTCGACGCTTATTGGACAGGCTTCGGCCGATCCGACCTTCGCCAAGATCACCGCCAACGCCTTCGATCAGGAGCAGATGTTGCGCAACGATCTCACCGGTGCCCAGGTGCAGGTCGGCGCCATGGAGGGCCGCCGGGATTATGCGGGCGACCATGTGGCGGCGACCGAGCGGGGCAATGTCGCTACGGAGCAGGCTTGGCGCACAGGCAATAATGCCGGTCACCGCAGCGCCTCCTCGATGCTCGGTCTTTCGCTTGATGAAACCGGCCGCCGCATCGGATTCATCAATGCCCTTTCCGGCGAAGCGCGATCCACGGCCATTACGCAGCTCTCCCGCGCAACGGGACGGAATGAAGCTCAGGTCATGCACGCGCTTGAAAGCTATAATGCTGCGACACAGGTCGGGACCGCCGATGGTGCGACGGCCGAAGCGGCGCGGGAGGGTACCAGCGTCTATGGCCGCACTCGGGACGCCGCCGGCTATGATTTTGCCGAGCGGTCGGGCAAGCTCGACGCGCAGCGCGAGGTCGGTCTGGATGGGACGCGATCGGCCGCCAGGATCGGCGAACAGCGCCGGGAAGCTGAGAATTTCGGATTTGCCGAAGGCGCTGCGGCCGCCGGCGCAACGGTGCGGGAAGCGGCGCGCCTCGACAGCTTTATCCAGGCCTTGAGCCGCACGGCGGGCAATCAGGTCGATATGAATGAAGGCGGTACTGAGGGTGTTGCCGATCGGTCTCGCAATGAGCGGCTGACCCGGATCGTCGATAATGAGCGCCTGACACGCATGCAGGCCTTGCTCCGTGAGAATGGCATAGGCCTCTCGAGACGCCAGATCGCGATGGATCAGAATGGCGATCTCAACCTCAATTTGACGCCTGACGCAGCGGCGCAGATGTGGAGATCCGGGCTGATCAATGAAAGCCAGCTGGGTGCCATCGCCAATGGCGGGCGGGCGCGGTTCAGCTTTGCCCATAATGATCTGCTGGTGTCGAGCAGCACCGGGTTCAGCCGGTCGGCACGGTCTGACACCAGCACGCGGTTCGAGGCGGGCAAGCAGGCGGGGCCGGATACGGTCGAGCATTTCCTGGGCGGTGGCTCAGAGGGTCATGCCATGATGGCCAATTGGCTCAAGGGCGGGTTCGAGATGGACCGGCAGGGAAACTGGCGCCTCAAACCGCAGGTGGCAGATACGCTCCAAAGGGACGTCCAGGCGATCATGGTGCAGACCGGGTGGACGCGGTCTTTGTCTCGAAGTGCTAGCCATCAGGTCAGTAGCCGCTCATCCGTCGGGGCTACTATTGGTGGATCTGTAGAAAGCAGTGGATCAAAGCCCGGCAGCCACCGCCACACAAGCGGGAATTTCAGCGGCCAAGCTGGGCTGGAGACGTCGGATACTGGAACGGGCGCTACCGACGCTGCGGCGAGTATCGATATTGTCAATTATGATGTTCGCAATGCTATTTCTGCGGCAGAGCGCGCCACTTCAAGGTCGGCCAACCCCTCAAGAGACTTTGCGGATGAACTGAGCCATCGCCTGCTGGGACCAGATGGACTCCGCAATCGCTATCTCAATCACGCCGCCGCCGGTCGAGGGACCCTGGACTTAACCGCCCCGCTGACTTCGATGGAGCAATCCAGAATTTTGGACAGTGGTCGCTTTAGCGGCGATCGTACATCAGGTCTTGGAGACGGCTCTCCGTCGACAGAAGAGAATTAATGCTTTCCTCTCACATGCCTGTCCAGCCACGCTTGACTGGTCGGATTGCCAGGATGTCCATAGTATCGCGAATTTGCGGGGTCCGTTGGATCCATTCTCTTAAAAGTGGCGAAATGATGATGGGAATCATCATGCCGACTCCAGGCGAAACCATCACCTTTCTCCGCCTTGAATTGAAAGCCGAACCATGCCCGGAAAAAACCGAAACCCAATACCGGTATGATCACAAACGGATGAAGCAAGGCACCGAGTGGGACTATGATGTGGGTCGGAAATACGGAAGCCGGCACCGACAGAAATACCGACCAGAACATAATCGCTGATCCCCACCAAAGTTTGGCATACCAAGGGCGCCACAACCAATCCCCAGCGCGCGGCGGGAACCTCACGGAATCAGAATTTCGCGCGTCTGAATCTGGGATGCTTTGCTCTGCCATAGGACCTCGCTTCGCGGCTACGATAGCATGTCAACCCCTTCGAAACACATACAATCGTATCCAAATTGACGCCAAGCCACTCCCCTCCCCCTTTTTTTGGTTTCATCCCGGCACGGAGCCCCGTTTGCCACGGCCGACGAGATGTCACGCGATAAATCAGTATTCTCCGTCGCGCCATTTTTGGTCAGTCTCAACCAGAAACAGATGCTGAAATGCAGACACGAATCCCATAGGTATTTGCGCAAAGTTGCAATCCCGCGGGGCCACTTTCTGGCCGGGCATGGGACTTGTACGAACCCGCTGCCGCGGGATGGGTGCCTGGATTGAGGTCGTCCTGACCAACTGAGATTTTGCTTCGGTTGAGCGTTGCCGGGCATGGGCAGAGCATCGCGACTCCTTTCAGCAAAGGAGTCGAACCATGATTGATCCCGTTTTGGAAATGCCCGCCAGTTCGCTGCGTCAGCGCATGATCGATGACATGAACATGCGCGAATTTACGCGCGAAACCCAGCGCAACTATATCCGCGATGTCGCGCGGTTTGCCGCCTATCTTGGGCGTCCTCCCGATACAGCGACGGCAGAGGATCTGCGCCAGTTCCAGATCGACCAGCGAGAGATCGGGGTCGGCGCGCCCACGATGAACAGTATCGTCGCGGCGCTGCGCTTCTTTTTCACGCATACCATCGACCGGCCCGACCTTGCCCGCAGGCTTTACAAGGTCAAGCATCCCCGCTCCTTGCCCGTCGTGCTCAGTCCCGAAGAGGTCGCCCGGCTGCTCCAAGCAACAACGAGCCTCAAGCATCAGGCGGCTATGTCAGTTGCCTATGGGGCGGGCCTGCGTGCCGCTGAGGTGACGATGCTCAAAGTCCGCGACATCGATAGTGAGCGCATGTTGATCAGGGTCGAGCGGGGGAAAGGCGGCCGGTATCGCAACGCGATCTTGCCGGCCGATCTGCTCGCCTTGTTGCGTGAGTGGTGGAAGGTCGGGCGGCAACAGGGGGTCATGCATGCCGACGGCTGGCTATTCCCCGGCCAACATTATCTCAAGCCGATGAGTCCCCGGCATCTGCACCGCGTTGTCGTCGAAGCCGCACGGGCGGCCGGCATTGGCAAGCGGGTCGGGCCGCACACGTTGCGGCACTGTTTTGCCACCCATCTGCTGGAAGAAGGGGTTGATGTCCGCGTCATTCAGGCGCTGTTGGGCCACGCGAACCTGAGTACGACCGCCTTCTACACCAAAGTTGCGACCCGAACCGCGCGCGCCGTCGTCAGCCCGTTCGATCGACTGGCCATATGCGGCCCCAAACAGGCGGTGCCCGACGGCTGAGCCGTTGCGCTCGTTACTCGAGGTTGCCGACATCTTCCGCACTGCTGGTCCCGCCTATCGGGACACCCATGCCGGGCATCTGAGCTACATCCAGCTCAAGGTCATGACGGCGATCGAGAACTGTCGCACCGCTGCCCTGGGCGGTCACGTCGAAGCCTGCGAAGACTGTGGGCACTGGCGGATCGCCTATAATAGCTGTGGCAATCGGCACTGCCCGAAATGCCAGGGCGCCGCCGCGCGTACCTGGCTGGCAGAGCGCAAGGCGGACCTGTTGCCGGTCGGCTACTTCCATGTGGTCTTCACGCTGCCGGTGGAGATCGCCGATATCGCGTTCCAGAACAAGGCGGTCGTCTATGACCTGCTGTTCCGCACGGCCTCGGAGACGATGCTGACGATCGCGGCCGATCCGCAGCATCTCGGCGCCCGCATCGGCATCACGGCTGTACTTCACACATGGGGATCGGCCATGACACACCATCCGCATGTTCACATGATCGTGCCGGGCGGTGGTATTGCGCTGGACGGGACGCGATGGATCTCCTCGCGCCCCGCCTTTCTCCTGCCGGTGCGGGTTCTGGGCGCACTGTTCCGCCGTCTCTTCCTCACCCGGCTGACCCAGTTGCACCGCACCGGCAAGCTCGCGTTCTTCGGATCCATGGCCGGCCTCGCCGATAAGCGAGCCTTCCTGCGTCATCTGGCACCGGTCAGAAAGAAGCGCTGGGTGGTCTATGCCAAGCCGCCCTTCTCCGGTCCCGAGGCCGTACTGGCCTACCTCTCGCGCTACACCCATCGGGTTGCCATCTCGAACCGACGCTTGGTCGCGTTCGACCGTCAGGAAGTCACGTTCCGTTATAAGGATTATCGGCGCGCCGGCGACGAACGGCAGAGCATCATGACGATCAGCGCCGACGAATTTATCCGCCGCTTTCTGCTTCACGTCCTGCCACGCGGCTTCCACCGCATTCGCCACTATGGCCTGCTCGCCAGTTCCTCGCGCAAAACCAGTCTCGCGCGTGCCCGCGAACTGCTCGACGTCGTCCCGCCGGCACCCGACGAGGGCGTACCGGACAGACCTATCGATCTGCGTCCACTCTGTCCCTGCTGCGGTGGGCGTATGATCATCATCGAGGTCTTCGAGCGCTGGCGACAGCCCCGGCCGCCGCCGTTCCCTGCACTACCGACCCGGGAGGTCGCGCCATGACCCGGCATGGCATGGCAACAACAATGCTCGTGGGCACCGTGCCCCGGGTCAGAGGCGCCCTTGTGCCGCTTCCCAATCCCGTGCCGTTGTCGATGCTGTTCGCAGGTGAATCTCGCCGAAACAGGTATCGAAGCTGGCAGCAATATCGCCCGTCTGCATTGAACACCGCCGGCTTCATAACCGACCAATGGCTCCTCAGAGTCGTCCGAAAAGCGAAATCCTCATAGACCGTCGCCAAGCCCCCGCGGGTCGTACATGTCAGGCTTTCGTACGCCTGCCGGCGCCCGAAACCCATCGACTTTGCGCTCGGTCCGCTCTCGAGAGCGGAACTGGAAAAGCGGACGCTAAGGCCACTCCTGAGACCCCCGGTTAGAAGCTGTAAAGGCGTATTGCGGCGGCAACACGGACCTTCCCGGGAAATCCCCTGCTTGGATGGTTGTCATCATCGACCTATATAAAGGCGATGGTGGGGGCACCAAGTCTGAAGACAACCGGGCACTCCATCGACGCGAGATTTCGAGGGCGCTACAGCTGTCAAGGTGATGGCAGGCGTGAGCAGGGGGTGAGATTGGGGACTGGAGACGTAAGACCGCTTACTAAATGCCGATCCAATGGCGCGCCATACAAGCGCCGCGTTGACGTCGAGGAAGATCTGAAGAGGCTCGTCGCGTTGCCGCGCGAGGAGATTGTTGCCGCCCTCAAGATTCGCGACAGGTCGTCACCGCATTATCTGAAGTCGGAATGCATCGTCTATCTGATACGGCAGACGCGTGCGAATAATGACGAGCGATATTTCGACGAACTTTTCAGGGAGCTGATGCGCCGCATCGATGCCGCCTTACCTCGCGTCGCGGGCGAACGGGCCGATGGGCCGGAGAACGTCCATGCCGCAGCTGCGCGAGATCACATCGCTGGCAAATTCATCGCTAAGTTGGTTGAGGACCGATCCACCCCCGGATCTTGGCTAGATTATTATGAGGTCATGTTTGCCGACGCCATCGCTGGGCTCCGCACGACATATATGTACCGGGCTAGGAGAGAGTCCGCCCGCAGCGAGCCGATCGAGGCTGACGATGAAACGAATGAGCCATCACTCGCCGTCGAACGCGCCGTTGGGAGTTTCGACCTCAAAAAGGAACTGCTTTCCGAAGATCCAATTTACCGGTCGCGCCTCGTTGCAGCGATAAGGAACCTACCAGACAAGCACCGCAGAGTCATCGAGCTGACCATGATGGAAATGCCAATCGATTCGTCCGACGATAGCGTTATGACAATCCGAAAGACGATCGGCGTCAAATCCGAGAAGACCGTTCGGAACCGGCGCGACGAGGCATACCAATTGTTACGGCAGGCTCTGTCGATTGGAGACGACAATGACTGACAGCAATGACCCCGCCGAGGACATCCTCCTCGCGTTCGCGGTCGAGCCACAGCGGGACAGCGCGACATTGGAGCGCTATCTTAAGGCATATCCGTACCTCGCCGACCAGCTGATCGACCTGTCTCTCGACCTGCGACTTCAGCATGCGACGGAGGAGATCACAGCGCCGACCGACGAAGCATGGGTCGAAACCTCCCTTGCGGCCTTTCGGGCGGCTTCCAGCGCCCGAGCGTCCGAGCCTGTCGTCGATCCCTTCGCAAACACCAAGCCCGCCGAACTCGTGGCTCTACGCCAGTCGCTCGGTGTGCCCAGTGGTGTCATCAAGGGCTTCAGCTCCAGACTCGTGGACATCATGAGCGTGCCCACATCGTTCATCGACGCCCTTGCTCAGGGACTGCGGACCACGACAGACGAACTGCGTCGTTTCATGGCCGGACCTCCCCGCCTCGCGCTCGGGGTTAGCTACAAGGCCGATAAGGCCCCGACCGCCGAGCAGGAGAAGATCTCGTTCGAGGATCTGCTCAAGCAGAACAAAGTTCCGGAAGAGCAGCTTCAGCGACTGCTGGCATCTCGGGATTGACCCATGGATGCTGTCGAACTCGCGCGGCAGCGCGCCGCGGCGCTTCATGAGAAGGTAGTCTCGAAGGGCTCTGATCCGTGGGATCCGGGGGCGATAGTCAGAGCCGTCGCATCCGATCTAGGACTCGACATCGAAGCGGTCGAGCAGGGTAGCCTCGTGCTTGATGGTGGCAGGGCGCAATTCGACCCGATCTACAGGGCCATCCGGCACGAGGATGCAGGATCGACTTTCTACAAGGCTTTCCTCGTGGGCCACGAACTCGGCCACGCCACGCTTGGTGATGACCGCGTCGAGCACGTGGCGCACGACGTCGATCCGATGCGATCGTCTGAGGCGGCTCCGGTCGGTGAGGATCGCGTCGTGGACTACAGCCGACGGCAGCGGCGTGAGATCCAGATGGACCTCTTCGGTCGCGAACTCCTATTGCCGCGCGGATGGGTGCGGTCGCTCCATCTGGAAGGGATGACGGCTTCGCAGATCGCCGAAAGGATTCGCGCTCCATATGACGTCGTGGCACTTCAGCTTCTCGACGCCCTGCTCCTCCCGCAGATTGAGCCTGAATCAGAGGAAGGTGAGGCCAAGCCGCCCAAGCCCCTCAACGACGAGCAGCGCGAGGCTGCGGCCCACCGTGGCATACCCTATCTTCTGGAAGCCGGTCCGGGGACGGGCAAGACCCAAACGCTGGTCGGACGCGTGGCCGGTCTCGTCGACGAAGGCATTGATCCGCGAAAGATCCTCGTCCTGACATTCTCGAACAAGGCTGCTGGTGAACTGACCGAGCGCATTGCCGGTCTCCGCTCAGAGGCGGCACCGGCAATGTGGATCGGCACATTCCACGCGTTCGGTCTCGACCTTGTTCGCCGATATCACAGTCGGCTGCATTTCCCCAAGGAACCCAGGATGATGGATCGCAGCGAGGCGATCACCATCATGGAGCGAGAATATCTCGCTCTCGATCTCGTGCACCATCGGGAATTCATGAATCCCGACCGCCCGCTCAAGGACATGTTCACGGCGATTTCGCGCGCCAAGGACGAGGTGGCCGATGCCGATCGCTACGCCGCCCTCGCAAAAGATATGCTGGACAGGGCGACCGATCCGGCCGCACGCAAAGCGGCAGAGAGTTGTGCCGAAGTGGCGCTCGTTTACCGGAGATATGAAGAGCTGAAGCGGGGCGAGTGCGCGGTCGACTTCGGCGATCTGGTGGCCTTGCCCGTGAAACTCCTCGACACCGCGCCCGACGTCGTTTCCATCCTGCGCGGCACCTACAGCCACATCCTCGTCGACGAGTATCAGGACGTGAACCGCAGCAGCGTGCGGCTCCTCCAGCATCTGACGGATGGTGGCCAGAACCTCTGGGCCGTCGGCGATGCACGGCAGGCCATTTACCGGTTCCGTGGCGCCTCCTCGTTCAACATGTCGCGTTTCAGAAGCGAGGACTTCCCCGACGGAACCGGCGGTCGTCTCCGCCTCAACTATCGGTCGACACCTGAGATCGTCGAGGCCTTCTCTCGTTTCGGCGCCACCATGCAGGCCGGCACCAGCGATGCAAAGCTCGACGCCCATCGACCGTCCAGCGGAATATCGCCCGAGCATGTGACCTTCGGTGACAATGACGACGAGGCCGCGGCGCTCGCCGACGAAATTCTGCGCTGCTCCCAGAACGTGGCCTTCCGGGATCAGGCCGTGCTCTGCTCCGGAAACGATCGGCTCAACCGCATGGGACGTGAACTGGAGCGTCGCGGTATACCGGTCCTCTATCTAGGAAACCTCTTCGAGCGGCCCGAGGTGAAGGACCTGCTGTCCGTCCTGTCACTGCTCGTTGACCGGCGCGCAATGGGCCTCGTCCGCAACCCCTCGCTGCCGGATCTGGCAGCAGGCATCAGCCTGAAGGGTGCCGCGGCAATGATTGGCCATCTTCGGCTGGCCGAAGCTGACCCACTCACGTGGACCGGTGTCTCACCGTCGATCCCGATGCTCGATGCGGCCGATATGGCGGCGGTGAACAAGGCTGGGGCCATGGTCGCCGGCTTCGATAGTGGCTCAAAGCCCTGGACTGTGCTTGCGCATGTCCTTCTGGATCGGACGCGCGCCGCAGCATCTCTAGCTTCAACAGACGATGTCGCCAGCCGATCGATGGGCATCGCAATCTGGCAGCTCATGGGCTTTCTGCAGGCTGAGCGCCCAGGACCGGGGCTGCCTGTTCAGCGCACTCTCGATGGTATCAGGCGACTAATCCAGCTCGCCGATGAGCGGGACCTTCGCCAGCTGCCGCAGGCGGCACAGGGCATCGACGCGGTCCGGCTCATGACCATCCATGGGAGCAAGGGGCTCGAATTTCCCGTCGTTCACGTGATGGGGCTGAACAAGAACGGCATGCCGAACTCGTGGCGAAAGCCTGCCTGCCCGGTGCCTGATGGCATGATCGAGGGCGGCAAGGGCGGCACGATGGAGATAGGTGCCGCAGATCATGCTCTCGAGCAGGAATGCTTGTTCTATGTGGCCACCTCCCGCGCACGGGACCGACTCCTGCTCTATTCGGCCAGGCAGACGGCAGCAAAGGCGCGACGTGATCCATCGGCCTTCATCGGCAAGCTGGGCATCAGCGCCATGCGGGAGGCGAAGGACAACGCCAACCAGTGTCCTGATCCAGACGATCTGCCGCTGCCGATCACCCTGGGTTCTGCTATCAGGATCACGACCGCCCAACTGAACCTCTACGAGCGCTGCCCCCGTCGCTTCCTCTACACCCATGTCCTTGGGGTGGGCGGACGCCGTACACCCACTACCATGACGAGGATGCACGACCTGGTGCGTGACGTCGTGACGGAGATCGCCTCCACGCAGCCTTCCTCGACCTCGCTCGACGATATGGAGAGGCTACTGGAGCAGCGCTGGTCCGAAGGGCCGCTGGCCGGTGAGGAGTATCGGAAGCACCGCGACGTGGCTGCGACGCTTCTGCAGCGGTTCGTGAGGATGAGGGCGGGCACGACCCGGATGAGTGCCGTGGGCCTCAAGGCGATTATTGGAACGAACACGATCACGGCAGAGGCGGACGATGTCGTGGCCATGGCTGGCGGACGACATGCCGTCCGCATGGTCAGAACAGGACACAGCTCGTCGTCGACCGGGAAGAGTCTCGCGGATGCCGCCTTCCAGATCGCAGCATCTTTCTCTCTGCCGGGATGCAGTGCCGAGATCATTCACCTCGGGGATGACGAGTTATCAACGCCGGTCGCCTTCAATCCGAAACAGCTTGGGACAAGGGGTGAGAAGCTGGTCGAGATTTTCACGGCCATGGGCAAAGGGAGCTTCGCACCCGATCGGTCGGATCGCACCTGCCCGTTCTGCCCTGCCTTCTTCACCTGCGGTCCGGTGGTTGACGGCAGCCTGGAAAAAAATCTCTGACGAAAATTACCGGTCGGCTGTTGCTGGCGAGATTGACCCTGTGAGACCGACGCAATCATGCCTAGGTCCGCAGGAATACAATAAAACATGCCCCTTATCGAAACCCCCGACATCGACGATGTCGCCCTCGCCGTGCAGGAGGACCGCCCCTTGCGCCCCGGACGCTACCGTGTGTCGTTCTCCCTCGACAGCGTCGACTTCAGCTCGCTCATTCTGGACGATCCCGTTCCGCTCGGTCGCCAGATTCTTAAGAAGGCTGGCATCAAGGACATCGACGGCCATTCCCTCTTCCTCATCACTCCCGAGGGCGACTTCGAGGATGTCCGGGCGGACGAGGACGTCGATCTGCGTGACCGTGGCGCTTACCGCTTCATCGCGTTCAGCACCGACCCCCTCTACCGCATCAAGCTCAATGAAGCCCGCATCGTATGGGGCCGCTCGTCGATCCCCGAAGCGGTGCTGCGTGCGCTCGTCGACATCGGTGACGACGAAGCCGTGTTCCTGGAGGTCCGCGGTGGGAAGGACAAGCTGATCGAACCGGGCACCGAGGCGGATCTCACTGGAGACGGCGTCGAGAAGTTCATCACGGCGCCCAACAAGGTCACCTATACCTTCTTCGTCAACGGCAAGGCCTATGAGACCGACAAGAAAAAGCTGACCGGTGCCCAGATCAAGGCGATGGTTCCGGACTGGGATCCGCAGCATGACCTCTCGCTGGAGGGTGAAGGCGACGATCCGGATCGCATCATCCCTGATGACGAGTCCGTGAGCCTCGTCCCGAAGCACGGTGTCCGCCGCTTCTCGTCGGTCCCGAAGGCGAACTTCGGCTGATGTCGGGCATTCTTGCAATGCAGCTGGAGCAGCTGCGGGAGCGCTTCGGCGATGTTCAGACCCGGCAGTTGCCGAGCGGCACCACGCTCGTCACCGTGCCGGGGGTTCGTCTGCCGGAGGGGTGGTCGAAGGCTTCGACCACCATCCGCTTCATCGTTCCCCCGGGCTATCCGTTCGCGCAGCTCGACTGCTTCTGGTCGGACCCTGAGTTGCGCCTCGCTCACGGGGGGCCGCCGCAGAACTCGGCACCCACTCCGATCCCCGAGACCGTCGAGCCGGCTCTGTGGTTTTCATGGCATCTCACGGGTCCCTGGAATCCCAACCGCGATACCCTTTCGACGTGGATGAACGTGGTGATCGATCGCATGAGGCAGGTGCAATGAGCCGCGTCCGCTTCCCTGCACCTCTCTATTCTGACCTGGCGTCGACGCTGCTCGACGCCAGCGGTCTGGAGAGCTGCGCCATCGGCTATGCCCATTACGATGCGCATAGCGACACATGGATCGTCGCCGATGCCAGCCCGGTGCCGGTGGATGCGTATGAGAATCGCACCTGCGTATCTGCGGTCCTCAAACCGTCCTTCCTCATCGAGGTGGCGCACCGCAGTCGGGTCACCGGTATGTCCGTCATCGGTATCCATACCCATCCCGACAGTCCGGGGCATCCTCGTTTTTCGCCGGTCGATGATGCGGGTGAAACCGAACTGGGTTCATATCTTGGCCGGCGGGCGGCTCCGATGCCGCATGTCGCCTTGGTGATCGGACCGCATGGCTGCCGCGCTCGTCGTCTTGGGAGTGATGAAGAGGTGGAAGTGTGGGAGGTCGGGAAAGTCCTCAAGTTCCTTTCGCCCATGCAAGGTGTGACCGACCAGGAACGCGATGATCGGCAGGTGCGGGCATTCGGGGCGCCAGGGCAGAGGTTGCTGCGTCGCCTCCGCTTCGGCGTGATCGGTGCTGGTGGAACAGGGTCTCTGGCGTGCCAACAGCTTGCCCATCTCGGCGCGTCGTGGATAACAGTGATCGACCCCGACCTGATCGAGGCGACCAATCTCAACCGACTTGTCGGTTCCATCCCCTCGGATGTCGGGCAGCCGAAGGTCGAGGTTGCGGCCAGGATGATCCGAGCTATCAGTCCCGAAGCAACGGTGTTTCCGCACCAGGCGGACATCGTTGATGAGGAGGTAGCGAAGCTCATCGCGACATTCGACTTCGTGCTTCTGTGCACCGATTCCCACGCGAGCCGGGCGGTCGTCAACCAAGCTGCCTACCAATATCTCGTGCCCGTGATCGACATGGGGGTCAGCATCACCGTCGCGAATGAGGCCGTTAGCCACATCACTGGGCGGGTGCAGATGCTCGCCACGGGGCTTCCCTGCCTGACTTGCTCGGGTGCCCTAGATGGCGAGGCGATCCGGCGGGAGATGCTGACCCCGGAGCAGCGGGCAGCGGATCCCTATGTCCATGGTGAGCGCGAACCCCAGCCTGCCGTCCTGTCGATCAATTCGACTGTGAGCTCGCTTGCGACGACCATGTTGCTCGGGGCCGTCACGCCAGTTCCGGTCAAGCCGCGCTATCAAATATACGATGGTATTCGCGGACGAGTGAAGGAAATGGCCGTCCCGGTGCAATCCGACTGCGTGGTGTGCTCTTCCATGGGCGCCTTGGCCAAGGGCTCCACGTGGAGCCTGCCTGTCCGGCCCGCCAACTGCCATAGGAGCGAAAAATGACCGAACCCGCACGTATGGTCCGTATGCTTGAACCTGCGGAATACCGTGATCAGGCTGAGACATCACTGACCGCTCCCGGCGACGCCTCGATGGTCGTGCGTGTCCGGCCAAGATCAATCATCATGGCCTGTCCGGACGGGTGCGGCGAAACGCTGGTGATCAACCTGGATAGTCGTGCTGACAAGGCCTGGCGCTTTGACATGCGTGGAGAAGGACTCACTCTCTTCCCCTCGGTCTGGCGCGAAGGCGGATGCGAGAGCCATTTCATCGTGTGGCGCGGCCACATCCTGTGGTGCGATCGCTTCGAGAAGGGGAATCGCGAACCCATCTACAACCCTGGAATCGAGCATGCCGTTCTGAATGCAATGGATGACGTTCAGCCGCGCAGCGCCCTGGAACTCGCCGATGCAATTGACGAGCTTGTTTGGGACGTAAATCGCGTGGCTAGCCGTCTCGTCGGGCGCGGACTGGCCCGGTCAAGAAAGATCAACGGGGGCTGGATGTTTGTGCGCGAGCCATGATTATATAAACTGGGCGGTAGAACTCGACCAAAATAGAAGGCGCGGGCGAGGCTATTTTGCCCGCGCAGTTCGCCAGAGGAGGCGATCCTTTGGAACAAGCGATTCGCCAATTGATAGCGCGCGAACTCCAGCCCATTCGACACACCGCGCGACTGCAGGGGGCGGTCGTCCTACCTGATGGATATTGCGGCTACGATGACTCCCGATGGCTTCATAACCTTACTGGCGCTTGTGCTCGCCACACTCGGCTTCCTACCACGAGTCCGCCAACTTCATTTGCGCGTGACGATGTGGCGCATTCTGGCTGTATCGTTACCTGCGCTCGTGCTGGTACTCTATTTTGAGTTTTACCCTGTCACACAGCTTCGATGCCCGGCAGCTTTCAGCGACGGTTTTTGTGCCGCGCTGATAATGAGCGATAAGAACCCCTTTGCGCCCCGTGACGCCGCTTTCGCGGTATCAGCGATATGGACGATATTCATTGGGATAATGTTCCAGATTAACGCGATCGCGCCAGGGTCACTTCCGGTTTTTAAGATTACAATCGACCGCTTGTTACGTGGGCGCGAGTATGCAACCCTAGTCGATCTTGTTGACCCGCAACTCGATCTCATTGGCCGCACGGAACAACGCCAGCTTTTGCGCCAGCGCCACTATGACTGGTGGGCGCGACTTCGCGCGCCGAACCGGGGTCTGTTGATCGCGGGCCTGCCTTTTGGCGAGCGGACAGCACCGCCGTTGCGGTGGTGGCATCCTGTAGTGGCATGGACTCGTGAGAAAGCGGGATGGCTTGGGTGGATACTGCCTCATGGGCGAAACATCGAAGACGCAGCTAACCGGATCAGTAAAAAGCTGCTGACGGATCCGGGATTGCGCCGCTATCTTGTGCAGCACCGCCCTGCCTTTGGCGCGCGGCTGATGGTACTGCCGGGCTTTGTCGCCAGCAATTTCACGAAGCTCTTCATCACCGAATTAGCGGCGGATTCTGAAAGTACCTTATACCTTGAAATCGAGCAGTCTGGCGGTGCCGACCATTTCAACGGCCGTCGTTTCGGCGAAGATAGCCCGCTTCTAGCTGTCCTTCTAAACGACGCATCCGTGGTGGATACGATTGAGGCTTATACGCCGATCGCCGAGCATTTTCTTGCGCGGCTCAATCCGGATAATGACATCGCTTATGTCCGCTCGCTCAGTCTCAGGCCGGACCGACAATGGACTGATATCGGTTGCCATCGCGACCCGGGCATTGCAACGATCACCTTCTTCGACTTGATGGTGACCAATGCTGCGCGGCAGGACGTGCAATCGCATGTTTGGCTGATGTACGCGGACCACTTCGTCAAAGCCTTGTTGAAGGTCCATGACGAGAGCGGTTCTGACGTAGATCGCACCGCTGAATGGCCGACCCGCAGCTCGGAGCTTTTGTATCGGATGGTGGCAGCGCTGACCGATTGGATTGAGCTTGTATGTCGACTGCCCCAAGGCAACTACCATCGCGACACCGAAGGGCACACCCTAGACCGCAGCGAGAACCGGATTCCCCGTGCCGCGATCATTACTCTTGGTGACGTCATCGAGCAAATCCTGCGTGCCGCCAATGTGGGAGACGAGTTCAAGGTCTATATCTTTGATGTGGCTGTGCGCTGCGTTCGCCGTCTACCGAAGGTCGGTGAGGACAAAGTTTTCCGGGATCTGCTAGTGCGAGTGCTGACCGGCGAAGCGTTGCTAAGCCGACGGGCGGAGTATGTCACTGCGGCTTGGGAATTCTACTGCGATATCGATCATGTCGTGCGGTTAGACACGCCTGATCTCGACGCTGCGCTCCAAGCGGCCCTGCCTTTTTCCCCGCCACCTCCGCCCTAGAGACGGGTATTGCCGCCTAACGCGGCGGCCACGCCAAGGTAGCCAAAAGGGTTGGGATGGCTGGAGCGCGCAAAAAAGGATTGTGCGGCGTTATGCCATGTGAGTTTGGGTGGTCCAAGACGTCGACATCCGTGCCGCATCCGGGAGGCCGCCCAGACACGAGCCGAAGGTTCAGTCCTCAGCTTTGGACTCATCGCCCGGTTCATCGCCATCCAGTTCAGCGATGCGTGCCTTTACTGCTTCGCTGAGATATGCGGCGTCGATCGTACGGAGATATCCCAGTCTCACGCGTATTGGCTAAGAGGTTTTCGTGCGTATATCGATCAATCAAAAGATGGTTGCGGATATCGACGCGCTGACGCGGCGCCATGCGATCGCGACGTCAACGAAGGGCGAACTCAAGCAGCTGTCCACACTTTTTGGGCCGACCTACCTGAAAGCCCTGCGCCATTTGCTTCAGAGAAGCTTCGTCCAAACGCGTGGAGCACGGTACGATGTAACGATCCGGCTTGCGTGGATCGACAAGATCCCGCTTGCGGACATCGCCTCTGAGCCCGAACGAACTGAACTAGGCGACGCGGTGTTGTTCGCGTTTGACGAACTCGTCCTTCCCAATGGCAAAGGCCCAGGCATTACGCGCGCGCGCGCGACGCTGCTGCAGGCCAAGGTCACACAGACGCTCAACCAGATCACCAAGCCGACCGTTCCGATTAGTCCGATGAAGGGATCCACCAAGAAGGAATTTGACCTCCTCTCCAAGTGGCCGCGCTTTGACTTGTTCAAGGCGTCCAATTCCGATGTGGCGCTGGCCCAAGATGTTGACCTGCGAGGCAAGAAGGCAGGTACCCTACCATTTGGTTGGTACGTCGCTGCACCCCGTCTCAAATCGAGCGCCAAAAAGGCCGATACGTCGCATTGGAAATCGTGGTGGATGGCGGGACCGCCGATCCTCGGCCAGGCTTGCGACGTGACCTTTGGGGGCCTGTTGCAGGCGTTCTTCGCCGAGACGCCGTTGCCTCACGCAGGCAATCTCGAAGTCGGCGCGACCTTTTGTTGCAAGAGCTATCCTCCTGCCCCCGACCTACTCGAGGACTGGGATCGGGTTTGTGCTGAGATCATCGCACTTGTCGAAAGCAGCAAGGCGCCACAGAGTCTCTTCGGGAATGATCCGCCCAGCCGCATGTCGGCCATGGAGTCGATCGGCTTTCCTGCGCAGTCAGGAGCTCTCTCAAACGGAATCAGTTCATCGCTTGCCTTCAGCATTGGACCGAAAGCCCACCCTGCTCAGATCCCTCGCCGGGAAAGTCGCGGCAGGCAGTTCCTGCGCCGGATACTCAACATCCTTGTCCGTCGGCGACGGATTCCGGTCGTCATAGTCCACACTAAGCTTATCGAGGGTTTCTAATCGACCTGCCCGGGGTAGACGCGGACAAGGCTGATCCACACGATCATGCATCACGAACGCCTCCTTTCGGCTAGTCTCGGGTGCTCAGAAAAGGAAAGCCGCCCGTCCGCACCTAGGAAATGAAAAATCTCCTCTGAGTGGTATCGCTCCGGTGAGAGCCGCCTTGCGGTGATCGGCTGATATTTTGACATGGCACCGGTGCAAGCGCCGGTGTTTGCACCGATACTAGGGACGGTGCGATGAGTCAGATCACGGTAATTTCGGGGCCGGAGCGGCGGCGGGTATGGACCGACCAGCAGAAGCGCGAACTGGTCGCGGCGGTTTCGGCGCCCGGCGCGAACGTGGCGGAGATTGCCCGCCGTGCCGATCTGCGGCCGAACCAGATCTACAGATGGCGGCGGCAGATGGGGCAGGCAGCCCAAGGCTTTGCAGAAGTGCAGGTGCAGCCCGATCCGATGCCAGTGA